>Ga0207712_10000015_pt1 | contig 346689 bp, 359 predicted proteins | sample KBSS44metaG_FD_184402 | JGI IMG/M metagenome (GOLD analysis project Ga0207712, IMG submission 184402) | Switchgrass rhizosphere microbial communities from Kellogg Biological Station, Michigan, USA - KBS S4-4 metaG (SPAdes) (version 2) | ecosystem: Host-associated > Plants > Roots >... | reverse complement strand
TCGGCGTCATCGAGGCGGAAAAGAAGCGGCTTCGAAGGGTGGGCGTGCCCGCTCGCGGGCACGCCCACCCTTCGAATCTGTCACCCATGTAACTGGTCTCAAGTGTCACCCAGCTTTCCGCTGGACATCGCGCAGCGTCAAGTCAGCGCCGATGGACCCGAGCGCTCCACCACCCGCTGGTCGATCGCCCCGAATAGCAGACCGCCATCGGGCAACCGCGCCTCCATCCGCACGCGATCGCCGAACCGCATGAAGCCGGTCGTCGCCTGTCCGGTATCGAGCAGTTCGATCGCGCGCCGCTCGGCGATGCAGGACGAGCCGATTTCGCGATAATCGGGGTTGGAGACCGTGCCCGAGCCGATGATCGTACCGGCGCACAGATCACGCGTGCTGGCGGCGTGGGCGACGAGGTCGTGGAAGCCATGGCCCATCATCCCGCCATGGGCATTGCCGAAGCGTGCGCCGTTCCAATCGACCGCGAGATTGAGGTGGACGCGGCCATCGCGCCAGGCGTCGCCCAGCGCGTCGGGCGTCACCGCGAACGGCGCGACCGAGCAGGCCGGCTTGGCGCGGACCCAGCCGAAGCCGGTCTTCATCTCCGGGCCGGCGAGCGCGCGCAGCGACCAGTCGTTGATCTGCACGACCAGCCGGATGTGCGCCATCGCCTGCGCGGCGCTGATGCCCATCGGCACCTCGTCGACGATCACGCCGAACTCGCCCTCGAAGTCGATGCCGTCGGCCTCGCGCGGCAGTGGCACGTCGTCGGTGGCGGCAAGGAACAGATGCGACATGCCCTGATACATCAAGGGTGGATCGATCGGCGCGGGATCGGTGCCGAACAATTTCTCCATCAATTCGCCATGGCTGCGAAAGGCCGAACCATCGAGCCATTGCCAGGCGCGCGGCAGCGGCGCGGCGACATCTTCGACTGACAGCGGCGCGCCCTCGCCCGCCGCGAGTCGGGCGGCGAGTGCGCGCAATAAAGGCTCGGCGGACGCCCAGTCTTCGAGCGCCGCCTGCAGGGTCGGCACATCGGGTCCTGCGGCCAGGAACGATGTGCCGTCGGCGGCAATGACGACGAGCCGGCCATCACAGCCGCCGTCGCGAAGCGTGGCGAGTTTCATGCCTGCGTCTCCTGCTGTCCGCCTTCGCGCGCGATCATCTGCTGCAACTTGCGGCGGGCGCGGGTGCCGCCGGCATCGATACCGAGGAAGGCGGGCTTCGCATCCCAGAAATCGACGCCGTCGAGATTGGCGAACGCGGCTTCGATCATCGGCTTGTCCTCTTCGTCGAAAGCCTGGCCGAGCAGCTGGCGCAGATAGGCGTCGGCACCCGGATCGGCACGATCGCCGCTGCGCGTGCTCGCCCAGAAATAATGCGCGCTGCCGTCGCTCTCGGGCGTCAGGATATGCGCCTGGTGGACGATCACGCCCTCGTCGCGCGGCCGGCCAACCGGTGTCGCGCCGACCTGCAGATACATGCTGGCGGGGGCGTTCCAGCGCATGTCGAGCCAATGGTCGGTCGGCATGCCCGTTTCGTATATGCCATGGGTGTGTGGCGGTGCGGGTACGCCGGGCATCCACCAGTTGGAGTGGAGCGTGTCGCCGTCCTCACGCAGGTCGTGCCGTCCGGCGAAGATCACGCCGGCGCCGGCGAAGCTGCCCTTGTGGACGAATTCGATGTGGCTGAGGTCCATCAGATTGTCGGTGCCATATTGATAATCGGCGCGCATCGTCATCATGCCGGTCAACGGCGGCCCGCACGGCCGGTCGAGCATCGCGAAATCGGGGATCGACGCCACATCGGCGCGGTCGGCAGCGCCTGCCCAGAGCCAGACGATGCCGTCGCGCTCGACCAGCGGCCAGCGGCGGACGCTCGCCCCCCTGGGCAGGGTCGGCGAGAACGGGTTGTGGATGCACTGCCCGGCGGCGTCGAAGGTCAGGCCGTGATAGCCGCAGCGGATGGCGTCGCCCTGGCGCTCGCCCATGCTGAGCGGCGCGAAGCGATGCGGGCAGCGGTCGGTCAGCGCGGTCGCGTCGCCATCGTCCAGCCGGTAGAGCAGGATCGGCGTGCCGAGGATGCGTCGGCGGAGCAATTGCGCGCCGACCTCGCTGCTCCAGGCGGCCATGTACCAGGCTTTGCGAAGCATCGGCCGATCAATCCTCGAAGATCGCGACGGCGCGGGTCCAGCCCGCCGAGGCGCCCTTGATCTTGTGCGGGAAGCAGGAGACCGTGAAGCCGTGCGGCGGCAGCGCCTCGAGATTATGCATCTTCTCGAGGTGGCAGTAACCGATGTCGCGGCCGGCCTTGTGGCCTTCCCAGATCAAGGACGTGTCGCCGGTCTCGGCGACCTTCTGCGCGGTGTAGCTGAATGGCGCGTCCCAGCTCCAGGCGTCGGTGCCGGTCACGCGCACGCCGCGTTCGAGCAGATACATGGTCGCCTCATAGCCCATGCCGCAGCCGATATCGACGAAGCGCGGATCGCCGAGCGCGCCGCCGGCGGCGGTGTTGACCAGCACGATGTCGAGCGGCTGGATCTCGTGCCCGATCCGCGCCAACTCGGCCTCGACATCGGCGGCGGTCGCGACATAGCCGTCGGCGAAATGGCGGAAATCGAGCTTGACGCCGGCCGAGAAGCACCATTCGAGCGGCACCTCGTCGATCGTGATCGCGCGCTCGCCGCCATCCATCGTCGGATGGAAATGCCAGGGTGCGTCGAGATGTGTGCCGTTGTGCGTGGTCAAGGTCACCCATTCCGCCGCGGCGAAGCCCTCGCCGCCGGGGAAATCCTCGGCCTGGACGCCCTTGAAGAAGAAGCCGGCCTCGCCGACGGTCTCGGCATGGGTCTGATAGGTGATCTTAGGGCGCAGGAACGGCGGATCGGTGATCACGTCATTCTCGAGATAGATCGAAAGATCGACGAAGCGGCGCGCCATCATGGCTCTCCTTCAGGCGGGGGTGATTTCGACCGGCAATTGCGCGATCGCGTGGAGCGTGTTGTTGAGCCGGCGCCGCGGCGGGCCGGTCATGCGGATCGCCTTCACTCGCGGGATCAGCGCATTGAGGATCATCTCCGCCTCCATCCGCGCGACCATCTGGCCGAGGCATTGGTGGATGCCGAAGCCGAAGCCGACATGGCCGCTGGTCATCCGCCCGATGTCGAAGCGATCGGGGTCGTCCCATTGGCGCGGATCGCGATTGGCGGCGGCAAGGAACAGCAGCAGCTTGGAGCCTTCCGGCATCGTCACGTCCGCCACTGTCACGTCGCGGGTGGTGGTGCGGAAGAAAATCTGCACGGTCGAATCCCAGCGCAGGCTCTCCTCGAATGCGCGCTTGCCGAGTTCGGGCCGCGCGCGCAGCCGGTCCCACTGGTCGGGATGGCTGGCGAGCGCCAGCATCAGATGGCCGATGCCGTTGACCGTCGTATCCAGCCCCGCGGACAGGAAGGAGCGGACGAGGAGGGCCGCTTCATGCTCGCTGCAATCGCCGCGATCGGCGGCGTCGTACACCGCCATGCCCCACCCGCCGGGCGCCAGATTCTCGCGCCGGCAGGCCCGCGCCACCCAGTCGAACGCGCCGCCGGCGGCGGCCTTGTCGCGCGCGAACACCGCGTTGCGCGGCCCGAACGCGTTGAACACCGATGCGGCATAGGGCAGCAGATGGTCGCGCCCGTCCGCCATCAGCCCGATCGTGTCGGGAAAGATGCGCAACGGATAGATTTCGCTGAAATCCTCGACCGCATCGAAGCGACGGCGTTCCAGCATCTCGTCGACGAGGGCATCGGCCCGTGCCTGCCACGCCCGCCGCAACGCCTTGAGTGCCACGGGGGAAACGATGCGGTTCATCAGCCCGCGCGTGCGGTCATGGACGGGCGGATCGGTTTCGAGCAGCAGGGATGGCGGCCGCTCGGGCGTCTCGCGCGCGAAATCGGCGAGGCCGACACCGCGCCCCGACATGTAGGTCGCATGATCCTTCAGCGCCGCCTGGACCTCGCCATGACGCGCCATCGCGAAGGCGCCGATCGGCTCCAGCCACACCACAGGCCCGGCATCGCGCAGCGCTGGATGATGCGCGTATGGATCGGCGAGGAACGCCTCGTCGAACGGATCGATCGCGAGCACGGGGGCGGTCATCCCGGCACCGGGTTCGGCAGCGCGCGCAACGCGCGCGGTGTGACGATCAACGCGACGACACCCCCGGCCAGCGCCTTCAGAACGAGAGCGGACGCCCATGGCGCGGTCTCGATGCCGGTCATCAGCACCCCGATGACCGCCACCGCGGTCGAAAATTTCACCTGTTTCATCCCGTCATCCCGCGAAGGCTCACAGGCGCTGACTTTGGGCGCCATGCATAACCCCTTCTCGTCAGCCCGGCGAAAGCCGGGACCCATAAACACCGCCATTTCCGGAGAGTCCGAGGATGTGGGTCCCGGCTTTCGCCGGGATGACAGAGTGTAGGCACCCTCATTCACCCGGTCGCCCCGGCCGCGGTCTTGCCGCCCAGCGTCTCGGCGAACCAGTCGGCGATATAGTCGCGGCCGAACGCCATGTTGTCGGCGCCGACATGTTCGACGCCGCCTTCGCGATCGGTGAAGATCTTCAGCTCGCGCCTGGGACTGTTGATCAGCTGGTCGAAGCTCTGATGGGCATATTCGAGGCCGATCTGGCGGTCCTTCGCGCCATGGGTGACGAGGAACGGCACTTTGATCCGATCCATCACGCCATCGAGCGTCATGTCGGCGGCCTTGGCGAAGAAATCGTCCATGTCGGCGGCGCCGAACACCCACATCACATGCGCCCAGTAATGCGGCACCGGATTCTCGCCCTCGCGGCGCAGGCGCTTCTGCTGGACTTCGGCCCAATTGTGGTTGGCGCCCCACACGGCGCCCGATGCGAAGCGCGGCTCGAACGCCACCGCGCGCGGCGCGAAATGGCCGCCGAGCGAGATGCCGGTCATGCCGATCCGCGCCGGATCGACGTCGGGCTGGGTCTCCAGCCAGTCGACTGCCTTGCTCGCCCAGCGTTCGCTGTGCGCGGTCGCGGGCAGATTGCCGACACGCAGCGCCTCGCCGGTGCCGGGCTGATCGACGCAGAGCGTTGAGATGCCGCGCTTCGCCAGCGCCTGCGGCAGCCGCGACCAGAACAGCATCTCCTTGCTGCTGTCGAGGCCGTTGCAATAGACGACGACCGGCTTTGGCCCCTCGCCCGGCGCCCGATAGTAGAGCGCGGGGAAGGACGAGTCGCCATAGGGCAGTTCGATACGTTCGACCGGCTCGTCGCACAGGATCAGGCCCTTGCGGAAACTGTCTTGCGCCTTGGTGAAGGTCGCCGCGCGGCCGGGATGGCCGTGGCCCTGCATACGCTCGGCGATCAGCAGATAGAGTGCGGCGCGATCGAGCTTGGTGCCGGCGGAGAACAGCCGGCCGCGCGCCTCGTCCTCATCGGCGAGGCCGATCACCTTGTCGGCCATCTTGACCCATTGCTGCATGAACTGCGGCGTGCCGGCATCGTCGCCCGCGGCGGCGGCGTCGCGGATCGGCTGGCACATGTCGATGATCTCGCCGATCCGCGCACCGCTTTCCATCGCGATCGAGACCGACAGGTTCCAGACATAGTTCGGGAAATATTCGAACAGCGCCATCGCGTCAGACTCCCGCCGGCTGGAACAGGCCGCGATCCGGCTCGGGATGCGGCATCGTCTGCGGCCCGCCGACGCCGATGCCCCACTGGTCCATCACCATCGGCGCGGGCACGTGAACCTGCGCAACCCAGGTCGCGTCGTCGACCTGCTCCAGTTCGGACGTATATTCGACCGCGAAACCGGCGGGTGTCACGAAATAGCTGAAGGTGTTGTTGCCGGCCGTGTGGCGCCCCGGACCCCAGCTTATGTCGACATGCTTGAGCTTGAGGCGGTGAATACCGCGCATCATGTCGTCGACGCTGAGCATGTCGTAGGCGACATGGTTGAGGCAGGGCGGCCCGGGCAGCAAGGCGATGCGGTGATGCCAGGCGTTGCAGCGCAGGAAGCACATGAAGTCGCCCAGCCAGTCGCTGATTTTGAAGCCGAGCACATCGACGAAAAACGCCGCCGCCGCCTTGTGATCGGGCGAATGGAGGACGATGTGGCTGATCTTCTGCGGAATGCCTTCCCAGCGCGCGAGGTCGCGCGACGGGCCGCGGGCGACGTCGCTGGAAATCTCGAACGGCAGGCCGTCCGGGCTGAAGAAGCGGAAGCCGTAACCGCCGCCCAAGGTCGCCAGGTCCCTCGGCGCGAAGACGATCCGGCAGCCATGCGCGGCGACCTTGTCGTGCAGTGAATCGACGTCGGCGCGGCTGCCGGCCGCGAGCGCGATGATGTCGATGCGCTTTTCGTCGGCCGACCGGAGGCGCACGACATAGGGTTCGTCATGCCCTTCGGCGGCGAAATGGATCATGCCATCCTGCTCGCCGGCCTCGCGCAGGCCCCAGATTTCGCCATAGAATGCGCGCTCGGCGGCGATGTCGGTCACGCCATAGCCGACGTAGCGGATGTCGGTCACTCTGGACATTTTGAATTCCTGTAATGTTTCAGATTGTTAACTCGTCTAATTCCTCCCCGGAACGGGGAGGATTTGATCAAATCGGCTGCGCCACCATCTCGAACATCGCCCGCGTCGCAACCGCATTCTCGATCACCGGCCCCTTGCCGATCTGCCCGAAGCAGATTGCCTTCGATTCCTCGACGATATAGCGGCAGCGTTCGAAGCGCCGCGCGCGGAACGCGGCGAACGCCGCCTCCGGCGTCTCCGCTGCGACCAGTTCCTCGGCCAGCACGATCGAATCCTCGATCGCCATGCCGGCGCCCTGCCCCAGATGCGGCGTGGTCGCGTGGGCGGCATCGCCGATCAGCACGACCCTGCCCTTGTGCCAGTCGCCGTCGAGCAGCAGCCATTCGAGCGGCTTGTAGACCACCGCATCATCGTCGACGATCTGGCCGGCCAACGCCCTGATCGCCGGCGCCGGCACGTCGGCCAGCTTCGCCCGCATCGCCGCAGCCAGATCCTCGCGGGCATAGCGCGGATTGCCGGGCTCGGGCGTGGTGATGTACATGTACATCAGTGCATCGGACAAAGGCACCAGCCCAATACCGGTCTTGCCATCATAGGCCTGAAGCCCGGTTACGTCGGGTGTCCGCGCGAAATTGTGGCGCCAGACCGCCTGGCCGGTGAATTCCGGTTCGGGCGCCTCCGGAAAAATCGTCGCGCGCGTCTGCGAATAGAGTCCGTCGGCGCCGATCACGAGAACGTAGCGGCCCGCGCTGCCGTCGCTGAAACCGACGGACACGCCATCGCCATCGTCGTCGAGGCCGTCGGCGACGATGCCGAGCCGGACGACCGCACCGGCGCCGATCGCGCGGTCACCCAACACCTTGTGCAGCGCGCGCCGGCCGATGCCAACATTGGACGGATAGCCGGCGACCAGTCTGGGTGTGGGAATCTTCGCGACCGATTGGCCGTGCGGCAGGAATATCTCGACATGATCGAAGCCGAAGCCGGCCTCGATATAATCGTCGATCAGGCCGAGCTGCGTCATCGCGCGCACGACATTGCCCTGCTGGATGATGCCGACGCCGTAGACCGACCAGTCGGGGTCGCGTTCGACTACGGTGACGTCGAACCCCGCGCGGCGTAGCGCGATCGCCGAGGTCAGGCCGCCGATGCCGCCGCCGATGATCAGGATATTGGCGTGCTTCACTTATCCGTCTCTCCGTTCGCGCCGCCGGTGCCACAGGCATGGCGGGGCGGACGTCGCGGCGGGATTAGGGGTTCGACAGCAATCTGTACATTTGATTGAATTTATACAGATCCATCGATTTCATGGATGCCTTCTTCGCCCGCCGCAATCGCGTGGAGCTGACGCCGCATCCAGCGCAATCCTTCGTCGGCACCGCGCGCATGATTATACTGGATCATTTCGCGCATCGTCGGAAAGTCGAACGGCAACTCGGCGAAGCTGATCGGGAATGTCGTCGCCATCGCCCGCACGAGACGCTCGTGCATCAGCGCCAGCCGCTGCGTGTCGCGCAACAGCCAGGGGACGGTGGTGAAGGATGAGGTCGTCACCTCGATCCGCCTGATCTTGCCGAGCAGGTCCATGTGGCGATCGCCGAACGCGGGCGTCCGCTGATTGCCCATGTGCACGGCGACATGACCGGCGGCGAGGATGTCGGCCTCGGTGATCGGCCCGGCGAACAGCGGATTGCCCGACCAGCCGACGAGCACGTGGCGTTCCTCGAACAGCAGCTCCGCCGGCTGGTCGCGGGCGATGAAATCGTCCGGCGTCACCAGCAGGTCGACCTTGCCCTGTTCGATCAGTTCGCTGCTCTGGTCGGTCGGGAGGATGATCTCGATCCGCACCTGCGGCGCGATGTCGGCCAGCCTGGCCACGAGCGGCACCGCCACCGCCGCCGTGATATAGTCCGACATGATCAGGCGAAACACGCGCTGCGACGTCGCCGGATCGAATTGCGCCGATGTCGCGATCAGCGAGTCGACGACGCGCAGGCAGTCGCGAATCTGCGGCAGCAGGCTTTCGGCATAAGCGGTCGGGTACATCCTTTTGGCGTGCGAGACGAGGATCGGGTCCTTGAAATAGTCGCGCAACCGGCTCAGCGCCGCGCTCATCGCCGGCTGGCTCAGATGCATGTGCTCGGCCGCCCGCGACACGCTCCGGGTTTCCATCAGCGTGTCGAACGCGACCAGCAGGTTGAGATCGAGTCCCTTGAAGCGCATGCATCCATCCACGAAATTATTGGAAATCGATCAAAACAAATAATTTTAGCTATGGCTAGTCCCGGCGCTACTTGATCGCGACGCCGCCGGCGAGAGCGGCCACCAAGGCAAAGCGGGAGAGTATGATGATCGGGAAGCTTCTATATGGATCCGTCGGCCTGCTCGCGCTGGCGCCGGCCATGGCCTGGGCGCAGCAGGACGCGCCCGCCGCACCGGCCGCGGCCGACGATCCGGCCGGCCTGACCGACATCATCGTCACCGCCCAGCGCCGTGAGGAAAATCTGCAGAAGGCGGCGCTCGCGGTCAGCGCCGTGGCGGGCGACACGCTGACGCGGCAAAGCATCACCCAGGCGACCGATCTGACCCGGCTGGTGCCGGCGCTGCAGGTCGCGCCGGCCGCCTCGTTCACCCAGATCTATCTGCGCGGCGTCGGCACGTTCGGGGCCAACGCCTTTGCCGAACAGGGCGTCGCCTTCAACCTCGACGGCGTCTATCTGTCGCGCCCGGCGGCGCCCGCCGGCCTGTTCTACGATCTCGACCGGCTCGAGGTGCTGAAGGGACCGCAGGGCACGCTCTATGGCCGCAACGCCACCGGCGGCGCCGTCAACGTGATCACCGCCAAGCCCAGGCTGGGCGAAACCGGCGCCAATCTCACCGCCGAATATGGCAATTACGATACGATCAAGGCGTCGGGCGCGGTCAATTTGCCGTTCGGCCAGCAGGTCGCGCTGCGCGTGTCGGGCCAATATGCCAAGCATGATGGCTATTTCAGCGACGGCTATGACGACGAGAATACCAAGGCGATCCGCGCGCAACTGCGCGGCGAGACCGGCACCGGGCTCGATGCGACGCTGTCGGTCGATTACGCGCATGTCGGCGGCCAGGGATCGGGCGGCACGATCATGCCGCTGCTCGACGGCATGCACCGGCTGGGGCCGAGCGATCCGCGCGTGATCGCCGCCTATGTCGCGCGCCAGCCGACCGCGCCGGTGCCGCAGATCATCGCCCGCGACGATGGCTATCAGGACAATGATTTCTTCGGCGTCGCCGCGACGATCAACGCCGATCTCGGCTTCGCGAAGCTCACAATCATCCCGGCGTATCGGAAAACCGACCTCGATTTCTTCTCCTACGCCTCGAGCTTCCTGATCGACGTCACCGAGAAATCGGATCAGATGTCGCTCGAGGCGCGGCTGGCCGCCCAGACCGGCGCGCTGAACTGGGTGCTCGGCGGCTATTATTTCGTCGAGGATGTCGATGCGAACCAGGTCTTCGACCAGGCGAGCAACGGTACGAAGATCCGGTCCGACCTCGAGACCGAGAGCATCGCCGCCTTCGGCCAGGCGACCTTGGCCCTGACCGATCGCTTCCGCGTCACCGGCGGCCTGCGCTACACCCGCGACAACAAGAAGCAGGACAGCGAAGCGCACACCTTGCCGTTCGTCGGCTTCGTCCCCGGCGTCTTCCCGCTGGTGCCGATCATCCTCGACATCCCGACCTTCGCCACCACCGACGTCGATTTCAGCAAAATGACGTGGAAGGCCGGCGTCGAGTTCGACCTGGGGCCGCGGTCGCTGCTTTATGCCCAGGTGTCGACCGGGTTCAAATCGGGCGTGCTCTATTCGGCGCTCGGTCGCAACTTCTCGAGTCCCGAAACGCTGACCGCCTACACGATCGGATCGAAGAACCGCTTCTTCGACAACCGGCTGCAGCTCAACGTCGAAGCCTTCTACTGGGACTATAAGGACCAGCAGATCTCGCATCTGGGTCCGGTGCAGGTGGCCAGCACGCCGGTCGGGCCGATCTTCGGGCCGGTGTTCCTGACCGAGAATGCCGGTGCCGCGACGATCTGGGGCGCGGAGGCCGAAATGCTGTTCCGGCCGACCCCGAACGATCTGTTCTCCGCCAACGTCCAGTATCTGAACGCCCAATATGACGAGTTGCGCTATCAATCCTACTCGGTGACCGGCGCGCCGCCGGTGATCGGCTGCGCGGTCAGCCCGACCACGCAGATCGGCGCCAGCGCCGCCGCGCGCATCTACAATGTCGACTGTTCGGGCCGGCCGGTGGTCAACGCGCCGAAATGGTCGCTGAACCTCGGCTACGAACGCACGATCGAGCTGGGCGGCAGCGGCCGGATCATGCTGGGCGCCGACACCAAGATCGAATCGTCACGCTATCTGTCGATCGACTTCCTCGATCTGGGCCGGCAGACATCCTATATGACGTCCAACGCCCGGATCACCTGGGAGACCGGATCGGGGCGGTTCGCGCTGACCGGCTTCGTCAACAATATCGAGAACGAACTGGTCTTCTCGAACTCGTTCCAGAGCCCGGTCAAGTCGGGCGTGATCTACAACCAGCTCCGCCCGCCACGGACATACGGCATTCGCGGGAGTTTCAAGCTTTAGGCCGTGCGGCATGGCGGCATGGCGATGCGCGCCGCCCGCCCACCGGCCCCTTTCGAAATCACCCGATGATCAGGCTCATCGTCGCAGCGGAAACCGCCTGTTGCCGATTGAACACAGGGTGGCGCAAATCGCCCCGGCGGCCATGATCGAATCATGACAAACCGCCCGCTTTTGCGTAGGTCAAAATTCTGAAACATCGGTAATGGCCGTGGTTCGGGGAGGCTTGGAGCCCCGCTTGAAACGGAGAAGGGACCGGTTCGAGCGCGCGTGCACAAGCTATAAGAAGGGGGCTGACGAGCGATCGTCACGCAGGCGCCCGGGCTGGAAACGGTCCGGGCGTTTGGCGTTTGAGGAAACGCTGCGGACCGGCACCGAACCCTCCTTAAAAGGGCGGCCGGACATCAGGGGCCGGACATCAGGGGCCGGACATCAGGGGGTTGTCCGGCCGCCAGTGGGCCATCCATCCCGAACACCCCGAGCCTTTCCGCAGTCGCGCGATCCGGGTCGCGCAAATCCGGGTCATTGGGGACCGCGTGGCGAAAACAGGACTCTACTCGGTCGACGCGGCGATCCGGGACAGGATGGCGTAATCGGTCACTCTAATGCGCCCGTTCTCGAGCGCGATGATGCCGCTGTCGGCCCATGACGAAAGCTGGCGGTTGATGTTCTCGCGGCTGATCCCGGCGAAATTGCCGAGTTCGCTCTGGCTGAGGTTGAGCCGCAGGCGATCGTGCGTCGGCTCCAGCATCAGGCGCTGGATGTAGCGCGCGAGGCGGGGGCCGGAGGTGAAGGCGCGATCATTCTCGATCATGCTGTTGGTCTGGCGCTGACGCTTCGCCATCTGGCGCAGCAGCCTGAGGCCGAGGCCGGGATAGCGCTGGACCGTGCTCTCGAACGCGCTGCGCGAGATCCGCAGATATTTGCCCTCGGTCACGGTGGTGGCGGAGGCGGTGCGCGGTTCGCCGTCGAGCAGCGCGATCTCGCCCAGCACCTCGCCGGCGTCGGCATAGTTGAGCACGATCTCGCGCCCGTTGCTGGTTGCCATGCTGATCCGGACCGTGCCCTCGAGCAGGATGATCAGCGAATCGCCGTCATCGCCCTGGTTGAGCAGGGTCTCGCCTTTCTTCATCGCCAGCAGCCGCGCGCGGGCGAGGAGTTCTTCCAGTTCGTCGGTTTCGCAGCTCGCGAGCAGCGAGTTCTTCGCGATGATGCCGGCCAGTTCGGTCGCTTTGATCGCCATGCCTATGCCCCAATCCGGATTGGTTGATGATGCAGCTACGGTCACATACGGCATCCGGTTGTAACGTGCATCACAACCGGCGGCCGGCGGGGTCTTGAAGGCGCCCCGCCCTCTCCTATCTCATGGATCGCGCGGCGACGATATGTGTCGCGCATGATTGGACAAAGGGCGTCGCTTGATGGGCGCCTTCCACGTCAATTTGCTCAAACACGAGGAGTTGAGTCCCATGAGAACGACCGATTTCACCCCCTACCGCCGTTCCACCGTCGGCTTCGACCGGCTGTTCGACCTGCTCGAGCGCAATGCGCGGCCCGAGCAGACCGACAGCTATCCGCCGTTCGACCTGGAGCGCCGCGGTGAGGACCATTACCGCATCACCATCGCCGTCGCCGGCTTCCGCCGCGACGAGATCGACATCGTCGCGCAGCAGAATTCGCTGGTCGTGACGGGGCGCAAGGAGAAGGCCGAGAGCGATCGCGCCAACTACCTGCATGTCGGCATCGCCACGCGCGCGTTCGAGCGTCGCTTCCAGCTCGCCGACTTCGTGCGCGTCGAGCATGCGAGCCTGGCCGACGGCCTGCTGGTGATCGATCTCGTCCGCGAGATTCCCGAGGCGATGAAGCCCCAGAAGATCGCGATCGCCGACTCGCCCCAGGCGGAAAATGTGACGATCGACGATCATCGCGAAGCCGCCTGAGCTTGGCGTCCCGGGCCGGCCGCTGCCGGCCCGGGTTTTTCGGTATCGGCCGCCACGATCTTCATCGGATCGCAACCACGCCATGCGATCCCTGCCGCCATGCTGCCGATCAAACATAGCTGGATCTTCCGGAGTCGCTGGATCGCGCTGCTGTGGGCGGCGGGCATCATCTGGTTCGCCCTCGATATCACCGGCAGCCTCGACCAGCCCGCGACGACCGCGAACGGCGAAACCGAGATCACCGACGTGACCGGCACGACGCTGACCGGCAAGGATGCCGAACAGGCCGTGGCCGTGCTGCGCGGCTGGAGCGAGAAATAGGGCGGCGCGACTCCGCGTGAGGCCGGCGTCAATCGGCCGCGCGCTTCGTCGTTCGCGCCACGCACCAAAATCCAAGCTGCCCTTTCTTTCCGTCCTCACCCCTGCGACATCAACGCCCGTGTCGCCGCCGCGGCGGCGGCCGCACGATTCTCGACGCCCATCTTGACGAAGATCTGTTCGAGATGCTTGTTCACCGTGCGTGCGCTGATGTTGAGGATCTCGCTCGCGTCGCGGTTGGATTTCCCGCGCGATATCCACAGCAGCACATCGGCCTCGCGCGGGGTCAGCGCGAAGGCGCGCTGCAGGGTCACCGCCTCCATGCCCTCGACCGAGGCGGTCAGGCTGAACAGAAATTCGCCCGACGAGGCCGGTCCCAGGCTGGACAGCTTGAGCCTGACGGGGCCGATGTCGAGATCGGCTGGACCGGCACCGGCGGCAATCGACGCTGCCAGCCGCGCCTCGATCAGCGTCAGCGCATCGGCGCCGAGGTCGGCGATCAGCCGCTGGGTCTCGGGAGTCGCCCAGCGGATATGGCCATCGGCATCGCTCGCCATCAGCCGGCCGCCGGCGGTGTCGAGCGCGGTCAGCGCGCCGCGCGTCATCCGCGCATTGCCGAGATGGACATGGATGCGCGCGACCAGTTCGGCGATCACCAGCGGCTTGGTGACATAGTCGACGCCGCCCGCCGCCAGCCCGCGCACGACATGCTCGGTTTCGGTGAGACCGGTCATGAAGATCACCGGCACATGCGCGGCATCGTCGCGTGCCTTGATCCGGCGGCAGGTTTCGAACCCGTCGAGGCCGGGCATCATCGCATCGAGCAGGATCAGATCGGGAATCCGCTCACGCAGCAGCGCGAGCGCCGCCGCGCCGTCGGCCGCGACCAGCGGCACCAGGCCGTTGCCGGCGACGATCGTCTGCAGCAGCGCGCGCGCGTCGGGGTCGTCGTCGACGATCAGGACGATCGCGCTCATACGCGCTCGCCTTCGCGGACGAGCGACAGCAGCAGCTCGATCCGTTCGAGCAGCACGACGATCTCATAGGGTTTGACGAGGAAGTCGTCGTGCGGATCGTCCGGCCGGCGCGTCCGCTGGAAATCATGGACATTGGCCGAGACCATCAGGATCGGTACCGCCTCGCCCCCCGTGCCATGCTCGGCGCGCAGCCGCCGCGCGGTCTCCCAGCCGTCGATGCCGGGCATCGCGACGTCGAGCATCACCAGATCGGGTGCGCGCCGGCGAAACGCCTCCAGACAGGCGGCACCGTCGGCCGCGAACATCAGGTCGAAGCCGATCGGCGCCAGGATGTCACGGACCAGATCGAGATGCGCGCTGTCGTCGTCGACGACCAGGATCGTCCGCCGCGGCCCGCCATAACGCCGCGCACCCGTTGGCGGTCCCGGCTTCTCCAGCGGGGCGGGCGCCTGCGAGAAGAACATCTTGACGCGGAAACTGCTGCCGGCGCCGGGCTGGCTCTCCACCGTCAGCTGGCCGCCCATGATGTCGACCAGCAGCCGGGTGATGGTCAGGCCCAGCCCGACGCCCGGCGCGCCGCGCACCGTCTCGAGGCGCTCGAACGGCTCGAAGATGCGCGCGATGTCGTCGGGGCCGATGCCGACGCCGGTATCGACAACTTCGAACTCGGCGACCGGATCGCGCCAGGCGATGTTGAGCGCAGCGGTGCCCGACGGCGTATATTTGATCGCGTTGGAGATCAGGTTGATCAGGATCTGCCGCAGCCGCTTCTCGTCGGTATAGACGTGCGACGGCAGATGGCCCGGCCGGCGATGTTCGAACTGGATGCCGCGCGCCAGCGCCTGCAGCCGGAACATGTCGACGATCTGGTCGATCAGACCGATCAGGTCGACGCGCTCGCGGGCGATGCGGACCGAACCGTTCTCGATCCGCGAGACGTCGACCAGCCCGTCGACGAGATCGGTCAGGTGGGTCGCGCTGCGGCGGATCACGCGGACGGCATCGCCGATGTGCCGGCCGGGATCCTGCTCCAGTAATTGCGCGTAGCCCGATATCGTGTTGAGCGGGCTGCGAATCTCGTGGCTGACGCCGACGATGTAGCGGCTCTTGGCGAGGTTGGCGGCCTCGGCCGCTTCCTTGGCGCGCTGCAGTTCGGCGTCGGTGCGGGCATGCGCCTCGATCTCGTCGATCAGCATCACCGTCTGCCGTTCCGATTCCTCCTCGGCCGCGCGTTCGCTCTCGCGCGCGAGGACGAAATACCAGACCGCGAACGCCGCGAGCGCGAACAGGCCGGCGAACACCGACCAGAGGATGCCGGCCAATGTCTCGGGATCGGCACCGCCGCCGACGCGCTGATAATAGATCAGCAGCAGGACCGTGCCGATGACCAGAGCGGTTCCCGCATAGGCGATCAGGAAACGGACGATCCGGGCGTAAACGGCATCGGTGAGCGGCGCGGGGATGACATCACGAACGGTGGCGGCGACACTCTCGATCACCCGCGGCCGTTCCTTGCAGGCATCATGGCAGCGCGCCTCGAGCGTGCAGCACAACGAGCAGATCGACCCCTGATAGACCGGACAATGCGCCATATCGGGCGCCTCGAACACATTCTCGCAGACCGTGCAGCCGCATTGATCCGCGGTGAGATGCTCGGGCGGGCGGGCGATATAATAGCGGCCACCGGTCGCCCAGGCGATCAGCGGCGCCACGCCGAACGAGACGGCGAGGCCGATCACCGGCGAGAAGGCCTGCGGCGTTTCGCCGAACGCCCCGGCGAAGCAGAGCGTCGACGCGATCGCGGAGGCCACCATCGCGCCGACGCCGACCGGGTTGATGTCGTAAAGATAGGCCCGGCGGAACTCGATGCCCTTCGGACTCAACCCCAGCGGCTTGCAGATCATCAGGTCGGCGATCACCGCGCCGAACCAGGCGACGGCAAAATTGCTGTAGATCGCCAGCACCCGCTCGACGACGGTCTGGATGCCGCTTTCCATCAGCATCAAGGCGATCAGGATGTTGAACACCAGCCAGACCGCGCGGCCGGGGTGGCGGTGGGTCAGCCGCGAGAAGAAGTTCGACGAGGCGATCGATCCGGCATAGCCATTGGTGACGTTGATCTTGATCTGGCAGATCGTGACGAACAGGCCGGTCAGCATGATCGCCACCGCCGGCGACGGCACCAGCCCGGCGAAGGTCATATAGTAAAGCATCGTCGGGTTCGAAGCGTCGGCGCTGCCGAAGCCCTGCGACAAGGCGAGGACCGCGAGGCAGGAGCCGATCGCGATCTTGAGTCCGCCGATGACGATCCAGCCCGGCCCGGTCAGCAGCAGCGCCGACCACCAGGCGCGTTTTCCGACCGTCTCGATCTCGGGCAGGAAGCGGAGATAGTCGACCTGCTCGCCGATCTGCGGCAGCAGCGACAGGAAGACGGCGAGCGCCAGGCCAAAGCTGAGGATCGGGCTGGCGCCGGCAGTACCCGGATAGTCCTGCCAGACGGCCAGCGCCGCCGGTCCCTGGAGGACGACATAGAAGACGGGTGCGAGTTGCAGCAACAGCCAGGGCAGCTGCGTGATGTTCTGCCAGCGGCTGATCCGGCGAAAGCCGTAAGCGGCGATCGGCACCACGATCAGCGCGCTGATGATGTGGCCGATCGGCAGCGGAATGCCGAAGCAGAGCTTGAGCGCCGCCGACAGGATCACCGCCTCGATCGCGAACAGGATGAAGGTGAAGAAGGCGTAGACGGCCGACGTGATCGTCGAACCGAGATAGCCGAAGCCCGATCCGCGCGTGAGCAGATCCATGTCGACGCCGTAGCGCGCGCCATAATAGCAGATCGGCAGGCCCGAGATCAGGAAGATGATCGCGGCCGCGAGCAGCGCCCACGCCATACTCTCGAAGCCATAGCCGATCGTGACGGTCGCGCCGATCGCCTCGCAGGCGAGGAAGGCGATCGAGCCGAGCGCGGTGTTGGCGACCCGGAAGGGCGACCAGGTCCGCGCCTTGCGCGCGGTGAAGCGCAGCGCATAATCCTCGAGCGTCTGGTTGGCGACCCACTGGTTGTAGCGCCGCCGCGTCGCGACGATGCGCTGCCGCTTGACCGCGACGCGGGCATTGGGCGGGGCATCGCCGGGAGCGGTGGGGCGCATTCGGGTCAGGTGATCCGCGCCGATAGGTCAGGCGTTCCTCCTGCCGTCATCCCGGCGAAAGCCGGGACCCATATACACTGCCCTTTCCGGATAAGCGGAGGATATGGGTCCCGGCTTTCGCCGGGATGACGGTGAGGAGGGTGTTCCAATCGCCGGCCCGGTATGCGCGACAAGGCAAACCCGGCACCGACCAACACCAGATTGACAAACGCCAGCGCGGCCCACAGCCCGACCGTCGTCATCGTCATATGCTGGTCATGCCCCGGATGCGCAAACGCCGGCGCCGGCGCCAGCAGCAGCACGGCCAGCAAGGTCAGGCGAATCTTCATGACAAGTCCCTTTCGACAAGGCCGCCGGTGGCGACGACGAAGCGGGCGATTTCGGCGATGCCGATGCCGCCGCGAATGTTGGTGAACACGAATGGGCGGCGGCCGCGCATGCGCGCCGCGTCGCGGTCCATCACCTCGAGGCTCGCGCCGACGAACGGTGCGAGATCGATCTTGTTGATTACCAGCAAGTCCGAGCGGGTGATGCCGGGGCCGCCCTTGCGCGGGATCTTGTCGCCGGCCGAGACGTCGATCACGTAGATCGTGATGTCGGCGAGTTCGGGGCTGAAGGTCGCGGCGAGATTGTCGCCGCCGCTCTCGATCAGGATCAGGTCGAGCGCGGGGAAGCGGCGTTGCAGCTGCGCGATCGCGGCGAGGTTGATCGAGGCGTCCTCGCGGATCGCGGTGTGCGGGCATCCGCCGGTCTCGACGCCGACGATCCGCTCGGCGACCAGCGATCCGGCGCGGGTGAGGAATTCGGCGTCCTCGCGCGTGTAGATGTCGTTGGTGATCGCGGCGATGTCATAGCGGTCGCGGAAATATTTGCAGAGCGCGTCCATCAGCGCGGTCTTGCCCGAACCGACCGGGCCGCCGATGCCGACGCGCAACGGTCCCGAAATATTGGTGTCGCTCATGTCCTGAACAGCCTCGTATATTGGGTTTCATGCGCCATGCAGCCGAGTTCGGCGCACAGCGCGGCGCCGCCGAGTTGCACGAACGGATCGGTATCGGGCAATTCGGCGGCCATCTCCGCCGCCGCGAACACCGCGTCGCGCAGCCCACGCAGTACGCGCTGCCCGTCGGTCTGGCCCAATGGCACCAGCCGCTGCGCTGCCGACACCAGATTGGCGACGACACCGTGGAGAAAGGCGGTGGCGGCCGGGCGCAATGCGATGCCGTGGCACGCGAACAGGGTTGCAGCGGCGACCGGATAGGTCAGATCCTCGTCGTCGATCGGCGCCAGCAGCGCGTCGAAGGCGCTGGGATCGGCGGTGGCGAACGCGATCCGGCGGAACGCGGCGCCCTGCGCGGTCGCCTCGAGCCGGCGTTCGCGCCCGGTCTGGCTGGCTGCGGCGAGTTCGGCGACATCGGCGAGCCGCGCCGCGTCACCCGCCTCCGCCGCGCGCCAGGCATGGACGAACAGCACGAGATCGTTGCGGATCGCGCCGTGGACGATCAGGTCGGCGATCCAGCTTTCGGTCGAAACGCGATCGACGACATGGCCGGCCTCGACGGCCCATTCGAGTCCGCCCGAATGGGCGAAGGCGCCGATCGGCCAGGACGGCGACGTCCAGCTCAGCAGGTCGTAGAGCGCGGTGTCAGTCATGATCGCCAGCCCAACCCTCTACCGCTTGCGGGAGCGGGAAATGCCGCCGAAGGCGGCGAGGGTGAGGGCCTGGCAGGCACGGCGCCGCTCGGGCCCTCACCCTGGCGCGCTCCGCGCGCCTGTCCCTCTCCCGCAAGCGGTAGAGGGTTTGGTCGCCGCTAGTGATCATGATGATGCCCATGCCCCGCACCCTCGCCTTCGGCATAAGCTCCGCCTTCGGGATCGAACGGCGCCATCATCGCGGTGCAGGTGCCGCCCAGCCCCGCCACCATGCCGGCGATGACATGGTCGTGGCGGATGCGCAGCGCGCCGTCGAGCAGCTGCGTGGGCAGATGCCGGTTGCCGAGGTGCCAGGCGATGCGGATCAGCGCCGCGAGCGACGGCGCGGTGATCTCGATCAGCGCCTCGGCGGCCGCCTCGACGCGGACAACGCAGCCATCGTCGAGCAGCAGCCCGTCGCCATCGTGCAGGTGCACCGCGCGCGGCATGTTGAGCAGGATCGAGCGGCCACCCTCGGTGGCGAACACCATCCGCCGCCGGTTGCGCAGGTCGTGATCGAGCCGCACCACGTCTTCCGCGGTCTCGGTGTTCTGGACGATCGAGAGGATGTTCTGCATGCCCACCTCAGTACAGGAAGTATCGCTGGGCGAGCGGCAGCTCGGTCGCCGGTTCGCAGACGAGGAGTTCGCCGTCGGCGTGCACCTCATAGGTTTCGGGGTCGACCTCGATGTGCGGCAGCGCGTCGTTGAGCTTCATCTGCGCCTTGCCGATGCCGCGTGTGCCGATCACCGGCAGCACCATCCGCGACAGCCCCAGCCGCTCGGCCACATTGGCGTCGATCGCCGCCTGGCTGACGAAGCTGATGCACGACGCCGCCATCGCCCGGCCATAGGTACCGAACATCGGGCGCGAATGAACCGGCTGCGGCGTCGGGATGCTGGCATTGGGATCGCCCATCATCGCGCTGACAATCATCCCGCCCTTGATCACGAGATCGGGCTTGGCGCCGAAGAAAGCGGGCGTCCACAGCACGAGATCGGCGAGCTTGCCGATTTCGACCGAGCCGATCTCGTGCGCCATGCCCTGCGCGATCGCCGGGTTGATCGTATATTTGGCGATGTAGCGGCGGACGCGCAGATTGTCGCTGTCGGGCGGGTCGCCGGGCAGTTGCCCACGCTGCAGCTTCATCTTGTGCGCGGTCTGCCACGTGCGCGTGATCACCTCGCCCACCCGCCCCATCGCCTGGCTGTCCGACGACAGGATCGAGAGCGCGCCGAGATCGTGGAGGATGTCCTCGGCGGCGATCGTTTCCTTACGGATCCGGCTCTCGGCGAAGGCGAGATCCTCGGGGATCGACGGGTCGAGATGGTGGCACACCATCAGCATGTCGAGATGCTCGTCGATCGTGTTGATCGTGAACGGCATCGTCGGATTGGTCGACGAGGGGATGACGTTGGCGAAGCCCGCAAGCTTCAGGATATCGGGCGCGTGGCCGCCGCCGGCGCCCTCGGTGTGGAAGGCGTGGATCGTGCGGCCCTTGAACGCCGCGATCGTATCCTCGACGAAGCCGCTCTCGTTGAGCGTATCGGTGTGGATCATCACCTGGATGTCGTGGAGGTCGGCGACCGACAGGCAGCAGTCGATCGCGGCCGGCGTGGTTCCCCAATCCTCGTGGAGCTTGAGCGCCGCGGCGCCGGCGGCGATCTGTTCGACCAGCGCCGCCGGGTGGCTGGCATTGCCCTTGCCGGCAAACGCAATGTTGATCGGCAGGCCTTCGGCGGCCATCAGCATCCGCTCGATGTGCCACGGCCCCGAGGTGCAGGTGGTAGCGTTGGTGCCGGTCGCGGGGCCGGTGCCGCCGCCGACGAAGGTGGTGATGCCGCTCGCCAGCGCCTCCTCGACCTGCTGCGGGCAGATGAAGTGGATATGCGCGTCGACGCCGCCGGCGGTCAGGATCCTGCCTTCGCCGGCGATGATCTCGGTGCCCGGGCCGATGACGATGTCGATCCCCGGCTGGATATCGGGATTGCCGGCCTTGCCGATCCCGGCGATCCGCCCGCGCTTCAGTGCGACGTCGGCCTTGTAAATGCCTGTATGGTCGATGATCACCGCGTTGGTGATGACGGTGTCGGCGGCGCCGGCGGCGTTGGTGATCTGGCTCTGGCCCATGCCGTCGCGGATTACCTTGCCGCCGCCGAACTTGACCTCTTCGCCGAGGATCGTGTGGTCGCGCTCGATCGTGACGATCAGCGCCGTGTCGGCCAGCCGCAGGCGATCGCCGACGGTCGGCCCGTACATGTCGGCATAAGCGGCGCGGGAAATCCGATAGGCCATCAGTCCAGTGCTCCCATGACCTGGCCCTGGAAACCCGTGACCACGCGTCCACCCCCGAAAGGCACGAGATCGACGTCGCGGGTCTGACCGGGTTCGAAGCGCACCGCGGTGCCGGCCGGAATGTCGAGGCGCTGGCCGCGGGCGGCGGCGCGATCGAACAGCAAGGCGCCGTTGGTCTCGGCAAAATGATAATGGCTGCCGACCTGGATCGGGCGATCGCCGCGGTTGGACACGGTCAGCCGCGTCACGGGCAGGCCCGCATTGAGCACATGCTCGCCGTCGCCGCTGAGGATTTCACCCGGGATCATTGCCGCTTCACCGGATCGGGTCATGGACGCTGACGAGCTTGGTCCCGTCGGGAAAGGTCGCCTCGACCTGGACGTCGTGGATCATCTCGGCGACGCCGGACATCACCTGGTCGCGGGTGATGACGTGGGCCCCGGCCTCCATCAGCGCGGCGACGCTGCGCCCGTCGCGCGCGCCCTCCAGCACGAAGTCGGAGATCAGGGCGATCGCTTCCGGGTAGTTGAGCTTGACGCCACGCTCGAGCCTGCGCCGCGCGACCATCGCCGCCAGCGCGAGCATCAATTTGTCCTTTTCGCGCGGCGTCAGTTGCATGGGGGGTGACCATGTAAGCCCCTCCCCTTCAGGGGAGGGGTTGGGGTGGGGGCGAGCGGAGCGAGCCTCGGCGTGCGTGGGAAAGCGCCGGCGGGGGCATCGAGCCCCCACCAGCGCTGATCCCACCCCAACCCCTCCCCTGAAGGGGAGGGGCTTACACGGCGGCGCGCTTCACGAGGTTGGGACAATTTGCTTAATCGCGATTTTGCTCCAATCACCACCTCAGCACCTCCACACCCGCGGCAGCGGGCGCCCCTGCCGCAGGGCGCCGAGCGCCGCGATCATGTCGCGGCGCAGGGTCGCGCCGTCGGGCGCCAGCAGCCGCACCGCCAGCAGCCCGTTCCAGCTGCTCGCCGCCGCCAGACCGCCGGCATCGGCCAGCGCGGCGCGGACGGGATCGAGCAATGTCGCCGCGCCGGCCGATGCGTGGACCAGCACCGCCATCGCGCCGGCACCGCCGCCGATTGCGGCGCGGCGCATCAGCGCGTCGATCTCCCCATCGAGCACGAGCGCGTCGGCATAGACCAGCCGGCCGTTGCGATAGATCCGCATCCGGTCGCTCAGCAGCCCGCGGCGCATTCGCTCGCCCATCGCGGCGCGGCCGAGCACGACCGCCTCGACCCCCAGGAAGGTCACGTCGTCGGCCAGCATGATCCGCGCCTCGCGGTGCAGTTTCGCGCGATCGAACAGGATCGTTTCCTGCGGCAGCCATTCGGCATTCGCGCCCTGCGCGACATCGATCCGCGTGGCGATGCGGCTGCCGTCGGCGAGCGCGCGGTAGATTTTCTCGGCCGCCTGGGTGGTGACGGTCGCGATCGTGTCCGGCCCCCAGGCGAAATGCTGTTCGATACTGTCGCCCTCGGCCAGTCCGCCGGCAGTGTTGAGGATGACGGCGCATGGCCGATCCTCGCCGCCGGCCCGCGGCAGCCGCACGCGCAGGCAACCCGACTGATAGCTGCCGATCATCGCCGTCTCCGCGCCCCTTCGCGCGAAACCCACGTCCAGCCGCCCCTGGCTGCGCATCGATTGCGGCACCGCAGCACGGTCGGTCCGGCTCGTGCCGGTCGATGTCGGCGACTGAAGATCAGGTGACTGGAACATCGGTCGGCCTTGCTGATGTCGGCGCATTATGCGCTGATTTTCCGCGACTTCAACGGTATCCGACAGGCCGGCATGGGGCATATGACGTATTGACCGGCCACGGCGGAAAAGCCTGCGAAAGCCGCTCGTTCCAACCGCGTCAAACGGCCGGCGACCCGTTCGCGCCGCGGCGCAACATCCCGCCACACGCCCCGGGCGGCGCCGGCCGCAGGGCGCGGCGATTTTCGCGATCTGCGTCGGCTTGCGCGCGGCCATACGTCAAATGACACATGGCGGCGCCTGCTGCGCCGCAACATTCTCTCCGTGCACGGCCCGGCGGCGACAGGCTGCCCGCCCGGGGGACACATCGAACGGGAGATTTGAGATGAGCAATGCGCTCGGAAGAAAAAGCTTCGTGGCGGTCGCACTCGCCTGCACCGCCCTGGTCGCGGCCTGTTCGAAGGGCGGCGGCGAAGGCGGCGGTGCGGCCGGCGACACGATCAAGGTCGGCGTCCTCCACTCGCTGTCGGGCACGATGGCGATCAGCGAGGATACGGTGAAGAATGCGACGCAGCTCGCGATCGACGAGATCAACGCGGCCGGCGGCGTGCTGGGCAAGAAGATCGCGCCGGTGATCGAAGACGGCGCGTCCGACCCGGCGATCTTCGCGCAGAAGGCGTCCAAGCTGATCGAGAGCGACGGCGTGGTCACCGTATTCGGCGGCTGGACCTCGGCCAGCCGCAAGGCGATGCTGCCGGTGTTCGAGAAGACCGGCAATCTGCTGTGGTATCCGGTGCAGTTCGAGGGCAATGAATGTTCGCCCAACATCATGTATTCGGGCGCGCAGCCCAACCAGCAGATCCTGCCGGCCTATGACTGGGCCAAGGAAAAGGGCTTCAAGAACTTCTTCCTGGTCGGATCCGACTATGTGTTCCCGCGCACCGCCAATCTGATCCTCAAGAAGCATCTCGAGGCCGACAAGCTCGGCCTCGCCGGCGAGGAATATCAGCCGCTGGGCGGCACCGAATTCTCGGGCGTGGTCGGCAAGATCAAGGCGGCCAAGCCCGACGTGATCTTCAGCACGCTGAATGGCGACAGCAATGTCGCCTTCTTCAAGCAGATGGCGGCGGCCGGCCTGACCTCCAAGGTGATCCCGGTGATGTCCTTCTCGATCGGCGAGCAGGAAGCGCAGGCGATGGGGCCGGCGCTGGTCGAGGGCAGCTATGCCGGCTGGAACTATTTCCAGTCGGTCGAAAATCCCGCCAACGCCAAGTTCATCGCCGCCTACAAGGCGAAGTTCGGCGCCGACAAGGTGCTGACCGACCCGATGGTCCACGGCTATGTCGACGTCTATATCTGGAAGGCCGCGGCCGAAAAGGCGCAGAGCACCGATCCCGCCAAGGTCCGCGCCGCCGCGGTGACGCTCGACGCGGTCGACACGCCGCTGGGCATGGTGAAGTTCATCGCCAACAACAGCCTCGTCCAGACCGGCTATATCGGCCAGGCCGATCCTGCCGGCCAGTTCAAGATATTGTGGACCTCGAAGGGCGCGATCGACCCCAATCCCTATGACGCGCTCGCCTTCCCGGGGAAGACCTGCACGATCGGGTGACCCACACTCCTCCCCGGCAACGGGGAGGGGGACCGCCGCGAAGCGGTGGTGGAGGGGAAGGTGCAGTGCTCGATGCATCCGCCGTGGCCCCTGCCCCTCCACCGGCTTCGCCGGTCCCCCTCCCCGTCCCGGGGAGGAATTACCCCCTCTCCCAGCGAAAGGCGGACCCCATGGACGCGGCATTCCTCACCGGACAGGTCTTCAACGGCTTCAGCGTCGCCTCGCTCTACATCCTCGCCGCGCTGGGCCTCGCGCTGAGCTTCGGCCTGATGCGCGTGATCAACATGGCGCATGGCGAGATCCTGATGACGGGCAGCTATCTCGCCTGGCTGACGATCCTGTTCGTGCCCGGCCCGCTCGGCATCTTCGCCGCGATGCTGGTCGCGTTCCTGGTGGCGGGGCTGCTCGGCGGCTTCCTCGAGGTGGCTTTGGTCAGCAAGCTCACCAGCCGGCCGCTCGACACCTTGCTCGCCACCTGGGGCGTCAGCCTGATCCTGCAGCAGGCCGCGCGCGATCTGTTCGGCGCCACCGGCGTGTCGGTGACGGCGCCGCCCTGGCTCGATGGCGGCATCACCATCGGCACCTTGCAATTGCCGATGACGCGGCTGTTCATCATCGCGCTCGCGATCATCGTCCTCGCCGGGATCGCGGCGCTGCTGCGCTACACGCGGATCGGGCTGCTGGTCCGCGCGGTCAACCAGGATCGCGCGACCGCATCGGCGATGGGCGTCAACGTCCGCCAGGTCGACGCCTTCATCTTCGCGCTGGGCGCCGGCGTCGCCGGCGTCGGCGGCGTGGTGCTGGCGCTGCTGGGGCCGGTGACGCCCAATGTCGGCCAGAGCTACATCATCACCGCCTTCCTGGTGGTGATCCTCGGCGGACTCGGTTCGATGGTCGGCACGACGATCGCCGCGGTGATGATCGGACTGTTCATGGCGCTCGCCCAGATCTTCGTCGACGTCAGCTTCGCGCAGGTGCTGAGCCTGTTGTTCGTGATCATCTTCCTCCAGTTCCGGCCGCAGGGCGTGATCGCCGTCCGCTCCCGCGCGCTCGACGCAGAATAGGAGACCCAGCGATGTTGTCGTCCATCCGTATCTCGCCGGCCGCAGGCGCGGTCGCGCTGCTGGCGGCGATCGCCGCGCCCTGGCTGCTCACCGCCTACGACCTGAATCTGCTCGCGCGCTTCCTCGCGCTCTCGCTGACCGCGATGGGGCTGGTTCTGCTGTGGGGCGAAGGCGGCGTACTCAGCCTGGGCCAGGGCGTGTTCTTCGGCATCGGCGGCTACATATTGGCGATGCATCTGAAGCTCGCCGGTCTCGCCGACGGCGAATTGCCCGATTTCATGCAATGGTCGGGCGTCGAGGCGCTGCCCTGGTGGTGGGCGATCCTGAAGAACCCGGTGGTCGCGATCCTGATGGTCGTGATCGTGCCGACCGGAATTGCCGCGCTGTTCGCCTGGGCGGTGTTCCGGCGCCGGATCGGCGGCGTCTATTTCGCGCTGATCACGCAGGCGCTGGCGCTCGCCTTCGCCACATTGCTGATCAGCCAGCAGGGCAAGACCGGCGGGTTCAACGGCCTGACCGACTATCAGACCTTGTTCGGCTTCAACCTCAATCTCCCGTCGACCACCACTGTGCTCTACTTCATTACGCTGGCGCTGGTGGTGGCGACCTTGTTCGGGCTGCGCTGGCTGCTCGCCAGCCGCTTCGGCAAGCTGCTGCGCGCGACCCGCGACGGCGCCAACCGGATGCGCTTCCTGGGTTATGACCCCACCCCCTACAAAGTCGTCGCCTTTTCGGTCGCGGCACTGCTGACCGGCATCTCGGGCGCGTTGTTCACGCTCCATGCGGGGGTGATCTCGCCGGCTCTGGTCGGCGTGGTGCCGTCGATCGAGATGGTGATCTGGGTCGCGATCGGCGGGCGCGACAGCATCGCCGGTGCGCTGGCCGGCGCGCTGATCGTCAACTTCGCCAAGGACAAGGTGTCGACCGCTCTGCCCGAGCTCTGGCTCTATGCGCTGGGCGCGCTGTTCATCGTCGCGGTGACGGTGCTGCCCAGGGGCCTCGCCGGCCTGTTCGGCCCCGACCATCCGTTCAAGCCGTCGAAGGCGGGCGACATGTTCGCGCGCTGGCGCAAGGGGCGCGCCGCATCGCCGGCCGCCGCAACCGAACCCAAGCTGAGCGAGGAGGCCGCAGCATGACCGCACCGATGCTCCAGATGCAGAACGTGATCGTCGACTTCGACGGGTTCAAGGCGATCAACGATCTGAGCCTGACGATCGAGAGCGGCAGCATGACCGTGGTGATCGGACCCAACGGCGCCGGCAAGTCGACGATGTGCGACTCGATCATCGGCCGCGTCCGCCCGACCGCGGGCAAGGTGCTGTTCCACGGCCGGGAGATCCAGACCGAGGCCGAGCACAGGATCGTCGGCCTCGGCATCTGCCGCAAGTTCCAGACGCCCGGCGTGCTGGTGGCGCTGAGCGTGATCGACAATCTGACGATCGCCGCGACCCGCGACCGGCGCTGGTGGACCAGCTTCGGCCGCAAGGGCGAAGATGAGGCCAAGGCGCGTGCCGAGGAGATCCTCGCGATGGTCGGACTCGGCGAGCGGCGCGACGCACTCGCCGGCAATCTCAGCCATGGCGAGAAGCAGTGGCTGGAGATCGGCATGGTCGTGGCGACCGACGCCGAACTGCTGCTGCTCGACGAGCCGACCGCCGGCATGGGTGCAGCCGAGAGCACCCAGACCGCCAATATCGTCAAGAGCCTGATCGGCAAACATGCGGTGCTGGTGATCGACCACGACATCGACTTCGTCGCGCAGCTGGGCGGCCATGTCGTCGTGCTGCACCAGGGCCAGTTGCTGCGCGAGGGCACGCTGGCGGAGATCCGGGCCGACGAGGAAGTCGCGGCGATCTATCTCGGGAGGGCGAAATGACCGACCTGCTCAACCTGCGCAGCGTCAGCGCGGCCTATGGCAAGGGCCAGGTGCTGTGGGACGTCGCGTTCGACCTGCGCCCCGGCGACGCCGCGACCGTGCTCGGCCGCAACGGCGTCGGCAAGACCACCTTGATGAAGACGATCATGGGCCAGCTGCCGGTCTCGGGCGGCTATATCTACTGGCATGGCGACGAGGTGACCGCGATGGGCGCGCACCAGCGTTCGCGCGCGGGCATCGGCTTCGTGCCGCAGGGCCGCCACGTCTTCCCGCATCTGACCGTGACCGAGAATCTCGAGGTCGGCCTGTCGGCGCTCAACCGCAAGGGCTTCTCGGGCGCGAAGAAGGTGCCCGACATGGTGTTCGAGCTGTTCCCCAAGCTGAGCCAGATCGCCAACCGCAAGGCCGGCGTGCTGTCGGGCGGCGAACAGCAGCAGCTCGCGATCGGCCGCGCGCTGGCGGGTCAGCCGCAATTGCTGCTGCTCGACGAGCCCACCGAGGGCATCCAGCCCAATATCGTCCAGCAGATCGAGGATGCCCTGCTGCGCGTGCGCAAGGAATTGAATGTCGCGATCCTGATCGTCGAGCAGAATCTCGATTTCGCGTGGAGCTTCGCGGATCGCTATCTGGTGATGCAGCGCGGGCGGATCGTGAAAGAGGGCAGGACCGCCGAGGACAGCGCGGACAGCGTGGCGCATCTGGTGCATGTGTGACGTCCGAGGATCGGGACCCAGATGTCACGCCTTGATAATAATTATCGGCGCGCAATATGATGGCGACGGAGGTGCCCTATGGCCAGCAGCGTCGATCTCGGCAATCAACTCGAATCGTTCGTCACCCAGATGGTGAAAACGGGTCGCTACAATTCGCGCAGCGAAATCCTGCGCGAGGGCGTTCGGCTGATCCATGAACGCGAGACCCGGCTGGCCGCGCTGGACGCATCGATTGCGCGGGGTATCGCGGACGCCGACGCCGGCCGTGTCCACGATCTCGAAGACGTCGCAGCCAGGCTCGACGCGCGATACGCCGCCGCGGAACGGTCGCGCGATACGCAATGAAGGTCGTCCTGACGGCCGAAGCGCTCGACGATCTGGAACAGATCGGCGATTATATCGCCAGGGACAACCCGTCCCGCGCGCGCAGCTTCGTCGCCGAACTGCTCGGCAAGGCGCGTGGGCTTGCCGCATTGCCTGAGGGCTTCCCGCTGGTTCCGAACTATGCGCGTTCGGGCATTCGGCGGCGCGCACATGGCCGCTATCTGATCTTCTACCGGATCGACCCCGGGCAAATCACCGTGATCCATATTCTGCATGGATCGCAGGACTATGAAGCGATGCTCTTTCCCGACGGCTGAAGCATCATTTGAGGCCGACGTCGCCGGCCCCGCCAAATCAGCCGAATCCATGCCATAGACCAGCTCGACACCCCGCCCGAATGTCTCATGCCGGTTTGCGGCAGACGAATATTTTCTCGCCGCGCAGGAGTCCGTATCGGCCGACGTCCGGCTCGGTCGCGGTGAACTCTTCGAGCGCGAAGCCGACGCTCGTCAGTCTCTCGCGGACATCCGCCCCATAGATGCGCACATGATCCTCCTGGCCAAAATGGCGTTGGCGGTCCCGCGGCGCGACGATCGCCTCGTCCTCATAGGTCTGCGACCACCCCTCGACGATCGGAAACATGAACAGCGCCGTTCCGCCTGGCTCGAGCACGCGATGGATCTCCGCGATCGCGCGGCGATCGTCGACATGTTCGAGAACATGATTGCAGACCACCAGATCGAAAGAGGCGGGCGGAAAGCGGATATTTTCGACATCGATCCTGGTCGCGCTGCGATGCGCGGCGGAAAGATCCCCTTCGACATAGTCCGATGCCGTCGCGCGCAGCAGCGTCCGGATGACCGGCTCCGGCGCGACGTGCAGCACCGTCTTGCCGAGGTGAAGATCCGGATTGCGCTCCAGCAGCAGCGCGAGCTGGCGGTGGCGCTCCAGCGACTGGCAGTTGGAACAGAGCGCATCGAGCCGGGGCGGTACCCCGAACAGACGGAAATAGGTCTGCTGGCCGCAGCACGGGCAGTGATGGCGATGCCGTGAACGCCGACGCAGCGTGCGCGCGATCGCATGCAGATCGTAGAGCAAGGGCATATGCCGCGCGATCGTGTTCCGCATGTTCCGAAGCGCCATCATCTGCGGCCCTTTCCTTGCAGTAGATGTCCGGCCAGGATCAGCGGATATAGCGCGACAATCGCCGAAATGCAGGCATCGACAATCTGCTTACCCCGATAAAAACCATAGAATTTGAATATGAGGGCGTAAACTGCCGGCGGCGCCCGTTACCCATGCCGTCCGGCGCTTGCCGCGGCGAAAATGACGGGCTATTCCGGCAAGAAGGGCGTGGATTGATCGAATCGATCGCAAGCCGGATGATGACGACTTCCCGAAGATGCGTGGATTGGAGCCAGATCGAGAATCATTCGGCGGGTGAGGTGATGGATAAGGACCATGTCAAGATCAGGGTGCTTGCCGTGGCCTCGGGTGGAGGGCACTGGGAACAACTGATGTTGTTGCGTCCCGCGCTCGACGGGTTCGACGTGATTTTTGCGACGACCAATCCCGGACTTGCGACACGTGACGGCGTGTCCGGTGTGGTCGAACTGCCCGATTCGAACAAGTCGCAACCCATAAAGGCCCTCCGCTCGCTGCGATCCGCTTGGTCGATCGTGCGCAGGACGCGTCCCGATTTCGTGATCACCACCGGCGCATTGCCGGGGCTGCTGTGCCTCGTCGCCGGACGCCTGACCGGCGCCAGGACGATCTGGATCGACAGCGTCGCGAACGCCGGGACGCTCTCCTTGAGCGGCAGATATGCGCGCTGGTTCGCCACGCTGCGCATGACGCAATGGGAACATCTCGCCCGGCCGCCCGATCTCGTCTTCGAGGGGAAATTGCTATGATCCTCGTGATGGTCGGGACCCAGCTGCCGTTCGATCGGCTGATCCGCACCATCGACGCCATCGCACCCACCTTATCCGCCGATGTCTTCGCGCAGACCGGCAACGGTGCCTATGTTCCCAAGGACATCAAATGGAAGGGTCTGATCGGGCCGGCCGAATTCGACGATCTCCTGCCGCGCACGAGCGTGATCGTCGCCCATGCCGGCGTGGGCACGATTCTCATGGCGCAGAAGCACCGCAAGCCGATCATATTGTTTCCCCGCCGCTCGGCGATGGGCGAGCACAGGAACGACCATCAGGCCGCCACCGCTTCCGCGATGGAGGGGCGATCCGGCATCTACATCGCCCGCACGTCGGACGAGCTTGCACGACTGCTTGGCCGGCGGCTGGAGCCTCCGCAAGACGACGTCACGACCTCATCGGATCGGGAACGGCTGAACAATGCAGTCGCCGACTATATCCGCAAAAATGCTGCTCGCCACAGCGACAGGCGCGCCATTTTTTCGTTCCGGAAATAGACGCGCCGGGACGGAGCGAACGGCTTCAACGATCGCACGCACCGGCGATCGCCGAACGTGCCACCCCCCAACGATGCCCGCGGCCAGATTGCTACAAGGCCGGCAGCACGAGGCCGCCGTCATTACTGCCCTCGAGCTGCCAACCATTCCAGGTCGGTTGCCACGCCACGAAATTCTCTTCCTTGAAGTCGAGTCCGCGCGCGTGCTGACCGCCGGTGGAATTCACGAAAAGCGTCTGCATCGCAGAGAAATTATAAGCAGCGGGCGACCCGCTGTTGAACCGGATCCAGGTCGTGGCGTTGAACGCCGTTTCATCGCTCTTGACGATCTCGATCGAGAATGAACTGCTGATCGAGGCGAGCAATTTCACGGGCGTGTAGCTGCTGTTATTGCCTTCGCTATATTCATAGCCCCAGAGCGGAAGCCCGCGGAAGGGCGCGCTTTGGGGCTGATCGATGCGGTGGAGGGCATGGCCATGCGGGGGGCCGGCAACGGGAACGACGATCTTCGTGCGGGATCCATCGGTGAAGCGCATATTGGCCCAATCGTGACGGGCTACCCCCTTGTAGGACCCGAGATCGACGGCGTTCATGAATGTCTCCGCCATCGAGCGGGCGAGCAGGTTTCCGCCAAGGTCATAGTCGATCTGCGAGTGCGTCACGCTCGCCGGCGGGTTGAGCTTCGTGGTATTCCACGTCATCAGATAATGGGCCGCGGTCGGCGGTCCCAATGTCAGGCCTTTGGCTTTCGCCCAGTCGCGCTGCGCCTGCCGCTTCAGCCCTGTCGGCGAGGAATCGCCGGTCGTGACGAGCGGAGAGGTCGAGCGGTTGAACTCGGCGATCGCGATGCCCGCGTCCGGATCGAAGGTCTTGCCATCGAAAATATAATGGGCATCGAGCATCGCCTGGTTGATCTCGCCGCCGGGCGAGGTCTCCGGCACACCGAAGAAAAACGCATCGAGCACGGGACCGTAGATCGGCGCATTTTCGGCCGATCCCCACCAGTGCAAATGGACGGTCGCGGCGTATAGATTGCTCCGCGTGAGGCTGCCGAGACACGCCTGGATACGCTCGGAATCGCTCCACATGCGCTCGGCATAGCTCAATGTGCCGGCGTTGCCGCCGGCGCTGTTGAGCGTGGCCTGATCGTCGCTGAACAGCTGGCGGATGCCGGTTCCACCGATATTCTGTTCGATCAGGAAAATCGGCCAGTCGGTGTATCGCGCGCAATGTTCGAAGAATTCGATCCGGCGGGTGCCCATCATCTTCCTGTTATATTCGCCGATCAGGATGCCCGGCTTGACGAAGATGCTGGTAACGGCCCGCGTGACGACGAACGATCGGTGCGCAACGCTGCTGCGCCAGACCGGCGGGATCGGCGTGGTGCCGGCGGCGGCGTCGCCCGCCGGTGTGCCGGAATTGCCGAAGCTGGACCCGACATTGGTGATGTAGCTCCATTGCGACTGGCCCCAGCCGGTGAAGCCGAAACCGACCCAGACCGGCGCATTGTCGCGCCAGGTCACGCCATCGCAGTCATAGACGAGGTAATGCGCTTTCGGGCCGCCGGGGATGTCCAGCCATCCGGACACCGCATTGCCGGCGACCTTGCCGACGCGCGCATCATCGACAACGACAGTGTCGTCGGCATCGACCACGCGCACGCGCAACGGCTTGCCGTCGGCAATGCCCATGGTCTGCGCCGTCACATAAAGCGCAGCGGTCCGCGCGCTTGCCGGGACCGCCAGCAGGCACGGATCCTTGAGCGGGCGGGGCTTGATCCACTTCGCGGCGGCGTTCGGTCGGTGGTTCGATCCGGCGCCGATTTCACCCTTGACGGTCAGCGTCGGGGCCGTGCCGGCCCCCAGGAAAATGGTGCTGGTCCGAATCTCCCCATCGCTGACGAACGGCACGGCGAGACGAAGATTCGCACCGAACAGGCCCGAAGGATCGGCGCCGTTCAGGAAAGCGAACCATTCCGCATCGGTCGTGTGACGGTTGACGACCATGAAATTGCCGATTTCGCCGCGGAAATAGCTCATCGTCTGTGAAGACGTATCGCCGGCCGTGGTCGGGAAATTGGCGGAGTCCGCGCCACCGAAGCAGAGTTGATAAGCGCTTGCCGGCGAAACGGCGATGCCGGCGCCGGAATAGGCAACCAGCGGACCATGATAGGTGTCGAGCGTTTCCAGGTCCCAGACGCGAACCTGCATCCGGTTGGACGCATCGCGGCCGATGACGAACAGCGCCCTGCCCGACCAATCGCCGTGACTGTCGAGGTCGGGCGGAAACGGGTTGTTGTAGGTCGAAACGATCGACAAATTGGTGACGGTGGTCTCCGTCGCCGACTTCTCGGGCGGCAATACGCCCGTTCCGAGAATGGTGTCTGCGCCCGCGGTGTCGCGCATGTAGAACAGGCCGCGATTCTGCTTGTCGGTGAAACCCGCGGGCACGAACAGCGAGTCTCCGCCCTGCCAGAAAAAGCTCAGGGAGCGGGCGGATGTCGCGCTCGGCCCCATGCCGATCATGCAGGCACGGCGGCGAAGCAGATTATATTGGAGCAGCGGGATCGCGGCGGTGAAGGCCATGCAGCCCGCGGAGCCGAACAGCGGCCAGTCCGCGATCAGCGACGCGGTGTTGGTCAGTTCGATGATGCCGTTCACGCCATCGCCGGCGCTCTCGCCATTTTCGCGCGGGAAGCGCACGCTTTCCACCAGGCGAGGGATGGTCGCGTTCGCCTGGGTCATTGCGGCACCTTCCGAATGGCTTCAAGTCAGTGGCGCACTCATGTGGCCGCGGGATGATTCGGGCAAGCGTGGAGGTGGCGAACGGGTCCCTTCATGGATCGTGTCCGACGATCTTCCGGCTTCATGGTGACGGCCCCGGTCACTGGGCAACACCCCCCTGTCACCATCGCTTTTCGGTTTCCGAAGATTCGAAGCCTTTGTACGTCTTGCCGGAACGCCCTCCGAAACGCCTCATGGCGCATGCTTAAAGGGCGGGTGGTGGGCATCGGCAGCGTCAAAGCCGCCGAATAAGCCTGAGTTGCTCGCCCGCCAAATGCTCGAACCCGAAATGCTGGTAGAAGCGCACAGCATTATCGTCTTTCGCATCAACCACGATCGCGTAAGCCATGACCTCCGCCCGGGTTACGCGAAGCACGACATCCGCGAGCAGCGCCGAACCCAGTTGCTGCCCTCGATGGTCGAGCGAGACCGCGAGACGTCCGAGCAATATCGCGGGTATCAACGGATAGCGCGGAAGGCGTCTGACCTGTTCGGCGGGTAAATGATCGAGCAACAACGACGTTGCCGCAATCGTATAGTAGCCTGCGATCCTGTCCTCGTCATCGAGCGCGACATAGCACGAAGCGACCCGCCGGCGCATATCCTGGGGCGCTTGCGTCCGCATATAGCGATCGAGTTCATCCAATCCACTCACGATCCCGGAGCGATCCCGCTTGCCGAGCGGTTCGATCCGGTAGGACGTCATTTGCTTTCGCGGATCAATGCGGCATGCGCGGCCATCGCGCGATCGAACCCGGCAGACGGCGCCGGTGGGTTCGAGAAAATGGCCACGACCCTTTCCTGCGCTTCCAGCGAAAGGCGGATGATCTGTGTCTCCGCGATCCGAAGTTCGGCCGCGCGTCGCGCCGCATCGACGAGGAAATCGCTCACACTGCCCCTTCGATTTCGGCCGCACGCTCGATCACACCGAGGACATCGGGAGCGATACGCGCTTCGATGCGCACCGATCGACTGGATGTCTGTAGCATGTGAGCGATCTCCTCAATCGTCGCATGTACAGTAAAATCACCGGCATTTCAAAATAGCTATGGTCTGATATGCCCTGATCCGGAGTCGTTGCTACGATGCTCAAACGAGCACTAATGATGAGCATGAACCACGTATTTTGGCGATTTCAGTCAGTGTCGCCTAATATTCTGTAAGAACAGGTGAGCCATAATCGAGATTACTGTCCCGTATTTATCGAATGATACGCCTTAATGATCGCGGTATTATTCGCAAACTAACTCTCGGATTCTTTGCAAGACTGATTCAGCATCCTTGTTACCAAAAGATCGCAAAATCTGATCGGATTCATCATCAAATTTTTCCAATGCTGTTAACAACCGCCCAATTGGAGATTTTATCTTGAACAAACGCGCCATCGCCCACTGATCTTGCTCCAATGAAACTGGAATATGACCAATGCCCCTGTCAGCTAATTCTTCACTTATCCCTTGAACAACATGACGGCCCAACCGTCCCGCTTGATGCGAATCACGGAGTTGCCACATTCTCACCGTCAGGACATTTCCATTAGCCTCGATTGCTTGGACGATCGATTCGTAATCTGCAGGTTCATTATCGGCCATCAAATTTCTCCATTGCAAGGCTGCACATTAAGCGCAATTTAAAATTTAAACAAGGATAATTTTGATATTAATCTATGGCGCGGTTGGAGGCGCGGCATTTGCGTCAGCATCGTACCCCACAACGCTACATCACCCGCCGTACGCAGGCCGCAAAAAAGCGAAAGGTGCCCTGGAGGCTGGCGAGCTGCGATGACCGGGACTAGGAATTACGCATGTGGAAAACCTGCGCTTGGGACACACAGGCGTCGGACTCGCGCTGCTGCGACAAGGAACGATCTACGGCTAACCCAATGGCCGGGGGCGACGCGGCGGAAGGAACAGTATCGAAAGAGTCCGGCGCCGTGTCTGGCCTCAGCCTGCCTTTCGGTCCGTCACTTTCCACATCTCGGGATAAGTGAAATTATTGGCAGAGAGCGAACGCATTCAAACCAGCCGGCTCTGCTTCACCGCCGCTTCGATGAAGCTCGCGAACAACGGATGCGGGTCGAACGGCTTCGACTTCAGCTCCGGGTGGAATTGCACGCCGACGAACCACGGGTGGTCGGGGCGCTCGATGATCTCGGGCAGTTCGCCGTCGGGCGACATGCCGGAGAAGATCAGCCCGCCCTTCTCCAGCGGCGCGCGATAGTGGACGTTGACCTCGTAGCGGTGGCGGTGGCGTTCGGAGATCGCGGTCGCGCCATAGATCGTCGCGACATGGCTGTTGCCCGCCAGCGTCGCATCATAGGCGCCCAGCCGCATCGTGCCGCCGAGGTCGCCGCCGGCCTCGCGCTTCTGCAGGCCGTCGGCCGACATCCATTCGTTGATCAGGCCGACCACCGGTTCGTCGGTGGGGCCGAATTCGGTGGTCGAGGCGTTGGCGATGCCGGCGGTGTTCCGCGCGCCTTCGATGCACGCCATCTGCATGCCGAGACAGATACCGAAGAACGGCGCCTTGCGTTCGCGCGCGAAGCGGACCGCTGCGATCTTGCCTTCGGACCCGCGCTCGCCGAAGCCGCCGGGAACGAGGATGCCGTGCAGCGGCTCGAGCAGCGCGGCGATGTCCGAATCGGGCTGTTCGAACAGTTCGGCGTCGAGCCAGCGGATGTGGACCTTGACGCGATTGGCCATGCCGCCATGCACCAGCGCTTCGCTCAGCGACTTGTAGGCGTCGGCCAGGCCGACATATTTGCCGACCACGCCGATCGTCACCTCGCCTTCCGGGTTGGCGACGCGATCCATGATATCGACCCAGCGGCCGAGTTCGGGCGCGGCGCTGGCATCGAGACCGAAGGCTTGAAGAACGGCGATGTCGAGCCCCTCTTCATGATATTGCAGCGGTACGTCATAGATGCTGCCCGCATCGAGCGCCGGGATCACCGCTTCCTTCGGCACGTTGCAGAACAGGGCGATCTTGGCGCGCTCGCTCTCGGGCAGCGGACGTTCGCAGCGGCAGACCAGCACATCGGGCTGGATGCCGAGCGAGGTCAGATCGCGCACGCTGCGCTGCGTCGGCTTGGTCTTCAATTCGCCGGCGGCGGCGATGTAGGGCACCAGCGTGACATGGACGAAGATCGAGTTCAGCCGGCCGAGATCGGCGCGCAGCTGGCGAATCGCCTCCATGAACGGCAGCGATTCGATGTCGCCGACGGTGCCGCCGATCTCGCACAGCACGAAATCGACATCGTCGCTCTCGTTGCGCGCAAACGCCTTGATCGCATCGGTGACGTGCGGGATCACCTGCACGGTCGCGCCCAGATAGTCGCCGCGCCGTTCCCGGGTGATGATCTGCTGATAGATCCGGCCCGACGTGACATTGTCCGACTGCCGGCCGGGCACGCCGGTGAAGCGCTCATAATGGCCGAGGTCGAGGTCGGTCTCCGCCCCGTCGTCGGTCACATAGACTTCGCCATGCTGATAGGGGCTGAGCGTCCCCGGATCGACGTTCAGATAGGGATCGAACTTGCGGATGCGGACGGTATGACCGCGCGCCTGAAGGAGGGCGGCAAGGCTTGCCGCCATCAGTCCCTTGCCGAGCGATGAGACCACGCCGCCGGTGATGAAAATGAACCGCGCCATGGGAGAACACGCCTAGCCGTATTGGGCCGTTCCGGACAAGCGCCCGAACCCTCGGCCTCAAGAAAAATAAATGGCCGGCGCCGAACGCCGGCCGTCGTGCGCGCGTGGCTCAGCGCTTCGGCGCGGCACCCTTCGCCGGTGTCGGCGCAGCTGCGGGCGCTGCGACATTGCCGGCTGCGACCGCCGCATTGCCGGCCGAATCGGCGGCCGCGGCGAGCGGATCGTCCGTTGCCGGCGCGGCCGGCGCAGGTGCGCTCTGCTGCGTGGGCTGGCGCGCGAGCGACGTATCGATGTCGCCGGTGCGATTGCTGATCGAGGCCATCACCGCGATGCCGATCGACAGCAGCACGAACAGAGTGGCGAGGATCGTCGTCGCCCGCGTGAGGAAATCGGCCGCGCCGCGCGCCGACATCAGGCCGGTGGGGCTGCCGCCCATGCCCAGACCGCCGCCCTCCGACCGCTGGACCAGGATCACCCCCACGAGGGCGGCGGTGATGATGGCGTGGACGACGAGGAGGAAGGTGAACATTCTGGCTCGATCTGTTGAGGCTACGATTGCTGGCGCACATAGCGGCGGCGCGCTTCAGGTTCAACCGGCCGGGTTCGACCGCCCGAGCTCAACGGACCTCCGGCGCTTGACACCGCCCCCTCGCATCCACAGCTGTGACCGGGACAGGCACTCTTCCCGAGGATTTTCCCGATGATCCCGTTCGTCCGCACCGCCATCACGGCGGCGCTGCTGCTGATCGCAGCGCTGTTCAGCCCCGCCCGCGCGCAGACGGCGAAGACCAGTGCCGATCCCGCTCTGTGGGTGGTGAAGGACAAGGACACGACGATCTATCTGTTCGGCACCTTCCACATGCTCAAGCCGGGCCTCGACTGGTTCGACGACGGCGTGAAGAAGGCGTTCGACGCATCGGGCGAACTCGTCACCGAAGTGATCACGCCCGAAGGCGGTTCGCTCGGCGAACTGATGGCGTCGCTGGCGGTGGATCATGATGGACCGCCGCTGTCGACGCGGCTCTCGCCCGAGGCCAGGAAGAATTACGAGGCGGCGATGGCGGAGCTCAAGATCCCGCCGACGGCGTTCGACACGTTCAAGCCCTGGGCGGCGGCCCTGTTCATCCAGGTGACCCTGTTTCAGCAGATGGGCTATGGCCCCGCCTCGGGCGCGGAGGCGGTGCTGAGCGCCGCGGCAAAGGCCGGCGGCAAGCCGCTGGGCGAGCTCGAAACCGCCGAGTCCCAGCTTCGCCTGCTCGACACCATGCCCGAGCCGGTGCAGATCGCCTTCCTCGAGGGGACGGTGAAATCGCTGCCCGAAACGCGCACGATGCTCGACCGGATGCTGGCCGACTGGTCGAAGGGCGATGCCGACGGCCTCGCCACGCTGATGAACGATTCGCTCGACGAGACGCCGGAACTGCACAAGCTGATGCTCGCCGACCGCAATGCGAAATGGGCGGATTGGATCGCGGCGCGGCTGAAGCGACCGGGCACTGTGTTCGTCGCGGTCGGCGCCGGGCATCTCGCCGGCAAGGACAGCGTGCAGGACTATCTGGCGGCGCACAAGCTGAAGGCGAAGCGCGTCAGATACTGATTGCACGCATTGCAACCGCCGGCGCCCCGGAGAATAAGGCGGCCGATGATCCGCCCGTTCCACTCGTTCGGCACTGCGCTCCTGCTGCTGGCGAGCTGCGCGCCGGCAGGCCGCGCGGCGCCGGCGCGACCGGCGCTCTGGTCCTTCTCCGACGCCGACACGACGGTCTATCTGTTCGGCACGATCCATGTGCTGCCCGAAGGCGTCGACTGGGATCATGGCAAGGTCGGCCAGGCACTGGCCAGCGCCGACCGGCTGGTGCTCGAAGTGACCGATCCGGCCGGTCAGGACGGCATAAGGCGGACGTTCGACGCGCTTGCCGTATCGCCGGGCCTGCCGCCGATCGCCGATCGCGTCGCACCGGTGCACCGCGCGGCGCTCGACGCGATGATCGCCAAGGGCGGCATCCCGCGCGCCACGCTCGACCGGATGGAGACCTGGGCGGCCGCACTGACGCTCGTCGCCAGCCTCTATCCGCAGATCGGCGTCAGCGCCGAGGACGGCGTGGAGACCAGGCTGGTCGAGCGCTTCACCGATGCGGGCAAGCCGGTGGCGGGGCTGGAGACGGCGGCCGAGCAGCTCGGCTATTTCGACCGGCTGCCCGAAGCCGCGCAGCGGACCTTCCTCGACGGCATCGTCACCGATCATGACGATGCCGGCGCGCAGTTCGACACGATGGTCGCCGCGTGGCGCAAGGGCGACGTCAGGCAATTGGCGCTGACCGCGAACGACGAGGCCGGCCTCTCGCCCGAACTCGCCGACGCGCTCAAGCGCCAGCGCAACGCAAACTGGGTGGTGCGGCTGGCGCACGAACTCGACCGGCCGGGCACCGTGCTGGTGGCGGTGGGCGCGGCGCATCTGGCGGGCAAGGATTCGGTGCAGGACATGCTGGAGGCGCGGGGGATCCGGGTGAAGCGGGTGCAGTGATGCTGGGTGGCCTCAGCCAATCCCCTCTACCGCTTGCGGGAGAGGGAGAGACGCCGAAGGCGGCGAGGGTGAGGGCCTGGAGGGCGGCGTTACACTCAGGCCCTCACCCTGGCTCGCTGCGCGAGCCTGTCCCTCTCCCGCAAGCGGTAGAGGGTAGACCCTTGCATTTCCGCGGTTCCGCCGCTATGCGCCCCCGTCCCCGTCATGGTCATCCCTGGAGGCGTGGCGGGTGTTTCAACCCAAGCGAATTGGAGACTGCAAGTGAGCGATCAGCTGACACTCGCGGCCGAAGCGCGCGAGCGGGCAGGCAAGGGAGCCTCCCGCGCTCTGCGCAACTCGGGCCGCGTACCGGCCGTAATCTACGGCAACAAGGAAGATCCGGCCTCGATTCACGTCGAGGAGAAGGCGCTGTTCAAGCTGCTGCACACCGGCCACTTCATGAATTCGGTGGTGATGGTGGACGTGGGCGGCAAGGCCGTGCGCACTTTGCCCAAGGACGTTCAGTTCCACCCCGTGACCGATCGCCCGCTGCATGTCGATTTCCTGCGCATCTCGGAGCATGCGACCGTGACCGTCCAGGTCCCGGTGATCTTCGAAAATGAGGACGCCTCGCCGGGCCTCAAGCGTGGCGGCGTGCTCAACATCGTCCGCCACGAGCTGGAGCTGATCTGCGACGCGGCCGAGATTCCCGACGACGTCACGGTCGACCTGTCCGGGTTCGACCTCGGCGAGTCGATCCATCTCTCGCACGTCACACTGCCCAAGGGCGCGGTGTCGGCTGCCGAGGATCGCGACCTCACCATCGCGACGATCGTGGCACCCTCCGCGCTGAAGAGCAGCGAAGGTGGCAGCGACGACGACGCCGAAGGCGAGGACGCCTGAGCCCATGTCGGGGCGATTCGCGCCGACGCTGTTGAAGATCGCCGCGGCTCTGGCCGCGGCGATTGCCCCATGGCCTGCATCGGCACAGGCCGAGCCGTTGACGGCCGATCCCGACGCGCTCTGCATGTTCGCATCCGCCATCTTCCTGGGCGATACCCAGGGCGCCGCTCAACAGAGCTATGGCATGTATTTTGGCCATTTCCGCGCGATCGTCGGCGAGCGTTACCAATCCGCCGGCGATCTGGCGGCGGCGCTTGCCGCCGCCCAGAAGCAGCTCAACCAGAATAATGTCGAAGTCGTGTTCGAGGGGTGTCGGGCACGCGAAGCGCAGCAGGTGGGCAGACTCGATGATGCGATGGGCCTACCCCGCGAATAGAAGCTGAGTCGGGAACCACATGCAGCTCTGGGTCGGCCTCGGTAATCCCGGCGCGCGTTATGCGATGCACCGCCACAATGTCGGTTTCATGGCCGTCGACACCATCGCCGAGGTCCATCGCTTCGATGCGCCCCGGCAGCGCTTCCAGGGCTGGGCCGCCGAAGGCCGCATCGGCACAACCAGAATATTGCTGCTGAAACCCGCCACCTTCATGAACGACAGTGGCCGCGCGGTCGGCGAGGCGATGCGCTTCTACAAGCTCGACGTCGGCGACGTCACGATCTTCCACGACGAGCTCGATCTGGCGCCGTTCAAGGTCAAGGTGAAGACCGGCGGCGGTACCGCCGGCCATAACGGCCTGCGCTCGACCGACGCGCATATCGGTAACGCTTTCCGCCGCGTCCGCATCGGCATCGGCCATCCCGGTCACAAGGAGCGCGTGCTGGGCCACGTGCTCGGCAATTACGACAAGGCCGAGATCGATCCGCTGACCGACCTGCTGGGCGCGATCGCCGCCGAAGCGGAATGGCTCGCCAAGGGCGACGACGTCCGCTTCATGAACGACGTCGCGATACGGATGCAGCGCGACTGAACCGCGCCTATCCAAACGTCTGCGCGAGCATCGCATCCGGCAGCCTGCCGGGCTCCGGCGAACGCCAGACGGTGATGAACCAGAACAGAGCGGCGGTGACCTCGACGCACGGGGTGATGATCATCGCCATCACGACGCCGGATTCGAACGGCCGATCATAGCCTCCGGCAAACGCCTGCCCGATGCCCCACAGGAACATGCCGACCAGCACCAGCGTCGGCAGGACGAGCGCCGCGACCACATAATGCCACAGCTTCCGCTTGCCGAACCGCTGCAGGACGATGTGCGACGGCAGGCCGAAAACCAGGGTCAGGCCAAGGCTGAACAGGGCCAGCATCCCCGTCGTCATCGCCGCGTTCGGACCCATGGACGTATAAGCGATGCCGAGGCCGCAAAACAGCAGGAACAGCGGCATCGGCGCGAGCGTGAACCCCAGCAACAGGCGCGACACTCTGCCCATCTTTTCCTCCAGCGAGCGGTTTCGTCCCCTCGTCTGCGCGCACCGCGTGCAGCAACGATGCCGTTCGTCTGCGCTTTTGATCATGATTCGATGCAGGCCCGCAACAGCGCCGCGGCAGACGTTCCGGAACGGCACGGCAGATGGCTGGCATTCCGGGATCGAAACCCTTATCTGGCGCCTTCATTCCGCCGCTTCGGGCAGCGCATCTTTAGACAGACAAGGGTTTTCCATGGGTTTCCGCTGCGGCATCGTCGGCCTTCCGAACGTCGGCAAGTCCACCCTCTTCAATGCGCTGACGCAGACCGCGGCGGCGCAGGCGGCGAATTATCCGTTCTGCACGATCGAACCCAATGTCGGCCAGGTCGCCGTGCCCGACGAGCGCATGCCGAAGCTGGCCGAGATCGCCGGATCGGCCAAGATCATCGAGACGCAGCTGGGGTTCGTCGACATCGCCGGGCTGGTGCGCGGCGCGAGCAAGGGCGAGGGGCTGGGCAACCAGTTCCTCGGCAATATCCGCGAGGTCGACGCGATCGTCCACGTGCTGCGCTGCTTCGAGAATGACGACATCCAGCACGTCGAGAACAAGGTCGATCCGATCGCCGATGCCGAGACGGTCGAGACCGAATTGATGCTGTCCGATCTCGAAAGCCTCGAGAAACGCGTGCCCAATCTCGCCAAGAAGGCGGCGCAGGGCGACAAGGAAGCGAAGATCGGCGTCCGCGTGCTGGGCGAAGCGCTGGAGCTGCTGCGTGAAGGCAAGCCGGCGCGGCTGACCAGGCCGAAGGACGAGGAAGAGCAGCGCGTGCTCGATCAGGCGCAATTGCTGACCGCCAAGCCGGTGCTCTACGTCTGCAACGTCAACGAGGAGGATGCGGCCGAGGGCAATGCATTGTCCGCGTTGGTGTTCGCCAAGGCGAAGGCCGAGGGCGCCGAGGCGGTGGTCGTCTCGGCCGCGATCGAGGCCGACATCGCGACGATGGACCCCGCCGACCGCGCCGAATTCCTCGCCGATCTCGGCCTGTCCGAAACCGGCCTCACCCGCGTGATCCGCGCCGGCTATGCACTGCTGCACCTGATCACCTTCTTCACCTGCGGCCCCAAGGAGACGCGGGCGTGGACGGTCGACAAGGGCGCCAAGGCGCCGCAGGCGGCGGGCGCGATCCACACCGATTTCGAACGCGGCTTCATCCGCGCCGAAACCATCGCCTATGACGATTACATCACTTACAAGGGCGAGGCCGGCGCGCGCGACGCCGGCAAATTGCGTTCCGAGGGCAAGGACTATCTGGTCAAGGATGGCGACGTGATGCTGTTCCGGTTCAACGTTTGATCCGGCCCGTCATCCTCCTGTAGCACGGTTCCGCCACTGGCTGGACCGTCTCGGGAGATCACCGTGTTGCGCTTGTTCATTGCCGCCTGTGCGGCCGCTTTGCTGGCCGGATGCGCCACCACCGGGAGTCCGCCGCCGGCCGCCGCGGTAGCGACAGAGGCCCGCGCACCCGTCACCATCCTGGTCTCGATCGACGGTTTCCGGCCCGACTATCTCGGCAAGGGCAATACGCCGCGGCTCGATGCACTGGCGGCGGGCGGGGTCAGCGCGGCGATGCGGCCGTCCTTCCCGTCCAAGACCTTTCCCAATCACTGGTCGATCGTCACCGGCGACCGGCCCGACCATCATGGCATCGTCGCCAACAAGATGGAGGACGTTGCGCGGCCGGGCGAGACCTTCACGATGGCGACCGACGATCCGTTCTGGTGGAATGGCAGGCCGCCGATCTGGGTCGATGCCGAAAAGGCCGGCATCCATACGGCGACGATGTTCTGGCCGGGCGCCAACGTCGCGTGGGGTGGCGAGCGATCGCCGAAATGGCCGAATCCGATCGCCGGCGGGACGCGGCCGCAGGACTGGCAGCAATATAATGAGGCGGTGAGCCTGACGCAGCGGGTCAATGGCGTGATCGACTGGCTGCGCCGGCCGGCGGCTATCCGCCCCGCCTTCCTGACGCTCTATTTCGATACGGTCGACACCGCCGGCCATCAATTTGGTCCCGCCGATCCGCGGATGATCGCGCCGATCGCCGATGTCGATCGCGCGATCGGCAGGCTGGTCGACGGGCTGAAGGAACTCGGCCAGCCGGCCAATCTGGTGATCCTGGCCGATCACGGCATGGCGGCGACGAGCAGCGAGCGGACGATCGCGCTCGACGCGATCGCGCCCGCCACCGATTATCGCATCGTCGAGACCGGCCCCTATGCCAGCCTCGAACCGCTGCCCGGGCGCGAGGCGGCGCTGGCCAAGGTCCTGCTCGGCCGTCATCCGCACATGGACTGCTGGCGCAAGGCGGAGATCCCGGCGCGCTTTCATTACGGCGCCAATCCGCGCATTCCTTCGCTCTTCTGCCTCGCGGACATCGGCTGGTCGATCGCCGCGACCACACCGACCGAGACCTATTCGGGCGGCAATCACGGCTATGACACTATGGCGCCCGACATGGCGGCTTTGTTCATCGCCAATGGGCCTGCGTTCAGGCCGGCGGCGGTGCTGCCGGCGTTCGACAATGTCGACGTCTATCCGCTGCTCGCACGCCTGATCGGCATCCGGCCCGAACCCTCCGACGGCAACGCGACCACCTTCGACGGCGTGCTGCTTCCGCACTAATCGTTGACGTTTCCGTAATGGTCAGGTTGAACGGATACGTGATCGCGGAGGATGATATGCGCTATTTCGAGGATATCGAGGTCGGAACGATCAGCCGTTTCGGCAGCTACCGGGTCGACCGCGACGAAGTGATCGAGTTCGCTTCGAAATATGATCCGCAACCCTTCCACCTTTCCGACGAGGCCGCGGCGAAGACGCATTTCGGGCGTATCGCCGCCAGCGGCTGGCACACCTGCGGCATGGCGATGCGGATGGTGGTCGACAATATGGCGGTCCAGGATCATGCCAGCCTCGGCGGCGTCGGGATCGACGAGATCCGCTGGGTGAAGCCGGTCTATCCGGGCGACGTGCTGCGCTGCGAGTCCGAACTGATCGAAAAGAAGCAGTCGCGCAACCGGCCGGAGATGGGCACGATGCGGGCGCGGATGACGGTGTTCAACCAGCATGACGAGCCGGTGATGACCTATATCAGCATCGGCCTGATCGCGACGCGGCCGGTGGGATAGATCGGGCCGGGTCGGACGATTGGCGCCAGCCGCGGCGAGAGGGGCAAAGGTCCGGGCGGGTGTTCGAGTGGATCCGGTTCCCCGGCGAAAGCCGGGGCCCAGGAGTCGCGAACTCGGAGCGTGTGACTCCTGGGCCCCGGCTTTCGCCGGGGAACAGCAACTTTCTCGACGGGACATTCGCCCCTTTTACCTTCGCCGGCCGCAAGTTCGCTGACCACCTGCCCCCTTTTTCGACGATGGCCGGCAGGAGCGCGCTGGCGTCGAGGTAAAAGCTCAATCGTCATCCTCGTAGAGAGCCCGCAGCAGTTCGACCGAACTCGTCGAGACCGGCATTCGCTCGAGGCGCCGCGCCTTCAGCCACCCATAGGTCCGCGCTTCACCGGGAGTCGCGGCCAGTGTCGGCCGAAGCTCGGCGACTGGACGCCCATGACGCGTAATGATGATCTGCTCACCGACGCGCGCCTTGTCGATGAGACCGGGAAGTCCGTTCCTGGCTTCGGCGACGCTGTATTCGGACATGTCTGGTCCTCGAGATTATGTCTATCCTATGGCCATAATCGTGCAGAACCTCAATCCTGGGAACCAGTCCTGCCTTAGTGGCCCTCGAACGCCATCAGGCTGTCGACCCGCACGCCGGCTTCGCGAAGCCGCGCGGCGCCGCCGAGTTCGGGCAGGTCGATCACGAACAGCGCGCCCGTGACCAGGGCTCCCGCTTGCCGCAGCAGGCTGACGGCAGCGAGCGCCGTGCCGCCGGTCGCGATCAGATCGTCGACGATCAGCACACGCATGTCGGGGCCGACCGCATCCTCGTGCATTTCGAGCCGGTCGTGGCCATATTCGAGCGCATAGTCGATGCCGATGGTCGCGCCGGGCAGCTTGCCGGGCTTGCGCACCGGCAGCAGGCCCAGCCCCAAAGCTGCGGCCAGCGCGGCGCCGAAGATGAAGCCGCGCGCCTCGATCGAGACGATCAGTTGCGGCGCCAGCGGCCTGGCCAGATCGGACAGCCGATCGATCGAGGCGGCGAAGCCGGGACCGTCGAGCAGCAGGGTGGAGATGTCGCGGAACTGGATCCCGGGCTTCGGAAAGTCCGGGATCGTTCGAACCAGCGCCCTGAGGTCGTCGTTCGACCCCATCGTCGTCAGGCTCCCCTCGCTACTCTCAGGCCTTCTTCTTGTCGGCCCAGACATTCTTGTAGGCGAAGAAGGTCAGCACGGTGAAGATCAACAGGAAGCCGATCACGGCGATGCCGGCGCGCTTGCGATTTTCCAGCTTGGGCTCGGCGGTCCAGGTCAGGAACGCCGCGACGTCGCGCGCCATCTGGTCCTTGGTCGCCTTGGTGCCGTCGGCATAGGTGACCTGATCGTCGGCCACCAGCGGCGGCGCCATCGCGATGTTCAGGTTCGCGAAATAGGGGTTGTAGTGCAGCGAGGCGGGTGTCTTCGCGTCGGGAAACTCCTTCAGCAGTTTCGCCGGCTGGTTCTGGAAGCCGGTCAGCAGCGAGTGGACATAGTCGGCCCCGCCATGACGCGCCTTGGTGATCAGCGACAGATCGGGCGGCAGCGCGCCGTTCTGCGCCGCGCGCGCCGCGACCTCGTTCGGATAGGTCAGCGGGAACTTGTCCGCCGGCAGCGGCTTGCGGGTGGCGACCTCGCCGCTCTCGGGATTGATCGACGGCGTCTCGATCGCCCATTGCTGCGCGATCGCCTTCACCTCGGGCTCGGTATAGCCGAGATCGGTGAGGTCGCGGAACGCCACCAGCCGCAGCGAGTGACAGGCCGAGCAGACTTCCTTGTAGACCTGGAAGCCGCGCTGGAGCTGGGCACGGTCGAACTTGCCGAACGGGCCATCGAAGCTCCATGCCACTTCCTTGGGATGGAGGTGGAATTCATGCTCTGCGGTGGGGACGGGCGGTTCCTGGACGTAGGCGATCAGGCCCCACATGAAGGACCACAGCACCACGCCGACGAAACCCAGGCCGACAAGAAAGCCGATCGGACGGACCATGTTCTGAATACCTTCTTATTCGGCCGGCTGCGCGACGGCGCCGCCCGAGGTCGCTGCGCCGCTCTTCTTGCCCAACACCGACTCGGTGATCGAGTTGGGCAGCGGCAGCGGCCGCTCCATCTTCGACACGATCGGCAGGATGATCAGGAAGTGCGCGAAATAATAGGCCGCCGCGAGCTGCGAGATCATCACATAGGGCTCTTCCGCCGGGGCGCCGCCGCAATAGCCGAGGATCAGCACGTCGACGACGAGCACCCAGAAGAACTTCTTGAAGACCGGCCGGTAATTGCCCGAACGGACCGGCGACTTGTCGAGCCACGGCAGGAAGAACAGCAGCAGGATCGCGGCGAACATCGCCATCACGCCCCACAGCTTGGCCGGCAGGATGAAGTCGACGGTGAAGGCGCGCAGGATCGCGTAGAACGGCCAGAAATACCATTCGGGCACGATATGCGCCGGCGTCGAGAGCGGGTTGGCCGGGATATAATTGTCGGCGTGGCCGAGATAGTTCGGCGCGAAGAACAGCAGGACGGCGAACACCAGCATGAACACACCGACGCCGACGCCGTCCTTGGCGGTGTAATAGGGGTGGAACGGCACCGTATCCTGCGGCCCCTTGACGTCGACGCCGGTCGGGTTGCTCGAACCCGGAATGTGCAGCGCCCAGATGTGGAGGATGATCACCGCGGCGATTACGAACGGCAGCAGATAGTGCAGCGAGAAGAAGCGGTTGAGCGCGGCATCGTCCGGCGCGAAGCCGCCCAGCAGCCACTCCTGGATGGTCGGGCCGACCAGCGGGATCGCCGAGAACAGGCCGGTGATGACCTTGGCGCCCCAGAAGCTCATCTGCCCCCAGGGGAGCACGTAACCCATGAACGCGGTAGCCATCATCAGCAGGAAGATGACGAGGCCCAGCAGCCAGACCATCTCGCGCGGCGCCTTGTACGATCCGTAGAACAGGCCGCGGAAGATGTGGAGATAGACGACGATGAAGAACATCGAGGCGCCGTTGGCGTGCGCATAACGCAGCAGCCAGCCCTGGTTGACGTCGCGCATGATGTGCTCGACCGAGTCGAACGCGACCATGCCGTTGGCGGCATAGTGCATCGCCAGCACGATGCCGGTGACGATCTGGATCGCCAGCGCGGCGCCGGCGAGGACGCCGAAGTTCCAGAAATAATTGAGGTTGCGCGGCACCGGATAGCCGGCGCCGACCGCGTTGTAGACCAGCCGCGGCAGCGGCAATTTCTCGTCGAGGTAGCGCATGAAGGGGTGCTTCGGCGCGTAATGCTCAGCCCAGGGAAAGCTCATCTTCGTCTACCTCAACCGACCTGAACCAGCGTGTCCGTCTTGAACACATAGTCCGGCACTTCAAGATTCTTGGGGGCCGGGCCTTTGCGGATGCGCGCGGCGGTGTCGTAGGCCGAACCGTGGCACGGGCAGAAATAGCCGCCGAACTCGCCCTTGTTCTCGCCCTCGCCGGCACCCAGCGGCACGCAGCCGAGATGGGTGCAGACGCCCATCGTGATCAGCCACTGGGTCTTGCCGGCCTTGGTGCGTTCCTCCAGCGTCTGCGGATCGCGCAGCGTGGTGGGATCGACCGCATCGGCAGCCTTGATCTCGGCCGGCGTCAGGTGACGGATGAACAAGGGCTGTTTGCGGAAGATCGTCTTGATCGCCTGACCCGGCAGGATCGCGGCGATGTCGATCTCGGTCGATGCGCCCGCAAGCACGTCGGCCGACGGGTTCATCTGGTTGACCAGCGGATAGACGAGGGTTGCGGCGCCGACTCCGGCGAAACTCACCGCTGCGATATTGATGAAATCGCGACGGCGGACGCCGTCTTCCCCGCCATCGCCGGTCGCAACCTCGGTGGTTTCAAGCGTCGCCATTCAATTGCCCTTGCGCTTCGATCTTCGGCTGCCGCAGGGGTCGCATCGCGCGAATGGCTTGTCGGCCCCCATATACAAGTCTCCGCCATTGCCCCGGCGGCTGGCGCGCTGATAGCCGCCGATTGTGCCATTTGCCAACAGCATTTTGCGCCTGCGAACATTGAGAATCGTTCGCAGTTTACCAAGCCGAAGGAGAGCGCATGCGGATTGCCCTTTACCAGCCCGAGATCGCCGGGAATGTCGGCGCGATCCTGCGCCTCGCCGCCTGCCTGGGCGTGGCCGTGGACCTGATCGAACCCTGCGGATTCGCCTTCTCCGACAAGAGGTTGAAGCGCGCCGGCATGGACTATGCCGCCGATGCCGAACTGGTGCGCCATGCCGACTGGGCGGCGTTCGCGGCGGCGCGGACCGGGCGGATCGCGCTGATGACGACGCGCGGCAGCGTGCCCATCCACGCCGCCCGGTTCGAGACCGACGACATATTGCTGTTCGGCTCTGAAGGCGCCGGGGTGCCCGATGCCGTTCACGCCGCTGCCGACCTGGCGATCCGCATTCCGCTCAGGCCCGGATTTCGATCCTTGAACATCGGCATGTCTGCGGGCATCGCTCTGGTCGAAGCCTTGAGGCAGACGGGAGCCATGCCGGAATGATCGAACTCGACGCCCAGCAGGCGCAGGCGCGCGCGTGGTTCGAAAGCCTGCGGACACGCATCTGCGCGGCATTCGAGGCGATCGAGCGCGAGAGCGGGAGCGATGCCGGGTTCGACTATATCGCCTGGGACCGCGAGGATGCTGCAGGCGACCATGGCGGCGCCAAGGGAGGCGGCGGGGGCGTACGCGGGGTGATGAAGGGCAAGGTCTTCGAAAAGGTCGGCGTCAACGTCTCCACTGTCGGCGGCGCCTTTTCGCCCGAATTCGCCAGGACCATCCACGGCGCGGGCGACGATCCCGCCTTCTTCGCGACCGGCATCAGCCTGGTCGCGCACATGGCCAATCCGCACGTGCCCGCCGTCCACATGAATACGCGCTTCCTGGTGACGACGAAGCGCTGGTTCGGTGGCGGCGCCGATCTCAACCCGCCGATCCCCTATGACGAGGACACCGCCGATTTCCACGCCGCCTTCAAGGCCGCGTGCGATCCGCACGGCGCCGCGCTCTATCCCGAGTTCAAGCAGTGGGCTGACGATTATTTCTACATCCCCCATCGCCGGGTCCATCGCGGCGTCGGCGGCATCTTCTACGATCATCGCGAAAGCGACAGCCCGGAGGCGTTCGCGGCCAATTTCGCGCTCACCCGGTCGGTCGGCGAGGCGTTCCTCGACATCTATCCGCGCATCGTCCGGCGGCGGATGGACATGGCCTCGACGCCCGAGGATCGCGCGCGGATGCTCGCGTGGCGCGGCCGCTATGCCGAGTTCAACCTGGTCTACGACCGCGGCACCTTGTTCGGCCTGAAGACCGGCGGCAATATCGACGCGATTTTGATGAGCTTGCCGCCGGAGGCGACATGGGCCTGAGACGATGGCGCTGATCATGGTGCCGTCCGGCGAAGTGGCCTGCGTGGTCACCTCGCTCGAGATGCAAACACGGCCCCTCCCCCGTCCGCTGCCGGCCAGCCAGCTGCGGCTGGCCTCCTGGGCCCGTCCGACGACGGCGAAATACCGGCAATTGTTCGCGCGGATCGGGACGCCATGGCTATGGTATTCGCGGCTCGCGATGGACGATGGCGAGCTGCTCGACATCATTCACGACCCGAACATCGCGATCCACGCCGTGATCGACCGCAGCGGGATCGAGATCGGCATGCTCGAACTCGACTATCGCCACGCCGGCCAGTGCGAGATCGCCTTCCTCGGACTGGTGCCCGAGCTTGCCGGCAAGGGTCATGGCCGCTGGCTGATGGCCAACGCGCTGATGCTGGCGTGGCGGCGCGACGTGACGCGGGTCTGGGTGCACACCTGCACGCTCGATCATCCGTCGGCGCTGGGCTTCTACCGCGCGCAGGGCTTCGTGCCGTCCGCCCGGTCGCTGGAGACGTTCCCCGATCCGCGCCTCACCGGGCTGCTGCCGCGCGATGCGGCGCCGCAGATTCCAATGCTGGAGTAACTCCCTCTCCCCTCGGGGGAGAGGGCTTAAGAATGGTCAGTACGCCCTTCCCACCAGCACGCGCTCGACGGCGGGCACACCCGTAAACAGGCACAGACCTTCCGCCGGCGCCGCGTTCATCGGCGCATTGCGGATCGTCAGCTTCAGCCCCTTGAGCGTCTCGACCACCTGATCCAGCGCGGCGCCGGTCGGCCTCGACCAGCCGACCAGGACCCAGCCGGGGAATTTGCCGCCCTTTTCGAAATGCTCCGCCAGCCCGGCAAGCGTCGTCACATCGTCACGGATATTGGCGTCGCGTCGCGCAGTCGCTTCGGACCGCAGGCTGCCCTGGATCTCGGTGAGCAGCCCCGCGGCCGCGGCGACGAAGTCGGCCTTCGGCATCGCCGCCGACGCGAGCTTGCCATTGTCGCCGTACAGCCGGTCGCGACGCAGCACCGAGACGGCGCCATTGGCCATGTCGCGCGGGCCGATCTCGACGATCAACGGCGCGCCCTTCTTCACCCACGACCAGCGCTTGGTCGCAGCCTTGATCTCCTTGGCGTCGACAGCCACGCGCACCGGCTCGCCGAGCGCATGGACGCCGCGCAGGTCTGCGGCGATCGCGCGGCAATAAGCGAGCACGGCCGCGTCCTCGTCAGTGTCGCGCAGCATCGGCACGATCACGATCTGTTGCGGCGCGATCATCGGCGGCAGGCGCAGCCCGTCATCGTCGCCATGCGTCATGATGACGCCGCCGATCATGCGGGTGGAGACACCCCAGCTCGTCGTCCAAGCATAAGCGATTTCGCCGTCGCGGTCCTGGAAGCGGATGTTCTGGGCATGGGCGAAATTCTGGCCGAGGAAGTGCGAGGTGCCGGCCTGCAGCGCCTTGCCGTCCTGCATCATCGCCTCGATCGAATAGGTCGCCTCGGCGCCGGGGAAGCGCTCATTCTCGGGCTTTTCGCCGGCGATCACCGGCAAGGCCAGCGCGTCCTCGGCGACGCGACGATAGACTTCGAGCATCTTCAGCGTCTCTTCGACCGCTTCGGCGCGCGTCGCGTGGGCGGTATGGCCTTCCTGCCACAGGAATTCGGTGGTGCGCAGGAACATGCGCGTGCGCATCTCCCAGCGCACGACATTGGCCCACTGGTTGATCAGCAGCGGCAGATCGCGCCACGACTGCGTCCAGCGCGCGAAAGCGGTGCCGATCACCGTCTCGGAGGTCGGCCGGACGATCAGCGGCTCTTCGAGCTTCGCATCGGGATCGGGCACCAGCGCGCCATCGACCATCTTCAGCCGGTGATGGGTGACGACCGCCATTTCCTTGGCGAAGCCGTCGACATGCTCGGCCTCCTTGGCGAAATAGCTGAGCGGGATGAACAGCGGGAAATAGCAATTCTCGTGGCCGGTATCCTTGATCGCCCGGTCGAGCAGCGCCTGGATCCGCTCCCACACGCCATAGCCCCACGGCCGGATCACCATGCAGCCGCGCACGCCCGATTCCTCGGCCATGTCGGCTTCGGAGACGACGGCCTGGTACCAGGCGGCAAAATCCTGTTCGCGGGTAACGGAAAGGGCGTGTTTCATAATCATCTTCTTCTCCCCTCCCGCTGGCGGGAGGGGTCGGGGGAGGGCCTGTGCGGGGCGCCGGACATGCCCTCCCAGCGACCAAACCGCAAGCGGAGTAGCATCGTGCGTGCCCGGACACGCCCTCCCCTGACCCCTCCCGCAAGCGGGAGGGGGATTATTCCCCGCCCAGCATCTTGATGATCGCCGAGAAATCGAGTCCGCCATGGCCGGCATTCTGAAACGCCTGGTAGAGCGACAAGGCGTTAGCGCCCTGCGGCACGCTGGCATTGGCGCCGTTGGCCGCCTCGATCGCCAGCTTGAGGTCCTTGAGCATCAAGGCGGTCGCGAAGCCGCCCTGATAATCATTGTCGGCGGGCGATTGCGGGCCGACGCCGGGCAGCGGGCAATAGCTGGTCATCGACCAGGTCTGGCCCGACGCCTTGGACGAGATGTCGTAGAAGGTCTGCGGATCGAGCCCCAGCTTCTGCGCGAGCAGGAAGGCCTCGCAGGTGGCGACCATCGTCGCGCCGAGCAGCATGTTGTTGGCGATCTTGGCCGCCTGGCCGGCGCCGCTGCCGCCGGCATGGATCACCGCCTTGCCCATGTTCGACAGGATCGGCTCGGCGCGCGCAAACGCCTCGGCCGATCCGCCGACCATGAAGGTCAAAGTGCCGCCATTGGCCGCGGCGATGCCGCCCGACACCGGCGCATCGACCACCGCGAACCCCTTGGCGGTCGCCGCCTCGGCGACGCGGCGCGCGGTGGCGACATCGATCGTCGAACAGTCGAGCAGCAGCGCGCCAGCGGGGGCCGAAGCCAGCAGCGCCTCGGCATAGGTCGATTCGACATGCTTGCCCGCCGGCAGCATCGTCACGATCGCCTCGGCATCGGTCGCGGCCTCGGCCGCGGTTGCGACGGGCAGGCAGCCGCCGTCCTTCGCGCGCGCCAGCGCATCCTGCGACAGATCGAACGCGCGCACGTCATGCCCGGCCTTCGCGAGGTTGAGCGCCATGCCGCCGCCCATATTGCCGAGCCCGATGAAACCGATCCGTGCCATATATTCGCTCCGAATGAAGCCCCTCCCCTGAAGGGGAGGGGAGTTTTTACTGACCCGTCCAGTTGCCCGGACGCTTCTCGACGAAGGCCGTCATGCCTTCGGCCTTGTCGTCGGTCGCGCACAGGCCGTTGAACAGCCGGCGCTCGAACAGGATGCCGGTCGCGAGGCCGGTCTCGAACGCGGCGTTGACCATCTCCTTGTTGGCGATCGCGGCGAGCGGCGGCATGCCGGCGATCGCGGTCGCGGTCTTGATCGCCTCGGCGAGCAGGTCGGCGGCGGGCACGACCCGGCTGACCAGGCTCGCACGCTCGGCCTCGGCGGCGTCCATCATCCGGCCGGTCAGGCACATCTCCATCGACTTGGCCTTGCCGACCGCGCGCGTCAGCCGCTGCGATCCGCCCATGCCGGGCGCCACGCCCAGCTTGATCTCGGGCTGGCCGAACTTGGCGGTGTCGGCGGCGATGATGAAATCGGCCATCATCGCCAGTTCGCAGCCGCCGCCCAGCGCGAAGCCGGCGACCGCGGCGATCCACGGCTTGCGCGTCGCGGTCACGCGCTCGAAGCCGGCGAAGAAATTCTGGCCGAACATCTGGGCGAAGCCCTTGGACTGCATCTCCTTGATGTCGGCGCCGGCGGCGAACGCCTTCTCGCTGCCGGTCAGCACCAGGCAGCGCTGCCCGGCATCGGCATCATAGGCGGCAAAGGCATCGATCAGATCGGCCAATACCTGGGTGTTGAGCGCATTGAGCGCCTGCGGGCGGTTGAGCGTCACCAGGGTGACGGCGCCCTGCTGTTCGACGAGGATGGTTTCGTAGGTCATAGCGGGCTCCAGGCTTCGCGCGGTGGCAGGGGTTTGAAATATTCGTCGACCATCGCATCGGTCACGCCCTCGGGCGTGGCGGGATCCCATTTCGGCGCATTGTCCTTCTCGAGCAGCAGCGCACGCACGCCCTCGTAGAAGTCGTGATGGCGGAAGATCCGCGCGACGATGCCGAATTCCAGCTTCATCTGGTCGGCGAAGGTGGCCAGCTTCGGGCTCTCGACGAGCAGCCGCAGCGAGATCTTGCACGAGGTCGGCGACTTGGTCCGCAGGATCGCCAGCTGCTTCTGCGCCCATTCGGACGGGTCGGCGGCGAGAGCGGCGATGATGTCCTCATAGCGGTCCGATGCGAACAGCCGGTCGATCTGCTCGATCTGGCCGAGGATCGCGGCCGGCGGCGGCGCGATCGAGGCTTCGGCCAGGATCGCCTCGATGCTTCCGGGGTCCCGGCAGATCCGCGCCTTCACATCCTCGACCGAGTCCGAGTGGATATAATGCGTCGCAATGCGCAGCGCGAGGCAGTCGGCACCATCGACCTTGGCGCCGGTCAGGCCCAGGAATTGCGCGACACGGCCGCGCAGCCGCGACAAATAGCGTCCGCCGCCGACGTCGGGGAACAGGCCGATGCCGGTCTCGGGCATCGCGAACACAGTCCGCTCGGTCGCGATCCGGTATTTGCACGGGCAGGAAATGCCGACGCCGCCGCCCATGGTGATGCCGTCCATGAACACCGCGCCCGGCTTCTCATAGGTGTACATCAGATGGTTCATCCGATATTCCTGGAAGAAGAACGCCTGGCCCGCGGCACCGTGGCCCTGCGCGCTGTTGGCGATCGTCACGACGTCGCCGCCCGCGCAGAATCCCCGCCCGATCTTATGGTCGATGATGACCAGCTCGACCTGATCGTCGTGCCGCCACGCGACCAGCGCGTCGGTCATCGACCGCACCATGGCGAGATTGAGCGCGTTGATCGCCTTGGGCCGGTGAAGCCGCAGGCGCCCCACGCCACCATCGGTGTAGATGCAGGTATCGTCGGAGGTCATGACATTCACTGAATTGTCCTGTGTGGTCATTTATGGATGCGACGTGCGCATGTAGGAACCGGGCGCGGGTTCGAGCGCGGGCAGCGGACCGCTCCCGACGACGCGCGGCGGCACGCGCTTGCCGTCGCCATGCCCGGTCAGCCACGCGTCCCACACCGGCCACCACGATCCGGGATGTTTCTCCGCGCCTTCCAGCCACGCGTCGGCGGTTTCGGGGAGGTTCGGATTGCGCCAATAGCCATGCTTGTTCGCAGCCGGCGGATTGATCACGCCGGCATTGTGGCCGGATCCGCCGAGAATGAAGGTGACCGGACCGCCGAACAGCTTCGCGCCGGCATAGACCGCCTCCCAGGCCGAGACATGGTCGTCCTTGAGCGCGATCAGCAGCAGCGGCGTGGTGATCTTCGACAGATCGATCGGGACGCCGTCGACCTCGACCGCGCCGGGAATGCGCAGCGCATTGCCCTTGAGCAGGCCCTGATTATAGGTCTTGAGGAAGGCTTCCGGGATGTTCGATCCGTCTTCGAACCAGAACATCAAGTCCGAGGGCGGCGCTTCCTTGTCGAGCAGATAGTGGTTGACCACCGACGTCCAGATCAGGTCGTTCGATCGCATCGCCGAGAACAGCTGCTGCAATTCGCTCGAATCGATATAGCCCTGATTTTCGAGATGGCCTTCGAGCGCGTCGAGATGCGCCTCGTCGGTGAACGCCGCCCAGCCGCGCATGTCGGCAAAGTCGACCATGCTGCCGATCAGCGTCGCGCTGCCGACCTGCGCCGCCTTCCCCCGCGCCACCAGCAGCGCCAGCGCGACGGCGATCAAGGTGCCGCCCATGCAGAAGCCGAACAGATCGACCACCGTCTCCCCGGTCGCCGTCCCGGCCGCGCCGATCGCCGCGACGATGCCGTCGCGGACATATTCGGTCAGGCCGTAATCGCGGTGGGTGTCGTCGGGATTGACCCATGAGATCACGAACACCGTGCGGCCCTGCTCGACCATCCAGCGGATCAGGCTCGATTTGGGCTGAAGATCGATCATGTAATATTTGTTGACCAGCGGCGGCACGTAAAGGATCGGCCGCTGATGGACGTCCGGCGTGACGGGATCATATTGGATCAGCTGGAACAGATGGTTCTGGAACACCACGGCGCCGGGCGTCGCGGCGATATTCTCGCCCTTCCGGAACACGTCGGTGCTGCGGCGCTTGACGATGCCCTTGCCGGTCGAGAGGTCCTGCAGCATGTTGGCGAAGCCCGAGACCAAATTGGCGCCGCCGGTTTCCAGCGTGCGCTTCATCGCCTGCGGGTTGGTCAGCAGGAAGTTGGTCGGGGCGACCGCGTTCAGATATTGTTCGAGCAGGAAATTGACCATCGCCTTGCTCGCCCCATCGGGAGTGTCGGCGAGGTCGACCATCTGGTGCATCTGCATGCCGGCGAGCAGATAGGCGTCGCGCAGCGTGCGGTAATAGGGGCTGTCGCTCCATTCCTCGTCGCCGAACCGGCGATCGCCGCGCACCGGCGCGACCATCGGTCTGGTCTCGGCCGTCCGCGGCGTCAGCGACGACATCCAGAAATCGGACCATTGCTTGATCGCCTGCGTCTGCAGGTTGAACAATTGCGCCGGGTGGTTGCCCAAGCTGACGCCGAAATCGGTGACCGCCTTCATCACCGTCGCCGGATCGAACGGCTGGGTGGTCTTCGCCACTGGCACGCCGCTCATCACCCCGGTCAGCGCGCCGTTCATGTTGTGCAGCGCGTCGGTCCAGAGGTCGGTCAGGCGCGGCGTGGTCGGCAGCACGGGGTCGGTCATGATCTCGGAAACCTTCTCATTGCCGTTCCCCGGCGAAAGCCGGGGCCCAGGAGTCGCGCACTCCGAGCGTGTGACTCCTGGGCCCCGGCTTTCGCCGGGGAACGGACGATATTTGAGCCCAGATTCGGACTTCTGGCGCTGTCAAAGCACATATTCATTGCCGCGTCAGGTCGCGGCCGACGATCATGCGCATCACCTGGTTGGTGCCTTCGAGGATCGAATGGACGCGCAGGTCGCGCCAGAAGCGCTCGATCGGATAGTCCATCAGATAGCCATAGCCGCCGTGCAGCTGCAGCGCATCGTTGACCACCTTCGATCCGGTGTCGGTCGCCAGCCTTTTGGCCATAGCCGCGAAGCGGGTCTTGTCGGGCGCGTTGGCCGTGACCTTGGCGGCGGCGACATAGAGCAGCGCCCGCGCAGCCTCGAGCTCGGTCGCCATATCCGCCAGCATGAACTGGGTGTTCTGGAAGTCGGCGATCGCCTGGCCGAACTGCTTGCGTTCCTTGGTATATTTCACCGCCTCGTCGAGGCAGCGCTGCGCGCCGCCCAGCGAGCAGGCGCCGATGTTGAGCCGCCCGCCGTCGAGCCCCATCATCGCGATGCGGAAGCCTTCGCCCTCGCCGCCCACAAGGTTTTCCACAGGAACACGCACAGCGTCGAAATTGACCATCGCGGTCGGCTGCGAGCGCCAGCCGAGCTTGCGCTCGTTCGCGCCGAAGCTGACGCCGGCCATGTCCTTCTCGATCACCAGGCAGGAAATGCCCTTGGGGCCATCCTCGCCGGTACGAACCATCGTCACATAAATCTCGTTGGCGCCGCCGCCGGAGATGAACGCCTTCGATCCGGTCACGACATAATGATCGCCGTCGCGGACCGCCCTGGTCTTGAGCGCGGCCGCGTCCGATCCCGAGCCGGGCTCGGTCAGGCAATAGGAGGCGATCTGGTCCATCGTCACCAGCGACGGCAGATATTTGTCCTTCACCGTCTGCGACCCGAACCGGTCGATCATCCAGCTCGCCATGTTGTGGATCGAGATGAACGCGCTGGTCGACGGACAGCCATAGGCCATCGCCTCCATGATCAGCGCCGATTCGAGCCGACCGAGACCGATGCCGCCCGACTCCTCGGACACGTAGATCGAGGCGAAGCCGAGTTCGGCCGCCGACTTGATCGTGTCGCGCGGGAAGTAATGCTTCTCATCCCACTCCGCGGCATGCGGGGTGATCGCGTCGGCGGTGAATTTGCGCGCCAGATCCTGGATCTCGCGCTGGTCGTCGGTGAGGTCGAACTGGTTTGTCATATCGGTGCCCTTAGCTTGACGCTTCCTCTCCGTCATGTTTCTTCAATATCGCATCGGCGCTTCCACCCCCGTCATCCCGGCGAAAGCCGGGACCTATAAACGCCGTCTTTTCCGGATATTCGGAGGATATGGGTCCCGGCTTTCGCCGGGATGACGGAGAATGAGAAGCGCGGGCCGGATCAGCACCGTCGACCCGCGCCGGCGTTCGGCATGGCGCCGTGGAATAGGGACTTCACCCCAGCTTCGCGATCACGTCGCCGAACAGCGCCTCGTCCGACGGCAATGTCTTCGGCGTCGCTAGCGGCTTCGAGACCCAGGTCTCGTTGATCAGGTCGCGCCAGGTGATGTTGTTGTTGGTGCCGTTGCCGCCCCACGAGCCGCAGCCCAGCGAGAAGGTCTGGCGCATGCCGTTCCACAGATTGCCGCTGTTCGAGGCCGACTGCGGCTGGTTGACCATCACCCGCGAGGTCCGCGTCGCCTCGGCCAGCTTGAGGATGTTGGCGTCGCTGTTCGAATAGATGCCGCAGCTGTGGCCCTGGCCCTGATAGGACTGGATCGCGTTGGTCAGCCGGATCGCGTCGTCGATGTCCTTCGCGCGATACAGCGCCATCGTCACCGTCATCTTCTCGCCCGAGAACGGGTGTTCCGGGCCATGGCCGGTTTCCGGAACGATGAAGAACTGCGTGCCTTCGGGAATCTCGAAGCCGGCGAAATCGGCGATGAACTGCGGCGGCTGCGCGACGACCTTGGCGTTGATATGGCCATCGACCCACAGCACGTCCTGGAATTTCGCCTTGGCGGCGTCGTCGAGGATGAAGCCGCCCTTGGCCTGCAGCTTAGCGAGCATCTCGTCATAGATCGCGTCGACCAGGATCACCGCATTGTCCGACGAGCAGGACGCGGCCAGATCGAGCGTCTTCGAGATTCGGATCTTCTCGGCGGCATCGTCGAGATCGGCGGTCTCGTCGACCGTGATCACGGCGTTGCCGACGCCGACGCCCAACGCCGGCGTGCCGCTGGAATAGGCCGCGGTCACCATCGCCGAGCCGCCGGTGGCGAGCACGCGATCGCACTGCTTCATCAACTCGTTGGTCTTGTTGACCGACGGCGTATCGATGCTGAGGACGAGATCGGCGGGCGCGCCCATCGCGACGATCGCCTCGCGCATGTAATCGCAGATCTTCTTGTTGGTCAGCTTGGCGCGCGGGTGCGGCGCGATGATGATCGAATTGCGGCCCTTGACCGCCGAGATCGCCTTGATCACCGGCGTCGCCTCGGGGTTGGTCGAGGGCGAGAGCGCACCGATCACGCCGACCGGCTTGGCGATCTTGACGATGTTGCGCGCCGCATCCTCCTCGATCACGCCGACCGACTTGTCGTCGATGATGTCCATCAAGGTGGCGCGGGTCTTGCGGAAGATCTTGAGGAACTTGCCGTCATAATTGCCGAGGCGGGTCTCGTCGACGGTGAACTGGGCGATTTCCTTCGCGCGATCCTCGCGCGCGACCGACCACACCATCGCGCGGATCAGCGCATCGACCTGTTCCTGGGTGTAAGTCTCGATCTGGGCCTGCGCGGCGCGCGAGCGTGCGACCAGAGCGGCGATCTCGGCGGCATCGGCATCGGCCTCGGTCAGCAGCGTTTCCATATACTGGCTCATTTCGGCATCCTTCACGGCAACATCCCCTCCCCGGCCTATATGGTGCCCTGATCGGGCTGGCCAAGGGAAGGACCATCGCACGCGCCTAGCAGCCGAATTTTTGCAGACAAGCGGATAAATATGCATGGACAGACTGCGTTTATGCAGCCACGCACATGCAGCATGAACTGGCCAGCACCGTGAACTGGGACGACATGCGGATCTTCCTCGCCGTCGCGCGCACGGGCACGCTCGGCGCCGCGGGCGCGCGGCTCGAAATGGACCCGACCACGGTCGCGCGACGGATCGCCCGCCTCGAGCAGCGGATCGAACGGACATTGTTCGAACATACGCCGGGCGGCCATGTGCTGACGCCGCGCGGCACCGAATTGCTCGCGCACGCGCAGGCGATGGAAAGCGCGGCGATGGCGTCGACCGGGGGCGCCGCGCGCGACGGAATTTATCCCGGCGGCACCGTGCGGGTCAGCGTCTCCGAAGGGTTCGGCGCCTGGATCGTCGCCCCGCATCTCGGCGAATTCGCCGATGCCCATCCCGAGGTCTCGGTCGAGCTGGTCGCATCGACCGGTTTCCTCAATCCGTCGCGGCGCGAGGCCGACATCGCGATCATGCTCGCCCGGCCCAAGAGCGGACCCCTGCTCGTCCGCAAGCTGACCGACTATCATCTCGGCCTGTACGGCACCGCCCAGGCGGCCGCGCCCGCCAATCCGGCCGCGCTGCGCAGCGCGCGCATGGTCGGCTATGTCCCCGACCTGATCTACTCGCCGGCGCTGCGGTATCTCGACGATGTGGCGGGCGGGCTGAAGGCGACGCTGTCGTCGACCAGCGTCAATGCCCAGGCGACGATGGTTCGCCATGGCGCCGGCCTCGGCATCCTGCCCTGCTTCATCGGCGAGTCCGATCCCGCGCTCGTCCGGATGCTGGCCGACGAGATCGACATCCGCCGCGCGTTCTGGCTGGTCGTCCACCGCGACGTGCGCGCGATCGCGCGGGTGAAGGCGTTCGTCGACTGGCTCGACGCCCTGGTGCCGCGGCTGGCGCCGCTGATCCGCGGCAATCGGGCGGGGGTGGCATGAGCGACGGCCATGGTGCCGGCGAACGACGGCTCTACGCCATCGTCCTGCGGCTGACCGCCATCTCCTGCCTTGCCTGCATGTCGGCGCTGGTCAAGCTCGCGGGACAGCGGGGCGTCGATCTGCTCGAGGCGATGTTCTATCGCCAGTTGTTCGCGCTGCCGCTGCTGGTCGCGGTGATCGCGCTGGGACCGGGCCTATCCTCGATCCGCACGCAGCGCTTCGGCGCGCATGTCTCGCGCACCGCGCTGGGCCTCGCCGGCATGTCGATGACGTTCGGCGCGGTGCTGCTGCTGCCATTGGCGGAAGCCACGACGATCGGCTTCACCGTGCCGATCTTCGCGACGATATTGTCGGTGCTGATCCTGCGCGAGACCGCGGGCATCCATCGCTGGGGCGCGGTGATCGCCGGTTTCGTCGGCGTGCTGATCGTGATCCGGCCGGGCGGCAGCGACTTGCCGTTGTTCGGCGCATCGGTCGCGCTGGGATCGGCGCTGGCGATCTCGATCATCTCGATCATGCTGCGCCAGATCGGCCGCACCGAGACGGCCTTGACCACGGTGTTCTGGTTCAGTGTGCTGTCGGTGCCGCCGCTGGCGCTCGCCCTCCCCGTCGTCGGCCGGGTGCACGATCCCGCCACCTGGGCTTTGCTCGCGGCGATGGGCACGCTGGGCGGACTGGGCCAGGTCGCGCTGACCGGCTCGCTGCGCTGGGCGCCGGTCTCGGTGGTCGTGCCGTTCGACTATGTCAGCCTGCTGTGGGCGACGATTTTCGGCTGGCTGCTGTTCGGCATGCTGCCGGCGGCGAGCACCTGGTACGGCGCACCTCTGATCATCGCCAGCGGACTCTATATCGTCTGGCGCGAGCACCGGCTGCATCGGGAGACGACCGACGCGGCCGCGGCGGTGGAGTGAGCGGTTCTGCTCAATCCCGCGGCGGATAGCGTTCGAAGGCCGGCAGTTCGTCTGCCGGCCATGGTCCGACCCTGCGTAGATGCTGGGCTCCCCCGTGATGCTGACCGCATGGAAGCGAGGCTGCGAAAATCTGCCGGCACTTCAACTTGGGAAGAGACCGGCGCCCGCCCGGACCGGCGGGCGCCGGTCGGCGCTACAGAACATATTTGCTGAGATCGGTGTCGCGCGCCACCGCGGCGAGCTGGCTTTCGACATAGGCGGCATCGACCGTCAGCATCGTGCCCTTGCGGTTCTCGGCATCGAAGCTCACCTCCTCGAGCAGCTTCTCCATCACCGTCGACAGCCTGCGCGCGCCGATATTCTCGATCTGGCCGTTCACCTCGGCGGCGATGCGCGCGATCGCGGCGATGCCGTCGGGGGTGAAGACGATCTCGACGCCCTCGGTGGCGATCAGCGCGCGATACTGCTCGGTCAGCGACGCGCGCGTGTCCTGCAGGATGCGGACGAAATCGGCCTCGGTCAGCGCCTTGAGTTCGACGCGGATCGGCAGCCGGCCCTGCAGTTCGGGCAGCAGGTCGCTGGGCTTGGCGACGTGGAACGCGCCGCTGGCGATGAACAGGATGTGGTCGGTCTTCATCGGGCCATATTTGGTCGCGACCGTCGTGCCCTCGATCAACGGCAGCAGGTCGCGCTGGACGCCCTCGCGCGACACCGATCCGCCGCGCACGTCGCTGACCGCGATCTTGTCGATCTCGTCGAGGAAGACGATGCCATTGGCCTCGGCATCGGCCAGCGCGGTTCGGCTGACCTCGTCCTGGTCGAGGCGCTTGTCGGCTTCCTCCTCGACCAGCTTGGCCCAGGCCGCCGCCACCGGCATCTTGCGGCGCTTGGTGCGACCGCCGGTCAGCTTGCCCATCATGTCCGACAGGTTGATCATGCCGACCTGGCCACCCATGCCGGGAATCTCCATCGGCATGCCGCCGCTGTCGGCGACCTCGATCTCGATTTCCTTGTCGGCGAGATGACCGTCATCGAAGCGCTGGCGGAACGCGCTGCGCGTCGCCTCGCTGGCATCCTTGCCGACCAGCGCGTCGAGCAGGCGCGCCATCGCCGCCTCCTCGGCCTTGTCCTTGACCGCGAGCCGCCGGCGCTCCTTCTCCAGCCGCACCGCTTCCTCGACGAGATCGCGGGCGATCTGCTCGACGTCGCGGCCGACATAGCCGACCTCGGTGAACTTGGTCGCCTCGACCTTGACGAAGGGCGCGTCGGCGAGCTTCGCCAGCCGCCGGCTGATCTCGGTCTTGCCGCAGCCGGTGGGTCCGATCATCAGGATGTTCTTCGGAGAAACCTCGTCGCGCAGTTCGGGCGCGAGCTGCTGCCGGCGCCAGCGATTGCGCATCGCCACCGCGACCGCGCGCTTGGCGTCGTCCTGGCCAACGATATGCGCGTCGAGCGCGGCGACGATCGCCTTGGGCGTCAGAAATTCGTTCATTCGGGAAAAATGTCCGTCAGGAGGGAAGACAGGAGCCGACAAGATGGCGACGGCATGGCGCCGTTTTCAAGCGTCGGCGCGATCAGGAGGCGGCGTCGAGGCCTTCGAGGGTCAGCTGCTCGTTGGTGTAGACGCACAGATCCGCGGCGATCTTCATCGCCCGGCGGCAGATCGCCTCGGCATCGGGCTCATAGTCGGTCAGCGCGCGTGCGGCCGCGAGCGCGAAATTGCCGCCCGATCCGATCGCGGCGATGCCCTCGACCGGTTCCAGCACATCGCCATTGCCGGTCAGGATCAAGGTGACGTCCTTGTCGGCGACGATCATCATCGCCTCGAGGTTGCGCAGATATTTGTCCGTGCGCCAGTCCTTGGCGAGTTCGACCGCGGAGCGCATCAGCGCGCCGTGATGCTGCTCGAGCTTGCGCTCCAGCCGCTCGAACAAGGTGAACGCGTCCGCGGTGGCGCCGGCAAAGCCGCCGATCACCGATCCGTCATGCAGGCGCCGGACCTTGCGCGCATTGGGTTTCATCACGGTCTGGCCCATCGAGACCTGACCATCGCCGACCACCACCACCTTGCCGCCCTTGCGGACCGAGAGGATCGTGGTGCCGTGCCATTTGGGAATTTCGCTCATCTTCGTCCCGTTTGTGGTAAGTGATCGGGATATGGGGCGTGCATCCGCCGGCTGCAATCTGCGCCTGGTGCGACGTGGATCACAGCGGCGTCACACGACGGCGATAGTGTCGATCTTCGAATCTTCGCGAAGGCCGTGCACCATCGGCCGGCCGGCGAAACAGGGAGGCGTGAATGAATTTCGGTCCGACGCAGCAGAACATCATCGAACGGGTCAAGCGCCTCCTGCTGAAGCCCAACGAGGAATGGCGCGCAATCGATGCCGAACCGATGACCGTGGCCGGCATCTACAAGGGGTGGGTGCTGCCGCTCGCGGCGATCCCCGCGGTCGCGCTCCTCGTCGGCACCATCCTGTTCAGCTCGATCTTCACGCGCTTCTTTCGACTGCCGACGATGGTGATGTACGCGCTGAGCACCGCGATCATCCAATATGTGCTGTCGATCGTCGCCGTATTCATCTTGGCGCTGGTAATCGACGCGCTCGCCCCGAACTTCGGCAGCAGCAAGAACCAGGTCCAGGCGACCAAGGTCGCAGCCTTCTCGATGACGGCCGCCTGGATCGCGGGTGTCGCGCTGATCCTGCCGCCGCTGGGCGTGCTGGCGATGCTGGGAGCGCTCTATGGCTTCTACCTGCTGTTCGTCGGACTGCCGATCCTGATGCGCACGCCGCAGAACCAGGCGGTCACCTATGTGATCGTCACGGTCGTCGCCTACATCGTCGTGATGGCGGCGATCAAAGTCGCGACATTCATATCGGGCCTGATCTTCCTGCCCCGGACATATTGAATACGCGGCACGCCCTGCTGTCGCGATCGGCCTGACCCCGGGGTCAGGCCGCCTTCGCTATGCCCTCCAGCGCCTCGCCCGCCTCCATCCAGCGCGTTTCGGCGACTTCCAGATCGCGCTCGATCCGGCCGCGCGCCTGCATCAGCGCGCTCATCGTCAGCTTCGCGTCGGCCGGCATCGCGCTCGACGGATCGAACATCGCCAGGTCGATCTCGGCCCGGCGTTCGGTCAGCCGCCTGATCTCGGCCTCGGCCGCCTTCAGCGCGTCGCGCAGCGCCTTGTCGCGCTCGCGCGCCTCGGCCGCCGCCTTGCGCGCCTCCTTGCCCGAGACCTTGGGCTTGCCGCCCGCGGCCGGCCCCTTGCCGAGGATCATGTCGGTATAGTCTTCGATGCTGCCGTCGAAATCGACCGCAGTGCCGTTGTCGACCAGCACCAGCCGGTCGGCCGCCGCCTCGATCATGTGGCGATCGTGGCTGACCACCACCACCGCGCCCTCATAATTGTTGAGCGCCTGCACCAGCGCCTCGCGCGCATCGACGTCGAGGTGGTTGGTCGGCTCGTCGAGGATCAGCATGTGCGGCGCCTCGCGCGTGATCAGCGCCAGCGCCAGCCGTGCCCGCTCGCCGCCCGAGAGCCTGCCGACCTCGGTCGTCGCCTTGGCGCCGGAGAACCCGAACCGGCCGAGCTGGGCGCGCACCGCGCCGGGCGTCGCGCCCTTCATCTGCCGCGTCATATGTTCGAGCGGGGTGTCGCCGCCGTCGAGTTCCTCGACCTGATATTGGGTAAAATAGCCGACGCGCATCTTCGCGCTGGCGTTCATCTCACCGTCCATCGGCACGAGCTGCGCCGCCAGCAGCCGCGCCAAGGTGGTCTTGCCGTTGCCGTTGCGGCCCAGCAGCGCGATCCGTTCCTCGGGGTCGAGCCGCAGATTCAAGCGCTTGAGGATCGGATGGCCCTGGACATAACCGACCGCGGCCATGTCGAGTGTCACCAGCGGCGGCCGCAGCGCCTGCTGCGGGCTGGGGAAATCGAAGGTCAGGCTGGGATCTTCGGCCACCGCCGCGATCGGCCGCATCCGCGCCAGCGCCTTGGCGCGCGACTGCGCCTGCTTGGCCGTGCTCGCCCGCGCGCTGTTGCGGGCGATATAGTCCTGCAGCTTGGCGCGCTCGTTGGCCTGCTTCTCGCGCGCCGATTCGAGCTGCGCGAGCCGCTCGGCGCGCTGCGTCTCGAACGCGTCATAGCCGCCGGGATAGAGCGTGACCTTGCCCTGTTCGAGATGGAGGATGTGGTCGACGACATTGTTGAGCAGGTCGCGCTCGTGGCTGACGACCACCATCGTCGCGCGATAGCTCTTGAGGAAGCTCTCCAGCCACAGGGTCGCTTCGAGGTCGAGATGGTTCGACGGCTCGTCGAGCAGCAGCAGGTCGGGCGCGGAGAACAGCAGAGCGGCGAGCGCGACGCGCATCTTCCAGCCGCCCGAGTAACTGTCGAGCGGACGATGCTGCATCTCCTCGTCGAAGCCGAGGCCGACGAGGATGCGCGACGCGCGCGCCGGCGCGGTGTGCGCGTCGATCGCGTTCAGCCGCTCGTGGATCTCGCCGAGCCGGTCGGGATCGTGACTGTGCTCGGCCTCGTCGAGCAAAGCCGCGCGCTCGGTATCGGCGGCGACCACGGTCTGGAACGGGCTCGCCTCGCCCGACGGCGCGTCCTGCGCGATATAACCGATGCGCGCGCCCTTGGGCATCTCGACGCTGCCGCCATCGGGTTCGCCGAGCCGCGCGATGATTTTCATCAAGGTCGACTTGCCGGCGCCGTTGCGGCCGATCAGCCCCACGCGCGAGCGGGGGGGCAGCGCCGCGGTGGCACCGTCGAGGATCGTGCGTCCGCCGAGGCGCACGGTGATGGCATTGAGATTGAGCATGGCGGGGCCGATAGCAGGGTCGGACGCAAGTGTCAGCCACCGCATGCGCCCTCTTGCAGCATTCGCATTCCGCCCTTTAAACGATCGTCATGCCCAGCCTTCTCCGCCCCGGCCACCCCGCGCCCTGGTTCAACGCCCCTGCCCTTTCGGGCAATCCCAATTTCTCGTTCAACACGACCGGCGGCCGCTATGTGCTGATGCTGTTCCATGGCAGCGCCAATCATCCGGCCGGCGCCGCCGCGCTGAAGCTGGTCGAGCAGCATCGCGCGCTGTTCGACGACGATCGCGCCTGCTTCTTCGGCGTGACGATCGACCCGACCGACGAGCAGGCCGGCCGGATCGCCCAGAGCCTGCCCGGCATTCGCCATTTCCTCGATTATGACCGCAAGGTCAGCGACCTGTATGGCGCGCTGCCCGACGGGCCGGGCACCGACAATTATCTGCCGCACTGGGTGCTGCTCGATCCGGCTCTGCGGACGATCGCCGCGGTGCCGGTGGCCGACGGTCCGAAGATCATGACCGAACTCGGCCGGATCGTCGCGCAGCCGCTGCCCGACGGACACGCGCCGATCCTGATCGTGCCGCGCGTGCTGGAACCCGAACTCTGCCGCCATCTGATCGCGCTCTACGAAAAGGAAGGCGGCGCCGAATCGGGCTTCATGCGCGAGGAGGACGGCAAGACGGTGATGCGGCGCGATTATACGCACAAGCGCCGGTCCGATTACGAGATCATCGACGAGGATCTGCGCAAGACGCTCAACCGCCGCATGATCGGCGCGCTGGTGCCGGCGATCGAGCGCGCCTATCAGTTCAAGGTCACCCGCGTCGAGCGCTGGACGGTGGCCTGCTACGATGCCGATGTCGGCGGCTATTTCCGCCCGCATCGCGACAACACCACCAAGGGCACCGCCCACCGCCGCTTCGCCTGCACGATCAACCTCAATGCCGAGGATTATGAAGGCGGCAATCTGCGTTTTCCCGAATTCGGGCGCCGCGCCTATCGCGCGCCGACCGGCGGCGCGGTGATCTTCTCCTGCTCGCTGCTGCACGAGGCGCTGCCGGTGACGAAGGGGCGGCGCTATGCCTTCCTGCCCTTCTTCTACGACGACGCCGGCGCGGCGATCCGCGCGGCGAACAACAAATATCTGGCCGACGATGTGATCGCCTATCCGGGCGCGGAGAAGACGGTTGAAGCGGTGGATTGAAGGGACACTGACCTCTCGGGCAAGGCCAGGGAGAAACTGGACGCGCGACATCGTGCTTCCTTCCCCCTTGATGGGGGAAGGTTGCGCAGACTTGGGTCCGCGCCTTCGCGGGCCCTAGTCGGAGCTGGATGGGGGTGATGTTCGGCGTAGAGCCATTCGCCAAACATCACCCCCATCCAACTGCGACTAACGCCTGCTGCGCAGACGTAAGTCTCCGTATCCTTCCCCCATCAAGGGGGAAGGGTAGAAGCTTCTTACCGCAGCGCTTTCACCGCCGGCGTGTCGAGGCAGCGGATCACCTGTTCACGCGACACCTTCGCGACGGACGGCGCCGCGGGCGTCGTCAGCGGGGGGATCGCGACCGGCTGGCCGATCGCCACCGGCGCAAAATGGCCGCCGATGTCGGGGCGGCATTTCATCACTGCGGCGAGCAGTTTCGGCGGGGTGTCATACGCCTCGTAGCTCAGCCTGAACGTGCCCCAGTGGATCGGGATCGCGGTCGGGGCGCCCAGCCGGGCGAAGGCTTCGGCGGCGTCGACCGGGCCGATATGGCTGGGGATCACCATCTGGCCGGGCACGAAGCGGAACGCGCCGATCGGCAGGATCGCCAGCCGGATCGGCCCCCATTTCTTCGCTTCCTCGGGCCACGCGAGGTCGCCCGGGCCGGTGGCGCCCGCGAAGAAGATGTTGCCACCGGGCAAAGTCACCACAAAGCTGGACCACAAGGCGCGGTTGCGGTCGGTGGTCCAGCGGCTGCTCCAGTGATGGCTGCGGGTGACCGCGACGCCATAGCGGACCGGACACGTCTCGGTGCCTTCCTCGCAACCGAGATCGAGATCGTCGCGCGGGCCGGTGCGCCAGCCCCAGTCGAGCACCGACACCTGATCGATCCCCGCGCCCTTGAGCAGCGTGTCGTTGCCCGGACTGGTGACGATCCGCGGATGATCGCGGTCCCACAGCCGTTTCAGGGTGGCGAGATCCATATGGTCGTAATGATCGTGGCTGACGAGGACGAGGTCGATCGGCGGCAGGTCCTCGAAGCGGATGCCGGGCGCCGCGACGCGCCTGACCCCCAGGCCCAACGGCCCCGTCCGGTCGGACCAGATCGGATCGGTCAGGATGTTGAGGCCGCGCGTCTGCACCAGCATCGTCGCATGGCCGACCCAGGTCGCGACCATCGCGTCGCCCCAGACCCGCGGTGCGGGCTTCGACGGCGTGACCGGTACCGATGCCGGCCATGGCGGCCGGCCGTCCGCCCCGGTCAGCTGGTTGAACATCAGGCCCGCGCGGCTGCCCCCGCCCGGCGGCGCGACGGTGTCTTCGCCGTCCGGATTGAAGAATCGCGCGCCGTCGAAATGATCGCCCTTCGGCCCCTGATAATAGATGCGATCGAGCAACGGCGGCACGATCTGGACCGCGAGCAGCAGCAGGATGACGAGGAAGAACAGGGACTTGCCCAGCAGGCCGAGCGCGCGGCGGATCATTTCTGGAAGTGTCTGGCGGACATGCAAACCATGGTCTGTCGCGCGGTCGCGACGAAATCAAGCCGTGCCCTGTTCGAGCGCGCATCGAGCCTCTAGATAGGTGCGATGTTGAAACGTATCGCCATCTTCGCGGCCGTCCTCGCCGTGTTCCTCGCGGGAATCGCTTATTTCGTGCTGCGCGGCACCGCCGCGTCGCTCTCGGTTTCGGCGGTGACCGGCAGGTTACCGACGATCTCGGCGCCCGCGCGCGAATCGATCCCCACCGTCGCGATCGCCAAGCCGATCGGCTGGAAGGCCGGCGAGATGCCGACGCCGGCGCAGGGGCTGAAGGTGCAGGCGTTCGCGGCCGGCCTCGATCATCCGCGCTGGATGACTCTGCTGCCCAATGGCGACGTGCTGGTGGCGGAATCGAACAAGCCGGCGACCAAGCCCGACGGCTTCACCGATCGCGTCATGAACTATCTGATGGGCTTCGCGGGTGCCGGCGTCCCTTCGGCCAACCGCATCACCTTGCTGCGCGACGCCGATGGCGACGGCATCGCCGAGCAGCGCTTCGCGCTGCTGGAGGGGCTGAACTCTCCGTTCGGCATGGCGCTGGTCGGCGAGACGCTCTACGTCGGCAACACCGATGCGCTGATGGCCTTTCCGTACAAGTCCGGCGAGACGAAGATCACCGCCAAGGGCCGCAAGATCCTCGATCTGCCGGCGGCCCCGCCGAACAATCACTGGACGCGCAATGTGATCGCCAATGCCGATGGGTCGCGGCTGTATGTCGCGGTCGGATCGAACAGCAATATCGGCGAGAACGGTCTCGACCGCGAGGTCAATCGCGCCGCGATCCTCGAGGTCGATCCCAAGACCGGCAAGTATCGGATCTTCGCCAGCGGCCTGCGCAACCCCAACGGCCTCGCCTGGGAGCCGGTGACGGGGACATTGTGGGCCACCGTCAACGAACGCGACATGCTGGGCGGCGACCTCGTCCCCGATTATCTCGCGCAGATCAACGAGGGCGATTTCTTCGGCTGGCCGTGGGGCTATTGGGGCGGCTATCCCGACAAGCGCGTGCAGCCCGAGCGGCCCGACCTGCTCGAATATATGCGCCGGCCCGATTATGCGCTGGGCGCGCACACCGCCGCGCTCGGGCTTGCCTTCGCCACCGGCGCACAGCTGGGTCCGCGGTTCGCGAACGGCGCGTTCATCGGCCTGCACGGATCGTGGAACCGCAAGCCGCCATCGGGCTACAAGGTGATGTTCGTGCCGTTCGACGCCGACGGCTTCCCCGACAAGAAGGCGCAGCCGATCGACGTGCTGACCGGCTTCCTGACCGCGGACGGCGACGCGCACGGCCGGCCGGTCGGCACGACCGTCGACAGCAAGGGCGCGCTGCTGGTCGCCGACGATGTCGGCAATGTGATCTGGCGGGTCAGCGCTATCGCCGGAAGCCCGGCAGCTTCAGCCCCTTGACGATCGCCGTCGCGCGCAACGCGAAGCCGGTGACAGCCGCGAGCGGGGCGGCGATCGGGGCGGCGACGCCTGCGACCGTCAGCCCGACGAACAATGCCGCCGCCAGCGCCGCGGCGGTGACATAGAGTTCGGGCCGCAGCAGGATCGAGGGTTCGCCGGCGAGGACATCGCGGATGATCCCGCCGACGCAGGCGGTGATGATCCCCATCAAGGCGGCGGGCACCGGCGGCACGCCGAAGCCGAGCGCCTTTGCCGCGCCGAACACCGCATAAGCGGCGAGACCGATCGCATCGAGCCAGTCGAGCGCGCGCCAGTCCCAGGCGCGCGACGGCGCGATCCACACGATGACGGCGGTCGCCAGGCAGATCGCGGCCACGCGGCCGTCCTGCACCCAGAACACCGGCGCGCCGATCAGCAGATCGCGCACGGTGCCGCCGCCGACGCCGGTGATCAGCGCGAAGAACGCCATCGTGACGATGGTCTGCCCGCACCGCGCCGCCGCGAGCGCGCCGGTCAGCGCGAACAAAGCGATGCCGGCAAGGTCCAGCCAGGGCAATGTCGGCCCGATCTGCCATGAGGACATCATCGGCCATTCCTAGCCCCTGGTGACGCGCGGCGGAAGCGCGGGGTGACGACAATGGGATGGATGGCCGGCCCGCTGCCCGCCCCCGCCGCGACGGCGGTTCGACCTTGGCGATTCCGCCCCGGCGACCTGTTCTTTCCTGTTTCTGCATCGCTTTTGCGGGCCGCTCTCAGCGTGAGAGATAGCCAGCGGGCCACTTCCTGATCAAGCAGGTCGCGACCGACCTCAAGCGTGCCTTGCCCAATCTGAAGCACTTCACGACGCTGTCGCCGATCCCGGGATTCCGCGCCAGGACGAGGCGGCGCTGCGCACCGCGCTGATGGCGCATGCCGCCGACTATGTCCTGAAGGCGCGAACGCCCGGCGGCAAGCCGGTCGATCCGGTCGCCCGCTTCCATCTCGGCAACGGCGCGCAGCGCCACCGGCTCAACTGGCGGACATATCGCCCCAACGGGCTGCGCAGCAGCGCGGGGCTGATGGTCAATTATCTCTACGAGCTCCACCGGATCGAGGAGAATCACGAGGCCTATGCGCATCGCGACCGGATCGCGACCAGCGGCGCGTTCGACAAACAGCTGGCCGCGGCGTCGGCCGAGCCCGCACCCTCGCCCGCCGCGCGCGGGGCCAGGCTGAAGCTGCCGTGATCGGGCGCAAGGCGCGGGAGCCCGATGCGGCGGGGGTCATGGCGGACTAGAAGGGCGACATGATGCTGCCGTTGAGCTCGACGAGCCTGCCGCCCTGTATCCTCGCGCCGAGAACATGCTCTTCGTCCCAGTCGGTCCCGATGGCGATTTCGATCGTCATGCTGCCGAACATCGGTGCGATGGAAATGCCGAGCAGCGCGACGTGGCGCCACAGGCTGTCGTCGTTGCGGATCTCCGGATAGGCCGCGTTGCCCTCCGCCGCGTCGCGACAGGGTTCGTAATGGGCGTAAAGTTTGTCGCGGATCGCGGGGGCGAGCGCGGCGAAGAGCGCGGTGAGTTCGCGCGCGCGATTCAGGCAGTCGCCGTCGGGCCCGTCCTTGCCGCCTGCCAGGAGGAGTGGCTTTTCGCCGTGCGGCGGCAGCACGATATGCCCTCGCCACTTGCCCTTCGAACGTTCGAAACAGCCGAGTTCGGGGTCGAGATAGGGATCGGCTTTCCTGAAAAGTCCGAACATGGCAGCCTCTGATCGATCAACGTCAGAGGCTGGTTTGGGCCAATCGGGATGAGATCGGGTAAATTTCCGGCCGGAATCAGCCGGGTCCGCCCAGTTTCTTCTCGAACGCGGCCAGGGTGCGCGGCCCCTTCACGCCGCGCGCGGTGCAGCCCGGAACCGGCAGGATCGCGCCGCCCGGCGAAGGATCGTGGGCCATCCAGTCTCATGAAGAAGAACCACCGCCAGCCCCTCCACGAAGGCGTGGAGGGGAGTAAGAGAATCCCTCAGGCGTAACGCGCGAGGCAGGCTTTCATCACCTCGGCGGGCGGGCCGAGCTTCACCGCGGTCGCCATCGCCTTCTGGCGGGCATTCTGGATCTCGGTGAAACTGCCCTGCCCGCGCTGCTTGAGCTGGCGGCCGATCCGGTCGTCGAGCTTCGTGCGCATCTCGCGATAGTGCTGCAATTGTTCGTTGTCCGCCTTGTCGGGCGTCTGGACGGCACGCTCGACGAAGGCGGCGACGCCGTTGCAGCCGAGTTCGGCTTCCAGCGGATCGCCGGGGAGTTCGACCGCGCCGGTCGCGACCGTTGCCGGGAACGCCTGGCCGCAGGGGCCGATCAGTGTCTTCCATTTGCGCGAGGTGATCCTGCCCTCGATCTCCGGCATCAGCTTGACGACCGCGCTGGCCCTGGCCGCGGAGAATTCGGGGCCCTCGGCACCGGTCAGCATCGCATAATGGATGATCCGGCTCTGCGCCTCGAGCGACAAGGGTCCCTTGATCGTCTTGGTCTTCTCACGCGCATCGACCGCCGCCACCACGCCGCAGGTCGCGGCGCGCTCGACGATGTCGGCCGGCAACTCGACGCTGCGCGGTCCGCAGCCCGACAGCGTCACCGCAAGCGCCGATCCCAACAGGGTGAGTCTCCGCATGGTCTTGCTCCGCAGCCGTCATGACTGCGGAGTCTACGCCTTGACCTGTGATAAGGTTCCCGGCGGACCGTCAGATATGGATCGGCTTGCCCGTCACCGCCATCGCCGCTTCCTTGATCGCTTCCGAATGGGTCGGATGGGCGTGGCAGGTATAGGCGATGTCCTCGCTGGTGGCGCCGAACTCCATCGCCTGCGCGGCCTGGGCGATCATCGTGCCGGCGACCGAGGTGACGATCCAGACGCCGAGCACGCGATCGCTCTTGGCGTCGGCGATCACCTTCACGAAACCGACCGTGTCGTGGATGGTCTTGGCGCGGCTGTTGCCCGCCATCGGGAATTTGCCGACCTTGATCTCGCCCTTCTCCTTCGCCTGCTCCTCGGTCAGGCCGACGCCGGCGATCTCGGGCATGGTGTAGACCACGCTGGGAATGACGTCATGGTTCACGATGCCGGTCAGCCCGGCGATGTTCTCGGCAACCGCGATGCCTTCGTCCTCGGCCTTGTGCGCGAGCATCGGGCCGGGGATGACGTCGCCAATCGCCCAGATGCCGGGAACCCCGGTCTGGAAGCGGTGATCGGTTTCGATCTGGCCGCGCTTGTTGAGCGCGAGGCCCGCCTTGTCGAGGCCGAGCCCGTCGGTGTTCGGGCGACGGCCGATCGAGACCAGGACGGTATCGGCCTCGATCGTCGAGGCTTCGCCGCCGGCCGCGGGTTCGACGGTCAGGACGACGGTCTTGCCCTTCTTGACCGCCTTGGTGACCTTGGTGCCGGTCTTGATGTCGAAACCCTGCTTTTTGAAGATGCGCGCGGCCTCCTTGCGGACCTCGCCATCCATGCCGGGCAGGATCTGATCGAGAAATTCGACGACCGTCACCTTCGCACCGAGCCGAAGCCAGACCGAGCCGAGTTCGAGCCCGATCACGCCGCCGCCGATCACGACCATATGGCCCGGCACCTTGGGCAGTTCGAGCGCGCTGGTCGAATCGACGATCATCTTGTGATCGATCTCGACGCCGGGCAGCGGCGTGACGCTGGAGCCGGTGGCGATGACGATGTTCTTCGCGCGGACGGTCTGGCCGGCGATCTCGACCGTGTCGGTGCCGGTGAAGGTCGCGAGGCCCTTGAGCCAGTCGACCTTGTTCTTCTTGAACAGGAAGGCGATGCCGCCGGTCAGGCCGTTGACGGCGTCCTTGCGGCTGCCGTGCATCGCTTCGAGATCGAGGCTGGCGCCGTCGATCTTGACGCCGAACTTGGCGAGCGCGCCCGAATGCGCCTCCTCGAACAGATGCGAGGCGTGGAGCAATGCCTTGGACGGGATGCAGCCGACGTTGAGGCAGGTGCCGCCGAGCGTCTCGCGGCTCTCGGCGCAGGCGGTGCGCAGCCCGAGCTGAGCCGCGCGGATCGCCGCGACATAGCCGCCGGGGCCGGAACCGATCACGAGGACGTCATAGTCGTAGTCAGCCATGCTGCAGTTCACCTTTCAAGCGATTGCGTCGACCTCTCCTCCCGCTTGCGGGAGGGGTCGGGGGAGGGCGTGTCCACGATCCCGGGCGCGCCCTGACATGCCCTCCCCTAACCCCTCCCGCAGGCGGGAGGGGGACAGGCCTCACAGATCGATCAGCAACCTCGTCGGATCCTCGATAGCATTTTTCAGCGCGACGAGGAACGTCACCGCCTCGCGGCCGTCGATCAGGCGGTGATCGTAGCTGAGCGCCAGATACATCATCGGCCTGATCACGATCTGGCCGTCGCGGACGACCGGGCGGTCGTCGATGCGGTGGAGGCCGAGCACCGCGGACTGCGGCGGGTTGATGATCGGGGTCGACATCAGCGAGCCGAACACGCCGCCATTGGAGATGGTGAAGGTGCCGCCGCGCATCTCCTCCATCTTGAGCGTGCCGTCCTTGGCGCGCTTGCCGAAATCACCGATCGTGCGCTCGATGCCGGCGACCGACAGTTCCTGCGCGTCGCGGATCACGGGCACGACGAGGCCGTTGGGCGCCGAGACCGCGACCGAGACGTCGACATAGTCGCGATAGACGATCTCGTCGCCGTCGATCGAGGCGTTGACCGACGGCATGTCCTTCAGCGCCTGGCAGGCGGCCTTCACAAAGAAGCCCATGAAGCCGAGGCGGACGCCATGCTTCTTCTCGAACAGGTCCTTATACCTGTTGCGCGCCTCCATCACCGCCGACATGTCGACATCGTTGAAGGTGGTCAGCATCGCCGCGGTGTTCTGCGCTTCCTTGAGGCGCGTCGCGATCGTCTGGCGCAGGCGTGTCATCCGCACCCGTTCCTCGCGGCGGTCGGTCACCGGCGGCAGCGCCGCGGTGGGCACTTCGGGCGGGGGTGACGGCGGCGCCGGCGGTGCGGGCGGCGGACCGGCCTTGACCGCGGCCAGGACATCGTCCTTGGTCAGCCGGCCATCCTTGCCGGTGCCCTTGATCGACGACGGATCGAGGCCATGTTCGAGCACCAGCCGGCGGACGGCCGGCGAGAGCGTCAGCGGGCCGGACTCGTCGTCGCCGACATGTTCGGCCGCGGCCGGCGCTGCCTGGGCCTGGGCCTGGGCCGGCACGGGCGCGGCGGCGGCGGCCTGGGCGGGCGCCGGCGACGCGGCTGCGCTGCCGGCCTCCTCGATGATCGCGATCACCGCGCCGACCTTGACGGTGTCGCCGGGTTTGGCGGCATGCGCGCCCATCACGCCGGCCACCGGGGACGGGACCTCGACCGCGACCTTGTCGGTCTCGAGGCTCGCGATCGGCTCGTCGGCCCGCACCGGATCGCCCGGCTGCTTCAGCCATTCGCCGATCGTCGCTTCGGTGATCGATTCGCCCAGCACGGGCACTTTGACATCTGTCACCATGGGAAGTTCAGCCTTTCTTGCGGCGCTTGATCTCGGCACGCACGCTCAGGCCGAGCGCATCGGCCACCAGCGCGCCCTGTTCGGAGAGGTGCCGCTTGGCGAGGCCGGTCGCGGGCGATGCCGACGCGGCCCGGCCGGCATAACGCGGACGCTTCGCGTCCGATCCGGCCGCTTTCAGGCAGTCCTCGATCAGCGATTCGACAAAGAACCAGGCGCCATTGTTCTTCGGCTCCTCCTGCGCCCACACCACTTCCTGCAGATTGGTCATGCGCTTGAGCCGCACGACCAGCGGATCGGAGGGGAACGGATAGAGCTGCTCGATTCGGACGATCGAGACATCGGTCGCACCTGCGGCGTCGCGCGCTTCCATCAGGTCGTAGGCGACCTTGCCCGAACACAGGACCAGCCGCCTGATGGCCTCGTCCTGCGGCGCATTGGTGTCCGACAGGATCCGGCGGAAATGCGAGTCGCCCAGAAACTGGTCGGTGCTCGACACCGCGAGCTTGTGGCGCAGCAGCGACTTGGGCGTCATGATCACCAGCGGCTTGCGGAAGCCGCGATGCATCTGCCGGCGCAGCACGTGGAAATAATTGGCCGGGGTGGTGATGTTCGCCACCTGCATATTGTCCTGCGCGCACAGCTGCAGGAAGCGCTCGAGCCGCGCCGAACTATGCTCGGGACCCTGCCCTTCGTAGCCGTGCGGCAGCAGCAGCACGAGGCCGTTGGCGCGCAGCCATTTGGCTTCGGACGCCGCGAGATACTGGTCGATGATGATCTGCGCGCCGTTGGCGAAGTCGCCGAACTGCGCCTCCCACAGCACCAAAGTCTTCGGATCGGTCATGGCATAGCCATATTCGAAACCGAGCACGCCATATTCGGAGAGCGGGCTGTCGAGCACTTCGAAGCGGCCGTGCGGCACGGTCGAGAGCGGGACATATTTGGCCTCGCTGTTCTGGTCGACCCACACCGCGTGGCGCTGGCTGAACGTGCCGCGGCCCGAATCCTGACCCGACAGGCGGACCCCATAGCCCTCCGATACCAGGCTGCCGAACGCGAGCGCCTCGCCGGTCGCCCAGTCGAAGCCCTGGCCGGCCTTGAACATCTCGCGCTTGGCGTCGAGCACGCGGCCGAGCGTCCTGTGAATCTCGGTGCCGGCGGGCACCGTCGTCAAGGTGCGGCCGAGGCTGTCGAACAATTTCTTGTCGATGCCGGTCTCGATGTTGCGGCGCGCGCCCTCGGGGTCGGCCGGCTTGTGCAGGCCCGACCAGCGCCCCGCGAACCAGTCTGCCTCATTGGCCTTATAGCTCGCCGCCGACTGGAATTCCTGCTCGAGCACGGCGACGAAATGGTCGGCATATTCGCCCGCGAAATTGCGGTCGATCACGCCCTGCTGCTGGAGTTTCGCGGCATAGAGCGCGCTGACCGGCGGATGCTTGCGGATCTTGGCGTACATCAAGGGCTGGGTGAAGCTCGGCTCGTCGCCCTCATTGTGACCAAAGCGGCGATAGCACCACATGTCGATCACGACGTCCTTGTCGAACTTCTGGCGGAACTCGATCGCGATCTTGCACGCGAAGGTCACCGCCTCGGGATCGTCGCCGTTGACGTGGAAGATCGGCGCCTGGACACCCTTCGCCACGTCCGACGGATAAGGCGAGTTGCGCGCGAATTGCGGGCTGGTGGTGAAGCCGATCTGGTTGTTGATGATGAAGTGGATGCAGCCGCCGGTCGCGTAGCCGCGAATGCCCTGGAAGCCCAATGTCTCCCAGACGATGCCCTGTCCGGCGAACGCGGCGTCGCCGTGCAGCAGTACCGGCAGCACCTGGTCCATCTCCTCGAGATCGTCGCGCATCGCGAGCGTCGCGCGCGCCTTGCCCAGCACGATCGGGTCGACCGTCTCGAGGTGCGACGGATTCGGCACCAGCGACATATGCACCTTGATGCCGTCGAACTCGCGGTCGGTGGAGGTGCCGAGATGATATTTGACGTCGCCCGACCCGCCGACATCTTCCGGGTTGGCCGATCCGCCCGAGAATTCGTGGAAGATCACGCGATAGGGCTTGGCCATCACGTTCGCGAGCACGTTGAGCCGGCCGCGATGCGACATGCCGATCACCATTTCGCGGACGCCGAGCTGGCCGCCATATTTGATCACCGCCTCGAGCGCGGGGATCATCGATTCGCCGCCGTCGAGTCCGAAGCGCTTGGTGCCGACATATTTGCGCCCGAGGAACTTCTCGTACTGCTCGCCCTGGATGACCTTGGACAGGATCGCCTTCTTGCCCTCGACCGTGAACTCGATCGCCTTGTCCTTGCCTTCGAGCCGCGCCTGCAGGAACTGGCGCTCCTCGGTGTCGGCGACGTGCATATATTCGAGGCCGACATTGCCGCAATAATTGGCGCGCAATATGTCGACCAGCTCGCGCACGGTGGCTTTCTCCAGCCCCAGCGTGCCGCCGAGATAGATCGGCCGGTCGAGGTCGGCGCCGGAGAAGCCGTGATATTCGGGCGTGAGATCGGCCGGCAATTCCTGCGTGACGAGGCCGAGCGGATCGAGATTGGCGGCGAGATGGCCGCGCACGCGATAGGTGCGCACCAGCATCTGCGCGCGGATCGCGTCACCGGCGGCGCGCGCGATCTCGTCGCTCGAGACCGGGGCGGGCGCCGGCGCGGGTTTCACGGCGGGCGCCTTGGCCTCGACGCTCATCTGGGTGGGATCGAGCGCCGCGGTCAGCGCATCGGTGTCGGACGGCGGCCAACCGGCACGCGCCCAACTGGGGCCGGTCGCGGTCTGCTCGACGCCTTCGAACCAGCTGCGCCACGCCGGATCGATCGCCTCGGGGCTGGCGAGATAGCGGCGATACAGCGTCTCCACGAAACCGGGGCTCACGCCCTCGGTACCGTCGAATTCCTGGCCTTCGAAACCCATGATCTCATGTCCTCTAGCGCACCGGCAGGTACACCTCAAACCTCTCGAGTGTTCCCGCGAAGGCGGGAACCCAGCCCTCTACCGGCGACTCTGGACCCCCGCCTTCGCGGGGGTACTCAATTGTTCAAACGATGGTCGGATACAGGTCCAACCATCCCGGATTGCTTTCCTCGATCAGCCGCAGCTTCCACAGGCGATTCCACTTCTTCATCTGCAATTCGCGCCACCGCGCGCCTTCCAGCGAATCGCTCGCTTCGAACCAGACCAGAAGCTTGCAACCATATCGTTTTGTGAAGCCGTCAGCGGCCTCGTTGCGATGTTGCCAAACGCGCTGGACCAGATTGCTCGTCGAACCAATATACAGCGTTCCGTTTCTTTGGCTGGCCATGATGTAGACATAGCCAGCCTTCTCCACCGTTCCTTACCTCTCAGTGCTCCCGCGAAGGCGGGAGCCCAGCCCACTTTGCAAGCGACTCTGGGTCCCCGCCTTCGCGGGGACACAACATTGCGAGGCGCTCAGAGCGACTTCAACACTTCCGCCAATGTCGTGCCCAGCTCAGACGGGCTGGCCGCGACCTTGATGCCGGCTTCTTCCATCGCCGCGATCTTGTCCTCGGCGCCGCCCTTGCCGCCCGAGACGATCGCGCCGGCATGGCCCATGCGACGGCCCGGAGGCGCGGTGCGGCCGGCGATGAAGCCCGCCATCGGCTTGCTTCGGCCGCGCTTCGCCTCGTCCTTCAGGAACTGCGCCGCCTGCTCCTCGGCGTCGCCGCCGATCTCGCCGATCATGATGATCGACTTGGTCTCGTCGTCGGCGAGGTACAGTTCGAGGATGTCGATGAAATTGGTGCCGTTGACCGGATCGCCGCCGATGCCCACGGCAGTGGTCTGGCCAAGGCCGATCGCCGTCGTCTGGAACACCGCCTCATAGGTCAAAGTGCCCGAGCGCGAGACGACGCCGACCGAGCCCTTCTTGAAGATCGAACCCGGCATGATGCCGATCTTGCATTCATTGGGCGTCAGCACGCCCGGGCAGTTCGGCCCGATCAGCCGCGACTTCGAGCCCGACAGCGCGCGCTTGACCTTGACCATGTCGAGCACCGGAATGCCCTCGGTGATGCAGACGATCAAAGGCACTTCGGCGTCGATCGCCTCGAGGATCGAATCGGCCGCGAAGGGCGGCGGCACATACACGACCGACGCATCGGCGCCGGTCCTGGCGACCGCTTCGGCGACGGTGTCGAACACCGGCAGGCCGATATGCGTCTCGCCGCCCTTGCCGGGCGTGACGCCGCCGACCATCTGCGTGCCATAGGCCAGCGCCTGTTCGGTATGGAAAGTGCCGGTGGCACCGGTCATCCCCTGGGTGATGACCTTGGTGTTCTTGTTGACGAGAATGCTCATAAGTTCGTTTCGTCCTCCAGTTCGCCGGCGAGCGCGGGGGCTCAATTTCTCACATCAGCGTCGCGTAGAGATCGTTCCACCCGGGTTGAGCTTCTCGATCGCTTCAAGCTTCCAGCTGCGACGCCACTCCTTCATCTGCAGTTCGCGGGCTCGGGCGCCTTCGATGGTGTCATGTGCCTCGAACCAGACCAGCAGCTTGCAACCATATCGTTTCGTAAATCCGCCGATCAGTCCTTCGCGGTGCTGATAGGCTCGTCCAGCCAGATCGCTCGTCATGCCGATATAGATCGTTCCTTTGCGCCGGCTCGCCATGATGTAGACGTACCCGGCCTTCTCCATGTCAGCTCAGAAACCGTTTCTGTTCCCCGGCGAAAGCCGGGGCCCAGGAGTCACACGCGCGGTACCGCCGACTCCTGGGCCCCGGCTTTCGCCGGGGAACAAGAAGGGTTGACTGCCACCGCATCAAACACTCACGCCAGGCTCTCGTCGATCCCCTTGCAGGCGACCAGCAGCTCCTTGACCGCGTCGACCGACACGGCAAGGTTGGCCTTCGCCTCGTCGTTGAGTTCGATCTCGATAATCTTCTCGACGCCGCCCGCGCCGATCACCACCGGCACGCCGACATAGAGGCCGTCGACGCCGTACTGGCCGTCGAGATAGACGGCCGCGGGCAGGACGCGCTTCTTGTCCTTGAGGAACGCCTCGGCCATCTCGATGCCGCTGGTCGCGGGCGCATAGAAGGCCGAACCGGTCTTGAGCAGAGCGACGATCTCGCCGCCGCCGCCGCGGGTGCGCTTGACGATCGCGTCGATGCGCTCCTGGGTCGACCAGCCCATCTTGATCAGATCGGGGATCGGGATGCCGGCGACGGTCGAATATTCGACGACCGGGACCATCGTGTCACCATGGCCGCCGAGCACGAACGCGGTGACGTCCTGCACCGAGACCTTGAACTCCTCGGCGAGGAAGGTGCGGAAGCGCGCGCTGTCGAGCACGCCGGCCATGCCGACCACCATGTGGTGCGGGAGTCCAGAGAATTCGCGCAGCGCCCAGACCATCGCGTCGAGCGGGTTGGTGATGCAGATGACGAAGGCGCCCGGTGCATTGGCCTTGATGCCCTCGCCCACCGCCTTCATGACCTTGAGGTTGATGCCGAGCAGATCGTCACGGCTCATGCCCGGCTTGCGGGCGACGCCGGCGGTGACGATGATGACGTCGGCACCGGCGATGTCGGCATAGTCGTTGGTGCCCTTGAGCGCCGAGTCGAACCCCTCGACCGGGCCGCACTGCGACAGGTCCAGCGCCTTGCCCTGCGGCACGCCTTCAACCACGTCGAACAGGACGACATCGCCCAGTTCCTTCGCGGCCGCGAGGTGCGCGAGCGTTCCACCGATATTGCCAGCGCCGATCAGCGCAATCTTGTTCCGGGCCATAGTTCGAGGTCTCCCCTAGCGATACGGATGCCCGGGCTAACGACGTCCATCCTGAGCGCGGCCCGCTTAGGCCGATAGGGAAGCGGCGACAACCTGCAAAAAGCGCAAGGCGCCGGAAATCTTTGCGATTGCGAATGACATGCAATAGAGAGGGAATGGGTGTCTCGAAGCATCTCCTTCCTCCAGATGGAGGAAGGAGGCAAGCACCTCACCCCTGCCCGCTGAGATCCTGATAGAACATCAAAGCGTTGTCATCGGGATCGTAGAAGGTCAGCAGCCGGACCATGCCGGGAATATCCTGGATCGGCCCGTCCTGGCGGATGCCCTCGGCATCGAGCGCCGCCTTGGCCGCGTCCATGTCGACGACGCCGAAGGTTGGCGTGACGCCGCCGGGCTTCGCCGCCTCGACCTGCGACAGACCGAGATTGACCCGCGCGACCGAGGTCGACAGCTCGCACCACGCCATCTCCTCGACCCGGTAGAGCAGGGTCATGCCCAGCACCTTCTCATACCAGGGGATCGCGCGATCCAGACTGGTCACGCCCAGCGACATCGTCAGTCCGCCGTCGAAATCGATCTTCATCTTCCGCCCTCCACGACTCGATTGAAGGTTCCATTTTTATAGTCGATATAGTAATGGGTCAACGGGATATGCTGACCGCACAGGATCTGCAGACGCTGGGTGTCAACCGCTGGGCGATGCCGCTGATGGCGGCGATGGACGCGAGCGGCGGCATTCGCTTCGCGGTCGCCGCCAACCGGCTGGGGGCGCCGCGCAACAGCCTGTCGCGCGCGTTCCAGCATCTGATCGAGGCCGGCTGGGTGATCCGCAATCCCGGCCACGGCCACCCGCTGCGGCCCGAATATCTGCTGGTCGAGGCCGGACGCCCGGTCGCCGCCGGCTGCGCGCGATCGATGGAAACGCGCACCCGGCTCGCGCTGGATCCTGCCGAGCTGTCGCGCTGGACCCTGCCGCTGATCGCCTCGATCGGGCACGAAAGCCGGCGCTTCAACGACCTGCTCGGGCGCCTCGCGCCGGTCACGCCGCGCGCGCTGTCGCTGACGATCAAGCAGGGACTGTCGTCGGCGCTGATCGACCGGCGGTTGGAGGCGGCGTTCCCACCGGTGCCGCTCTACGGGCTGACCGGCCGCGGCGCGGCGCTGGCCGCGCCGCTCAGCCGCTAGCGCCGTGGCCCAATGCGAGATAGGCGTCCGAGCGCATCTCCAACAGCCGGCTGATCGTGCGGTCGAACTCGAACGCGCCGTCTCCGGCAGGGTAGAGCGCGTCCGGTTCGGCATCGGCGCTGACCAGCAGCTTGACCTTATACTCGTAGAGCGCGTCGATCAGGGTGACGAAGCGCGCGGCCTCGTTGCGGTTCTCGGGGCCAAGCACGGGCACGCCGACGAGGATCACCGTGTGGTAGCGCCGCGCGATCGCGAGATAGTCGGGCGCGCCGCGGGCCTCGCCGCACAGCCGCTTGAACGAGAAGACGGCGACGCCCTTCAGGCTCTTGGGCACGTGGATCGTGCGTCCGCCGGGCACCGCGATGTCCTCGGCGGGCACGTGGAGGCTGTCTTCCGGCGGAAAGTCGGTGAGGCGGAAGAAGGCTTCGCGCATCGCCGCGGTTGCCGGCGCACCGTTGGGCGAATGCCACAAGGTCGTGTCGCCGAGCCGGTCGCGGCGATAGTCGGTCGGGCCGTTCAGCGGCAGCACGTCGAGCTTCTTCTCGACGAGCGCGATGAACGGCAGGAAATGTTCGCGGTTAAGTCCGTCCTTGTAGAGATCGGAGGGTGCGCGGTTCGAGGTGGCGACGACGGTCACGCCCTTGTCGACCACCAGCGACGTGAACAGCCGCGACAGGATCATCGCGTCGGCGCTGTTGTTGACGACCATCTCGTCGAACGCCAGCACGCGCGCCTCCTCGGCAAGCGACGCCGCGACCGGCAGGATCGGATCGCCGGTCTCCTTGGCGCGCTCGACCCGCAGCCGCGCGTGGACCTCGAGCATGAACTCGTGGAAATGGACGCGGCGCTTCCGGTTGATCGCCAGGCAATTGTAGAACAGGTCCATCAGCATCGATTTGCCGCGCCCGACGCCGCCCCACATATAGAGTCCGCGCACCGGCTCGGGCTTGCGGCCGGCGAGCCGCCACAACACGCTGCCGCGCGGCGGCGCCGCCTGGAGGTCGCGCTGCAGCGCGCTCAGCCGCAGCGCGGCCGCGCGCTGTTCGGGGTCGGCGCGGAGCTGGCCCGAGGCGACCAGCGCCTCGTAGCGGTCGATGACGGTGCTCATGTCCGTTTGCTCGCCTTGCGGATCGTGCCGGAGAAGGACAGCATCATGTCGCCGGACTGGACGAGCAGTCCCCGCATGAACATCAGACGCCCGGTCTCGCGCAACAATTCCACCTCCGCGTCGAGCGCTTCGCCCGTCCGTCCAGCACCGATGAAGTGCGCGGAGACGTCGAGCGTGACCGCCCTGCCGGCATCCTCCAGCCCCAACACGCGCGCGGCCGCGAACAGCGCGATATCGACGAGGCTGAGCAGCGCGCCGCCATGGACGTTGCCGACCAGATTGCTGTGCCGATGCTCGGGCCACATCCGGACGCGGGCGTTGCGCTCATCCTCGCGACGAACGATCAATTTGCCCATCAAGCCGTTGAAGCGCGTGGAATCGGCCGGCACCCAGATGTGCCAGCCGGGATTCTCTTCGTCGGGCTCGTAGCGGAACTGCGGAATCGTCACGCCATCAGATCGCGCGCTCGACCACCATCTTCTTGACCTCGGCGATCGCGCGTGCCGGATTCAACCCCTTGGGGCAGACATTCGAGCAGTTCATGATCGTATGGCAGCGATAGAGCCGGAACGGATCCTCGAGTTCGTCGAGCCGCTCGCCGGTCATCTCGTCGCGGCTGTCTGCGAGCCAGCGATAGGCCTGGAGCAGGATCGCGGGGCCCAGGAACTTGTCCGAATTCCACCAGTAACTGGGGCACGAGGTCGAGCAGCAGGCGCACAGGATGCATTCGTAGAGGCCATCGAGCTTGGCGCGATCCTCCGGCGACTGCAGCCGCTCCTTGCCCGACGGGTTGGGCGTGACGGTCTGCAGCCAAGGCTGGATCGACGCATATTGCGCGTAGAAATGGGTGAAGTCGGGAACGAGATCCTTGATCACGTCCATGTGGGGCAGCGGGGTGATGCGGACGTCACCCTTGATATCCTCGATCGCGGTGGTGCAGGCGAGACCGTTCTTGCCGTCGATGTTCATCGAGCAGGAGCCGCAGATGCCCTCGCGGCACGAACGGCGGAAGGTCAGGCTGGGATCCTGCTCGCTCTTCATCTTGATCAGCGCGTCGAGCACCATCGGTCCGCATTCGTCGAGATCGATCTCGAACCGGTCGTAATGCGGATTCTCGCCGGTGTCGGGGTCGTAGCGGTAGACCTTGAATGATTTGAGATTCTTCGCTTCGGGCGCGGCCTTGTGGGTCTTGCCGGTCGGCTTGATCTTGCTGTTCGCCGGAAGCGTGAATTCTGCCATATCGTCGATCCGTTCCCCGCTGAAGTCTGTTCCCGATAGTCAATCGGCGCGCGCACCTCAACCGCTGACTTTCGCCCCTCTCCTTCGGGAGCATCGGGGCGCCGTTCATCCGATGCTGGGCCCCGATCAGGCGGCCATCAGCCCGTCGGCGCGGGGATCCGGCGCGGCGACGGGCGGTGCGAATGCCGCTTCGCCGCCCGAACGGCGATAGGTGCCGGGGGTGACGCCGGTGATCCGCTTGAACGCCTTGGCGAAGGCGGATTCATTTTCATAACCGACCTTGTACGCGATCTCGGCGACCGAACTCTGATTGCGCCTGAGCATCGCGCCGGCGCGGAACATCCGCCAGCGGGCGACATAATCGAGCGGGGTCAGCCCCACCCGGCTGCGGAAGCGCGCGGCGAAGGTGGAGCGCGACATGCTGGTGAGGCCGGCGAGTTCCTCGACCGTCCAGCCATGTTCGACGCGCGCGTGGATCGCGCGGAAGGCCGGGGCGAGCCGGGCATCGCCGAGCGCGCCGAGCCAGCCGCCGGCTTCCTCGCCGGCGCTCTGCGCATAAGCGCGGATCGCCTGGATGAAGAGGATGTCGGCGAGGCGGCTGACGACGATCGAGGTACCGAGTTCGCGGCGGCCGGTCTCGATCGCAAACAATTGCAGCGTGGTCTGGATCAGCTGCGCGCGTTCGTCGTCGACGCGCGTCAGGATCAGCTTGGGCATCAGATCGAACAGGGGCTTGGCGCCGACCGTGTCGAACATGAACCAGCCGGTGACGACCGTCGCCGCCGCCCCGCCGCCGCCCCCGTCCCTGGCCCCGCCCCCGTCCCTGCCCCCGCCAAGGTGGACGACGCGATGCTTGTGCTCGCGCAGCGCGTCGAAACAGAATTTGGTCGGCGAATCGGGATCGTCCTGCAGCGCATATTGCGCACCGCGCGCGATCACATAGCAGTCGCCGGCGCTCATCGCGATCGGCGCATCGCCCTCGACCGTCAGCCACACCCGCCCGCGCACGACCAGACCGAATCGCGCCGCCCGGCCGCGCACGAACGCGACCCCCCACGGCGCGCTGCCCTCGATCCGCGCATAGAGCGCGGTGTGCGTCCGCATCGATCCGAACACATCGTCAATGGCATCCATTTTCTGCCTCCTCTGGACGATCGACCAGACATATCGGGGTTATGCCGCTTCTCCGTCCGACAATCCAGTGGCATTATGAAACTTGTTGAACAGCCTGACGATGGAGCCAAGTGATGAAAGCGATTGCCTTTTCCCTGCTGCTGGCGACCTCGGCGCCGGCGTTCGCGACCGGCCCGACCGGCGAGGTCGGTTTCGCGAGCGGCGTGACCGTGCCCGAAAAGGTGGTGGTCAACGAGAAACTCTGGCGCTGCGCCGACGGGAGCTGCTCGGGCCCCGGCGAGGCGCGTGGCGTGGCGATGATGCGGGCGTGCAAGACGCTGGCGCGCGATATCGGCACGGTCGCAAGCTTCAAGGTGGGCGTGGCCTCGCTCGAGGAGGCGGCGATCCGGCAGTGCAATAGTGCCGCGGAGTGATCCCCTTCCTCCCTGAGCCGAAGGCTTGGGGAGGGGGACCGCCCGAATGGTGGTGGAGGGGAGTCGCGCAAGCGACTTTAGCTTCGAGCATGACGGCACCGCCGCATTTCCCCTCCACCACCGGCCAAGTGGCCGGCGGTCCCCCTCCCCATCGCTGCGCGATAGGGAGGATGAAGACGCCCTAATTCTTGATCTTCCAGCCCTTTTCGAGCAGCCCATAGCACAGCCCGAGCAGCAGCAGGTTGATCACCAGCAGCAACAGGGCGCCGAGTAGAATCGGCGAATCGGCCCTTTCCAGAAAGCCGTAGCGAAAGCCCGAGATGATGTAGAAGAACGGGTTGGCGTGGCTGATCGCCTGGAACGCGGGCGCCAGCCGGTCGATCGAATAGAAGGTGCCGGACAGCAGGGAGAGCGGGGCGACGACGAAATTGGTGACGGCGGCGGCGTGATCGAACTTCTCCGCCCAGATCGAGGTCAGCACGCCCAAGGTCGCGAGGAAACAGGACCCGAGCAGGCCGAACCACAGGATCGCGCCGAAGTGGCTGCCGCGGACGTGGACGCCCGGCCACAGCAGCATCGCCAGCCACACCGCCACTCCGACGAAAGCCGCGCGCGTGACCGAGGCGCCGACCAAAGCGGCGAGTAGCTCGGCGGTCGACAGCGGCGGCATCAGATAGTCGACGATCGTGCCCTGGATCTTGCCGACCAGCAGCGCGAAACTGGCATTGGCGAAGGCATTCTGCATCATCCCCATGATGATCAGGCCCGGCGCGATGAAATCGGCGAAAGGCACGCCCATCACCAAGGTGCCGCCGCGGCCGAGCGCGACGGTGAAAATCACCAGGAACAGCAGCGTGGTGAGCGCCGGCGCCCACACCGTCTGGAGCTGGACCTTGAAGAAACGCCGCACCTCCTTGATATAGAGCGCACGCAGGCCACCCCAGTTGACGTTCCTGATGGTCGGAACGCCGGGTGGATTGCGGACTCCGGATTCGGGGTGGCCGTTCATGACCCGATCGCCTATCGGCGTTCGGCCCAGCCCGCAAGACGGACCAGTCTGCAAGAGGTAGAATGCAACAAGGACACGCAATGGCCTGGACCGACGAGCGCATCGCTCAGTTGAAGACGATGTGGGAACAAGGGATGACGGCGAGCCAGATCGCCGAGGAACTCGGCGGCGTCAGCCGCAATGCCGTGATCGGCAAGGCCCACCGGCTCGGCCTGCAGTCGCGCCCGTCGCCGGTGAAGGCGAACGAGCCCGAAGCGAAACCGGAGGTTCGCGCGCCGATCGCCGCTGCGGCGCCGGTCGCGGCCGCTCCGCGCGCGCCGGAACCGGAGCTGGTGGCGGCGGCAGCCCCTGCCCCCGCGCCGCGCCCTGCCCCGGAACCGGTCGCCAAAGCCAGTGGCGACGAAGCCGGCCGTGACGGCGCCATTGGTGACAGCCCCGATGGCGACGGCGCGCGCGCGGACGCGATCGAAGCCGACGACGTGGATGCGCCGCCCGCGCCGGTCCGCCCGCCCGAGCCGATCCTGCGCTCGATCGGGCCCGGCGGCTTCCTCCGCCAGGGTCCCGGCGAGCAGCAGGCGCCGATCCCGCCGGCACCGCCGCGCCGTCTGGTCCCCGCCAAGCCGAGCTCCGAAATCGCCGGCAAGACCAGCCTGCTCGAACTCAACGACCGGATCTGCAAATGGCCGCTGGGCCATCCCGGTGAGCCCGACTTCCATTTCTGCGGCGTCGCGGTGAATCCGGGCTTCCCTTATTGCGTCGCGCATTGCGGGCAGGCCTATCAGGCGCAGTTGCCGCGCCGCGACCGGCGCCCGCCGCCGCCGCTGCCGTTCGGCGGACCGCGCGTTCGCTGATATCGGCTCATCGGAAAAAGGCCGGCGCGATGCGCCGGCCTTTTTTTTGTCTCGGGACGTTCGCTCGGCAGCGGTCGCATGGATGCCGGGGATGGCGCATCGCCTTGCCAGCATGACTCTCCGCCCCGTATAGCCGGGCGCATGGCAGACGATCTCTTCGCGTCCACTCCGCAAAGCTCCGGCGACTATGACGCATCCTCGATCGAAGTGCTCGAGGGGCTGGAGCCGGTGCGCCGGCGGCCGGGCATGTATATCGGCGGCACCGACGAGCGCGCGCTGCACCATCTCGCCGCCGAAGTGCTCGACAATGCGATGGACGAGGCGGTCGCGGGCCATGCGACGCGGATCGAGGTGACGGTCGAGACCGGCAACCGGATCTCGATTTCCGACAATGGCCGCGGCATGCCGATCGATCCGCATCCGAAATTTCCCGACAAGTCGGCGCTCGAGGTCATCATGACCATGCTGCATTCGGGCGGCAAGTTCGGCGGCAAGGCCTATGCGACGTCGGGCGGCCTTCACGGCGTCGGCGTCAGCGTGGTCAATGCGCTGTCGAGCGAGACCGTGGTCGAGGTGGCGCGCAACAAGGAGGTCTATCGCCAGACCTTCTCGCGCGGCCATCCGGTCACGCCCCTCGAGAAAATGGGGCCGACGCAGAACCGGCGCGGCACCACCGTCAGCTTCGTGCCCGATACCGAGATCTTCGGCGAGATGCAGTTCAAGCCGCAGCGGCTGCACAAGCTCGCGCGATCCAAGGCCTATCTGTTCGCCGGCGTCGAGATCCGTTGGAAATGCGCGCCCGAGCTGATCCCCGACGACACGCCGGCCGAGGCGGTGTTCCAGTTCCCCGGCGGACTCTCCGACCATCTGCGCGAGCAGCTCGACACGCGCGAATGCGCGACCGCGGAATTCTTCGCCGGCCGCCAGACCTTCCCCGACGAACAGGGCCAGGTGGAATGGGCGGTAGCGTGGCCGCTCTGGTCGGAGGGCAGCTATAGCTGGTATTGCAACACGATCCCGACGCCCGACGGCGGCACGCATGAGGCCGGGCTGCGATCGGCGCTGGTGCGCGGCATTCGCGGCTTTGGCGAGCTGACCGGCCAGAAGAAGGCCAAGGACATCACCGCCGAGGATGTGATGACCGGCAGCGAGCTGATGCTGAGCGTGTTCATCCGCGAGCCGCAGTTCCAGAGCCAGACCAAGGACCGGCTGACCAGTCCGGAAGCGACGCGCCTGGTGGAAAATGCCGTTCGCGACCATTTCGACCATTATCTCGCCGACAATATGGAGCGCGGCCGCGCGCTGCTGGGCTTCGTGCTCGACCGGATGGACGAGCGGCTGCGTCGCAAGGCCGAGCGCGAGGTCAAGCGCAAGACCGCGACCTCGGGCCGCAAACTGCGACTGCCCGGCAAGCTGACCGACTGCTCGGGCGACGATCCGGCGGGCACCGAAATCTTCATCGTCGAGGGTGACAGCGCCGGCGGATCGGCCAAGCAGGCGCGCGACCGCAAGACCCAGGCGATCCTGCCGATCCGCGGCAAGATCCTCAACGTCGCCTCGGCCAATTCGGCCAAGATCGGCGCCAATCTGGAGATCGCCGACCTGATCCTGGCGCTGGGCTGCGGCACGCGCGATCGCTGCGTGGCCGACAATCTGCGCTATGAGCGGGTCGTGATCATGACCGACGCCGATGTCGACGGCGCGCATATCGCGACCCTGCTGATGACCTTCTTCTTTCAGGAAATGCCCGAGCTGGTGCGGCGCGGCCATCTCTACCTCGCGCAGCCCCCGCTCTACCGGCTCGTTTCGGGCGCCAAGAGTGCCTACGCCCGCGACGAGGCGCACCGCGCGGAACTCGAGGCGCGCGAGTTCAAGGGCAAGAAGGTGGAGGTCAGCCGCTTCAAGGGGCTCGGCGAGATGAACCCGCAGCAGCTGCGCGAGACGACGATGGACCCGAAGACGCGCAACATGCTGCGCATCACCTTGCCGCAGGAATATGAGGAACGCGCGGTGGTGCGCGATCTCGTCGACCGGCTGATGGGCAAGCATCCCGAGCATCGCTTCGCGTTCATCCAGGAGAACGCGGCGCGGCTGGACGAAGAGGCGATCGACGCCTGAGCCTGGCGGTTCAGGCCAGCGCTGCCCGCCGTTCGAGCACCGCCCGCGCGATCAACCCGCCGATCGGCAGCGCCGACGTCGCCGCCGGCGACGGTGCGTTGCAGACATGGATCGCGCGCGGGCTGGAGCGGAGCAGGAAGTCGTGCACGATCGTGCCGTCGCGCATCACCGCCTGGGCGCGAATTCCGGCCGGTTCCGGCTGGAGATCGGCAAGGTCGAGCAGCGGACAATATTTGCGGCAGGCTTCGAGATAGTGGCGCTTGAACAGCGCGTTGCGTAGCTCGACCAGACCGGGCGCCAGGTTGGCGCCGATCAGCTTCCAGAAGCCGGGGAAGCCGAGGCTGGTCGTCATGTCGTTCAGGTCGAACGAGAATTTCGGATATTTCTCGCGTGCGAAGCCGAGCATGGCATTGGGTCCGACGGTCATGCCGCCGTCGATCATGCGGGTGAGATGGATGCCCAGGAACGGCAGCGCCGGATCGGGCACGGGATAGATCAAGGTCTGCGCGAGGCCCGACCGCGACGCGGGCAGGCGATAATATTCGCCGCGGAAGGGAATGATCCGGAAATCGGCGGCGATGCCGCCCAGCCGCGCGATCCGGTCGGCCTGCAGCCCGGCGCAGGCGACGAGCTGACGCGCTGTCGACTGGCGCCCGCCCGCGGTGACGGTGACGCCGTCGGCACGCTCGTCGATGGCGGTGACCACCGCGCCGAGCATGATCGTTCCGCCCAGCGCCTCGACACGGTGCGCCAGCGCCCGGCACATCGCGGGATAGTCGACAATGCCGGTCGAGGGGACGAACAAGGCCGCCACCCCCGCGATATTGGGCTCGCGGCGCCGAAGCTCGGCCGCGTCGATCCGCTCGCAGTCGACGCCATTCTCCGCGGCGCGCGCGAACAGCGCATCCATTCGCGCGCGTTCGAGATCGTCGGTCGCGACGATCATCTTGCCACACACCTGGTGGTCGATGCCGTGTTCGCGGCAGAAGGCGATCGTCGCCTCGGCGCCCTCGCGGCACAGCTGCGCCTTCAGGCTGCCGGGCGCATAATAGATGCCGGAGTGGATGACGCCGCTGTTGTGCCCGGTCTGGTGCCGCGCGACCTCCGCCTCCTTCTCGATCAGGACGAGGTCGGCACCGGGACATGTCTCGAGCAAGGCGAGCGCCGTTGCCAGCCCGACGATACCGCCGCCGATGATGCAGAAATCCTTCATCGCGGGCGACGCTATGGGCAGCGCGCCGGAATGACAACGGCCGGTCCGATCCGCAGCCCGGCGCGGCCTGATCGCGGTTGACCGCTTCTGCCCGCTTCAGCATCGGGCCCGAAACGAGAGACGGACGTTCAGCCTTCATGACGACGAGAACAGAGCCGGCCGACGCCGAGCGTACGAGCCTGGCGATCAAGGCGGCCCGCGTGCTGTGCATCATGGGCCTCGTCTATATCCATAGCTGGACCGGCCTGACCGGCATCGAACAGACCGCGATGGCGCATAGCGACCAGTCGGTGTTCCGCACGATCGTGATGGAAATTGCCGGGCGCAGTTCGGTGCCGCTGCTCAGCGCGATCTCGGGCTATCTGGTGGTCTCGTCGGCGCTGCGGCGCGGTTATTTCGACTTCGTTCGCACCAAGGCGGGCGTGATCCTGCTGCCGATGGTCGCGTGGAACGCGCTGGCGATCCTGCTGGTCTCCGGATCGGCCTGGCTGTTCACGATGCCGGCACCGCTGCCGCGCGATGCGATGTGGTTCGCCGACGAGCTGCTCGCGCTGACCCGCGCCAACGACATCAACGTGCAGATGCCGTTCCTGCGCGACCTGTTCCTGTGCATGCTCGCGGCGCCGCTGCTGGTCCGCGCCAAAGGCTGGCAGCTGGCGATCGCGATCGCGGCCGTGATCGCCTGGCTCGCGACCGGCTGGACGACGCTGCTGCTGCAGCGGCCGCAGATCCTGCTGTTCTTCCTGATCGGCATCGTCGCCTTCCGGCGCGACCTGCCGCCGATGCTGGCGCGCGTCACGCCCTGGGTCGTCTGGCCGGCCTTCCTGTCGCTCGCCGCGCTGAAGATCGCGGTGGTGCTGGCGCTGCCGGTCGCGGTGGCCGGCTTCGCGCCGACGCCGCCGCAGGTCGACCTCGTGCTGCGCTTCGCCGGTGCGCTCGCCTGCTGGCAGGCTGCCTGGTGGGTCGCCGGCAGCCGCTGGGCGACCGCCTTCGTGAAGCTCGAGCCATATATGTTCCTGCTGTTCTGCGCCCATCTGCTGATGATGTGGCTGGGCGGCCCGACGATCGGGCTGATGATCGGCAAGCTCGGCGCGCCGCTCTATCCGCCGCTGCTGCTGGCGATGCCGCTGCTGACGCTGGCCGCGACCTTCGGCGTGGCCGCACTGCTCCGCCGGCTCCCCCCGGCGATCGGTGACGCGCTGTCGGGTGGACGGCTGCCGCAGCGCGCGCCGGCCGCCCGCTCGCTTGCCCCGAGCCCCGCCCGGCTTTAGCCTGCGGCGATGAGCCGCTACATCCTCGTCATCGACGAAGGCACGACCTCGACGCGGGCGATGCTGTTCGATCGCGACGGCCGTGTCGTCGCCACCGCGCAGTCCGAGCTGACGCAGCATTATCCGGGGCCCGGACTGGTCGAGCATGACGCCGCCGAAATTTGGGACAAGGTGCTCGCCACCTGCCGCGCGGTGATCGGCGAGGCCGGCGGACCGGTGGAAATCGCCGCGATCGGCATCACCAACCAGCGCGAGACGGTGATCTTCTGGGACCGCCGCACCGGCGAACCGCTGGCGCCGGCGATCGTCTGGCAGGACCGGCGCACCGCCGACATCTGCCGCGTGCTGAAGGAGAAGGGCGAGGAACCGGGCGTGCAGGCGCGCACCGGGCTGCTGCTCGATCCCTATTTCTCGGGCAGCAAGATCGGCTGGGCGCTGAAGGCTTGGCCGCAACTCGCCGAGGCCGGCGAGCATCTCGCGGTCGGCACGGTCGAATCCTGGCTGATCTTCCGTCTGACCGGCGGACTGCACATCAGCGACGCGACCAACGCCTCACGCACGGCGCTGATGGCGATCGGCAGCGGCGGCTGGGACGACGGGCTGTGCGACCTGTTCGGCGTGCCGCGCCGGCTGCTGCCCGAGATCGTCGACTGCGCCGGCCGGTTCGGCGCGACGCTACCCGATCTGTTCGGCGCGGCGATCCCGATCTGCGGCATCGCCGGCGACCAGCAGGCGGCGACGATCGGCCAGGCCTGCCTGTCGCCCGGCGACACCAAGGCGACCTATGGCACCGGCGCGTTCGTGCTGACCCAGACCGGCGCGACCTTGCCGACGTCGCGCAACCGGCTGCTCGCGACCGTCGCCTGGCAACTCGACGGCAAGCGGAACTATGCGCTGGAAGGATCGGTGTTCGTCGCCGGCAGCCTCGTCAAATGGCTGCGCGACAGCCTGGGGCTGATCGCCGACGCGGCGGAGACCGAAACGCTCGCGCGATCGGTGGCGGACACTGGCGGCTGCTATTTCGTGCCCGCGCTCTCCGGGCTCGGCGCGCCTTATTGGGAGCCGGGCGCGCAGGGGCTGATTTCGGGGCTGACCTTCGCCACCGGCCGCGGCCATGTCGTGCGCGCCGCGCTGGAGGCGATGGCGCACCAGACCAACGACCTCAAGACCGCGTTCGCCGCTGACGGCTTCGACTGGGCGACGCTCCGCATCGACGGCGGCATGGCGGCCAATGACTGGATGGCGCAGGATCTGGCTGACATGCTCGATATCGCGGTCGAGCGGCCGGCCTTCGTCGAGACCACCGCGATGGGCGCGGCGATGCTGGCGGGCGTGGGCTGCGGCCTGTTCGCCTCGCTGGAGGAGGCGGTGGCGATGCGTGGACCGGTCGCCGGGTTCTCGCCCGCGATGATGGCGGAAACGCGCGAAGCGCGGCTCGGCGGGTGGAAGAAGGCGGTCGCGGCGACGCTCAGCTGAGCGCCCGTTCCGCTTCCGGCGCCCGGGTCCAGACCGCCTGCTGGTCGGGCGATTCGGACGTCGATGCCATTGGCCGTTCGGGCATCGCGCCGCTACAGGCTGCCGATGGACGCAGCCTTGCCACTCTCGCCGCATGCCCGGGGCGTCCGGCTCGCGGTGCGAATCACGCCGCGGGCTGCGCGCAACGCGATCGAAGGCGTGGCGATCGATGCGGGCGGACGGCCGGAACTGCGCATCCGCCTGACCGCCGCACCCGTCGATGGCAGCGCCAATGCCGCGCTGATCGAATTGCTGGCCGGTGCGCTGGGGCTGCGCAAGCGCGACATCGAAATCCTGTCGGGCGCAACCGCGCGGTCGAAGACGATACTGCTCAAGGGCGATGGCGAAGCGATCGCGGTACGGATCGCAAAACTCCGACACGACGGGCGTGCGCCGGGCGTCGCGCTTCGCTAGGACGACCCGATGGAGCTCTCGTTCTGGGATGGCGTGTTGCGCGGCGCGGCGGCGGCGGTGTTCCTGCTGCTGGCGGCATTGTTCTTGCGCGACTGGACGCGATCGCTGACGGCGCGGCTCGGCGCGCTGCTGACGATCGGCGCCGTCTGCTATCTCATATTGCCGGTCCTGTCGCCGGCGATGAACTGGGAGTGGTGGCGGGTGCCGCTGCACATCATGGCGCTGGCGGCGCCGGCCTTGTTCTGGCTGTTCGCGGCGAGCTGGTTCGATGACGATTTCGCGCCACGCCCGATCCATGTCGCCGCGGTCGGCCTCACCGTGCTGCTGGGCGCGCTCGCCAATTACGGCTTCCTGCTGTCGGGCATGCGCTTCGTCGCCTTCGCGCTGGGCTGGCGATTGCTGGGCGTCGTGCTGATCGTGCTGGGCATCGGCGAGGCGCTGCGCGGGCGCAATGGCGATCTGATCGAGGCGCGCCGCCGGATCCGGCTCGCGCTCGCGATCGTGATCGCCGTCGCGATCCTCGCGATCGTGCTGGGCGAACTCCAGCTCAGGACCTGGCCGCCGCCGCTCGGCTGGCGGCTGTGGAACGCGGCGACGATGCTGATGCTGGCGTCGACCCTGGCGTTCGCGCTGCTCGGCTGGCGCGATCCGGCGCTGCTGATCCCGCCGGCCAAACCCGTCGCGGTCGACCCGGCGCCGCCCGAGGCGGATGATTCGCCGTTGCTCGCCCGCCTCCACGCCGAGATGGTGCGCGAGCGGCTGTACCGGCAGGACGGGCTGACGATCACTGCGGTCGCGGCGCGGCTGAACGTGCCCGAATATCGGCTGCGCCGCGCGATCAACCGCGGCCTCGGCGCGCGCAATTTCAACGCCTATCTGAACGGCTTCCGCCTCGCCGAGGCCTGCGAGGCCCTGGCCGATCCGGCGCAGCGCGAGGTGCCGATCCTGACGATCGCGCTCGACGCCGGGTTCGGATCGCTGGCCCCGTTCAACCGGGCCTTCCGCGCCGACCATGGCTGCACGCCGACCGAATATCGCGCGCGGGCGCGGGCGGAGATCAAGGCGCGCTGAACGGCAGTGCCAGACTCAGGCCGCAATTACCGAAATGCGCCCCGCAGCACGCGATCGCGGCTTCTTCCTGATGATGATCTCGACATCTTGATCGAGCGCGACAAGGAACGTCATCAGGCGCTCGACCGAGAAACCGTCCAACTTGTAGTTGGCCAGCGCCGAAATCTTCGGCTGGTTGACATGGAGTTTCTCCGCCGCCGCTGCCTGAGTCAGCCGTTGACGATCGACGACGCCATTGATGGCGAGCGCCAGACGCAGCTTCGTCTGTCGCTCGTCGGCGTCGGCATATCCGAGGTCGGCAAACACGTTGCCGGTGCCGCGGGTAATTGCGTCTTCGTCGATCGCTTCCGGATCATTGCTTGCCATAGCGGGCCTCATAGTCCTGTTGGGCGGTCTTCAATCGTCGCTCGACCAGATCGATATCTGTCCGGGATGTCCTGATCCCGGTGGGCGACTTCTTCTGGAAGGCATGCAGCACATAGACCGCGTCCTTGAACCTTACGGTATAGATCGCGCGATACGTGTCGCCGGCATGATCCTCCACCACTTCGAACACGCCGACGCCCTACCCCTTCCAGGGCTTCGTGGACGGATGTTTGCCGCCGAATTGCGCCAAACCCAATGCATTGCCCATCTCGTCCTTCACAGGCTCCGGGAAGCCGATGAAATCCTTCTTCGACGAGCCGACCCAATCGAGCGGCTTTTCACCTGGCGCCAATATCCGAGCCATGACGGCTTATCCCACTTTCGGGATAAGCGATCAAGCCTGTGACATGAACGCGCGCAATGGAGCAGCCCACACCGCCGGACTGATCGAATTCGCAAATTCGATCGGTCGATTGCGACATTCGCGCGGCATGCCGGGTAGCAGTCGATCATCGCAGGGCTGCCCCCGGCCCGCGAAAGGAACGCCATGCTCCCGCCCAATCTCACGCTCACCGACGCGCTGCTGCACGTCCTGCCCAACGTCTTCCTGTTCGACGGCGGTCGCTATGTGATCGCGACCTTGCTGATGTCGGCCGTGCTGTGGATCGTCCACCGCGGCGCGCTGCGGGCGCGGATCATCCAGCAGCGCCGGCCGTCGGCGGCGGATTACCGGCGCGAGATGCTGGCGTCGCTGCGCAGCGTGGTGATCTATGCGCTGGTGGCGACGCCGGGGCTGTGGCTGCGGTCGAACGGCTATGCCGCCGGCGACTATCAGGGCCATGCCTCGGTGGTCGCCATCATCGGCTGGATCGCGCTACTGCTGGTCGCGCACGACACCTGGTTCTACTGGACGCATCGCGCGATGCACGATCCGCGGCTGTTCAGGACATGGCACCGCACCCACCACCGCTCGATCACGCCGACGCCGTTCGCGGCCTATGCGTTCGACTGGCGCGAGGCGATCGTGCAGGGGCTGTTCGTCACCCTGTGGATCTGCCTGGTGCCGACGCCGGGGCTGGCGCTGTTCATCTTCCTCGGCATCATGATCGTCCGCAACGTCTGGGGCCATTGCGGCACCGAACTCCACCCCGCCGGCATGGCCGACCATTGGTTCTGGGGCTGGATCACCACCACAACGCACCACGACCTCCATCACAGCGGTGGTTTCGGCACCAATTTTGGACTCTACTTCACCTGGTGGGACCGGCTGATGGGGACCGAACATCCGCGCTATCGCGAGATTTTTCGGGAGATCATTGCGGCCGGCACGGCACAGGCGACAGGCGAACCGGCATGTGACCGGGGCTGAGGCCCTCAAATGCCCCGACCCGAAGCGATTGCCGGGTCGACGGAGGCCGGCAAGCTCTTGCCTTTGTGCGCGCATCGGTCGATCGTTCGGGCTTCCGGCGGCCATGTCCCACGCAAGAGCGGGGGCGAGCAGGAGGAGGGCATGATGGAAGGCATGAGCCACGGCAGCAGGGCCGTCGCGCTTGTCGGACCGGCAGGCGCGGGCAAAACCAGTCTCGCCGAAGCCTTGTTGTTCGCGGCCGGCGCGGTCGCGCGGCTGGGTGCGGTCGATGCGGGCACCAGCGTGGGCGATGCGAGTGCGGAGGCGCGCAGCCGCGGCGGTTCGACCGAACTCAATCTGATGCGCTTCGAGTGGATGGGCGATGTTTATGCGCTGATCGACGCGCCCGGATCGGCCGGTTTCGCCGCCGATGCCGGCATGGCGCTGGCCGTGGCCGATCTCGCGCTGGTGGTGATCGACCCCGATCCGGCGCGCGCGCCGCTGGTCGAGCCGACCTTGCGGCATCTCGAAGCGATCGGCCTGCCGCACGCGCTGTTCGTCAACAAGATCGATCAAGCGCGCGGCAATATCCAGGACCTGCTCGAAGCGCTGCAGCCGCTGAGCGCCGCCGCCCTCGTCGCGCGCCAGATCCCCATCCGCGCCGGCGAGCGCGTCGCCGGCTTCGTCGATCTCGCGCTCGAGCGCGCCTTTCATTACCAGCCCGGACAGCGCTCGCAGCAGGTTCCGCTGGCCGCGCATCTGCGCGAGGACGAGCGCGCCGCGCGCTTCCACATGCTCGAGCAGCTGGCCGACCATGACGATCTGCTGCTCGAACAATTGCTGAGCGACGAGACCCCCAGCCTCGACACGATCTTCGGCGATCTCGGCCGCGAGACCGCCGAAGGTCTGGTCGTGCCGGTGCTGTTCGGTTCGGCGCTCAACGGCTTCGGCATTCGCCGGCTGCTCAAGATGCTGCGCCACGACACGCCGACCGCGGCCCGGACCGCGGACCGGCTGGGCATCGACGGCGCGGCCGCGCGGGTCTTCAAGATCTCGCATGGCAGCGCGATCGGCCGGCTGGCGCTCGCGCGCGTGTTCGGGGCGCCGCTGGCGGAAGGCGCGGACTTGGCGGGCGGCGACGGCAAGCTGACCCGCGCGGGCGCGCTGTTCGCGCTTCAGGGCGCCGCGACCGCCAAGACCGCGCGCGTCGAGACCGGCGACATCGTCGGCATCGCCAAGGCCGAAGCGGTACGCGCGGGCGACCTGATCGGCACGGCGGGCCGCGCCCCGGCGGCTGCCGCGCCGGCCGTTGCCGCGCAACCGGTGTCGAACTGCGCGCTGGCGATCGCGGTCAAGGATCACAAGGATGAGGTGCGGCTGTCGACCGCGCTCAACCGGCTGGTCGAGGAGGATCCGGGCCTGCGCTGGGATCAGGACGAGGAAACTCGCCAGATGCTGCTGCGCGGCATCAACGACGAGCATCTCGCCGTCGCGCTCGAGCGGTTGAAGCGGCGCTATGGCGTGGCGGTGTCGGTGCGCCCGCCGGCGGTGGCCTATAAGGAAACGGTGCGGAAGACGGCCACCCAGCGCGGTCGCCACAAGAAGCAGTCGGGCGGCCATGGCCAGTTCGGCGACGTCGTGATCGAACTGGCGCCGCTGGAGCGCGGCGAAGGCTTCCGCTTCGCCGACCGCATCACCGGCGGCGCGATCCCGCGGCAGTGGATTCCGGCGGTGGAACAGGGCGTGCGCGACGCGATGGCCAAGGGACCGCTGGGCTTTCCGGTCGTGGACGTTGCCGTGGCGCTGGTCGATGGCGCGTTCCACAGCGTCGACAGTTCGGAACTGGCGTTTCGCACCGCCGGCCGGATCGCGATGGCCGACGCGCTGGCGGCGGCCACGCCCTATCTGCTGGAACCGGTCGTCCATGTGACGGTCCACGCGCCGGGCAGCGCGACCTCGCGGATTACCTCGATGGTGGCGAGTCGCCGCGGCCAGATGCTCGGCATGACCCCGCAGGACGGCTGGTCGCGCTGGGACCGGATCGAAGTGCTGCTGCCCGAGGCCGAGCTGCACGGGCTCGAGGCGGAACTGCGCTCGCTGAGCCAGGGCATGGCCCGCTACGAGGCGCGCTTCGACCATCTCGCCGAGCTCGCGCCCAAGCTTGCGACCGGCATCATCCAGCGGGCGCATGAACCGGCCTGAGAGCAGGAACCAGCGACAGATATTTCATTGGACGACGACTCCTCCGTCGACGCTGAGCAAGGCGCCGACGATATAGCTCGCGTCGTCCGACGCCAGGAACAGCACGGTGCGCGCGACCTCGTCGGCCGACGCGACCCGGCCGATCGGCACCGCGGTCTCGATCTGCGCCCGCACCGCCGGCTCGGCCATCGCGCCGGCCAGCATCGGCGTGTCGACGAAGCCCGGGCACACCGCGTTGACGCGGATGCCGTGGCGAATCAGATCGAGCGCGGCCGCTTTGGTCAGTCCGGCGACGCCATGTTTGCTCGCGACATAGGCCGCCATGCCGGGCGCCGCGACGAGGCTCGCGACCGAGGCGGTGTTGACGATCGCGCCGCCGCCCGACGCCCTGAGCGCCGGGACCTCGGCCTTCATCGCGTGGAAGACGCCGGTGAGGTTGGTCGCGATCAGCGCGTTCCAGTCGGCGATCGCGAAATCTTCGAATTCACCGCCGATCGCCGAGGGGATGCCGGCATTGTTGAACGCGACGTGCAGCCCGCCGAAACAGGCGACGGCATGCGCCACCATCGCCGCGCACGCGGCATAGTCGCCGACGTCGACGGCGATGGCGCTGGCCTGGCCGCCGCCGGCGCGGATCGCGTCGGCCGCGCCGTGGACACGCGCGGCATCGCGATCGGCCAGCACGACCGCCGCGCCCTCGGCGGCGAACGCTTGCGCCGCCGCCAGACCGATGCCGCTCGCGGCGCCGGTGACCAGCACGACCTTGCCGTCGAACCGTTGCCTCATAGTCAATAACCGACCGTAAAGCGTTGACGATGATGTTGCGGCGTGACGACTTCGTCGACCAGCGCCAGCGCATAATCCTCGAGCGAAATCGCGCTGGTTCCGTCGGCATCGAACAGCATGTCGTTCTTGCCGGTGCGGAAGACGCCGGTCCGCTCGCCGGGGCGCAGCCAGGCCGAGGGGGCGACGAAGACCCAGTCGATCCCGGTCTCGGGCTGAAGCAGATAATAGAGCGCGCGCGTGCCGAGGATCGCGTTCTTGTAGGTGTCGAATGCCGGATCCCACAGCGAGGATTCGATATATTCCTTGCCCTCGGGCGTCTTCAGGCTGGCTGCGCCGCCGACGCAGACCAGTCGCGCAACGCCCGCCGCCTTGACGGCGGCGATGATCGCCCGATGTCCGGCCACGCTGCGATCATAGACTTCGTCCTGCGACGAGGACCGGCCGGGATGAAAGGCGTGGATCACCGCATCCATCCCGGCGCAGGCCGCCGCCAGCGCTTCGGCGTCATCGACGCTGCCGGCGACGGTCGTGAGTTGCGGATGCGCCGCGACCTTGCCGGGATCGCGCAGCAAGGCCGTGATCTCCAATTCGGGTCGCGACAGCGCCTCGGCCAGGATTTGCGTGCCGACGAAGCCGGTCGCACCGATGAGCAGCACTCTCATATCTTCTCTCCAAACCGGACTTCGAACGTTCTGCCGTCGACGCGATGGTGGCGCGCCGGCACGCGGTCTTCGCGGGCGAGGCCCGCCAGCAGCATCGCCTTGTCGTAGCCGACCAGCGCCACGACCTGCCCGGGTCCGGCGGCCACCGCCTTGCCCAGCCCGCCGCGCCACAGCCGCACCGGATCGCCCTCGATCCAGATCAGGCGGGCGGCGGGATCGGCCAGCGCGGCGGCACGGCGCTGCGCACCCGGCAGCGCGGCATCGACCAGCAGCATCGACGTCAATGCGGGAACGGCGACGGCGGCGCGGAGTGTGCCCGGCAGCGCCGCCGCGCCGGCGAGACCGATGACGTTGCGGCGCGACAGCCTCATTTCGCCTTGCTCCCGGCAAGCCACGCCGCGATCGCGTTCAGCTGCGCGTCGCTGACTTCGCCGCGCGGGATCCGCGGCATGTTGCCGATGCCGCCGCGCACGAGCGCCTTGATCGCTTCGGCGTCGAGATCGCTGCGCTTCTCGAGATCGGCGATCGCCGGGTCCATCCGGCGCGCGAGCAGCACTGTGCCCATGCCGCGTCCGCGATGGCACATCGCGCATTTCCGCGTGAACAGCGCCGCGCCATCGAGCGCCGGCTCGGCCGGCGCGCGCTGCGCCACCAGCGCGAACGCCGCGAGTGCGCCGGTGACCGCCAACGCCGGCCGGACCGGGAGCCGCTTCATGCCCTGTTCTCCCGCAAGGCCGCGGGCCAGATGCCGCTCTTGCCCGGCGCGATCACGCCATTGGGATCGAGCGCGTCCTTCACGCGCTCGTTGAGCCGGCGCAGCGCATGATCGTTATAATCATAGGACCCGGCGACCAGATCCATATAGTCGATGTGGGTGCGATACTCGCCATAGCGCTTGGCCGACGCATCGGCGACGAGCGCGCGGAAGAAGCGGTCGACGCGCGCGACCATGTCGGCATCATCCTTGTCGAACAGGATCTGGTTGACGTTGGTGAGACTCCGCTCGCCCATCGCGAAGCTGGCATGATAGTCCATCCCGAACTGCCGATAGAGCGCATAGGTGCGCCTGAACTGATCCATTGCGAGGTCGCCGCGCGGCGGCAGCACCGGCGAATAGCCGATATGGCCACCGCGCCCGCCGTGCCAATTGGCGTTGGCGAGCGGGAAGGTGACCGGCACGCCGGTCATCGGCGACCCTTCGGGCTTGTCGCCGCGCACCCAGCGCGCGGGCTTCATCGCCAGCACGGGCTTGCCGTTGAAGGCGCGGGTGACGATCTTCGCGGTCGCCTCGGTCAGGTCGAGCGGACCGTAGAAGCGGGTCTGCACGCTCCACCAGCCGATATCGAATTTCTTGCGGATCGCGGTGACCACGCTGTCGTCGAGCGCGCCGGGCTTGTCGGTCCACTGGTCGCGCGTCGTCATCACCGCCGCGGCGCGCAGCCAGTTGCCGATCGACGGCGCCTGCTGGATGATCCCCTCGCGCCGCAGCGGCGCCAGCCTATCGACGACCCAGCCGAGATCCTCGGGCTTGTCGAATTCGAAGTCGAACCCCAGCATCGATTCGGGCTCGGGCATCAGCCACAGGCCGAGTTTGGTAACGATGCCGAAGTTCGACTGGCAGAACATCGTATCCCATGACGGCCCGAAGCCCGGCTTGTAGAGCTGCCAGTTGGGCGATCCGTCCATCGCGCCGGCGCCGGTGCGGACGATGTCCCCGTCGGGCAGCACGACCTCGAGCCCGCAGATCTTCGAAGCATGGTCGCCATAGCTGGTATAGCCGACGCCGCGATCGAGCGCATTGCCGGCGACCGAGCCCCAGCTGTTGCCCGGCACCGACAGCCACAGCGGGATCCTGTTGGCCTGGAGATGATCGTAGAGATCGTAGAAGCCGACGCCGGGTTCGACCAGGACGGTGCCGTTCTCGACATCGACCTCGATCTTCTTCATCCGGCTGAGATCGAGCACGACCGGGCCCTTGAGCACGGGCGCCGCGCCGCCATAACCGAAATTCTTGCCGCGGCTGATCGGCCAGAGCGGCACCTTGTGGGCATTGGCGAGCCGCACGATCGCCCGCACTTCCTCGACCGAGGCGGGCGCGACCGCGGCGATCGGCGCGTGGCGGGTCTCGTCGAGCGCGAAATGGTCCGAATAGGCGGCGCGATCCTCCTCGCCGCTGAATACCGCGTCGGCGCCGACGACGCCGGCAAAGGCGGCGAGCGCGGCCTTGATGTTGGAGGGCATCATGCGACCTGCTCCCGATCGACGATGCGCACCGCCTGGAGCGCGACGAGGATCGCCGCACCGACCATCGCCGCGCACAGGAAATAGGGCGCGTCGATGCCGACCGCGCCGTAGACGAAGCCGAACAGAGGCGGCGCGAGGATCCGCGACAGCGCGTTGGACGCCATCATCAGCCCCATCACGCTGCCCTGCGTCGCCGGCGGCGTCGCCCGCGACACCAGCGCGCCGGCGTTGGGAAAGGCGAGGCTGTGGCCCATCATCAGCAGCGACATCAACGCGACCGCGACCGCGGGTTCGCGCGTCAGCGGCTGCAGCAGCATCGCGGTGCACAGCAGCGCCAGCCCGCCGACGATCGTCCGCGCCTCGCCGAAGCGCCGGACCAGCGGCCCGATCAGGAACAGCTGCACCGCCATCCCGGCGCCGCCGATGGCGATGAAGGCGAGGCCCAGTTCGTGCGCGGTCCAGCCGAAATTACGCTCGGTCCACAGCCCGAACACCGCCTCCATCGAGGCGAAGGCGGCGATGCCGACGAAGGCGATGACGAACAGCCGCGCGAGCAGGGCATGGCCGCCGACGAAGCGGAACGCTTCGCCCCAATGCGGCAGCGGGCGCATGCTGCCGTCGCCGGTGCGGCTGTCGCGCAGCACCAGCGCCGCCCACAGCGCGGCCCCGCCGGCGAGTCCGGCCGCCGCGAAGATCGGCGGGCGGAAACCGGCGAGCCCCGCATCGGAGACCGCGAGCATGCCGCCGATCGCCGGCCCGAGCGCGAAGCCGAGATTGAAGGCGGCCCCGAAATAACCCATCGTCTGCGCGCGCTTGGCCGGCGGCGTGATGTCGGCGATGTAACCTTGCGCGACGCCCAGCGTGCCGCTGACGAAGCCGCTGACGACGCGCACCAGCAACGCGATCCACAGGCTGGGCGCGAAGGCGAAGGCAACGTAGCTGAGCGCCGCGCAGCTCATCGTCAGCACCATCACCCGCCGCCGTCCGATCCGGTCCGACAGCCGGCCCCAGTGGATCTCGCCGAAGATGTTGCCCAGCGAATAAGCGGCGAACAGGCAGGCGACCGCGAACGGCGTGCCGCCGAACGCCTGTCCGTAGAACGGCAGCAGCGGGAGGATCAGGCTGAAGCCGGCGATGTTGATGAAGACGGTGACGAGCAGCAGCGCGAGCGCGTGCCGTTGCGAGCCCGCGACCGGCGGGGTGGCAGCGACTTCAGCCGGCATAACGCGGCTCGGGCAGGCCGCGGACGCCCAGGCCGTCGATCACGAACATATGGCCGTCGTCGGGCTGGCTGGGGCGGCCGAGCGCGGCGGGATCGATCGACGTCACATAGAGACGATCGAGATCGGGCCCGCCGAACATCACGCTCGCGGGCAGCTTCACCGGCATGTCGACGATCCGTTCGACCTTGCCGTCGGGGCGGAAGGCGACGACCTTCGCGCCCTCGCAGAGCGCCATCCAGACCAGCCCGTCGGCATCCACCGTCGTGCCGTCGGGAAAGCCGCCGAGATCCGTGGTATTGGCGAAGACCCTGCGGTTTTGGGCGGTACCGGTCGCGATGTCATAATCAAAAGCGTAGGTCGTGTAGGGAATGCTGTCGGAGAAATAGAAGATGCTGTCGTCGGGCGACCAGCAAGGTCCGTTGCTGATGCAGATGCCGCGACCGATGATGCTCAGCGCGCCGTCGCTGCCCAGCGAGAAGATGTCGCCGATCGGCTGTTCCATTTTCGAGTCGGTCGATCCGACCACGAAGCGCCCGCGGCGATCGACCTTGCCGTCGTTGAACTGGACGCGCGGATCGAGCCCGCCGGGGAGCGCCAGCGGCGCGGTTTCGCCACTGGCGAAATCGAGCGTGTAGATGCCGTCGGGCAGCGCGACGATCGCGCCGCCGCCGGCGCGCAACGCCATCGATCCGATCGTGCCGGGCACCGGCCAGCTGCGCGTTTCGCCGGTCGCGGGATCATGGCGCAGCACCAACCGGCCGACGATGTCGACGTAATAGAGCGCCTGTTCGGCGACGTCCCAGAGCGGACCTTCGCCGACCTTGCAGCGCTGCGTCTCGACGCGCGTGATCTTCATCGCGGGTTTCCTTTCCCAGATGGCAGGCGGTTGCGGCGCGGGCGGCCCGAGCCTTCGTTATTCGGCTGCCTGCAGCCCCGCGCCGCCGTCCGACATTTCCTCGCGCGCGAGCCGCTCGACCAGCCGGTCGAACAGGACGACCGCCTTGTCGCCGGTCGTCGGCATCACCCGCGGGTCCGCCGTCCCGTCGATCACGCGCTGCTGCGCCTCGATCATCACCTTGTCCTCGTTGAACGCCATCGCCGCGATGCCCATCAGCATGTCGCGCATCGCCACGTCGCCGAGCGTCCGGTGCGGCCCCCACGAGAAGAAATAGCGCGCGGTCTTTGCGGTCAGCGGCGTGACGGCCTGGCTGGTGAAGGTCCGTCCGAGCGCGGGCAGGTCGCGCGGCGGCGGGACATGGCCCAGCCTCTGCGCGGTGCCGGCCGGATATTGCGCCGTTTCCATCAGCAGCACGCCGGGGATCAGGAAATCATAGGAGGTCCAGCCGTCGACCGGCCGCGCATCCGCGGTCGCGCGCATCGGCCCCTCGGCCTCCACCCAGCGCTCGTAGCGGACGCCGCGATCGAGCTGGGTGATCTTCGGCCGCACCCGCGCCCAGGTCTCGCTGGCGCCGAAGCTGTTGGCATGGACGAACGAGAGGTGGCTGAAATCGAGCAGATTGTCGTTGATGAGCCGCGCCTCGGCGGCATAATCGAGCTGGCCATGACCGAGCACCCAATCCGGATCCTCGAGGCCCACGGCGGGCGGAATCAGCGTCTCGTCGGCAGCCGCGGCATCGCCCATCCACACCCAGACCCAGCTATGGCGTTCGACGACGGGATAGCAGCGGACGCGCGCCTGCGCCGGGATCATGTCCTGGCCGGGAATTTCGACGACCCGGCCATCGGCCGCGAACAACAGTCCGTGATACATGCAGCGCAGCTGGTTACCCTCGCAGCGCCCGAGCGACAGCGGCGCCATGCGGTGGACGCAGCGATCCTCGAGCGCCGCGAGCGCGCCATCGGCATTGCGCCAGATCACGATCGGATCGCCGAGGATCCGCATCCCCACCGGCGCGTCGATCGCGATCTGGTTTGCCCATGACGCGACATACCAGGCGTTGCGCACGTAGCTCATGCACCCTCTCCTCTTCCGGCTGGATCTGGACGTCCAGTTGGCTCGATCGATCTGATGCGGCAGAGATCGACTCGCGAGGCCCAGGCCGCGCGATCCGATCAAACCGCTCGCTTACGACGCTACCATTTGTTAGGATCTTGTCCAACCGATAATCCGTATGCCCTGCCTACAATTTTTTCAACCCCACGCGCGAACACGGGACACTCGATGCCAGCCGCCAGACCGCTCATGGAAATCGTCGCCGACGACGCACAGAGCGCGCGGGTTCAGTTGCTCACCCAGTTGCTCAAGCTCGCGAGTCTGATCAGCGGACCGATGCAGAACGGCGTTGCCGGCCCGAGCGACATCGGTCTCAACGAGGTGAAGATCATCTTCTGCCTCGGCGGCGAGGGCGCACTCGCCGGCCATGAACTGTCCGATCTGCTGGCGATGACGACGATGAACGCCAGCCGCGCGCTCACCGCGCTGCTGGCGCGCGGCTGGATCGAGCCGGTAACCGATCCGGCCAACCGGCGGCGCAAGCCCTACCGGCTCAGCGAGGCCGGCTGGGACGGCTATCGCGCGATGACGCCCGATATCGGCAAGGTCGCCGCGCACGTGTTCGCGACGCTGTCGAAGAGCGAGACGGCCGCCTTTGCGCGGATCATGGACAAGATCGTCGCGCGCATCGAGGGCTGACCGGCGGGGCGACGGGGGATGTGGGGAGATTCGGGCGGGCATGGGCGGACGGCCGTTTCGCGGTATCTTGCTGTATTATCAGCGGGACCTGTCGTCACTGGATGCGATCGCGCGGGAGCGAGCGGGGCCGAGGATCTGATCGGACTGCAGGACACCGCTCGCTGTTTTCACCTGTTAATGAAGTGATGGGAGCGGGATGCTCGCGTCACCCCCGAGCAATTCAAATGATCAGATCTTCACCAGCCCCGCATTGACCAGTTCGGCGGTCGGCCGGCGGACGAGATCCGGACTGGTCTCGAGCAGCGCGCGGATCGCCGGCGGTTCGAGTTCCCACCAGCGGCTCGCATCGAGCGCTTCGCCCAGCGCGACGTCGAAGCGCATCCGGATGCATTTCGCGGGCACGCCGGCGACGATCGCGTAGCGCGGCACGTCGGCCGTGACGATCGCGCCGGCGCCGATCACGGCGCCGCGGCCGATAAATTTGCAGCCGGGCAGGATCACGACATTGTGCCCGACCCAGACATCGTCCTCGACGATCAGCGGCGCGGCGGTGATCATGTCGCGGTCGACCACGCCGAATCGCTGTTCGTAAAGCAGCGGATGAGTGGTCATCGCCTCGAGCGGATGATTGGCGTCGACCACGCGGACGGTCTTCGCGAACGAGCAATAGCGGCCGATTTTCAATGGCCCCGGCATCCGCCAGCGATCGAAGCAGCCATAGCTGTGCAGGCCGACCTCGATGCCGTGGCGCTCCGCGAAGAAGCGGCGCAGCGCGACGCTCCCGTCCTGATCGCGCAGCCAGAGGAACAATCTGGTCTTGTCGATGATCTTGCCGATGAACCCCATAAGCCCTCCCTCGTGCGCGCCATAATCTCGCGGCCGCAGCATGGCCACCCCGTCAAGCGGCTCGACACGGACCTGTCCGGCTCGCTATGTCCCCCGACACCACATCACACCTCATCACCGCTGGGAGCCGAATGGCGACGTCCCCCTTTCGCCCGATCGGACAGCCGCTGCCGCGCAACCCGGTCAGGACCCTCCTGAGCGCGCTGCTGCTCGGCGTCGCGCTGATCCTCGGCGGTGGCGGATCGCGCTTTCCCGCCACCGAACTGGTCGTTCAGTGCGTCGCTTTGATCGTGCTAGTCTACATGCTCGCCGAATATCGCCGTGACCGTGCCGGACCCTTCGACTGGCTGGCGCTGGCGCTGATCGCGCTGACCGTGCTGCTGCCGCTGGCGCAGCTGATCCCCCTGCCCGCCACGATCTGGACGCAGCTCCCCGGCCGCGCCTTCCCGGTCGAGGCGGCCGAATTCCTCGGTGCGGCCGGCAAGGCGGCGCCGCTCAGCCTGATTCCCGACGCGACGCTGACCAGCGCGCTGACCCTGATCGTGCCGGTGACGATGTTCATCGCCACCTTGCAGGCCGACGGGCGCGAGATCCGGCTGCTGCTGTGGGTGGTGGTCGGCGCGGCACTCTTCGGCGCGCTGATGGCCGGCCTCCAGGCCGCGTTCGGCGACAGCGATTCGGTCTACTTCTACATCACCGCGCATCAGGGGCTGCCGACCGGCGTGTTCGCCAATCGCAACCATCAGGCCGACATGATGGTGCTGGCGATGCTCTGTGCCTGGCTGCTGGCGCGCGACCGGCGGCGCAAGGGCCGCGCGCTGGGGATCCGGTGGGGGCTGTTCGGCCTGATGCTCACCTTTGCGGCGGTCACGCTCGCCACCGCCTCGCGCACCGGCAGCGTGCTGCTGCTGATCGCGATCGCAGCGATACTCGGCCCGCTGACCCTGCGGCATAATCGCCGTCCGGCGCTGATCGGCGCGGGGCTGGCCGGCACGACGGCGCTGCTGGTCGCGCTTCTGGTGCAGACCGGCGCATTCCAGCGCCTGATGAGCCGCTTCGCGCTCGACGACGACAACCGCTTCGATTTCTGGCCGGACGTCGTTTTCGCGCTCGGCAATGTCTGGCCCGCCGGCTCGGGCTTCGGCACCTTCGATCCGGTCTTCCGATCGGTCGAAAGCCTGTCCTCCATGGGCAAGAATTACATCAATCACGCGCACAGCGACTATCTGGAAATCGTGATGGAAGGCGGCCTGCCGGCGGCGATCCTGCTGGCGCTTTTTCTACTGTTTCTGGCATTCGCCGCCTGGCGGCTGCTGCGATCGCCCCAGCCGGGACCCGAGGGCCGCCGCGGCTGGATCGCGATGGTGGGCATATTGCTGCTGATGCTGCATTCGATCGTCGACTACCCGCTGCGCGAGTTCGCACTTGCAGCATTATTTGCCTTTCTGTGCGGCCTGCTGGTGCGCGCGCTGCGCCCAGGCAATGTGCCCGACGAGGACGAAATATCGTTGGAATCGCTTGGGCCGAGCGGGTGATCCAAGAATTGCATCGGCCCCCGATCGCACTTATACCGCACCTGCTTCCAGGCGGGGTAGGATTGGCACAACAGGTTCGTAAGGCCAGAGCGGGCCGAGTGCTACGGTTGGGAACGGTGAAGGGGAAATGATGACCAGGTTATGTTCGGCGTCTCTCGCGCTTGTGTTGCTGGCCGTTTCTGGATGCGCGACGAAGCCCTCCAAACTGCCGCGCGGGGTGGAGGCCTATTCGGTGATCCACGCCTCCGATCAGGCGGCGAGCGTGGAAGAATATAAGATCGTGCCGGGCGACATCGTGTCGGTCATCGTCTTCCAAGAACCCGATCTGTCGCTGAAGGACATCCCGGTCGATGCAACCGGCAACATCGCCGTGCCGCTGATCGGGCGCGTCCAGGCGTCGGGCCGGACCAGCTTCGAACTCTCCGACGACATCGCCAGGCGCCTCGGCCGCGACTATCTCGTCGCGCCGCGGGTCTCGGTGTACGTCACCACCCGCTCGGAGCGTCAGGTGGTGGTGGAAGGCTCGGTCACCAGCCCCGGCGTGTTCCCGATCCGCCCGGAGACGACGCTGCTCGAGGCGATGGCGCTGGCCAAGGGGCCGACGCAGGTCGCCAAGCTCAACGAGGTGATCATCTTCCGCACCGTCGAGGGCCAGCGCATGGGCGCGGTGTTCGACGTCGGCGCGATCCGCCGCGGCGACGCGGTCAATCCGCGGATCCTGCCCGACGACATCGTCGTGGTCGGCTATTCCGGCGTCCGCCAGGCGTATCGCGACTTCCTCCAGGCGGCCCCGCTGCTCGGCGTGTTCACGCGGTTCTGATGACAGCGCATCAGCCCCCGCTCTCCGCTTCGCCCTCCTCGCCCTCTGCCCTCCTCGCCCTCTGCCAGGTGATCCCATGAACGAAACGACCATCATATCCGATCCGCGGGGCACCAACGGCAACCGGCACCGCGACGAGACCTATCAATCCTATATCGGCGATTATGACGATCAGGATCAGGGCTTTCGCTTCAACATCGGCGATCTGATCGGCATCCTGCGCCGCAACTGGATCCCGGTGGCGGTGATCGTCGCACTCGCGCTGATCGCCGGCCTCGTCACGACCTTGCTCGCGACCAAGATCTATCGCGCCGCGGCGAGCGTCCAGATCGAGCAGACGACGCAGAAGATCGTCGATACCGACTCGGTCGAACCGGTCACGTCGATCGCCGACGCAAACCGCTTCCTCAACACGCAGATGTCGATCCTGCAGAGCCGCGGACTCGCGGTCCGCACCGCCGAGCGGATGAAATTGTTCGACAATCCCAATTTCCTCGTGGCGATGGGCGTCAAGGTCGATACCAGCCAGCCCAACACGCCCGACGCGATCCGCCAGCGCCGCGAGATGGTGATCGGCCTGCTGCGCGGCAACATCAACGTCACGCTGCCGACCAATTCGCGCGTCGCCGCCTTGAGCTTCGACTCGCCCGATCCGCGGCTTTCGGCGCAGGTCGCCAACGGCTTCGCCGACGCCTATGTCACCGGCAATCTCGAGCGCAAGTTCGACACCTCCGCTTATGCGCGCGACTATCTGTCCGGCCAGCTCGCCGAGCAGAAGCAGCGGCTCGAGGATTCGGAGCGCGCGATGATCGCCTATGCGCGCGAAGCCGATCTGATCGCGGTCGGCGGCGGCGGCGGTGGCGGCGGTTCCGACGAGAAGGCCGGCCCGCCGCAGTCGCTGACCACGTCGGCGCTGGTCGATCTGAACTCGGCCTACAGCCAGGCGCGCGCCGAGCGGATCAAGGCCGAGCAGAAATGGCAGGCAGCGCAGAGTTCGCCGCTGATGAGCCTGCCCGAAGTGATCAACAATCCGGCAATCCAGTCGCTGGTCGGCCAGCGCGCGCAGTTGCGCAGCGAACTCTCCCAGCAGAGCCGCCGCCACAAGGCCGACCACCCCGAGATCATCCAGCTCAAATCGCAGGTCGCCGAACTCGACGCCCAGATCGCCAGGCAGGCGGGCGACATCAAGGGTTCGATCCGCGAGGGCTATGATCTCGCCGCCAAGCAGGAAGCGTCGTTCGACACGACCGTCGGCCAGCTGCGTTCGACCGCGCTGGAAGAGCAGAGCCGCACCGTCCGCCTCAACATCCTGCAGCGCGAGGTCGATACCAACCGCACGCTCTATGACGGGCTGCTGCAGCGCTTCAAGGAACTGAGCGCGACCGCCGGCGTCGAATCGAACAATGTGTCGATCATCGACCGCGCCGAGCCGGCCTTCCGGCCGATCAAGCCGCGTCCGTTCGTCAACATGGCGATCGCGCTGGCATTCGGCCTCGGCCTCGCCGCCCTGTTCGTCTTCGCCCGCGAAAATCTCGACGATGCGATCCGCACCCCGGACGACGTCCAGCGCATGCTCAACGTGCCTGCGCTGGGCGCCATCCCGTTGCTCAAGGCCGGCGAGAATCCCTACGAGGAAATCTCCAACCCACGTTCGGCAATGGCGGAGGCCTATCAGTCGGTCAGGACCGCGCTGGAACTGTCGACCGCGCATGGCGTGCCGCGCAGCCTGGTGTTCACCAGCAGCCGTCCGTCGGAAGGCAAGTCGACCTCGGCGACCGCCACCGCGCAGAACCTCGCGCGGACCGGCAAGAAGGCGCTGCTGGTCGACGCCGACCTTCGGCTGCCCTCGCTCCACAAATTCCTCGGCCTCAAGAACAATGCCGGCTTCGTCAGCCTCTTGACCGGGCAGAAGACAGTGGCCGAGGTGCGGCAGAATGGCGGCATCGAAGGCTTCGACTTCATCTCGTCGGGTCCGCTGCCGCCGGCACCGGCCGAGCTGCTGAGCGAAGCCTCGCTCAACCGCTTCCTCGCCGATGCGCTGTCGCTCTATGACGTGGTGATCATCGACGCCCCGCCGGTCATGGGCTTCGCCGATTCGCCGCTGATCGCCGCGGTCACCGAAGGCACCGTGTTCGTGGTCGAAGCCGACGTCGCCCACCGCGGCGCCGCACGCACCGCGATCAAGCGTCTCGTTTCGGGCCGCGCCAGCCTGGTCGGCGCGATCCTGACCAAGTTCGACGCACCGGCGCTGGGCTATTATAATTACAACTACAGCTACAGCTACGAATATGGAAACCGCGCCAGCCAGAGCTGACATCAGGCGCTGGGTCGCCCGCGGCGGCGCCGCGCTGCTCGGCCTGGCGCTCGGCTGGGTGCTGGTGCCCGACAAATTGTCGGCGCTTGCGCTCAGCCGCAACGACCCGGAGGGCGCGGTGGCGGCGCGTGCGACGTCCGACGCGCTTGCCGCCGCCGGCGACAAGGCGCTGCAGGCCAAGCTCTATGCGGTCGCCGAGGCCTATGGCGGCCAGTCGCTCGACCGCAGCCTGTTCAATGTCGTGGCGTTGCGCGTGATCGGCCTGTCGCGCGAAGCGCGCAATGCCGACGATCCCAAGGCGGGCGGCTATATGGCACTGGCCGGTCAGCTCGGCTGGCGCGATACCCCCACCCAGCTCTGGTACGTCAATACCGCATCGCAGCTCGGCGACTATGAGATCGCGATGCAGCGCGCCGATGCGCTGCTGCGCCGACGCGAATTCGCCGGCGACGTGATGGCCTTCGTCCGCGGCGCCGCGGTCGATCCCAAGGCGCGCGCATCGATCCTCGCCCGGCTGGTGGAGAATCCCGGCTGGCGCGATCGGCTGTTCCTCGACGGCAAGACAATGCCCGAGCAGCAGAAACAGGGGCTGGAAACATTGATCGCGGCGCTGCGGCAGAGTTCGGCGCCGGTCACGCGCGAAGAGATCGCACCCTATCTCGACGGCCTGATCCGCGGCGGCGATCCGGGCCGCGCCTGGCAGGTCTGGGCGATGGCGTTCGGCGGCAAGCAAAGCGGCAGCCAGAGCGGCAACCAAGGCGTCTGGCCCCGCGATCCGGACTTCCGCGAAGCCGCCGCTTTGTCATCGACAGCGGCCACCGCTCTGCCGTTCGACTGGGCGATCGAAGCGCCGGCGGGCGTAACGACCCGCTTCGGCAGCGCCGGCAGCCTGATCCTCGACATCGATTCCCGGCGGCGCGGTCAGGTCGCGCAGCAGTTCATGCGGTTAGCGCCCGGCGCGTGGCACTTCGAGGCCGTGCTCGACGGCACCGTGCCCCGCGCCGATAGCCTGCTCGAATGGACGATCGCCTGCCATCCCTCGCGCATCGACGTCGAAAGCGGCCCGATCCGCACCGCGACGGCGGGCGGCAAGACGGTGATGAGCTTCGATTTCAGCATATCGCCGGCCGAATGCGCCTCGCAGCATCTTGTGCTGGCGGCGGGGTCCGCCAATGCCAGCAGCAGCGGCTCGATCACCATCGACCGGGTGGCGATCACGCCGCGTTGAGGCTTTGTGGGTTCGCCCTCGACCTTTACGCGAGGGGCCGGGACCACTGCACAAACCGCCCTCTTCCCTGTACCGCCCTTCGACTTCGCTCAGGAGAGCCTTGCGAGAGAGGGCAGAAGGAGATCATTTACGCCAGCACGCGCCGATAGGCCGCGATCAGCGGCTCGATCTGGCGCGACCAGTCGAGTTCGCTCTCGACGCGCTGGCGGCCGAACGCGCCCATTTCAGCGCGGCGCGCGGGATCGTCGATCAGCGCGAGGATCTGTTCGGCCATGTCGACCGGATCGTTCGACTTCGCATAGAGCGACGCCTGTTGCGCGCTGAACCTGCCCTCGGCGACGTCGAACTGGACGATGGCCTTGCCCATCGCCATATATTCCATGATCTTGTTCATCGTCGACTTGTCGTTCATCGGGTTGACCCGATCGGGATTGACGCAGACGTCGGCGGTGCACAGCACTTCGAACAAATCCTGGTCTGGAGCGCGGCCAGTAAAGGTCACATGGTCGGCCAGCCCCATCTCGGCCGCCATCGCCTGCAGTCCCTTGAGGCTCGGTCCGCCGCCGACGAGACAGAATTGCACATCGTCGCGCTTCAGATCGAAGACGAGGTGGCGGACGGCCTCGAGCAGCAGGTCGATGCCTTCCTGGTCGCCCATCACGCCGACATAGCCGACCATGTAAGCGCGGCCGTTCTTCCAGGCGGGATTGACCGGCACCGCCTTGACGCGGGTGAGATCGGGACCGGAACGGACGACGAATACGTCCTCCGGCTTCTTGCCGCCACGTTCGATCGCGATCGCGCGATAGCTCTCGTTGGTCGCGATCGACACTTTCGCGACCTTGAAAGTGATCTTCTCGAACAGCGCCATCAGCTTCCAGAAGAAGCCGCGCCGGCCGAACTTGGCCTCGTAGAGTTCGGGATTGATGTCGTGATGGTCGAACAGATAGCGGACGCCGAACAGCCTGAGCGGCAGTGCGACCAGAAAGATCAGGTCGGGCGGATTGCAGCCGTGGATCACGTCGAGACCGCCGCGCAGGAAGACGCGCCACGCCAGCACCGTCTCCCAGAACAGGGCGGCGCCATATTCGAGCAGATAGCCGAGCGCGCCCGAGGCATCGAGCGGCAGCGGGTGGCGATAGATCTCGATCCCGTCGAGCGTCTCGCGCCGCGTCTCATGGCCCTTGCCGGTCGGGCAGATGATCGAGACCCTGGCGCCCGCCGCCTTGAGCGTGCGCGCCTCCTGCCAGACCCGGCGGTCGAACGGCACCGGCAGATTCTCGACGACGATCAGCACGCGCTTGCCGGCGAGCGGCTGCGTGTCGAGCAAGGGCGACGAGAATGGCGCGGCATGCGCGGCCGGGGCCGCCTCCCCTGCCTTGATCAACGTCTCCACTCCCATATCCTGTCTACCTCAACCGATCGCGTCAATGTCGACGAGGATACCGGCGTTGACCGTCAATTCCCTGATCGTCCGATTGGCGGCGATGGCGACGTCGTAGCGCGTCGCCTCCGCCGTCGCCTTGTCGACCAGCAGCTTGCGCAGCGACGGCAGATTGCTGTGGGCATAGCCGAGATTCTGGCCGATCAGCCGTTCCGCCTCGATCGCCGGATCGAAGATCGACAGTCTGTAGCCGCCTTCGAGCAGCTTGCGCGCAAGATCGACATTGGGGCTTTCGCGCAGATCGTCGGTCTCCGCCTTGAAGGCGAGACCGACCAGCAGCACCGTCGATCCCGGCGGCGCCAGCTTCATCACGCGATCGGCGTGGAAATGCTTGTGCGCATCGTTCGAGCGCATCAGCATGTCGATCAGCGGCGTATTGGCGCCGAGCTCGCCCGAGATATATTGCAGCGCGCGGACGTCTTTGGGCAGGCACGAACCGCCGAAGGCGCCGCCCGGCCGGGTGTAATAGGCCGACAGGTTGAGCTTGGTATCCGATTTGAAGATCGAATGGACGGTCGCGGCGCTGATGTCCTGCAGCGCGCAGACGCGGCCGACCTCGTTGGCGAAGGCGACCTTGACCGCGTGCCAGGTGTTGTCGACGAACTTGGTGATCTCCGCCTCGCGATAGCGGGTGTGGAAGATCGTGGCCTCGATCCCGGCATGGAGTCCCTCCATCGCCGCATTCGGCTCCCCGTCGGCAGTGCCGATCACGATCTTGGGGGGCTCGAAATAATCCTTGATCGCGCTCGATTCGCGCAGGAATTCGGGGTTGTAGACCAAAGACACGGCCTTGCCCCAATCATCGCCCAGCGCCGCCGCGAAGATCGGCGCGATCAGCGATTCGATCGTGCCCGGCCGCATCGTCGAGCGATAGGCGACGGTCAGCGGCGTCGTGCGATCGACCGAGACCGCCGCGGCGATCTGGGTGGTGACCTGCGCGACATAGGACATGTCGTGCGCACCGGTGATGCCGCTGGGCGTGCCGACGCAGACGATGGCGATATCGGCTGCATCGAGCGATCCGCCGATCGTCGTGCTCGCCTCGAGCAGGCCCTTGCCGCGCGCTTCGGCGATCAACGCCTCCAGCCCCGGCTCGGTGATCGGCGACCGGCCCGCATTGAGCGTTGCGACCTTGGATTGCGAGACGTCCACACCGGTCACATGATGGCCCTGGCTGGCGATGCAGCCCGCTGCCGTACAACCGACATATCCAAGTCCGAGAATCACGATCCGCAAGGCTGAAGCTCCGTCGATGTTGCGGCGCGATGTCGCAGCGCGGAAGCGCGGCAGGCAACGGGCCAAGGGCTTGAAGGCGCATCACCGCCGCAACCGCGGCGACGATGTGAACGGATAGTCTGCGACGCTGGCCGCGTCATAAAATAATCCTTAGACGTTTTTCAACATGATATCGGCTCCACACAGAGAGTCGCGCAAAAAATTGTGCGACGCAGCATTTTTAGAAGGCGCGCGCATATGGCAATCCTGGTTACCGGCGCGGCCGGCTTCATCGGCTATCATGTCAGCGACCGGCTGCTGGCGCGCGGCGACGCCGTGATCGGCATCGATTGCCTCAACGATTATTACTCCGTGCAGCTCAAGCGCGATCGGATCGCGGCGCTGAAGGCGCGCCATGGCGATACGTTCCGTTTCGTGCAGGTCGACTTCACCGACGAACATGCGCTCGACGCCGCGCTCGCAGGCGTGGACATCACCGGGATCGTCCATCTCGGCGCGCAGGCGGGCGTCCGCCATTCGATCGACAATCCGCGCGCCTATATCCAGGCCAACATCGTCGGCCACCTCAACCTGCTCGAACTGGCGCGGGCGCGGCAGCCGCGGCACATGGTCTACGCCTCGTCCTCGTCGGTCTATGGCGGCAACACGCAGCTGCCGTTCAGCGTCGACGACCGGGTCGACAACCCGATCTCGCTCTATGCCGCGACCAAGAAGGCCGACGAGCTGATGAGCGAGAGCTATGCGCATCTGTTCCGCATGCCGTTGACCGGGCTGCGTTTCTTCACCGTCTATGGGCCGTGGGGCCGGCCCGACATGGCGATGTGGATTTTCACCAGGGCGATCCTCGCGAGCGAACCGATCGAGGTCAACAATGCCGGGCGGATGCGGCGCGACTTCACTTATATCGACGATATCGTCTCGGGCGTGGTCGGCTGCCTCGATTCGCCGCCGGCCGACGACGGGGCGCTGAAGCCCGGCGGCAGCAGCGGACCGCATCGAATCTACAATGTCGGCAATCATCGCTCGGAGGATCTCGAGCATATGATCGCGCTGATCGAGCAAAGCTGCAATCGCAAGGCGATTCGGCGGGACATGCCGCTGCCGGCGGGCGACGTCGTCGAGACGTTCGCCGACATCGACGCGATTCGCGCCGATATCGGCTATCAGCCGACCACGATCATCGACGTCGGGATTCCGCGATTCGTGGCGTGGTTTCGCGACTATCACGGCGTGTGAGCGGCGGCCTGTTCGACGCCGCGCCGAAGGGACTCCCCTCCAGCCCTTGCTGGAGGGGAGCAGAAGAAGCCACCCGTGACCGTTGCCCGTGCTACCGGGGCCTGATCAAACCACTCGATTAAAACGATAAATAGCGGACTTGGCACGACCCAGCCCGCGAGCGCGCGCAAAAAAATGGCGGCCACGAAGGCCGCCATTTAGAAGCACCAGGCCGAAGCCTGTTACGGGCTGGTCGGGCCGTCATTGCCGTCCGACGCGATCACGACCGCGGTGACGGCGAGACCCAGAGCGACAATACCCAGGACTACACCATTGGTCTTGGCGCCATTGGCCTGCTGAAGCAGGGTGGCCTTGCGTGCGCTGGCTTTGGCAACGCCCACCGACTGCGCGGACAGCGAAGAGCTGGACGCACGGACTGCCTGGCTGGAAGCCAGAACGGGTGTGGACGAAAGCGCCAGAGCCACCGCAACCGCCGTGGAGATCTTCGTTAAACTCATATCTGACTCCCTTTTGTAATTCGTCTGCCGTGCTCGATCTATGCTGCAATGCCATATAAATGCTGGTTGCGCAACTTTTATATGGCTCGAACCTCGACCGGGCGACCCGGTACCGACTCGCTTCCGCGCCGGACGTCCTGATATTAACCGTCCGCCACGCCTTCCGCTACCGCCAACAACAACCCGTCGTCGGTCGACAAACCCGCAGACTGCCGAATCGATCCACGACCGACCGAACTATAGGTAAAACCCGCCGCGACCGCATCGGCAGGCGGATAGATGTTGCGCAGGTCGACCAGTACCGGCCGTGCCATCAGGGCGGCCAGCCGGCACAGGTCGAGCGCGCGGAACACGTCCCACTCGGTCACGATCACCAGCGCGTCGGCACCCTCGGCGGCGGCATAGGCATCGCGAACCAGCTCGACCTCCGGCAGCAGCGGCCGCGCCGCGGCCATGCCCTCGGGATCATAAGCGCGAACGGTCGCGCCGCCGTCGATCAGGGTCTGGACGATCGCCAGCGCCGGCGCATCGCGCATGTCGTCGGTATTGGGCTTGAAGGTCAGGCCGAGCACGCCGATCCGCTTGCCGCGGACGTCCCCGCCCGCGGCCTGGATCACCTTGCGCCCCATCGCCCGCTTGCGCTGCTCGTTGACCTGCACGACCGATTCGATGATCCGCATCGGCGTCTCATGATCCTCGGCGGTCTTGAGCAGCGCCAGCGTGTCCTTGGGGAAGCAGGAGCCGCCATAGCCGGGTCCGGCGTGCAGGAATTTCGATCCGATCCTTTTGTCGAGGCCGATGCCGCGGGCGACATCCTGCACGTCGGCATCGACCTGCTCGCACAGGTCGGCGATCTCGTTGATGAAGGTGATCTTGGTCGCGAGGAACGCGTTGGCGGCATATTTGATCAGCTCGGCGGTCCGCCGCGCGGTGAACAGCAACGGCGCCTCGTTGAGGTAGAGCGGCCGGTAGATCGCGCGCATCACCGCGCGGGCGCGATCGTCGACGGTGCCGATCACGATCCGGTCGGGCCGCTTGAAATCGCTGATCGCGGCCCCCTCGCGCAGGAATTCGGGGTTGGAGACGACGCAGGCGTCGATCCCGGGCGCGACCTCGCGCAATATCCGCTCCACTTCGTCGCCGGTGCCGACCGGAACGGTCGACTTGGTGACGACGATCGCCGGACGGGTCAGCGCCGCGCCGATCTCGCGCGTGGCGGCAAACACATAGCTGAGATCGGCATGGCCGTCGCCGCGCCGCGACGGCGTGCCGACCGCGATGAAGATCGCGTCGGCATCGGCAACCGAGGCAGCGAGATCGAGCGAGAAGGCAAGCCGGCCGGACTCGACATTGGTCTTCACCAGTTGCGCCAGGCCGGGCTCGTAGATCGGCATCCGGTTGGCCTCGAGATCGGCGATCTTCGCCGCATCCTTGTCGATGCAGATCACGTCATGGCCGAAATCGGCGAAACAGGCACCCGACACCAGGCCGACATAGCCGGCCCCGATCATCACGATCTTCACGCTCGATACGTCCTCGCAGTGCCGGCCGCGCCAGCCCATCGCATGATGGACCGGAACCGTGCCGGATCATTATTCCCTGCCCGCCGGCATCGGCGAGCGCTCGCGCTGCTGCGCCTTAAACGGTGAATGCGGGATGAGGAAGCGGCGCCGCGGGCACAAAAAAGGGGAGCCGGTCTTGCGACCGGCTCCCGATTTTTCGTGTCGAACCCGAAGGCCCGGGTCGATTAGCTCCCGGAACCCGGACCGTAGGTGATTTCCACCCGACGGTTCTGAAGCTCACGGACGCCGTCGGCAGTCTCGACGCGCGGCTGGCTCTCGCCAAAGGCCTGCGACGAGATGACGCCGCTCGGAATGCCGCGCGATTCGAGGTAGGCGCGGGTCGAGGCGTTACGACGCTCGGACAGGCCGACATTGTACTTGGCCGAACCCGAACGGTCGGCGTGACCGGCGAGCATGACCGAAGCCTGGCCGCAATTGCCATAAGCGGTGACCGCATTGTCGAGGATCGACGCCGCTTCAGGCGTGATGTCCGACTTGTCCCACTCGAAGAACACGATGTACGGCCCAGGCGTGCAGACCTGCTCGACGACGGGCGGCGGCGGGGTCGGCTCGGGCGGCGGCGGCGTCGGCGCCGGCGGTTCGGCTACGACCGGCGCAGGCGCGCCGAAGTTGTAGATGAAGCTGCCGAGCAAGCTGTGCGAACGGAAGCGGCTCTGATAATCGAGGCCATCGCGACGGCCGACGAGATCGACATTGTCGACGTTGAAGAAGCGATACTTGACGCCGACATCGATATTGTCGGTCAGCGGAGCGCGAACGCCCGCGATGACCTGCCAGGCAAAGCCGGTGTCCGAATCGTCGAGGAAAGGTCCGCCGTTCGGGCGCTGGATGATCAGGCCGTCATATTTGACGCGGGCCACACCGACGCCGCCGCCGACGAAGCCGGCCAGGCCGTCGTCCTCGCCGCCGAAATCGAGCAGACCGTTGACCATGAAGCTGAGCGCGGACACCGAACCCGCCGCACCCGGGAAGTTGCCGGTCGTACGATCACCGGAGGGTCCGCGGGGAATGCCCGGCGCAACCGCAGTGATTTCGTCGACGAGCGCGTGCTTGTAGCCGACCTCGGCCTCAGCCCGGAACATGCCGAAATCATAGCCGATCAGGCCATCGACATCGAAACCATATTTGGTATCGACGGTGGCGACGTCCTTGATGCCACCGATGTCGAGATCGATATCTTCAACCAGCATGACGCCGGATTCCACGCCGATGTACCACGCATCGTCCCTCGCCATCGCGGGTGTGGCAAGAGCAGTGGAGGCAAGCGCCATAGCGATGGCTAGCTTCCGCATATAAATCCCCTTTCTTCAGTGTCACTCGAACAGGTCAAACTCACTACCCTTCGAGAGGTTTCAACGCAAGCGCACAAAATCCGAAACTGTTGCAAAAAAGCTTCAGTCTGGTTGCTAGCGACCGTCACGGCATAGAATAGCGGGCGGACGTTACTGAATCGCGACACTTCCGGCTGCTTGCCGATGCTGTGCGCGGCGGGCAAATGCCGCAATGCGGGACAAGATCCAGGCCTGGGCGCGTGCCGTCATCGTGGCGTTCGTCGCCGCAACGGAACTCCTGGTCGATGCAAGTCACACCTGCCGTTCGCGATCAGCCGCCCCGCTCAGGCCGCCAGAAACGCCTTCTCCTTGGCCACCCAGCCGGAGAAGCTCGGCCGTGCCAGGATCGCGTCGACATAGGCCTTGGTGCGCGGATGGCGCGCCGCATCGAGCGCCACGCCGATATGGTCGAGATTGACGAACGGGCTGGCGACCGAGAGATCGGCGAGCGTCAGCCGGTCCTCGACGAGGAAGCCCGATTCGGGGATGATCCTTTCGAGATAGTCGAGGATCGGCGGCAGTTCGTTCGCTTCCGCCGCGTCGGCCGCCGCCGCATCGCCCGGCAGCTTGAGAAAGCGCGGCGCGACCAGCCGGTTGAAGAACATCTTGCCGCCGCACGCGATCAGGATCGTATCGGCGAATTCATCATACCAGATCGTGCGCGCCCGCGCCCGCGGCTCCGCCGGGATCAGCGCCGGCTCGGGAAATTTCGCCTCGAGATAAATAATGATCGCGGTCGAATCGGAGATGCAGAAATCGCCGTCGCTGAAACCCGTCATCTTGCGGAACGGACTCGCCGCCTCGAACTCGGGACCGCCCTGCCCCATGCCCGCGGGCACCAGCTCCAGTGCGATCCCCTTCTCGGCGGCATAGGCCAGCACCTTGCGCACGAAGGGCGACATCGAAGACCCGAACAGCTTCATCACGCATTCTCCCCGGATGGCGCACCGACGTTTCGGAAGCACCGGCCCTTCATGCCGCGATGCGTGGCGATCGGCCACCCTATTTGCAGGACATCGATATCTGCAGGACATCCATATTACAGGACATCGATGGTGGGCGCTGACGGGCTCGAACCGCCGACCCTCTCGGTGTAAACGAGATGCTCTACCAACTGAGCTAAGCGCCCCCTTGCGGGAGAGCGCGCCATGCCAAATCCGGAGCGCGCGGGCAAGCCACGCGACTCCGAAAGGGTCGCTTCAGATTCAGGGCGCGGGATTCAGGCGACTTCCACCGCGAACACGGTCGTCCCTTCATATTTCTGTTCGCGCGGATCGAACACCGGCTGCGGGCGGAATTGCGCTTCGACCAGCGCCAGATCGGTCAATCCGGTCAGCTTGAACGCGCCGATCTTCGCTTCAGCGGGAATACGCCCGTCGCGCGCCATCGTCACGGCATCGACATAAAGCTCGCCGTGGCGGGTGTAGAGGATGTGCGGCGCCAGCTTGACCGACATGCGGTTATAGGTGGCGGTGAAGCAGGTCTGGCACGCAATGGCTTCGAGGATAAGCTTACTTGACATATGTCTATTGTGGAAGCTGAAGCGCCGCTGCGCAAGCTTTTTGTGCATTGCAGCATATCGTTCCTGACATTTCAGTCGCTTAGCCCCGTCGACACGAATGGCCCCGTCAGCGCAGCCTGGCGATGCCGAGACTATCGGCCTTCGCCCTGTCCTTCACCGATTCCTCACTGCGCGTCAGTGCCTTGGCGATCGCCTTCAGCGGCATGCCCTTCTTGGCGAGCGTGTGCAGCTTCTGGATTTCGTCGCTGGTCCATGGCTGACGGTGCCGCTCGAATCGCTCAGCCATAAACGGTCCCGACGCCTTTGCAGCACTGCCCGTGCGGCAGCGACGGGCTTATGAACGCCGCCGGCGTCCGGGGCAATGCGCGGAAACCCGCGGCCGCGGACATGGCCGCAAGAAAAATTGCCGGAGCGGTGGAACCGAAGGATTGGGGGGAATCGGTTCGCAGACGCGCGGTGGGGGGCCCGCCACGATCGGACCCGGCAATCCTGATCGTCCCGCTGGATTGAGGCCTAACAGCAGGCGGGTGGCAAAAAACAGCCCATCCGCCGCCGCCCGCGATGAACCGGGCAAAAAACGGCCTGACTTTCATCGTGCGTGCGAAAGCGGCATCAAAAAGACAATCGGCTGCCATGGATGACCGGCGGATCGCCGTATTGTATGAAAACGTCATCGGCGAGTCCGGGGGCATCGCGGTTCAGGAAATCGCCGCGAGATAGCGCGTCATCGCTGCCGCCGCCGGGTCCGAGAGCCGCATCAGGACGCGCCGGGCATCGCCGGGGTCGGGATGACGTTCGAACAGACCGACCGCGGTCATTCCGCCGATTGCCCGCAAGGCGGTCGATTGGGGAACCGCTGCGGCAATGCAGAGGCTGGAGACCGAAACCGTCTTGCCTTCGATCCGCGCCGCCATCAGGTCGAGCAGCATATCCCACTCCGGCTCTTCGAACAGGCCCGGTTCGAAAAAGCGATCGCGCAATCGGCGCTGGGCGATCATCCGGCGAATCGAGGGCGCGTCGGGCGAGGCCGTCGCCACGAAATCCACCGCGGCGTCGCGCAGCCGCAACGGTGCCCGCCTGGCCAGACCATCGCGCTCATTGGCGATTTCGGCCAGTGCCTCGGCGATCCGGCCCGCCTCGGCACTCAATGCCCGCAGCCGCATCGTCGCACCGGAATCGCCGCGTTCGGCGACATTTGCGCCTGGCCCGTGGTCGCGCAACGCCAATGCCAGCCGCAGCGCCGCCACGCGCTCGACGGTGCCGGGATCGCACAGCAGGGCGGCCACGCCCGGCGCGATCCGCGCAGTCACCGGGTCGATCAGCTCGGGCGACAGCGTCACGACCGCCGCAAGCTGGCCGCTGCGCACACGCCGATCGACGAGATCGAGCAAGGCGTCCATCGCGGCGCCGCCATCCGTCGCGATCTCGACCAGCACCGCGTCGATGCCGGGCCGTTCGGTCAGCCAGTCCGCCGCCGCCGCGATCGCCATCGTCCCCAGCGGCGGAATGCCGGCCGCCTCCGCCGCCGATCGCGCGGCGGCCACCGACCATGGCGTATCCGCCACGATCAGCAGTTCGTGCCCCCAATCGTCATCCCGGTCGGTCTCCATGTCCCCATCCCCACGATCGGCCCCCGATCGGCCCGAAGGAACCGGCCGGCGCTGCCCTCGTTCCTTCATGGAACCGCAGGGAGCATCGCAATGTCCGGAGATTATGCCAAGCGCAACACCCAGGGCGATCATGTCGTCAAGGACGACGATCCGCTCGCGATCCGCCTGCTGAAGGACGAGCATCACGTGTTCCGCACGCTGTTCGACAAGGCGGAGAAGGCCGAAGGCAGCGCGCTGGTGGCGATCGCGCAGGAACTCTGCATGCGGCTGGCGGTGCACATGACGATCGAGGAGGAGATCCTCTATCCCGCGCTCAAGCCGGTGATCGGTGCCGACGAGGTCGACGAGGGGCTGGTCGAGCATCAGTCGGGCAAGCGCATCGTCGCCGAACTCGAGAATCTCGACGGCAGCGAGGAACTCTACACGTCCAAGGTCCATGTGCTGGGCGAAGAGACCGTCCACCATATCGACGAGGAGGACGCGGATCTGTTCGGGGACGCGAAGGCGGCGCATGCCGCCGGCAAGCTCGATCTCGACGCGATCGGCGCGCAACTGCGCGCGCGACAGGCCGCGCTGTACGACGAGATCGCGGCCAGGGGCGAAGCCGAGAAGACCTGCGATACCGATGCCAACGAGATCGAGACCGCTCAGGCGTGAGCCGTGATCTACCCTCTCCCGCTTGCGGGAGAGGGTGTTTTGGATCAGTGCGCCATGTTCTTGACGATGTCCTCGACCATCTTCTTGGCATCGGCGAGCAGCATCATCGTATTGTCCATGTAGAACACGTCGTTGTCGACACCGGCATAGCCGACACCGCCCATCGAGCGCTTGACGAACAAGACGGTCTTGGCCTTTTCGACATCGAGCACCGGCATGCCGTAGATCGGCGAGGTCTTGTCGGTCTTCGCCGCCGGGTTGGTCACGTCGTTGGCGCCGATCACGAAGGCGACGTCGCATTGCGCGAACTCGGAGTTGATGTCCTCGAGCTCGAACACTTCATCATAGGGCACATTGGCCTCGGCCAGCAGCACGTTCATGTGGCCCGGCATGCGGCCGGCGACCGGATGGATCGCATATTTGACCGAGACGCCTTCCTTCTTCAGCACGTCGCCCATCTCGCGCAGCGCATGCTGCGCCTGCGCCACGGCCATGCCGTAACCGGGGACGATGATGACGCTTTCGGCCTGCTTCATCAGGAACGCCGCGTCCTCGGCCGAACCGCGCTTCCACGGCCGGTCGGTCTTGGCCGCGCCGCCGCCCGCGTCGGGCGCCGCGCCGAAGCCGCCGGCGATCACGCTGATGAAGCTGCGGTTCATCGCGCGGCACATGATGTAGCTGAGGATCGCACCCGACGAACCCACGAGCGCGCCGGTGATGATCATCGCGGTGTTGCCGAGCGTGAAGCCCATCGCCGCCGCCGCCCAGCCCGAATAGCTGTTGAGCATCGACACCACGACCGGCATGTCGGCGCCGCCGATCGGGATGATCAGCAGGAAACCGATCAGGAAGCTCAGCGCGGTGATCGTCCAGAACACCCACTGGCTCTGATCGGTCAGGAAATAACCGATCAGTCCGAGGATGCCGGCGAGCGTCGCGAGATTGATCACGTGCCGGCCCGGCAGCATGATCGGCGCGCCGCTCATATTGCCGTTGAGCTTGAGGAAGGCGATGACCGATCCCGAGAAGGTGATCGCGCCGATCGCGATGCCGAGGCCCATCTCGATCCGGCTGACCGAGAAGATCTCGCCGTCGCCGCCGACGATGTGGAAAGCGGTGGGATTGAGGAAGGCGGCGGCCGCGACCAGCACCGCGGCCATGCCGACCAGCGAGTGGAAGGCGGCGACGAGCTGCGGCATCGCGGTCATCGCGATCCGCCGCGCGGTGACGAAGCCGACGGCACCGCCGATCGCGATCGCGATCAGGATCTCGACGATACTGGCGATCTCGTGCGTCACCAGCGTGGTGACGACGGCCAGCCCCATGCCGAACATGCCGAGCCGGTTGCCGCGCCGGCTCGTCGCCGGGCTCGACAGGCCGCGCAGCGCCAGCACGAAGCAGACTCCGGCGACCAGATAGGCCAGAGCGACCCATGGATTGACTGGTGTTGCCTCATGCATGGCGAAATCCCCCCCCGCGGCGCATCACTTTTCCTTCTTCTTGTACATCGCCAGCATCCGTTCGGTGACCGCGAAGCCGCCGAAGATGTTGACGCTGGCGAATACCACCGCGATCAGGCCGAGCCATTTCGACGTCGCCGAGCCGCCGGCCGCGCTGGCGATCAGCGCACCAACGATGATGACCGACGAGATCGCGTTGGTGACCGCCATCAGCGGCGTATGCAGCGCCGGCGTGACCGACCAGACGACGTAATAGCCGACGAAACAGGCCATGACGAAGATCGACAGGATCGAGATGAAATCCATATTTGCCCCCTGAGCGCGTGCGCTCGATAATCAGTCGCGATCGGCACGGTGCCGACCGGCGGCGCCGGCGATCACCCCAGCAACCGCTCGTTCACCACCTTGCCGCCCTGCGTCAGCCGCACGGCGTTGCCGATCTCCTCGTCGAGCACCGGCCTGCCCGCTTCCTTGTCCCAGAAGGCGCTGAGGAAGTTGAACAGATTGCGCGAGAACAAGGCCGAGGTATCGGCCGCGAGCCGGCTGGGCACGTTGCGATGGCCGACGATCTTGACGCCGTGGCGTATGACCACCTCGCCGGCGACCGCGCCTTCGACATTGCCGCCCTGTTCGACCGCGAGATCGACGATCACGCTGCCCGGCTTCATGCTGGCGATCTGCGCGTCGCTGATCAGCCGCGGCGCGGGGCGCCCCGGAATCAGCGCCGTGGTGATGACGATGTCCTGCTTGGCGATGTGGGTCGAGACCAGTTCGGCCTGCGCCGCCTTGTACTCGTCCGACATCTCGGTCGCGTAGCCGCCCGAACCCTCGCCCTCGATGCCCTTGACCGCCTCGACGAAGATCGCCTTGGCGCCGAGCGATTCGATCTGCTCCTTGGTGGCGGAGCGGACGTCGGTCGCCGACACCTGCGCGCCCAGCCGGCGCGCGGTCGCGATCGCCTGCAGGCCGGCGACGCCGACGCCCATGATGAAGGCGCGGGCGGCCGAGACCGTGCCCGCCGCCGTCATCATCATCGGAAAGGCGCGGCCATATTCGGCCGCGGCATCGAGCACCGCCTTATAGCCCGACAGGTTCGACTGGCTGGAGAGGATGTCCATCGACTGCGCGCGGGTGATCCGCGGCATGAACTCCATCGCGAGCGCCTCGAGACCCATCGCCGCATAAGCATCGACGCGCGCACGCTCGCCGAACGGGTTGAGCCCGGCGACGATCCAGGCGCCGGGCTTGATCCCGGCGATGCTCGCCGGATCGGGGCCCTGCACGCCCAGCACGATGTCGGCGCCGGCCAGCGTCGAAGCACGGTCGCCGACCGCGGCGCCAGCGTCGGCATAGGCCGAATCGGCGATCGACGCGGTCGCACCGGCGCCCGCCTCGACGGCCAGTTCGGCACCCAACGCCTTGAACTTCTTGACGGTTTCGGGTGTGCCCGCCACCCGGCGCTCGCCGTCCGCCCCCTCCTTGAGGACTGCGATCTTCATGGTGCCGCGTCCTAGCTGGAGATCAGCAGGATGACGCAGATGGCGACGACCGCGGTCGCCGCGGTGCCCCATTTGAGCAAACCGATGAAGCCCGAATAGGTCTGGGCGTGTGCGCCCAGATCACCGCCATTGTCGCTCGCCATATCCACCCCTGTCATTGCCGATTCGGGCCTTGCTTAGTCCGCTCCGCTACGGCCCTCAACCCTTTCATCTGTCAGGGAGGGGTCTGGCATCCGGCAGCCGGCCATCTGGCACCCCGCGCAGCCTTAAGCCCGCCTTTACCCCACCGGGTCTAAGGATGGCTTTCAAGGATGAAGCAGGGGTCCGGATGACGCGCAACGGAACGCGGTTACTGATGCTGATCGACGACGAGCCGGCGCAACGCCGTCTGGTCGCCGCGCTGGCCTCGCGTGCCGGCTGGCGCACGATCTTCGCGCCCGACGCCGAAACCGCGATCGCGACCCTGGGCACGCGCGACGGCATGATGCTCGATGCGATCCTGCTCGATCATTGGGTACCGGGATCGGATGCGGCGGCGCTGATTCGCGAAATCCGCGAACGCCGCCCGGCGCTGCCAGTTCTGATGATGACCGCGGTCACGCTGGTTTCGACCGCGGTCGAGGCGATGCGCGCGGGCGCCACCGATTTCCTCGTCAAGCCGATCGCGCCCGATCGCCTGCTCGCGGCGCTCGACGCGGCGGTGGCGGCCGGCAGTGGCGGCGGCGAGTTGCGGCCGCTGACCGAGAAGATCTCCGCGCCTTTGGGTTTCGACGAGATCGTCGGTTCGGCGCCGTCGTTCCGCGCCGCTTTGGCGATCGCCGCCAAAGCCGCGCGCGCGCGCGTGTCGGTGCTGATCGAGGGCGAGAGCGGCGTCGGCAAGGAGGTGGTGGCCGAGGCGATCCATGCCGCATCGCCGCGCGCGAAGAAATTGCTGGTCACCGTCAATTGCGGCGCGATCGCTCAGAACCTCGTCGAATCCGAATTGTTCGGCCATGAGAAGGGCGCGTTCACCGGCGCGTTCGAGCGCCATATCGGCAAGTTCCAGCATGCCGAGGGCGGCACCATCCTGCTCGACGAGGTCGGCGAACTGCCGCTCGAGGCGCAGGTCAAGCTGCTGCGCGTGCTGCAATCGGGCGAGATCCAGCCGATCGGCAGCCGCGCGACGCGCGACGTCGACGTCCGCGTGATCGCCGCGACCAACAAGACCCTGATCGACGAGGTTGCCGCCGGCCGCTTCCGCGAAGATCTCTATTATCGCCTCAACGTGGTGCAGGTGACGATCCCGCCGCTGCGCGACCGCCGCGGCGACATCCCCGCGCTCGCCCGCCATCTGATGAGCCGGATCGCGCAGCAACCGGGCCTGCGCGACCTGGGCATCACCGAGGAAGCGATGGCGCTGCTGCGCGACTATGCCTGGCCGGGCAATGTCCGGCAGTTGCAGAACGCCTTGTTCCGCGCGGCGGTGCTGTGCGACGGCGACGCGCTGACCCGCGACGATTTTCCGCAGATCGCGCAGCAATCGGCGGCGCCGAGTTCGGTCACCGTGCTGCCGATGTCGGCGCATGCCGACGGCGCCGGCGTCGCGCTGTATCGCGCCGACGGCAATCTGCGCCCGCTCGAAGAGATCGAGGCCGACGTCATCCGGCTTGCGATCGGCCATTATCGCGGGCGGATGACCGAAGTCGCGCGCCGGCTGGGGATCGGACGATCGACGCTGTATCGCAAGCTCGGCGAACTGGGGATCGGCGACGCGGCGTGAGCGACGCCCGCGCTGACGCCATGAACGCTATGCGCTAGACGCTGTCCCGCACGACTCGCGGGAGGATCACATGCAACTCGGCTATGTCATCAAATATGTCGCGGACATGGATGCGGCGGTCGCGTTCCACCGCGACCGGCTGGGGCTGGTTCTGCGTTTCGCATCACCGTTCTGGACCGAATTTGAGACCGGACCGACCACCCTCGAGCTGCATCCGGCGAGCGCGGCGAACCCCGCCGGCAGCACCCAGATCGGCTATCGCGCCGACGACATCGACGGAGCCTATGAAGCGCGCGAGGCGAACGGCCTCGTCTTCACCCAGCCGCCAACGGCGGTGCACGGCACGAAGATCGCCAAATTCCTCGACAGCGAGGGTGCGGAATGCAGCCTCGGCGCCAGCGACGCCGCGCGATGAGCCGCTTCGCCGGCCGCACGGCGCTGGTCACCGGCGCGGCCTCGGGCATCGGCCTCGCAACCGCGCACCTGCTCGCGGAACGCGGCGCGCGCCTGGTGCTGGTCGATCTCGACGCCGAACGGCTCGAGGCGGCCGCACCGAGCTGTGGCCAGGCGGTCGCCTGTCCGGGCGACGTCGCCGACGAATCGTTCTGGACGGCGCTGACGCCCGAACTCGAAGGTCTCGATCTCGCCGTGATCAACGCCGGCGTCTCGGGTGCCGGGCGAATCGCCGAACTGGAGTTCGGCGAATGGCGCCGCATCCTCTCGGTCAATCTCGACGGCGCCTTCCTGTCGCTGCGCGCCGCGATGGGGGCGATGGAGGCCGGCGGCAAGGGCGGCGCGATCGTCATCGTCGCATCCGCGGCCGGCCTGAAGGCAGAGGCCGGCGTGGCCGCCTATGGTGCGTCGAAAGCGGCCTGCCTCCATTTGACCAAGGTCGCGGCCAAGGAGGGCGCCGGCTCCGGCATCCGCGTCAACGCCGTCGCGCCCGGCGGCGTCGAGACACCGGTGTGGCGCGGCATGCCGTTCTTCGACCGGCTGGTCGCCGATGCCGGCAGCGAGCAGGCGGCCTTCGCCGCGATGGCGAAGATGGCGACGCCGCTCGGCCGCTATGCCAAGCCGCAGGAGATCGCCGGCCAGATCGCCTTCCTGCTGAGCGAGGATGCGGCATTGATCACCGGCACGCATCTGCTGGTGGACGGCGGTTATTCGCTCTGAGCTGCCGGCGCCGACGCTATCCGCGATGGCCCATCAGGCCGGCGTCGGTCATCCCGCGCCAGACGCGCAAGGCCTGGTGGGTTTCCTGGACGTCATGGACGCGCAGCAATTGCGCGCCGAGCGCGGCGCCCTTCAGCGCCAGCGTCACCGAACCGCCGAGCCGCTTGTCCGCCGGCGCCTCGTTGGCGAGCGCGCCGATCAGCCGTTTGCGGCTTGCGCCCAGCAGCAGCGGGCAGCCGAGCCCGTGGAACATCGCCAGGCCATTGAGGATTGCGAGATTGTCCTGCACGCCCTTGCCGAAGCCGATGCCGGGATCGACGATGATGCGGTCACGCGCGATCCCCGCCGCGACCACCGCCGCCACGCGCGCCTCGAGCCAGTCATAGACCTCGATCAGCGCATCGCCATAACTGGAATTGCCGTGCGGATCCTGCGGCGTGCCGGGGAAATGCATCAGCGCGACCGGACAGCCGGCGCGCGCCACGATTTCGGCCGCGCGAGCGTCATACAGCAGCGCCGAGACATCGTTGATCATCGCCGCGCCGGCCGCCAGCGCCGCCGCCATCACCGCCGCCTTGCGCGTGTCGATCGACACCGCGGTGCCGGCCGCAGCGAGTTTCTCGATCACGGGGATGGTGCGTGCGATCTCGTCGCCCTCCCAGATCGTCGGCGCGCCGGGCCGCGTCGATTCGCCGCCGACATCGATGATCGCCGCGCCCTCGGCGGCCATGCCGACCCCGGCCTCGGCCGCCGCCGCCGCGTCGTCGAGATGACGGCCGCCGTCGGAGAAGCTGTCCGGCGTCATGTTGAGGATCGCCATCAGCTGCGGCTGATCGAAGCGGATGATCCGCTCGCCCAGCCGGATCGCCGCGCGTGGCGCGGTGATGCGCGCACGCAGCGCGGTTGCAGCTTCGGCGAGGCCGTCGGGCAGCGCCGCGATCGTTTCGCCGATCCGCTCGACGGGCACGAAGGCCTGGGCGACGCGCCTGCCGCCCTCGGTCCGGATCAGCTCATAGCCGGCAAACCACAGCAGCCCGCCGGCCAGCCGCTCGACCTGCCCGTCGAGGCCGATCGGCGACTCCACGAAGGCGGTGGGTTTGAGGTAGATGCGGGTCATCAGCGCGGTGCGTCGCGGGCGATCGGGCCGAAACGTCCCTTTTCCGTCATCCCGGCGAAAGCCGGGACCCATAAACACCGCCCTTTCCGGATATGCGGAGCGTATGGGTCCCGGCTTTCGCCGGGATGACGGCGGGTGGGCATGGTCACGCCAGCAGTCTCACGGCTCGGTCGCAAGTATATAACGTTGCCGCAGCGCGTCGATCGGCTTCAGCGTGCCCGCTTCCTCATAATGCCAGAAGGTCCAGCCATTGCACGACGGCGCGCCCTGCAGGATCGCGCCGAGCTTGTGGATCGATCCCTCGCCGTTCGCGCAGTGCAGCGACCCGTCGGCGCGCACCACCGCCTGCCAGCGGCGCTTCGAATCGCACAGCAGGGTGCCGGGCGTCAGCAGGCCGGTCTCGATGATCGTGCCGAACGGCACCTTGGGCGCCGAACGCGGCGACATCATCGTCGTCACCGCCGATTCGTCGAGCGGCAGCGCCGCCTCGATCCGCTCGATCGCGACCTCGACATAGGCCGCCTCGCGCTCGATGCCGATCCAGCGCCGGCCGAGGCGCTTGGCGACTGCGCCGGTGGTGCCGGTGCCGAAGAACGGATCGAGCACGACGTCGCCGGGCCGGGTGCTGGCGAGCAGCACGCGATAGAGCAAGGCCTCGGGCTTCTGCGTCGGGTGCGCCTTGGTGCCGCCGCGCTTGATCCGCTCCTGTCCGCCGCAGATCGGCAGCGACCAGTCCGACCGCATCTGCAGTTCGTCGTTGAGCGTCTTCATCGCGCGATAGTTGAAGGTGTAGCGCGAGCCTTCGGTCTTCGACGCCCAGATCAGGGTTTCATGCGCATTGGTGAAGCGCGTGCCCCTGAAATTGGGCATCGGATTGGCCTTGCGCCAGACGATGTCGTTGAGGATCCAATAGCCCTCGTCCTGGATCGCGGCGCCGACGCGGAAGATGTTGTGATAGCTGCCGATCACCCAGATCGTGCCGTCGTCCTTGAGGATCCGGCGCGCCTCCTTCAGCCACGCCTTGGTGAAGGCGTCGTAGGTCGCATAGCTGTCAAACTTGTCCCAGTCATCGTCGACAGCGTCGACCTGGCCGCCTTCGGGACGATAGAGATCACCGCCAAGCTGCAGGTTATAGGGGGGATCGGCGAAGATCATGTCGATCGATTTTTCGGGCAGCGAGGCCATGGCCACGATGCAATCGTCCATCAGGATCCGGTCGAGCGGCAGCTCTGCCCTGACGGCCGCTGCACGCGCACGGACCTTGTCGATAACCCCCATAGTCGTTCCGCCCCCGGTTGTTGCGGCAGGAAGCCTTGACGAGCGGGACTCCGCGGTCAAGCAAAGCTTAGTTAACCAAAATGGTGACGAAGAGATTAACCGCGCGGAACGGAACGAGTCCGCCACGACATCTGGAGTCGTTTTCGCGGTGAGACGCGCAACCCCTTGTGGTGTGCCGGAAAAGACTCAATTCGTCGCAAAATCGTTTCGCCGCTGGCATCATGCCCGCTCCACCCCGTCGAGGACCCCATGCGCATCATCGAGGACGATCTCACCGGCGCCGCAATCACCGCACTGCTCGAACATCATTTCGCCAGCATGTTCGAACATTCGCCGCCCGAAAGCTGCCATGTCCTGCCGGTCGACGGCCTGCGCGCGCCCGGCATCACGCTCTGGTCGATCTGGGATGGCGAGGCGATCGCGGGCTGCGGCGCGCTGAAGGCGATCGACGACGCGCATGGCGAGATCAAGTCGATGCGCACCGCCGACGCATTTCTCGGCCGCGGGGTCGGCGCGGCGATGCTCGCGCATATCGTCGCCGAGGCAAAGGCGCGGGGCTATCGCCGGCTGAGTCTGGAAACAGGGACGCCGGAGGCGTTCCGGCCGGCGCGGCGGCTGTACGCGCGCCACGGTTTCGTCGAATGCGCGCCGTTCGGCGATTATGTCGTCGATCCTTACAGCGTATTCATGACGCTGGCGTTGGCCTGAGGGGTCGGCACGTCGAAATCGAGCTGCGCCTGCGCCACCGGGGCGAACGAGCGGCGGTGGAGCGGTGTCGGCCCCAGCCGGCGCAAAGCCTCAAGATGGACCGGCGCGCCATAGCCCTTGTTCGAGGCCCAGGCATAGCCCGGATAATCGACATCGGCCGCCACCATCATCCGGTCGCGCGTGACCTTGGCGACGATCGACGCGGCCGAGATACAGGGAACGAGCGCATCGCCGCCGATAATTGCGCGCGATTGCCAGCGCCATTGCGGGCAGCGATTGCCGTCGACCAGGATTTCCGCCACCTCGCAGGCCAGCGCCTCGACTGCGCGGGTCATCGCCAGCATCGTCGCCCACAATATGTTGAGCCGGTCGATCTCCTCGACCGAGGCGATGCCGACACCGACATGGCAGCGCGCCGCGATGATCGCGAACAGCGCCTCGCGCCGCGCGGCGCTGAGCTTCTTGCTGTCGTCGAGTCCTTCGATGCCCCTGGGGCAAAGCACGACGGCCGCCGCCACGACCGGTCCGGCCAGCGGCCCGCGGCCGGCCTCGTCGACGCCGGCGACCGGCGACAGCGGGGGGATGATCGATGTCATCCGTCTCCTCTAGGTCAAGCGAGCCCGTCACGCCAAGACCGCGATTGCCGGGTCGGGCGACAGCGGATATGCCGGGCAGCGTGAAGGCACGAGCGATATTGCTGGCGACATCGATGGTCGCGATCGTGGCTGTGTCGACCGGTATCGGCATCCGCCTCGCCTGGCGCGCCGGCTATCGCGCTGCGCATGACGAGGCGATGGTGAAACGCGGCGGCGTGGTATTCCAGCGTGCGGTCAAGCAGCCGGCCGGCGGCGTCGTCGTGCTCGGCGACAGCATCGTCGAACTGCAGAGCTTCACCACTTTATGCGGCCTGCCGGTGTTCAACGCCGGCATCTCAGGCGCGACCACCGCGCAGGTGGCGAGAAAGGCGGCGGTCATCGTCAAGGCCGCCAGGCCGGCGATCGTCGTCGTGGCCGTCGGGATCAACGACATGGCGATCGCGCAACGCACGCCCGACGACGTCTGGGAAGCGCAGTATCGCGACCTGCTGGCGTCGTTGAAGGCGCCCCGGATCATCGTCATGGGCATCCAGCCGGTCGAGCCGGCCAAGCGATGGGGCCAGATTTTCGAGACGGCGGCGATCGGCCGGGACAATGAAGCGCTGGCAAGGATCGCCGCTGCGGCCGGCGCGGTCTATGTTCCGCCCTGGCCATCGGCCGAGGGGCTGACATTCGACGGCGTGCACCCGACCGCGGATGGCGACCGGCGCTGGCAGGCATCGATCGCGCCGGCCTGCCCGCGCTGAGCCGCCCTATTCCCCGACCAGCTTCATCAGCTTGCGCTCGACCGGCGCCAGCACGGGGCCGAGTTCATGCCCGCGCCGGAGCACGCCGCCCGCCTCGCCGACCAGCGCCCAGATTCCCTGCTTCTGCCGCAGCGCCGGGCGCTTCTCGATCCGATATTCGGGACGTTCGGTCGCGCGGCGGAAGGCGCAGAAGATCGCTGCCTCGCGGCCGAGGTCGATCGCATAGTCGCGCCAGTGGCCGGCCGCGACCATCCGACCGTAGAGATCGAGGATGCGCGCGAGTTCGGCCCGGTCGAACCCGACTTGCAGCGGCGTGCCGTGCGAAACCGGGAACGGCGTGACGACACCCATCAGGCGCGATCACGCTTTCCGAGCGCCGGCCGCGGCTGCGCCTGCTGTTGCTCGATCAGCGTCGCCAGCTTGGCGCGCAAGGTCTCGACCTCGCATTTGAGCAGTTCGAGCTGCTGTGTCGCCGGATCGAAGCGCTCGCTGCACGGCGTGCCATACGGCACGAAATCCTTCTGATAGTCCTTCGCGTCGAGCAGCGTCTGGCGCGCCGGGATGCCGACCATCACCGCGCCTTCGGGCACGTCCCTGGTGACCACCGCATTCGCCCCGATCCGCGAGCGCGCGCCGACGATGATCGGACCCAGCACCTGCGCGCCCGAACCGATGATCGCGCCGTCGCGGATCGTCGGGTGGCGCTTGCCGGCAACGCCGTTGTCGGGGCTGGTGCCGCCCAGGGTCACGCATTGGTAGATGGTGACGTCGTCGCCGATCTCGGCGGTTTCGCCGATCACGACGAAGCCGTGATCGATGAAGAAATTCGCGCCGATCACCGCACCGGGATGGATGTCGATCGCGGTCAGGAAGCGCGCGATATGGTTGACCACGCGCGCGAGCAGATAGAGTTCGCCGCGGAACAGCCAGTGCGCGATGCGATGCAGGCCCACCGCCCAGACGCCCGGATAGGTGAGAATCTCCCAGCGCGAGCGCGGCGCGGGATCGCGCGCCTTGATCGAATCGAGATAGAAGGCGATCGAACCCAGCATGTAGACGACCCTCCCTAGCGGTCGCCGGCATATTTATGACGGTCCGTCGCGATTTTCCAGAGGCACGCCGGCCCGATGCGTACGAAAGCAGAACCCTAGTCGATTGATAGTGAAACTGTCTTGCGCGTTGATGGCCTGTCGGGCAGCACCGCGCCCGCATCAGGGGAGCGCGCATTTGGTCGATTGGATACTCCAGCACTGGGATTCGCTCCTGGCGTTCGTCGCGGTCGGCTTCGTCGCCCAGATGGTCGACGGGGCGCTCGGCATGGCGTTCGGTGTGATCTCGTCGACGCTGCTGGTCAGCGTGCTCGGCGTGCACCCGGCGATCGCGTCGGCCGGCGTCCACCTCGCCGAATGCTGCACGACCGGCGTCTCGGGCATCAGCCATGCGCTGCACAAGAATGTGAACTGGAAGCTGTTCTTCCGGCTGTTGATCCCGGGCATATTGGGCGGCGTGCTCGGCGCCTATGTGCTGACATCGCTCGATGCGGCGATCACGCGTCCGTTCGTGATGGCCTATCTCGCGTCGATCGGCGTCTATCTGCTGGTCCGCGGCATCCGCTATCCGCCGAAATCGCATCGCGAGGCGAAGATCATCGAGCCGCTGGGTTTCGTCGGCGGCTTTCTCGATGCGGCCGGCGGCGGCGGCTGGGGACCGGTCGTCACCTCCAATCTGCTCGTTCAGGGTACCCAGCCGCGCACGACGATCGGCACCGTCAACAGCGTCGAATTCTTCCTGACGATCGCGATCTCGATCACCTTCCTGATCAATATCGGCACCAAGGGCATGGACTCCGAGTTCCTGCAGCCCGTGATCGGCCTGCTGGTCGGCGGCGTCATCGCCGCGCCGTTCGGCGCGATGATCGCCAAGCGGGTGCCCGCCAAGGTGCTGATGATCATGGTCGGCGTCGTGCTGACCCTGACCAGCCTCTACAGCCTGAGCCGGGCGATCGGCTGGCTTTGATGAAGGTGCGCCGTCCGCTGATCTTACCCTCTCGTGCAAGTGGTAGAGGGGATTCAGCAGCTGATCGGTGGTCCATGTTGGCAAAATCGCCCTGCCCGCTTACAGGATGCGCATTAATCGAAGGGTTCGATGAATGAGCAGCTACCTTCCGACGCTCAAGCAGCTGCAATATCTCGTCGCGCTTAAGGAACATGGCCATTTCGGCCGCGCCGCCGACGCCTGTTTCGTGACCCAATCGACCTTGTCGGCGGGACTGCGCGAGCTCGAGTCGCTGATCGGCGTCACCCTGGTCGAGCGCACGCGCCGGGTCGTGCGCTTCACCGGTCTCGGCGACCGGATCGCGGACAAGGCGCGGCGCGTGCTGCGTGAGGCCGAGGAGCTGAGCGATCTCGCGCGCGCCGCCGGCAAGCCGCTGGCCGGCGAACTGCGGATGAGCGTGATCCCCACCATCGCGCCGTTCATGCTGCCGCACGTGCTGCCGCGGCTGCGCGCCGACTGGCCCGAGCTCAAACTCTATCTGCGCGAGGAGCCGAGCGGGGCAGCCTGCGATTCGCTGAGCCACGGTCATGTCGACTGCGTGTTGCTGGCCTTGCCCTATGTCTGCGGCGACGTGGAGAGCGCGGGGCTGTTCGACGACCGTCTGTACGTCGCCTTCCCCCGCGCCGAGGCCGACGGGGTCGGCGAGACGATCGATCCGGCGACGATCGACGAGAATCGGCTGATGCTGCTCGAGGACGGCCATTGCCTGAAGGATCATGCGCTGGCCGCGTGCAACCGGCCCGAACTGCGCGCCGGCGCGACGATGCTCGGCACCTCGCTGCACACGCTGGTGCAGATGGTCGACAATGGCCTGGGCCTGACGATGCTGCCGCAGATGGCGATCACCGCCGGCATCCTCGACAACACCTCGATCGTCGCCAGGCCGCTCGATTCGCAGAACCCGTCGCGCCGGATCGCGCTGGTGTGGCGCAAGGGCAGCCCGCGCGAGAAGGAGTTCCGGCTGCTCTCCGACGTCCTCATCAGCGCCAGCGGCTGATCGCCCCGGTCCACCGATCCGCCAGGGAACCGAATCGACACGCCCCGCATTGTTCGGCCAGCGACCGTCTCCCCCCGGACGGTCGCGAACCATATTCACTGCCTGCCCCCTTCAACCACTTGGGAGTTCACCATGAATCGTTTCAGCCACCTCAGCCTCATCGGTCTGGCGTCGGCGCTCGCGCTTGGCGCGGCCGGCGCGGGCGCACAGACGGCTGCCCCTTCCGCCCCCACCTCGACGCCGCCGGCCGCGGGCACGCCGGCCCCCGCGGCGGCCGATCCGATCGTCGGCGGCGCGCCGATGTCACCGCTGGCGACGATCGTCGAAAATGCCTCCAAGTCGAAGGATCACACCAGCCTGGTCGGTGCGGTCAAGGCGGCCGGCCTGGTCGAAACGCTTTCGGGTCCCGGTCCGTTCACGGTGTTCGCGCCGACCAACGACGCCTTCGCGCGCGCCGGCGCCGCGGTCGAGCCGCTGATGAAGCCGGAGAACAAGGCGATCCTGGTCAAGGTGCTGACCTATCATGTCGTGCCGGGCAAGCTGACCCTGGCCGAACTGACGAAGCTGACCACGGCCGAAGGCGGCACCGCCACGCTGACGACGGTCGAAGGCGGCAAGCTGAAGGTGATCGCCACGCCGCAGAAGATCGAACTGACCGACGAGAATGGCAACAAGTCGTTCGTGACCCAGCCGGACATCGCCCAGTCCAACGGCGTCGTCCATGTCACCAACGGCCTGCTGCTGCCCAAGCTCGACGCGAAGGCAGCGGCGGCGGCAGCGACCCCGGCAGCCCGATAGCCTAATCGGGCCGGGCGGCCGCCGTGTTCCAGAGCGCGGCGGCCGCCTGGTCTTCGACCCGTGCCTCGACCCAGCGCGCTTTGCCGTCGGCGAAGCGCTCGCGTTTCCAGAACGGCGCGTCGGTCTTGAGCCGGTCGATCAGGTAAGCGCACGCCTCCAGCGCCGCCGCACGATGCGGCGATGCGGTGCCGACGAACACGATCCGCTCGCCCGGCACCAGCGCGCCGACGCGGTGGATCAAGGTCACCGTCTTCAGCGGCCAGCGCGCCATCGCTTCGCGCGCCAGCGCATCGAGCGCGGCGCCCGTCATCGCCGGATAATGTTCGAGCATCATCTCGACCAGCCCGCCGTCGCCGCGCACCAGGCCGACGAAGGTCGCGACCGCGCCGACGTCCTGCGCCTCGAGCCGGGCGGTCTCGGCACCGGGATCGAAGCGATCGGGCGAGACGAGGATGCGGATCATCCGCCGGTCACCGGCGGGAACAAAGCGACTTCGCGCGCGCCCGCGATCGATCCGTCGAGCGTGACGAAAGTCTGGTCGACCGCCGCGCGCAGCCGCGCCGGCTCGCCAAGCGCCGTCGCATAACCGCCGCCGCGCGCCGCCAGCCAGTCGACCAGACCCGCGACCGTCGTCACCGTGGCCGGCGGATCGACCTGCTCCTCACCGGTTCCGATCGCCTCGCGCACCCAGGCGAAATAGAGCATCGTCAATGCCATCGCTCAGTCCATATGCTTGAGACCGACGCGCAGATAGTCCCAGCCGGTCACGAGGGTCAGGAGCGCCGCGCCCCACAGGCAGATCAGCCCGAAATCCTTGATCCACGCCAAGGCCGGCAAGGCGCCGGCGAGGATCAGCGCGCCAAGCGCGATCAGCTGCAGCGTGGTCTTCCATTTGGCGAGCTGCGAGACCGGTACCGACACGCGCAGGCCGGCGAGGAATTCGCGCAGGCCCGAGACCGCGATCTCACGCAGCAGGATCACCAGCGCGGGAATCAGATGCAGGCCCTGGATCGACGCCGGCTCGTGCCGCGAACTCGCCAGCATCAGGATCACAGCCGCGACCATGATCTTGTCGGCGATCGGATCGAGGAAGATGCCCAGCCGCGAGACCGCGCCCTGCGCGCGCGCGACATAGCCGTCGAAATAGTCGGTCACGCCCATCAGGCAGTAGAGCACGAAGCCGAGCGCATAGCCGAGCTCCCAGCCCGGAAACCAGAGCAGGGCAACCAGCAGCGGCACCGTGAAGATGCGCGACAGCGTGAGGATGTTGGGCAAGGTCAGCATGGGTCCGCCTCCGCCTTAGAGCATCGCGCCGAAAAGAGGGAACCGGTTTTCGGCACTCAGGACGGGCGCGCGACCGCCGGACCGGACCGTCGATTCCCGAAACGGGCCGATGGCGTCCGGGCAGCGGCGGGGGCGGAGATTGAACCTGTCACAAAGCCGGTCTATGCCTCGCGCGCGGCGCATCGGACGAGAACCCATAACTTCATGAAAATGTCTGTCGGGCTGCTCGCCCATCGTCGTTTCCTGCCCCTTTTCGTCACCCAGTTGCTGGGGGCCTATAACGACAATCTGTTCAAGACGGCGATGGTCCTGTTCGTCACCTATCAGGTCTATTCGGACCCGCAGGTGGAGACTCAGTTCAACGCGATCGCGACCGCGCTGTTCATCCTGCCCTTCTTCCTGCTCTCGGCGCTCTCGGGGCAGCTCGCCGACATGCGCGACAAGGCTGCGATCATCCGGCTGGTCAAGACCGCCGAGGTGGCGATCATGCTGGTCGGTGCGGCCGGGCTGATGATGCACGGCACGCCGAAGATCGCGATCCCGATGATGCTGGCGGCCGTGCTGGCGATGGGCGTTCACTCGACCTTCTTCGGCCCGATCAAATATGCGATCCTGCCGCAGCATCTGGAGTCCGACGAGGTGCTGGGCGGCACCGGCCTGGTCGAGGCCGGCACCTATCTCGCGATCCTGGCGGGCACGATCACCGCCGGCTTCATCGCGCACGATCCCAACATCGCCGCGGCGATGGTGCTGATCGTCGCCGGCGCCGGCTGGTTCAGCGCGCGCCAGGTGCCGCCGGCACCGCCGCTGGGCGCGATCGAGACGCTCGACTATCATTTCGTGCGCGCGTCGATCCGGCTGGTATCGAACACGATGCACATCCCGCGGCTGTTCCTCGCGATCTGCTCGATCAGCTTCTTCTGGGCGATCGGTTCGGTGCTGATCATCATCTTTCCGCCGCTGGTGAAGAATGTGCTGACCGCCGACGAAACCGTCGCCAGCGTATTCCTCGCGATCTTCTCGATCGGCGTCGCGATCGGTTCGGTGATCATCAACCGGCTGCTCAAGGGCCAGGTCTCGGCCCGCTATTCGCCGGTTTCGGTGATCGGGATGGGGTGTTTCGTGCTGCTGCTGTTCACCGTCGCCTATGGTTGGGAAGGGACGGCGCCGGGCCAGCTCTATGACTGGCGCGGTTTCCTCGCCCATTCGGGCGCGCCCTTGATGTTCGTATCGCTGCTGGGGGTGGCGATCGCCGGCGGCATGTTCGTCGTGCCGCTCTATGCGTTCCTGACCACGACCGTTTCGAAGAACGAGACCGCGCGGACGGTGGCGGCCAACAACATCGTCAATTCCGGGGCGATGGTGGCGGGTTCGGTGCTGTCGATCCTGCTCAGCGTCGCGGGGATCTCGCCGGTCAACCAGCTGCTGCTGGTCGCCGCGATGTGCGTCGTCTCGGCCTGGATCGCGTGGAAACTGCACTGCGCCTGCGACTGAAGGCCCGCGACGCGCTCAGCTGATGAAGGAATAGAAGGCCAGGAAGCCCGCACCGTAGGCGAGCAGGAACAGCCGAACATTCTCCGCGGTGGTCCGCACCGGCGGTGCCCGCATCCAGCGCGGCGGAGGCGGCAGCATCCGCCGCATCGGATGGCGCGCCAGGGCATTGGCGACCGGCACGTAGTGGGCTGAGGCTGCGCTTTGCATAGGCAATGCTTAACGCGGCATTCACCATTTTGGCTACGGGCGATCGCGCGCCGATTCGGGACGTTCGGATTCGGGACGGTGGCGGTTTCGGGACGATGGCGGTTTCGGCACGCGCCGTCCGCTTCAGGCGGCGGCTGGCTCGACAGCCTGCGCGATCAGTTCGGTCATCTTCGCATGTGGCCCGAACTGGCCGCCGCGCGAGTCCTGGCCGAAGGAATCGATCGCCGCCGCCAGCCAGGCGTCGCGGACGATCCGTCCGTGGTGAAGGCGAAAGCCCGCACGCGCCGCCATATGGTCGAGCAGGATACGCTGGGTCCGGCCATTGCCTTCCGGAAACGGCGGATTTGGTTGAGGTCCGCCATGTAGACCGCGGCGCGATAGCCGAACGTCTTTCGATCCAGCCGTTCGAAGCTGCGGCCGACCTCCATGTCGTAGCGCAGTTCGCCGAAGAACCGGGGGATTTCGACGCGCGCAACCCGCGCGCCGGGTGCGAAGCGGACGGGCGGCTGGCCGGGTTCGCGCAGCTTGACCATGTCGACGGTGAGGAACTCGCCCGCCCAGGGGTAGATCTGGTGAAAGAGGTGATGATGGATCTGCTTCAGGCCGTCCGGCGTAAACTCGATTGCCGGAAGGATCGGCTGGCGCAGTGCGAGACGGCTATAAAAGGCTTCCACCCGCTCCAGCTCTTCGGGATCCTTGATCCCGAAATGATTGATCAGGGTTGCCGTGCCGGGATAGAAATAGCGATCGGCATAGCCGCTCATTCCGCCGCGATATCCGATCGACGGACGATGCCAAAGTGAGCGTCGGCAAGCGCGAATGCCTCTTCATAGCCGATACCTTCGGCGTCGATACGATCCATCAGCGCCCGATCGTCGGGGTGAATGCGCAAGCCCTCGACGGCCATATTGGCTTCATAGGCCATGGCCCGCTCGCGCGCTTCCCGCGCTTCCTGCTCGGTCAGTCTCATGCCGTCGGCCTTACCACGAATCGGGACCGGATTTCCAATCGCGATTCGCGCCACCGCCGGGCGACCCGGGCCGTAGCGTCAATTTCGCGGCTCTGGACAGACGTTGCGGCGCCGATATGACCGCGGGCATGACGCTACCCTCCCCGCTTTTCGACCGCTTGCGCCTGCCGTTGTTCGGCTCGCCCCTGTTCATCGTTTCCGGACCCGAACTGGTCATCGCCCAGTGCAAGGCCGGCATCGTCGGGTCGTTCCCCGCGCTCAATGCGCGGCCGCAGGCGATGCTCGACGAATGGCTCCACCGGATCACCGAAGAGCTGTCGGCGTGGAATCGCGATCACCCCGATCGGCCGGCGGCGCCGTTCGCGGTCAACCAGATCGTCCACCGCTCGAACGACCGGCTCGAGGCCGACCTCGCGACCTGCGGCAAATGGCAGGTGCCGATCATCATCACCTCGCTCGGCGCGCGCGAGGAGCTCAACGCCGCGGTCCACGACTGGGGCGGCATCACCTTCCACGACGTGATCGACGACCGCTTCGCCCGCAAGGCGGTGGAGAAGGGCGCCGACGGGCTGATCCCGGTCGCGACCGGTGCCGGCGGTCATGCCGGCACGATCTCGCCCTTCGCGCTGATGCAGGAAATTCGGCAATGGTTCCCGGGTCCGGTCGCGCTGTCGGGTGCGATCGCGTGCGGACGATCGGTGCTGGCGGCGCAGGCGATGGGCGCCGACTTCGCCTATATGGGATCGGCCTTCATCGCCACGCACGAGGCCAATGCCGCCGCCGCCTACAAGCAGGCGATCGTCGACGGCCGCGCGAGCGACATCGTCTATTCGGACCTCTTCACCGGCGTCCACGGCAATTATATGCGCGGCTCGATCGCAGCGTCGGGCCTCGATCCCGACAATCTGCCCAAGGGGGACATCAAGACGATGGACTTCGGTTCGGGGGGCAATCAGGGCGCCAAGGCGTGGCGCGACATCTGGGGTTCGGGCCAAGGCATCGGCGCGATCGCGGCGGTGGAGAGCGTGGCCGCACGCGTCGACCGGATCGAGGCCGAATATCGCGCGGCCAAGGCGGAGCTGGATGCGGCGTATCGGCGCGGCTGGGGGCCAGTCTAGATCAGAACGCGCCTTCGAGGCGGCGGAACAGGCTGCGCGCCGGACTCGCGGCCGGCGTGTCGCTGTCCAGCCCGCGGTCGAGCCGGCGGACGCGGCCATAGAGATCGGTGCTCGCGCGGATCAGGCCCTGCGCCGGTCCGGGCAGCGCCGCGACCGCGACCGGATCGCTTTCGGCCGCATCGCCCAGCCGGCGCTGCGGTTCGCGGCCCTGCGCTTCGCCGATCTCGCCCGCATCGATCGCGCGGCGCGTGAGCAGCCAGGCGACGACGTGCATCAGCCGCGTCGTCACCCGCAGCGACTCGCACGAAAAGGACACACGCGTCATCGGATCGAGCCGGTCGCGATCGGCACGGCCGCCCTCGTCGAAATAGGATCGCGCCTCGTCGACCAGCAGCATCGCCTCGACATAGAGCGCGTCGACCAGCTTGCGCGTCATCCGTGTATCGGCCCGGTCGTCTCCCATGTGCGCCTTTTCCCCCATCAGCGGATCATGCCACAGCGATGGGCCCGTTCCCAAGCGGCAAACGCGGCTGTCACGGCCGCGTCACCATGATGTCCCAATCCGGTGCGACGGTTTCATGCGATGATGTCGGGGACGAGATGGTCCTCGAGCTGGGCGATCTCGTCGCGCAGGCGCAGCTTGCGCTTCTTGAGCCGGGCGAGCTGGAGCTGATCGGCCGACGATGTCTCGATCAAGGCGCCGATCGCCGCATCGAGATCGCGATGGTCCACGCGGAGCACGCCGATCCGCCGCCTGACCTCCTGTTCGTCCATCCGTTTGCACGCCCCGCCTTATTCGCATTCAGGTCGTCGCCGGATCGGCCACAGCCATCGAATCATACGACACGCTTGTGGAGACATTGGCAACGAATCATGTTCTACTCTGGACGTGGTTCACAGCGAAGAGGAGACGCTCGATGGAAAGCACGCATATTGCGGCACTTGAAGCGAAACATGCTGGTCTGGACGCGCGAATCGCCGAAGAGGCGCGCCGTCCGCTACCTGATGCCAATATGCTGGCGTCCCTGAAAAAACAGAAATTGCGGCTCAAGGAAGAGATCGTCGGCCATTGATGCCATGACGATGCACTGAAATCAGCGGCCCGGCTTCCAGCGCTGGAGATCAGCGGGGACGGAAGCTGGGCCGTTTGGCCGGAAGCGGTGCCGGAATCGGCACGCCCTTGGCGCCCTGCCCCACCGGCTTGCGCGCCCGGAGCGGATCAATCTCCTGATCGAACGCGATGCCGATCCGGCCCTCGGCAACCCACGCGATGCGGCCGCTGATCAGGCCGACACCCCGCATTTCCACCTCGATCGGATCGCCGGCCTGAAACTGGCCCGGACATTCGGCCATCATGCCGCCGGCAGAGAGGTTGCGGACGCGGACGTTGGTGTCGGCGCTCAGCATCGTATGGCGAAGCACCGCCTGCAGGAACAGGCTGTCGCGATTCGAGTCGCGGTTGGTGGTGCGCTCGTGCGCCAGCTCTTCGTCGAAGCGTTCGCCGTCTCCGGGATGATCCACGTCAAAAGCCCCATCACATCGTGGCCGATCTGGCCATGCGACCTTCATACGCCGACAGATTTGGACGAATCGTTAATCTTAATCCGAAATCCGTCATTTTCCCGGATGCGACGACCTATTCGTCGCGCGAGACCTTCTCCTGGCGCTCGTGCCGCTCCTGCGCCTCGACCGTCATCGTCGCGATCGGCCGGGCCTCGAGCCGCGCCAGCGAGATCGGCTCGCCGGTCACTTCGCAATAGCCATATTCGCCTTCCTCGATCCGGCGCAGCGCGGCGTCGATCTTCGAGATCAGCTTGCGCTGGCGATCGCGGGTGCGCAGTTCGATCGACCAGTCGGTCTCGCTCGAAGCGCGGTCGGTGACGTCGGCCTCGCGCAGCGAGTCGGTCTGCAGCTGGGCGAGCGTGCCCTTGGCCTCGCGCAGGATATTGTCTTTCCAGCCGATCAGCTTGCGGCGGTAATAATCGAGCTGCCGCTCGTTCATGAAGGGTTCGTCCGGACTGGGTCGGTAGTCGTCAGGCGTCGAACCTGCCCCGTCCTGATCCAGCCCGCCCCGATCCGGCCCGCTCTGGCCATGTTTGTCGCCATCATCGAACGCACTTACAGCAGTCGCCATGTTACTCTCCGCTCGCACGGCCCGCAGGTCTCGAACGCCTGAGCTGGCCGTCAGCCCTGGCTGGCCTATAGACAGGGGCAGTTACGCGCACAAGCGATCCGATGATGCCAAACGACTGCCATTTCGGCGCTTTTGCGTGGCCCCGACCCCGAGTCCGGACCGGCGCCATTAGCGGCCTTGATGTGACGGATTGATGAAGCATTTGGTCGCGAGCGTAACAATGCTTCAGTCAAAGCTGCGATTGCGCCCCCGAATGGCACATTAACCATAGTGCTTCAGCAGCAATCGTCGAATCCCCCGTCCGACTCCCTGAAAAGACGGTTAACGCCGTTGCGATACATCTGCCGTTCTGCGTTTCTCAATGCATCCGGCCCAACAGCGGCGCCCGGCCCGATGGTCCGGCCGCAACTGAGGGCCAACAAAAGGGTGAATGGCATGTCGGTTCGGATGGCTCTGGCGAAACTCTGCGCCTGCACCTGTGGGGGTGCTCTCATCGGCGGCGGTGCGGTCCATGTAAGCGAAGGTCCGCAGGCCCGGCCGGCTTATGTGCAGAAGTCCAAATCGGTCAAGCGCGTCGCCTACAAGCCGCGCAAACGCGTGGTGAAGCGGATCATACGCCGGACGGTGACGACCACCACCGCCAGCTGCGCGCCGGCATCGGTGACGGTGGCGACCCAGAGCGCACCGCTGCCGATGCTGCCGGCGCCCTACGAAGCGCGCGGCGAAGGCGGCTATAGCGGTGGCGGCGGCTCGGTGCCGATCGTCGTCGGCGGCAGCGGCGGCGGCTTCGGTGGCGGCGGCTTCTTCGGCGGCGGCGGGTTCGGCGGCGGCGGTGGCGGGAGCGGCGGCATCGTCGTGTCGTCGACCAGCAGCGGCGGCTCGACCTCGACGGGCGGCTCCTCGACTGGTGGCTCTTCCACCAGTGGCGGATCGACCTCGACCGGAGGTTCCTCCACCAGCGGCGGATCGTCGTCGACCAGCGGCGGCTCGACCTCGACCGGCGGCTCGTCGACCTCGACCGGCGGCGTGTCGAGCACGTCCGGCGGCGTCTCCAGCACCTCCTCGACGGGCGGCTCCAGCAGCAGCACGTCGAGCGGCAATGTCAGCTCGACCTCGTCGTCGAGCGGCAATGTGTCGTCGTCCTCGAGCGGCAACGTGTCGTCGAGCACGTCCTCGTCAAGCTCCGGCAATGTCTCGTCCTCGACGTCCACGTCGTCGAGCACGAGCACCAGCTCGGGCGCGACGAGCAGTTCGTCGAGCTTTGGCGGCAGCAGCACGTCGACGAGCACCAGCACCAGCAGCGGCGCTACCTCGTCGGGAAACACCAGCACGAGCACCGGCGGCACGCCGGTGCCGGCGCCGCCGGCGGTGCTGCTGTTCGGCGCGGCGGCGGCCGGCCTCGTCGCCCGCCAGCGCTGGGCGCGCACCAAGGCGGCCTGAGCGGAGTCGAAGATCGGGGGTCTTCGAACGGCGAGCGCAACAAGGGGCGGCATCCGTGGGGGTGTCGCCCCCTTTTTTTGCGCGTGGCGCGCGCGTTCAGCTGTCCTGGATGATCGCCTCGATGCGGTCGACCGGATGCCTGGTCAGATCCTTGGCGATCTCGCCGCGCAGGCGCTCCCTGACCTCGACATGATAATGGCTGCGGATCTCCGCCAGCGTCTTCGGCGGCGCGATGACGATCAGATCCTCGAAACGCCCACCGAGCGCCCAGCCTTTCAACCGCTCCGCCGCCTCGGCCGCGAAGCGATCCTCGGCCTGCTGGTGGAAATCGACCTCCTCCATCGTGCTGCGGCCGTGGCCGAAGCTCGAAACGGTGACACCGGGCGCATCGCTCTTCTGGTCGCGATCGGCGGGATTGTCCTGCTCGTCGGCGCGAATCACCTCCAGATTCGGATGTTCGGCGTCGCCTTCGTTGCGGAAGAACAGCGCCTTGCGGCCATCGGCCACCAGGACATAGCAATCGTGGACGATCTTCATCGCAGGCTCCTCGTTGGTTTTCTTCTGATCGGTCTGGAGGCCAACGCACGGACGCCCACCGGGGTTGCGCGGGTCGGGCAGCGACGCCATAGCCGCGGCCATGCACGACATTCGTTTCATCCGCGAAAACCCGCAAGCCTTCGACGCCGGCCTGGCGCGCCGCGGCGTGGGCCCCACCGCAGCCGCGCTGATCGCGCTCGACGAGGCGCATCGCGCCTTGCTGACGCAATCGCAGACCGCGCAGGCGCGGCGCAACGAGGCATCGAAGGCGATCGGCCAGGCGAAGGCGCGCAAGGACGAAACGGCCGCGGCGGCATTGATGGCCGAGGTCGCCGACCTCAAGGATTCGCTGCCGGCGATCGAGGCGGACGCGGCGGCACAGGGCGAGACGCTGGCCGCCCTGCTCGCCGCCTTGCCCAACATTCCCGCCGACGACGTGCCCGAGGGCGCCGACGAGGCAGGCAATGTCGAGCTCGCGCGCTGGGGTACGCCGCGCGCCTTCGATTTCGCCCCGCGCGAACATGCCGATTTCGGTCCCGCGCTGGGGATCGACTTCGAGGCCGCGGCCGCGATCGCGGGCGCGCGTTTCGCGGTGCTGCGCGGGCCGATGGCCCGGCTCCAGCGCGCGCTGGGCCAGTTCATGCTCGACCGGCAGAGCGAGGCCAATGGCTATACCGAGGTCGCGCCGCCGCTGCTGGTGCGCGACGAGGCCTTGTTCGGCACCGGGCAATTGCCGAAATTCGCCGAGGACCAGTTCCGCACCACCGACGGCCGATGGCTGATCCCGACCGCCGAAGTCAGCTTGACCAACCTCGTCCGCGAACGGATTCTCGGCGCCGGCGAGCTGCCGCTGCGCTTCGCCGCGCTGACCCCGTGCTTCCGTTCGGAAGCGGGCGCGGCCGGCCGCGACACGCGCGGGCTGATTCGCCAGCATCAGTTCGAGAAGGTCGAACTGGTCGCGATCTGCGCGCCCGACCGGTCCGAGGCCGAGCATGAGCGGATGGCCGACGCAGCCGAGGGCATTCTCGAAGCGCTCGGCCTGCCCTATCGCCGGATGCTGCTGTGCAGCGGCGACATGGGCTTCACCGCGCGCAAGACCTGGGATCTCGAAGTCTGGCTGCCAGGCCAGAACACGTATCGCGAGATCAGCAGCATCTCCAATTGCGGCGATTTCCAGGCGCGGCGGATGAATGCGCGCTATCGGCCCGAGGGCGAGAAGGGCACGCGCTTCGTCCACACGCTCAACGGATCGGGACTCGCGGTCGGGCGGACGCTGGTCGCGGTGCTGGAGAATTACCAGCAGGCCGACGGCAGCGTGGCGGTGCCGCCGGTGCTGGCGCGTTATATGGGCGGCATCGAGCGGCTGTCGCCGGCCTGAACGCCACCCGCCGCATCTCGAATTGACCCGCGGCCCGTCTCTGGCGATGCTGCGCGCCAGCGGGGGGATTTCATGCGGCGATTGCTGATCATCATCGGAGCGGGGACGGCGTTGACGCTGGCCGGCTGCATCCCGACCGACCCGAGCAAGCAGCGCCCGCCGCCGCGGCCGGACGGCGGCGAGACGCCGCAGCTGCCGGTCGACCTGCTCGACCTGCCCGAGACGACGCCCACCTGGGAGATGAAGCCGGTCATCGCCGATGCGCGGACGATCGCCGCCGGCCGCTACACGGTCGTGCCCGGCGACACGCTGCGCGCGATCGCCGAGCGCACCGGCGCCGGATCGGAGGCGATCGCGCGCGTCAACGGACTGGCCGCGCCGTTCGTGATCCGCCCCGGCCAGGTCCTGGTCATTCCGGCAGGCCGCTATCACCGCGTCCGGCCGGGCGACACCGGCATTTCGATCGCGCGCGCCTATCATGTCGACTGGGATCGCATCATCGATCTCAACGCGCTGAAGGACCCCTATTCGCTGCGCACCGGCATGCTGCTGTTGCTGCCGCCGCAGGCCGAAGTGGCAGCGATGACGCTCGAGCAACGCGCCGCCGCCTTCTCGATCGACATCGACGACATCGTCACCGGCGCCGAGCCGGCAGTCGCCGAGGATGCCCCACCGCCGCCGCGCCGCGCGGCCACCGCCGCGCTGCCGCCGAGTCAGCCGGTGATCGAGCCCTCGACCTTTTCGGGCCGGTTCGACTGGCCGCTGAGCGGCGGCCGCATCCTGGTGCCGTTCGGCCCGGCTGGCGGCGGCCGCGTCAATGACGGCATCAAGATCGCGGCGGTGCGCGGCGCCCCGATCAAGGCCGCGGCCGACGGCGTCGTCGCCTATGCCGGCGACGAGATCGCGATCTATGGCGGGCTGATCCTGCTCAAACATGGCGACGGCTGGGTGACCGCCTATGGCCATGCCGAGAAGATCGCTGTGCAGCGCGGCCAGAAGGTCAAGCGCGGCGACGTGATCGGCTATGCCGGCGAGACCGGATCGGCGCGCGAGCCGCAGCTTCATTTCGAGATCCGGCACAACCGCTCGCCCGTCAATCCGCTGAAGGAGCTGCCGCCGCGATGAGTCGGCAGGATCGCGCGATCGAGCGGATGAAGCCGCTGCGGCGGCGATCGGACGTGCCGATGTGGCTGTCGCTGAGCTGGCGCGCGCTGGCGGTGTTCGGGTTGATCGGCGTGGTGCTGACCGTCCACTGGTTCGATCGCGCCGGCCTGCGCGACAATGTCGACAATCATATCAGCTTCCCCGACGTGCTCTATTTCACGATGATCACGATCACGACGGTGGGGTTCGGCGACATCGTGCCGGTGACGCAGCAGGCGCGGATGTTCGATACGTTCGTGGTCACGCCGATCCGGCTGTTCGTATGGCTGATCTTCCTGGGCACGGCCTATGACTTCGTGTTCAAGCGTGCGTGGGAGCGATGGCGGATGGCGACGATCCAGAAGAATCTGAACGGCCATGTCGTGGTGGCGGGCTATGGCACCAGCGGCGCCGAGGCGGTGCGCGAGCTGATCGCGCGCGGCACGCCGGCCGACTCGATCGTCGTCGTCGATCCCTCCGCCGACCGCATCGCGCATGCCGAGGAGGTCGGCTGCCCGGTGCTGGAGGGCGATGCGACCCGCGATTCGACGCTGACCGCGGTGAAGATCGCGCATGCGCAGGCGCTGATCGTCTCCGCCGGGCGTGACGACACGTCGATCCTGATCGTGCTGACCGCGCGCCATCTGGCGCCGGACCTGCCGATCAGCATCGCCGTCAGCAACGAGGACAATGAGCTGCCCGCGCGGCAGGCGGGCGCGACGACGGTGATCAATCCGTCCAACTTCGCCGGGCTGCTGCTGGCAGGATCGTGCCACGGCGCGCATATCGCCGACTATCTCGCCGACCTCGCCGCGGCCAATGGCCGGGTGAAGCTGCAGGAAAGGCTGGCGACGGCGCAGGAGATCGGCACGCCGCTGAGCGGCATCGCCTCGGGCCTGGGCGTGCGGTTGTATCGGCAAGGGCGGCCGGTGGGGTTCTGGGAGGATGGCGCCAAGGCGCTGATGACCGGCGACATGATCGTCGAGATCGTGCCGGGCGACGGCGAGCTGGTCGCGCGGGGATGACGGAGGGGTGAGGAAGGGGTTCAGGGCGGGACGGCATCCGGCTGAACGGGTGACGCTGCTCCTTTCCTCTACCGCTCGCGGGAGAGGGGTTCGAGTCCGCCTTGCTTTTGCCGCCATCATCGGCCATAGGCCGCGCCAGCGCACGGTGGCCGGTGATCCGGCCGCGCAGATCGGCAGCGTGAACGCCCGGGTTTCCGGGTCCGGCCGAAAATGTTGCGCTTTTGCCAGGCTTCCCTTTTCACGCGGGTCGTCAACGAACCCCGCGTCGCGCGCAGTCCGTCGGGCTGCGTCCTTCGCAGACATGAAAGGTCCTTCGTGACCAAATTTAGCGACCTCGGCCTTTCCGAGCCGATCCTCCATGCGCTTGCCAACAAGGGCTATGAGACCCCCACGCCGATCCAGATTCAGGCGATTCCCGCGCTGCTGCAGGGCCGCGATCTGTGCGGCATCGCGCAGACCGGCACCGGCAAGACCGCGGCCTTCGCGCTGCCATCGCTGATGCGGCTGACCGACAGCGGCAAGACTCGCCCGCCGGGCGGCTGCCGCATGCTGGTGCTGTCGCCGACGCGCGAACTCGCCAGCCAGATCGCCGAATCGTTCCGCGACTATGGCAAGCAGCTCAGGCTGACCGTCGCCACCGTGTTCGGCGGCGTGCCGATCGGCAAGCAGATCAAACAGATGCAGCAGGGCGTCGACATCCTCGTCGCCACGCCGGGCCGCCTGCTCGACCTGATCGACCAGCGCGCGCTGCGGCTGGGCAATGTCGAGATCTTCGTGCTCGACGAGGCCGACCAGATGCTCGACCTGGGCTTCATCCACGCGCTCAAGCGCATCGACGGCATGCTGCCCAAGAAGCGCCAGAGCCTGTTCTTCTCGGCGACGATGCCCAAGACGATCGCCGAGCTGGGCGATCGCTTCCTGACCGATCCGGTCAAGGTTTCGGTGGCGCCGACCGCGACCACCGCCGAGCGCGTCGACCAGTTCGTCACCTTCGTCAACGCCGCCGAGAAGCAGGCGCTGCTGACCCTGACCCTGCAGTCCGAGCCGATCGACCGCGCGCTCGTCTTCACGCGCACCAAGCATGGCGCGGACCGGGTGGTGAAGCATCTCCACGCCGCCGGCGTCGGCTGCGCCGCGATCCACGGCAACAAGAGCCAGCCGCAGCGCACGCAGGCGCTGCAGGCGTTCCGTTCGGGCGAGATTAAGATCCTGATCGCGACCGACATCGCCGCCCGCGGCATCGACGTGTCGGGCGTCAGCCATGTGTTCAACTTCGAAATGCCCAACGTGCCGGAGCAATATGTCCACCGCATCGGCCGCACGGCGCGCGCCGGCGCCACCGGCAAGGCGATCAGCTTTGTCGACGGCGAGGAGCGCGCATGGCTCAAGCAGATCGAGCGGCTGACTCGCGTCAACCTCACGCAGATGCCGCTGCCCGAGAGCTTCGAGGTGCTGAAGAACCGGCTGCCCAAGCCGCCGCACGCGGTGCCGACGGGCAATTCGCGCCGCCCGGCCGATCCGCGCGGCCGCGGCGACCAGCCGCGCCGCGATCATGCCGCCCCCGGCGGCGATCGCGCCAAGCGCCCGTTCCGTCCGCGCGGCAAGCCCGGCGTGGGCGCGCACAAGGGCGCCGTGCAACGCACCGGCGGCCGCTGAGCGACGCAGGCGGGTGGCCGGACCGGCCGCCCGCCGCCGCAGCGGCGATTCGGTTATGACCGCGCACGCGGCTCCTGGGAGCGTGACGTCGCGGCCCCGCCAGGCGAGCGTCCTCAGCTTGCGTCCCCTGCCCCAGCGGCTAAGGCCGGCGGTCGCAGGAGGACAATGTGAACGATCTTGGACCCACCTCTCACCGCTTCATCTCGCAGCGGCTGGCGCTGCATTATCTGGATTGGGGCAATGCCGCTGCGCCGCTGCTCGTGCTGGTTCATGGCGGACAGGACCATGCGCATAATTGGGATTGGGTTGCGGAGGCGCTGCGTCACGATTGGCATGTCGTCTGTCCGGACCTGCGTGGCCACGGAGACAGCGCATGGTCGCCGGATGGCAGCTATTCGATGGCGTTCTATGTGTCGGATCTCGCACAGCTGATTCACCAGATCAGCGACGGCCCGATTTCGATCGTCGCGCATTCGCTGGGCGGTGCGGTCGCACTGCGCTACGCCGGTCTCTATCCGGAACGCGTGCGCCGGCTGGCGGTGATCGAGGGTCTCGGCATTTCGCCGCTCGACCAGAAGCCGGAGACGCCGGTGGCGGAACGCTGGCGGAACTGGATTGCCGAGCGCCGCGCGCTGAGCGCGCGCACCAAACGCCGTTACACGTCGCTCGATCAGGCCTTTGCCCGCATGAGCGAGGCCAACCCGCATCTCTCGGCCGACCGCGTGCGGCACCTGACGATCCACGGCACGACCCGCAATGAGGACGGCAGTTATAGCTGGAAGTACGACAATTATGTCCGCTCCGTGCTGCCGATGGGCATCACCGAGGGTGAGCTTCACGAGCTGTGGCATAATGTCGACTGCCCGGTCTGGCTGATCCATGGTGCGGACAGCTGGGCACACCATCCTGGGAAGGACGGTCGGGCAGACCATTTCAAGCAGGCGAGCGTCACCAGTTACGAGCAAGCGGGCCACTGGGCGCATCACGATCGGTTTGACAGTTTCGTGGCCGATTTGAAGAATTTCCTCTGACGGCAGATCGGGTGGCGGAAGCGCGTGGGGCCTGAGTGACAGAATCGCAGTTGGCGGGAGACGGCGCGCAGATATTGAACGGCTCAGACTGGTGGTTTGCTGTCCGACAGGTTTCGGGAGCCGATAGCAGGATAACTGCCGTTGCTTCTATGGCTCGACGGTGCCAGCATGCCCCAATGCGGATTAAACAAGCCGAATACGAGCGCATGCGATCTTGGTTCGCCTACATGGTCCCAAAAGTTTTTCCGTCGATCCTGCTCACCGCCGAAACCGATCCCATATCCGTGCTTGATCGGACGGCTTTGAAATCCCCTGCTGAAGCAAGAAGCGGCCTAGGTATGGCAATCGGGGATGTCGTGGAGTTTACGAGTGCCTGGCCCGTTGCCGACCTAGCGAACTGCGACAGCGAGCTTTTGGACAAGGGCTTGCCCACGCTGACGGAGGTGCAGGCGCGCTTTTCCAAGATTGTGCAGCGAGTAGTTCGTCGCGGTCAGATTAAAAGCGATGAAGAGTATTATGCCCTTCGCAATGCGGTTGACCAGCAAGGTTTCAACGCCGAGAGTTTGTGGCCGCTCCTAGAGGCATATGACGCCCCAAGGGCGACCGCCTGACCGCTTCACGACCATTGGAACAGGGCATCTATGTCGCGGTTTGAGCGATAGCTGCCGATCCCGGGCGACGTTTAATAATCGTTTGAGCAACCCTCGATCGGCCCACCATTGCGCGTATTCCGGCGCAGGTCAGGACGCGGCCGGTGGGCGCTCGACCGGGAAGACCAGCAGGGTCGATGTCGCGGTCGCGCACAGGCGGCCGTTGCGATCGGTCAGCCGGGCTTCGGCGAAGGCGGTGCGACGACCGATCGAGACGATGCGGCCTTCTGCCCGGACGGGGCCGCTCTCATCGGTCAGCGGACGGTGATAGGCGACCTTGAGTTCGAGCGTCGTATAGCCCTGGTCAGCGCTCAGTCGCGAATGCACCGCGCAGCCGCAGGCGCTGTCGAGCAACGTTGCGGCATAGCCGCCATGCACCGATCCGATCGGATTGTAGACGCTCCGGTCGGGATAGCCTTCGAACACGGCGCGGCCTTCCTCGATCTCGACCAGTGCGAAGCCCAGGGTCCTGCTGATCGGCGGCGGCGTGTCGGCGGCCATGATCGCGCGCAATTGCTCGAGGCCGGACAGGCCGGTGGCGTTGTTGCGGAGAATGTCCATGATGTTTCCTGCTTGAGTTGGGCGCAACGCGACGCCATCAGCGCAGCTTGACGACGACCTTGCCTTTCGCGCGGCCAGAATTGATGTAGTCCAGCACATTGTTCAGTTTATCGAACGGAAAGACCCGGTCAATGATCGGGCGGATGGCCCCGTTCTCGATCAGCGTCGTGATCTCGCCGAGCTGCTTGCCGTTCGCGCGCATGAACAGGAAGGAATAGCTGGCGTCTTGCTGCTTCGCTTTGCGGCGAATGCCGAGGCTGAGCAGCCGGGTCACCTGGCGAAAGGTCCAGCTCAGCCCCTGTTCCCGGGCGAAAGCGGGATCGGGCGGGCCGGCGATGGAGATCAGCTTGCCGCCCGGCTTCAGCACCTTTAGCGACTTCGTCAGCGTCTTGCCGTCGAGGCTGTTGAGCGCCACGTCATAGCCGGACAGCATTTCCGAAAAGTCCTGCGCCTTGTAGTCCACGACCGTTTCCGCGCCGAGGCTGCGGACCAGGCCGAGGTTGCTGGTGCCGGCGGTCGTTGCGACATGCAGGCCGAGATGGCGGGCAAGCTGGATGGCGAAGGTGCCGACGCCGCCCGATCCGGCATGGATCAGCACCTTCTGGCCACGCTTCACCTTCGCGCGATCGACCAGAACCTGCCATGCCGTGAGGCCGACGAGGGCACGGACGCTGCCTCTTCCATCGTGATATTGGCGGGTTTCCGCGCGACGTCCGCCTGATCCCGAACGGCTGACCCTTTCGGCAACGTCAGCTATTCGGTCGCTTCCTGCTCGGCCGCTTTGACCGGGTGCCGATCGCCGGCTTGACCGACTGGACGTGGTGGTTTTGCGGACAGCCCTGTTCCGAAGTGAGCAGCGGATTGCTGCCATCCCCAGGCGAATGCGGGGCAAGCTTGACCAGAGATGCGCCATGGTGCATATGAGCATAGATGCATATAGACGCCTTTCAGACACTTGCCGATCCAACACGTCGCCGTGTGCTCGACGCGCTTCGTCTGGGCGAAAGGCAGGTCAACGACGTCGTGGAGGAAATCGGGATTCACCAGTCCGGCGTGTCCCGGCACTTGCGGATCCTGCATGAGGCCGGCTTCGTGGCGGTCCGGCCGGACGGGCCGCGGCGGCTCTATTCGCTCAAGCCGGAGCCATTCCGCGAGCTTGACGCGTGGCTTGGCCGATATCGCCAGGTCTGGGACGCGCGGCTCGACCGCTTCGGCGAGGCGCTCGAAGCCCGACAGCAACAGTGCCAATGCGCAAGGAGTGACGGGACATGAAGGATGAGATCAGGTCGAGCATCGTCATCGAACGCACCTACAAGGCGGAGCCTGCGGAGCTTTGGGACCTCTGGACGACCAAGGAGGGCTTCGAATCCTGGTGGGGCCCAGAGGGTTTTCGTGCCGACGTCCACCGGATCGAGGGGCATCATGGCGGCCCGCTGCACTATGACATGGTTGCCGCCACGCCGGCGATGATTGCGGCGATGGAGTCCATGGGTCAGCCCACCTCGACGGCATGCAAGGGATGCTTTTCGGAGTTCAGGCCGTATGAGCGGCTCGTTCTCACCCAGGTCATCGACTTTCTGCCCCGTGTGCAACCCTATGACAGCAGGATCGAAGTGGACTTCATCCCCGTCGCGGAGGGGCATGTGCGCATGATCGTGACATTGAGCCAGATGCACGACGCGCAGACCACGACGATGCAGTTGCAAGGCTTCACGAGCCAGCTCTCCAAATTGGACAGGCGCTTTGGGTGGGAAGGATAGTCTTCGGATGCGGCGTTATGCCGGGATGGAACTGCGTAGTCGAATCCTCTTTCGGGAATAGGCATCGCGACCCGAATCGGCCGGTCGGCTTCAGGTCCGGTTGATCGGTTCGGCGGCGGTCGAAACGGCAATGAATAGTGGACTCCAGTCTGACCGCTTTGGACTGACACGGGTCTGAAGCGGACGTAGCCCAACGAGCATGAGTTTCTCGTTTCAGCATTGAGAGGTTCTCATTTGTCCGGGCCAAATGGCGAGCGTAGGAACAATCAGCGAGGGGATAGATGGGGTACAGCGGCATCGGCGTTGCTTTGGCGTTGCTCTCATCTGTCACGACAGCATCCGCGCACGCCCTACTGAAGTCAGGTAGGGATAAGCTGGCGGTTCGCGCCATGATCGGTGCAGTCGGAACCGTCGCGCTCGCACCCGTTTGTTTCTTAGTGCCACTTCCGACAACGGCCATGCTTCCGTGGCTTGCCGCTGCAAGCGTGCTGCACACGAGCTATCAGCTCATTCTCATTCGTGCGTATGAAGCCAATGACTTCGCAGTTGCATATCCCGTAGCGCGGGGGATTGCCCCGATCGCGACAGCGTTGTTGGGCATGGGATTTCTGGGCGACCATATCAGCGGATTAGGGCTGGCCGGGATCGGTCTGGTCAGCGCTGGTATTCTGCTTATCGCAGTGGGGCGTTCGATCGCGGCCGCTGGCCTGATCGCGGCTGGGATCGCCGGTCTCCTTACGACAGCCTACACGGTGGTTGACGCTCATGCGATCCGCTTGGCGCCTGTGGCGCTGACGTTCGTAGCGTGGTTCTTCCTGCTCGACGGCCTCATTATGTTTCCGATCTTTCTTTTTGCGCGCGCAGGCCGGACCAGATCGCTTCTTCGTTCCGAAGGTAGACAAGGTGTTCTCGCGGGCCTCACGAGCTTGATCAGCTTCGGCACCGCGCTACTTGCCCTTCGGCTTGCTCCGGTTGGAATCGTATCTGCTCTTCGCGAAACGAGTGTGGCGTTCGGGATGGGAATCGCAACGCTGGTGCTGAGAGAGCATGTGGATGCGAGGCGTGTCTTCGGCGCGGCGATCATTGCCATAGGCGCTGTGCTGGTCGTTTCTACGTCCGCTTAGCGCATCCGACCTACCGTGGCACGAACGGCCGAGTATGGGCGTTGGCGGACGTTTAAACCCGAAGCGCTCACTGATAGCGCAACCTGTTCTCGAACCCGTCATTCGTCTTGGTCATTTTGGTCAGTTTTCTAAGGTTGGCCCGGACATATCTCTCGAAGCGCCGATCGTCATAAATGCCCGTGATCCGATACTCATCATGACCGAGAAGAGCCTTGAGGCGCCCGGCGAATGCAGCCTGATCATTCGTGCATTCAGCGGTCTTCAGGATTCGGCAGACCCATTCTTCGGCGGCTGCCTTGTCATAATCGTCCTGAGCCTCATAGCCCCGCTTGTCTGCCGCCGCCTGATCGAGTCTCGCGGCCTCGAAACGGCTTTCCAGCCATTGGCGAACCAGTGCGCCATCCCATGCTTTCGACGAATCGCTCATCATGCTCTCCAACCCTGATCCGCCATTGGCCGAAATGGATGCGGGATGAAACTCTCAACGCCCTTGTCGGCGATCGGGCGGCGCTCCATCGATTGGCCCTCTCCCCCAATCAATGCGGCACGACGCCCATCTCCACGCCGGTCTTGTCGCGCCACGCGAACGTGTCGACGATGTCGGCGCTCGCCTCGTTATCGCCGACGACGTCGACGCTGCGCCCTGCCCGCCGGAGCAGCGCGACGATCTTGGCCAGTGCGCCTACGCCCGAAATGTCCCGGAAATGCGCGCCCGATACGGATCTCAGCCCGATCTGACTTATATGCAAGACGGGCACTTGCCGACCGGCGGCTTTTCTTCCCCTGCCCTGCCGGTCCGTTTCCAGGCCTCTGGTTCACGTGCGCAAGGGGGCACGCGCAAGACAGATTTGGATCAGTCGGCTTTCAAGCAGCGATGAACAACCGCGGACCCACTAGCCGCGCCACTTGACGACGGACGACATCACCGGTCGGTGAGGCTTCTCCGTCAGGTTGATTGCGTCCTGAAGCCTGATGCTGCCAACAAGGTCGAATCCCTCCAAATACCAGCCCAGGGCAATCGGGTCGGCCTCCCGGTATGTAGCGGTCGCCTTGTCGGTATGGGAGACGTACAGCCAGGATGGATTCGGCCATGGCTCGATATTGAACGAAATCTCGATGATCAACTTTCCTGTTTCGCGACGCTTCAACAAGAAGCGCAGACGATTGCCCTGATCGCGAACGATCGCATCGGCGCGGTCAATCAGATCGACCTGATCAGGCCGCATCGCGAGGAGCGCGGCTGCGACGCCACGCCTGACGACTTCGAGCGTGTTCGGACCGTTGGGAAAATCTGCTGTCACGCCGATGTGAACGTATCGATGCCACCACTCGGCGTGATTACCCGTCACCCGAACCATGCCGGGCGGCAGCGATGGCGTAAACGACACGTAGAGCGCCGGAAATGCGCCGAGACTGAAACCCTCACTGTTCAGGAACCAGGCAATCCGGCGGGCGTAAGCCACGGCTTCCTGCTGTCCCTCCAGATACGAGGTGTGGTCTCCGGCAAAGAGCCTGATGTCGTTGATCAGGGATGGGCGGCCATCTTTGGTCATACGCCGATGTCCGCCATCGGGCGCCGGCTTTGCAACAGGAAATGGCGTTGGCGGCCGACCGCCGCGGTTCGAGACTCTCACCGCGCCCATGACGACCAAACGCGGTGGCCCGCCGCGGTGCCGTTACGGCTTCGGGGGCGGCGGAGGGGGCGGGGGCGGCGATGGGGCGGGCGGATTGAGGTAGCCGACATTATGTCCCGCGATATCGAGCTGGAACCGGCCACCGGTGTAGGTTCTTCCACCACCCACGGCATGGTCGAGCGCGGCATCGTCGAGCGTCTCCGCTCTGGTCGGCTTTTCAGTGGTGCTGGTCATCGTCAGCTTTCCCTTCAAAGTAGAGGATCGGTCATAGCAGGCCGGGACACCCGGCCATGTGCCTCTCGTCACATGCGCAAGTGGTGCCGTCGACCAAGGGTATTCCTGGCAAATCCTGGCGCAGACATCAGGGCGATCGTGTGATCGGCATGTCCGCCTCTATACGCCGTCATCCCGGCGGAAGCCGGGACCCATAGTCTCCGAATTGCCGGAAAGGGCGGTGTTCATGGGTCCCGGCTTTCGCCGGGATGACGAAAATGGGTGATGCTTGACATGCAAAGTCAGCGTCCATGCGCTTTCCCGGGGAAGACGGACGAGGGCCACCACCCCGATCCGCGTCCACCCGATGGCGCTCGCATGTTCGGCCGGGCGGACCTATCAGCGAACAGGCGCCGGCCAACGGAAGAGCAGGACATGATGGTCAATGCGACACGCGCGCAACACCAGGCCGCTCGATCGCGGGCTTCGTGGCCGCGCGGGTCGCGTGTCAGCGCAGAAGACCGATCCTCGTGACGCGGCCCCGCCCCTCCCCGACCGTCCAGTGGCTGGCGGACGCTGCGCAGAAGGCGGTCACCATGATCTCGTCGCCGGTCATCGCCGGCGTGGCCGCCTTCAATCGCTGGCGCCTGCCGCCCCGTGACGCGCCCCATCCTTTGCTCTCCGGCATCCATGCACCAATGACCGAGGAGCTGACGCTGACCGACCTCGTCGTGGAGGGCAACATCCCGCGCGAACTCGACGGACGCTATGTGCGGATCGGGCCCAACCCCGCCGCGCCGGACCCGCGCACCTATCATTTCTTCACCGGCGACGGCATGCTCAACGGCATCCGCATCCGCGACGGCCGCGCACTCTGGTATCGCAACCGCTGGATCCGGTCGGAGGCCGTGGCGAAAGCGACCGGGCTGCCGGCCGCGCCGGGACCGCGCCATGTGTTCGACACAGTCAACACGAGTGTGATCGGTCACGCCGGCGCGGGCTGGGCGCTGGTGGAGGCGGGCAGCACGCCGGTGCGCTTCGACGAGGAATTGGGCGGCCAGCTTTATGACGATTTCGGCGGCACCTTGCCGGGATCGTTCACCGCGCACCCGCGCCGCGATCCGAACTCCGGCGAGCTCCACGCAATCTGCTATGAGGCGACCGATCCCAGGCGCGTGCGCTATAATGTGATCGATACCGCCGGCCGCGTCCGCCGATCGGTAACGATTCCGGTCGACCATGGGCCGCTGATCCACGACTGCGCGATCACCGAGCGCTTTGTGGTGATCCTGGACCTGCCGCTGACGCTGTCGATGCGCGTCGTGCTGGCCGGCCACGGCTTTCCATATCGCTGGAACGACCGGCATCCGGCGCGGATCGGCCTGCTGCCGCGCGACGGCGATGCCGACGCCATCATCTGGGTGCCGATCGATCCCTGCTTCGTGTTCCACAACGCCAACGCTTTTGATCTGCCCGACGGCCGGGTGGTGATCGACGTGATCGCCTATGACCGCATGTTCGCCGACGATAATAGCGGCCCCGACGCGCTGCCGCGCGGCTTCGAACGCTGGACGATCGATGCGGCGGCCGGACAGGTCGAGCGCCGCATGCTCGATCCCGCGCCGCAGGAGCTGCCGGTGTTCGACGCGCGTCGCACGGGACTGCCCTACCGCTACGCCTATGCGCTGGGACTGTCCGAAACGATGACCGAGACGCTGGTGGGCGAGGCGCCGTTGATCAAACATGATCTGGCGCACGGGACTCGGCAGCTGCACGACTTCGGCCCCGGCCGGATCGCCGGCGAGTTCGTGTTCGTGCCGCGCGCGGCGGATGCCGACGAGGATGACGGGTGGCTGCTCGGGTTCGTGATCGAGGCGGACGGTGGCTCGACGGCGCTGGAGATTCTTGAGGCTGGCGATTTGGGGCTGGCTCCGGTTGCGACGGTGCGGATTCCGCATCGTGTGCCGCCTGGGATCCATGGGGCGTGGATTGCTGGCGGCGCGTGAGGTTTGCGGCAGCAGGCGCCTTTCGTGCGCACTGGTCGGATCCGCACAAGCTGCTATCTTGCAGGCTCTTTCAGCACCGTGGGACCTCCCAATGTCTGCGCTGTCCAAACCTCGGTCACGGTATCGGACGATCCCATCGAACGGCGTTCCTTCACCAGCTTCACGCAGGCATAGGGCCTTCCAACCACATTCACGGCGTCCATACTGCTGATCGGCCACCTATCCTCGGGAAATGAACCCGTTCCCCAACAGGCCCATATTTCCGGCCAATCATCCGTGTTCCATCTGGGCTCGAAAAATCTGACATTTGGGCGTTCGGTCTTCAAATGCACTTGCGACAGAATTGTACCGGAATTGCCGAACCAGAGGTCCAGCACGCTTTGCGCGTCCGAACCCGCGACACTTTCCGATTCACTTACGGCCAAGTTTGACCCATCGGGTTCAATGTCAATCAGAGAATAGCCGTGAAGATCTAGCACTACCCGCCTATCCGTCCGGTGAACGGCATCAATCAAGAGATCAAGGAATGTCAGTGCTTCGGCAGCTAAAACAGAGTCCTTTTTCGATGGTGTTATATCGCCAAATCGCCGCCATTCTTGTCTCCCGCTCTTTCGGGTAACCATGATCAATTCTTGGGTGACAATCGAAATCGGGGTAAGGACTGCGCCGGAGTTGTAGTGACACCAGCCACTGCCCATGCTGATGACAAATTCACCGTCATCGGTTTCACGGGTTCCCCAATCCCTGCTGCAATCATGCAGCCGTCCAATCAGGGTTACGCGGTGCACCCCTGACGTGCTCGAAGCCACTTCCACGCTTTCCGGAAACGGCCTCAAACCGATACGCGAGACCATCCGCAGTTTTGGATCATGATCGCGCCACACCTTCGTATCCCGATAAACATCGTCCAAGTCGTGGTATAATGTTGAGCCATCAATGATCCCGCTGAGCTTGACGCAAACCTGTTCGAGCGACCTTCGGTTCTGTGAAGCCTCGGCGATGGTCAAAGTCTGGGCCTTATTGGCGGTGCACTTCTCGTCAGATTGATGGCCTTTGCCATGGGAGACCGTCGGCACCGCCCAGAAAAACATCATGATGGGCACAAGCGAAAGCCTGACATGTCTTGAAAGACTTGGTTTAAGCATGAGAAATTCCAGACACCACAAATTCTGATCGTGTGGGCAAAGCTGGCGGAGAGGGCGCTTCAGCATCCTCTTGAGCAAATAGGGACCGATGCGATCACATCACCTCCGCCCGTTCCAGCCCGTCGCCCCCATCGCTGCGCCGCGTCAGCGCGGTGCGGAGCATGACCATCGCCGCATAGACCACCACGACGATGACGAGCCAGCGCAGCATCTCGACCGACAGGCCCTTGACGATGAACGCCGCGACGAGGACCGCGGGGATGCCGCCGATCGCCAGGCCAATGGCGATCTTGACGTCGATGGTGCCGAGCCGGATGCACTGCGCGCTGGCCGCGGTGCCGGCGATCGACGCGCCGGCGGCCATGATCGGGAAGCTCAGCCGCGGGTCCATGCCCATCAGGCTGAGCATCGCCAAAGTCGGCGCATAATTGCCGACGCCGAAATTGAGCAGCACGCCGAAGACGAAATTGGCGAGGATCGCGGCGATCATCAGCGGCACGGGCAGCGACGTGGCGGTGCCGCCGCCGGGCATCATGTTCAGGTTGGCGAGCGCGTAGAAGCTCGCCGCGCAGAGCAGGGCGCCGGCGACGGCGAGCTGGACGATCCTGACATTGGTCCGGGCGACGAGCGGCGCGCCGAGCAGCGCGCCCGCCACCAGCATGATCACGCAGCCGACCAGCAGCAGCGGATCGACGAACACGCCGAGCAGGACGAGGAAGATCAGCGCCTGGACGATCGACGGCGGGGTATAGCCGACCAGCATCGTCGAGGGGATCATACGATCGGGGACGAGTTTGCGGAATTTCAGCCACGTCATGGTCGGCGCGAACGAGCCGATGCCGAGCGTGTCGAAGAAATTGGCCACCGCGCCGAGCACCACCGCCTCGAAGCCGGGTGTGACTCGCTTCGCCGCCGCCACGCGGATCAGATTGCCGCAGCAGACCAGCATTGCGAGGACGAGTGGAATCAACAGCGCGATCAGCATGGCCGGCCCCCCTTGCCGGGCGCCGCGCACCCGGATGATGGAGGGGTAAAGCATCTGCGCCCGGCTGCAATGGGTGCGCGCGGGCCGAAAAGGGGTTAGATAGGGCGTCACCGAAGTTCTCGAGCGCGCAGGTGACCGCATTGCCAGCCGGAACCAAAACGGCGGCGGATGCGTCCGGGCTGGATCGCGATCTGCGAGGCGGCCGATACGCATTGGGTGGCAGCGATCATGTACAAATTGAGCGTGGATCCTGAGAAGCGGCTCATCCGCTTTGAACTGTTCGGACAGGCCGACGCCGAAGAAATCGTCCGCTTCCAGCAGGATGTGAGGAAGCGCGTGCTGCGGTTGAGGGCAAGCGGCCCGCACTTCTCCGTCCTCGCGGACATACGCCAGACGGCCGTGCTGCCGCAAAGCGACACGGCGACCGTCAGCGAGGAGCTGCGGTGGTGGGTCGAGAATGGCCTGCAGAAATCGGCGGGTCTGGTCGCCAGCACACTCCTGAAACTGCAGATGGAGCGTCTGGCCCCACACCCTGCTTTTCGATACTTCACCAGCGAGCAGGAGGCGCTCGCGTGGCTGGCAAGCTGAACGCCGGCTGACGGGAGCCGGGGAGATGGCGTTCGCATCATTTAGTATTGCGTCCGCGAATTATGGACACGCTTGCCCTTGGTGCGGCTGGTCAGGTGGAATTGGCGGCAGCGGTCGCAGCGATAGGGCCTGAGCGGGAGGCCGGCGCGATGGATCGCCTGGAGCGCGTCCTGTTCGGACGGGAAGCGCGCCTTCCTGATGCAGATGCTCAATCTGGTGCGCATGCCGTCATCCCTCATCCGGCTCAGCGGGATGCGTAGGCCTTGACCAGTTCGGTCAGGAAATCGCGGCCGGTATAGACCGCCTTGACGATCGCGCGCTCGTTCAGGCCGTGCGTACCGTTGCCGTCGGGGTCGCCATAGAGACCGGGCGGGCCGTAGGACGGGATGCCGACGGCCTCGAGATAGATACCGTCGGTGGCACCGGTCGACATCACCGGCACCAGCGGCACGCCGGGATAATATTTGGCGACCAGTTTCTCGGCGGGGCCGAGGATCGCGGGCGCGAGCGGCGGGGCTTTGGCGAGCGGGCCGCGATCGTCGCTCTGCTTGACCGTCATCCGCGGATCGGCGATCGTCTGTTCGAGCGCGACGCGGACATCCTCGGCTGCGACGCCCGGGAAGATCCGGCAGTTGATGTTCGCGCCGGCGCGCTGCGGCAGTGCGTTGTTGGCATGGCCGCCATCGAGCAGGGTCGCGACGCAGGTGGTGCGCAGCATCGAGTGGTAGCTCTTGTCGGCGTTGAGGATCGCCTCGGCCGCCTTGTCCTGCGGGTTGGCGACGATCGCGGTCATCGCCTTGCCGGTCTCGTCGGTCCGCGACGCGCCCACCTTGGTGAAAAAGGCGCGAGTGGTGTCGTTGAGCATCAGCGGGAATTCATGGTCACGGACCCTGGCGAGCGCGTCGGCGAGTTCGTAGATCGCATTGTCGCGCACGGGGGCCGAGCTGTGGCCGCCCGGGTTGGTCGCCTCGATGCGATAATTGACCGCGGATTTCTCGCCGACGTGGAGGCGCATTTCCTTGACCGTGCCGTGGCCGTCGGTGCGGCCGCCGCCGCCCTCGTTGAGCGCGAATTCGGCGTCGATCAGGTCGCGCTTGTTCTGCGCCAGCCAGCGGGCACCGTTGAACGCCGTGCTGGTCTCCTCGCCGCAGGTCAGCGCCAGTTTCAGCGTGCGCTTCGGACGATATTTCTCGCGCTTGAAGCGTATCAGCATGTCGATCCAGATCGCGTCCATCGCCTTCATGTCGGACGTGCCGCGGCCATAGAAATATCCGCCCTCCTCGATCAGCTGATAGGGATCGCGGGTCCAGTCCTCGCGCCGGGCGACGACGACGTCGATATGGCCGAGCAGCAGGATCGGTTTCAAGGTCCTGGAACTGCCGGGCAGGATGACGACGAGGCCGCCCTCCTTCGGATGCTCGGGCACGGCGAAGCGGGTGATGTCGGCGTCGGTGAAGCCGGCGTCCTTCAGGCGGACTTCGACCTTGTCGGCGAGCGCGGTGCAGCTGCCGGTGGTGATGCTGGTGTCGGCCTCGACCAGTTCCTTGTAGAGCGCGCGGAAGCTGGCCTGGTCGGGGCGCAGCGGGGTTTCCGCCGCCAGGCCCGTGGCGGTCATTGCCACCAGCGACAGCGAAAAACGTGCTCGGCGAACACCCGTCGTCCAACCCATCCGCTGCCTCTTTCGGTTCCGTCTCTGCCGCGCACAGATAAGGGCGATTTCGTTCCGAATGGAAGGGGCCGCATTCCGGCTCTCGGATCCCGCGGCGAGATGTGGTGCGCGCCGCGATCATGGCAGATCGCGACGCGCACCTTTCCCCGCCGCTTCTCGCCGTTCGCCCCACCACATGACGAAGGTGATCCGGTCGAGGAAACGAGACAATGGTTATGGGCGGCGAGATCGATCACGTACCGAGCGCGCGCAGCAATGCGAGGCGCGCGTCCGACGGGGCGCCGACGTTCATCGCGACGCCGGCGTCGGATTCGAGATGCTCGAGCGCCTGACGCATCGCGGCGTCCTTGCCGGCGGCCGACGCCGCCAAGCGCTCCGCATCCTTGATCGCGGTCGAGACATTGTCCTGCTGAATTTCGACGCCGAGCAGCACACCCGCCGACATCGTCGCGAACGCGCCGATCGCATTGAAGATCACGAGAACATGGTCCCATTCGGGCGCGATGCCCGGCGCCGGGTCATAGAGATTTGCAAGCAGAATCCCCGCGATGATGAAATAGCCGATCAGGATGATACCGGCGGTGATCAGACGATAACTGGGCATGGGTCGCTCCCTTGCGATGAACGTGAAAGCCGGTACGCCGAACGCGAAGCTGGCGACGTGGATGTCCATGGTGCGAAACGGCGTGACGAGGGTTTGGCGCGCCCTTCACGCCGTTCGCGATCGTATATCGGCGATCAGACCAGGATTCTCCCGGAGACAGCCACCCGGCTAGAACACCGTCAGGGCCGCGCCGCCGGGGTGATTGGTATAATGCATCCGGGCGCTGAGGCGATAATGCTTGCCCTTTTCGAGTTCGCGGGTGATCGCGGCATTCGACGCCGTCGCCGAATCGTCCTCCACCTGCAGAACCGTGAGCGCCCCGTCCTCGGTCTGTTCCAGCAAGCCCAGCTTGAGATCCGCCTCGCCGACGGCCTGCAGGCGGTAGCTTCGGGTTTCGGCCGGCGTGAAGATAAAATCGCTCTGCGCCGCGATTTTCGTCGCGATCGGCGCGAGCGTGTTGATCTGGATCGGCGTTGCGGGCGCCAGCGGCGGGTAGAAACGCTGAATCCATTGCTGGTCGTTCTTCGACAGCTCGACGTTGCTCGGCACGCCGTCGGTGTCATAGGGCGGCGGCGCCGAAATCAGGCCGCGATCGAACGGATAATGCATGATCGAACCCGGGTCCCAGTTCGATCCCTCTACTTCGGCAGGCGACAGATGCCGCAGGATATTCCAGCGGATCGTCTTCTCGTCCCAATTGTTCGGTGACTGCGAGAAATATTCGAGCACCTTCGATTCGTTCCAGACGATGCCCGACTTGGGGTTCTGATGTTCATGCGGCATGCCGAGTGCATGGCCGATCTCGTGCAGCGCGGTAGCGTGCCCCCAGGTCGTCGTCAGGTCCCAGCCGAAATTCATGTTGCGGCCGTGGTTGCGGTTCTTCAGCACGTCGGTGCCGACGTAGGACCAGCTTCCGTCGCCCGGCACCAGCCCGATCAGCAGGGTCGCATCCTTCTTGTCGGCGGTTTCTGCGAAATCGAGTCCGATGCCGAGCGCCTTCCATTGCTGAAACGCCCGGTGAACGACCTCCATCTGCGCCTGCGGCCAGCCGGACTGGCCGATCCGGACGAAGCAATAGGTCAAGGTGGTGCCGTTGATCCACTTGGTGACGGTCTGTACGAGCGCTTCGGTATGCGGCATACCGAGGCCGGGCGGCAGTTGCCGGGGCGTCACAGCGGGCAGGTTGCAATAAGCGAGCCGTCCGGTTTCTTCAGCCATGATATGCTCCTTTCTCGTCGTTTTCGGGGAATTATTGGGCTGGAATCTGGTTGGCCTTGATCGCGTCGCGCAGCTTCGTCTTCGCTTCCTCGAGCGCGATCCTGTCGTTGATCCGCGTCAGCCGGGCATCGTGGATCACGCCGACGGTCTCACCGGCGGCGTCGATCGTTCCGGCGATGGCCTCGGCGCCGGGATTGGAGCCGTAGGACAAGGCCAGCGTCGCGCCGTTGGCGTCGAAACTGGCCTTGACGGTGCGGCTGCCGAAAATGCCCGCCGATCCGACCGGAATCGCAGTGGGCGCCGCCAGCTGCGGCAAGGCGATTTTCAATTTGTCGCTCGCCAGCGCGCCGGCGGGAGACTCGTCGAGATCGCACGGACTCTGTGCATCGCCCGGCGCCGCCTTGCAGGGCGCGCCGACCAGCACCGCTGGCACGGGACGGCGGAAGACGAGATTGCGGGCGACCTTGCCGTCCAGCACCGGGGTGCCGGCGGTCGGCTTCAGGGCTGCATAGGCCGCGTCGTTGGCGACCCACGACATGATGAAACCATGCCTGCCAACTAGACCGGCGACATGTGCGTCCCGCTGGCCGGCTACGAACCATGAATCGTAGTCGCTGACGGCTGCGGGCGCGACATAGGCGAATCCGGTGGGAATTTGCTGCTTGTTGTCGGCCTTAGGATCGAGTTGCGCAGTCCCGATCACGATCGTCAGGTCGTCGGTCAGCGCCGATTGCCGGTCTGCGAGGGCGGCGAGGGTCAAGGCGTCTTCGGCGGTCGCGTCACCCGTGGCGACGAGGCCCTGCAAGCGGATGATGTCCGCCTTGGTTTCGGCAAGCGACTTCAGACTGGCCAATGCTGCAGCGGTGCATGGATAAACGGGTGTCGGCTTCCTGTCCTTGCCGGACTTCTCGACGAGGCCGGCACCCATCGCCGGCGCCATGACAGGCAGGCCGACCATCAACGGCGCGACCCGCGCTGCGACTTTGAGCACGCTCTCGATGACGGCGCCGCCCTGCCCCTCGCTGGCGCTGTTGAAGGCGGTCAGCGTGCCGTCTGCCGTCGTCGTGAGCTCGACCGACCGCTTGGCGAGGAAGCCGGTCGACGCATCGACGCGCACCGGGACCGCGTAATCCGGCCCCGCAGCCGCCGCGAGCGTCCATAAAGTGACGACCTCGACATCGCCCTTGCCAATCGCAGGGCACGACACGAGGCGCTGGCTGACGGCGGCGGCGAGACGGGTCTTCGGCAGGAAATAGGTCAGGACGACGGGTCTGCCCGCCCGTGCCGGCGCGGCGGGCAGAACGAGCGCGAGGCCGACGCCGGCGATTGCGGCGTTCCGGATCAGGGACCTGGTCGCGGGCATGATATGCACCCCTTTGTTTGCGTTGTTGTTTTCCATCAACTGCAGCATCGACCCGTCACGTCTTGCGCGCAGCGATGCTTGTCACGCGGGGATTGTGGTAATTCGCACAATGCGTCACTATGCGCGGCAATACGGGGTGACGGGGGCAGTCGGGTGGAGGAAGAGACGCGGGGCGTGCGGCTTCCCGTTGGGGAAACCGTCCTGCCCGAGGCATTGCGGGACGCATTCGCAGCGCGCGGGCGCGCCCTTTCCGTGCGCAAGGACCAGATCGTCGTTGCCGAAGGCACCGAGGGCCGCGACGTCTTCCTGATCCGGACCGGCAAGGTCCAGATTTCGCGGCTGTCGCGCTTCGGCCGCGAGGTGATCCTGCGCGACATGGGGCCGGGCCAGATATTCGGGGAAATGGCCGCGATCGGCAGCGGTCCACGCACCGCCAGCGTCACCGCGGTGCAGGACAGCCAGCTCATACATATGCGCGGCGATGTTTTCGCGACGTTCCTCGGCGAGGTGCCGCAGGCTGGACTGTGGCTCTCGCGCCAGCTGGCGGGGCGCGTGCAGGATCTGACCGACAAGGTCTTCGATCTTTCGACCAGGCCGGTCGCCGCGCGGATCCAACTGGAACTGCTGCGCCTTGCCGCGGCGGAGGGCGATCCCGGCGCCGCGATCGACCATGCGAGCATCGCGCGCCTGCCGACCCACGCCGAACTGGCTGCCCGCATCGGCTCGCACCGCGAGGCCGTTTCGCGCGAACTCGGCGCGCTCACCGAACAAGGCCTGGTGCGGCAGAACGGCCGGCGTCTCGACATCCTCTCGCTGGCCGGCCTCAGGGCCCAGCAGGCACGCCTGAGCCGATGACGGTCGCGGGTCCGGTGGCCGACGCGAACATGCGGCGTCATCTCGTCCTGCTGTTCTGCGACCTTTCCGATTCGACGCGAATCGCGAGCCTGCTGGAACCCGAGCAATATGCCGACCTGCTGCAGTCGCTGCGTGACATGCTGGGTGCCATCGTACCGCAGCACGGCGGGGAAATCGTGCGTGTCGACGGTGACGGCTGCCTGTGCATCTTCGGCTACCCCGTGGCCCATGAGGATGCCGGCCGCCGCGCGATCGAGGCGGCGCTCGACGTCAATGCAGCGGTCGCGCAGTCAGGCTCGGGCCTGCCCGCCGCCGGGCCGCGGATCCGCATGCACACCGGCATTCACGCCGGGATCGTGCTGCTGCGGACCGGGGATATCGTCCGCGGCCGCTATGAAATGCTCGGCGATGCCACCAACGTCGCCGCCCGGCTGTGCGACCATGCGCCGCCCGGCGGCATCCTCGTCAGCGAGGTCGCGCTCGGCCGAAGCCGGCACGTCTTCCACACCGGGCCGCGCCTGCTGATCAACGTCTCCGGTCATGGCAAACCGGTGCCGGTCTATGATATTCTGGGTCGCGAACCGGCCGGCAACCGGTTCGAGGCCCCCCTGCGCTTCGGCAACGCGCCGCTTTCCGGACGGGAGGCCGAGCTTGGGCGCATGCAGCGCTGGCTTGAGCATGGCGCGGAGGACGTGCTGCTGGTTTACGGCGCGCCCGGCATGGGCAAGAGCCGGTTGCTGACCGCATTCGCGGCGCGCGCGCGCGACGGAGGCTGGCAGGTCCATTCCGCCTGGTGCGAGACCTATCTCGCCTCGCAGCCGCTCCAGCCGTTTCAACTGCTCGCCGATTCGCTGGCGCGACCCGGAAGCCGGGTCGCGAGCGCGCCGGTCACGGCCGCGCATTTCGCGGCATTGGCCGCCGACGCGGCCGCGGAGGCGCCGCGGCTGCTGGTGATCGACGACTGGCAATGGGCCGACGATGCCAGCCTCGGGATGCTGGAGGAGTTGCTTGCCGCGCCCGACTTCGCGACGCGCCGCCTGCGCGTCGCGCTCGCCTCGCGCGAGGGCGATCGCTACCAGCCTGCGCGGGCGCCGGCGCTGCTGCCATTGCCGGCGCTTGCCGCAGCCGACGCGGCGCGGATGATCGTCGCGCTGGCGCCCGTCGCCGATCCGACCAGTATCGCACGGATCGGCGCGGCGGCGGGTGGCAGCCCGCTGCTGATCGAGGAATTGTGCCACGCCTGGCGGCACGGCGATGACGGCCTCGACGACGGACTCAGCACCGGCGCGAGCCGGGCGAGCTGGCTCGACATGCTCGTGCAGGCCCGTTTCGCGCGTCTGCCCGGCGAAGAAGCGCGGTTGCTGCGGATATCCGCGGCGATCGGGCATGTCATCCCGGTCTGGCTGTTCGAACGCGTCACCGGCAACGAAGCCGGCAGTCCCGCCGTCGAGGCGCTCGCCGATGCCGACTTCCTCTATCCGGGCACGGACGACGGCACATTGCGCTTCAAGCACGGGCTGACCCGCGATGCCGTCTATGCCGGGATCGGCCTCGCCGAGCGTCGCACGCTTCACCGCCTGGTCGCCGACGTCCTGATCGCCGCCGCGGCGCGGGATGGCGACGGCGCGCTGCTGGAAGCGCTCGCCCGGCACCTCGGCGCGGCGGGCGATCCGGCGGCGGCGCTGCCCTACGCCGTGCGGGCGGGCGACGCCGCGCTGGCGGTCGGCGCACTCGACCGCGCGCAGGCGCTTTACCGCGCCGCGATCACCGCGATGCCGGCCATCGCCGATTGCGAGGACGCCCGGCGACTGGCGCGGCGGCTGCTCAACAAATATGGCGTCGCCTGCATCGTCGATCCCGCGCCCGAGCACATGGCGGTGCTGGAGGGCATGACGGCGCGGATGCAGGCGAACGACGACCGTGCCGGGCTGCTGCGCTGCCAGTACTGGTCCGGCGCGATCACTTACGGGATGGGCCTGTGCCGCCAATCCGTGCGCCAGCTGGAGGCGGCGCGCGCGACCGCGCGCGACGACGGCGAGGATGAACTCGCGCTCCAGATCGAAACCAAGCTGGCCCAGTCGCTGTTCGCGGCAGGACAATACGACGCCGGCGATGCGCTGTTCGACCGCGTGATGCCGTCGCTGCGCAGGCAGGCCACCCGCACGGCCACCGACCGGGATGTCCTCGCCTACGCGCTGTGCTGTCGCGGTTTCCTGTTCGCCGATCGCGGCGATTTTTCCAGGTCGGACGCGTGTTTTGCCGAGGCGGGCCTGTTCATCGGCGATCGCGCGCCGCCGATGCTGGCGTCCGACCTCGCTTTTCGTTCGGCCATCGCACTGTGGCGGGGAAACTGGGCGGAGGCACTGGCCCTGTCCGCCCGGTGCATCGACGGCTGCCGCCCGACCGGAGTGCGATACCAGGCGACGATGAGCCACGCGATCGCCGCCTACGCCCGCTGGCAGTTGCTCCGCGACCCGGATTGCATCGAAGTGCTCGAATCGAGCGCCCGCTGGTTCGCCTCGGCGCGCAGCCGCCAGTACACGTCGCTGCTCTACGGCTGGCTGGCCGACATCATGGCCGAATGCGGCGATCTTGCAGCCACGCGGCACTGGGCCGCGCTGGCCGCCTTGCGGGTTCGCGAGGGCGGCGATCGGCTGGGCGAGGCCATGGCCTGGCGCGCCGTCGCACGCGCCGAACAGGCGGCGGGCAATGCGGCGGCGGCGGCCCGCTACCTTGCCCGCGCCGACCGTTCGGCCGCCATCCGCGGTTCGCCGCGCGAGGCGGCGCAGGCAAGGCTGTGCGAAGCGACACTGCTCGCGCGGAGCGGCGACCGGCAACGGGCCGCAGCGGTCGCGGCGGCGGCGCGGACGGCGTTCGCGGCGATGGCAATGCCGAATTTCGTCATGCAGGCGGAGGCGTTGGCGGCGACCAGTCGCTGATCCGGACGATCAGCGAGGCGGGAAGCGCCTGGATGCGCCCGGCGTCGAGCAGCGACGCAAGGATTCCCATGATCGCGCCGGTCGCAAGTGCCTGCGCCGGGCAGGCATGGGCCGGGTGCGCCGGATCGGCCGGATCGTCCTGGCATGGAGCCGCGCGCGCGCCGCCGAACACGATCGCAAGCTCCCCATCGGGCTTGTCGGGGTCCGTCAGCGACCATTGCGAGGCCGAGACGAGGCTGACGATGACGAGATCGCCTTCCTCGGTCACGACCGGGTCCGGCTGCTGCGGGAACGGGCGATGGCCGGGTTCGAGCACCGTTTTGGTGGTCGCCGTGCGGTAGAGCAGATCGGGCGCGGGCCGCTTGCACATCGCTTGCGAGACCGGCGTGAACAGCGCCGAACGCACCGCATCGAAGGCGGTCGCCGCCGGCTGGCCGGCCAGCGCGCGGCGCTGCGCCGCCTGATGGCGCCACAGCGTCTGCTCGCCCAGCCATTCCAGCAGGATGCCGCGCAGATGCCCGTCCATCGGCGGGATCGCGCCGACCATCGTACCGATCAGATTGCGCGCCAGGACTTCGTCATCCGCGATGGCCGCGAACATCGCGCGCGCGATCGAGCCCGTATCCTTGCCGTTTCCGCGCGGGCGGTGCGTCGCCACGAAGGCGCGGCTCGCGTCGAGAATGGCCTGCCCCTGATCGTCGGCGAAGCGTTCGACAGTGTCGCTGGGGCGTGGGTAGAAGGCAAAGCGCGAGGGTGCGAGGAAGTCGCCCGGACACCGCGGCTTGCCTTCCCCCCGGTCATGGACCGGGTTCCAGGCCCATCCGGCCAGCGCCATGTGAACCTCGTCCGGCAGCCCATAGAGGATTCGGCACAGCACACCGAGCGCGGGCATCAGGAACTGGCGGCGCAGTTCGATCTTGTAATAGTCCCGGCCCCCGGCCGCGGCCGACTTGCGGGCCTCGGCCAGCACGGCAGCCCCGGCGGCATAGCCGGCGGCGAAGCCTTGATCCTCGCCACAGGCCATCAGGATCGCGTTGGTCGCGCCCGATTCGGCCTTGTAATCAAGTGCGAGACCCTGGAGTGCCGCGTTGCGGTAGACGTTGTCGGGCTGCTGCGCGACGTAGATCGGCCCGGCGTTGCCGGCGATGCGGCGCAACTGCTCCTCGCTGGTGAAGCTCTTCGAGTCGGACAGCACCTGCCGGACATGCCGGGGTGAAGCGCACAGGATCACGTTCTGGTCCTTGCGGTCCGGCTTTTCCCAATTATAGCCCACCATCGGCATGGAGGTGCGCAGATTCAGCGATCCACCCTTGTACCACCGGATCGCCGCCCACATTTCGGGCGACAGGTTACGTTCCGACGGATCCTTGGCCGTGAAATCCTCCAGCAACCGCTTCCACTCGCATCCCTGTTGCTCGGGGTCGAGCCACTTGATCCGCTCGATGACGGCATCGCCATGCGTCTCGCGGAACTCGCGCATCGGATGATAGCGCCCCTCCAGCGCACAGATCCGGGCGAGTGCGCTGCGCGACGGGACGAAGAGGTACAGACCCCAGTGCAGCGGTGTGAACGGATGCCGCCCCGGCTCACCGTCGCGGCCGGGCGCATCCTGCGTGACCGCGGGCAGCGCGATGGCGAGATTCACCGGGCCGTTTTGCCCCGGTTCGACGAAACGGAACGTCCCGGTGCCGGATTTCGGTTGCACGCCGGTCAGCGGATCGTTGTGCGCGGAGGCGACATGCGTGCTGTTGCCGCCGTTGAGCCAGCGCTGGATCGTCTCGTACTGCTCGGCGATGCTGGTGTTGTAGCACATGAACATCAGGCCGCGCGCGCCGTTGCCGTCCGTGTCGCGGTGATCGAAGGGCATGCCCCGCCGCAGGATGCGCGGCGCCGGGCGGTTCTGGAAACCTTCGCGCGGGTTGGCCCGGCGGACATGCGCGGCCAACGGGCAGCCGCGCCCCCGGGCGTCGCCGGCATAATCGAAGTCGTTCTGCCCGCCCGGCCCCGGCGGCACGAGCGGGCGACCGTCCGGCCAGCGCCCGAGGATGCGCGCCTTGAGCCGATCCGGGTCCATCGGTGCGATCAGATCCGGGTGGGCGGCGTTGATCTGCGCGCTGGCGTCGCGCACGAACGCCTCGATCGCATCGACGCGCTGCTCGATCTTGCGCACCACCAGGAACGTGCCGTTTTTCTGGAGATCGAGCGCTTGACGCCGCAGGTCTTTCCGCCAGCCGGGGAATGAAGCGAAGTCCCCCGGCGCGCCGTCCCAGCGGTCATTGCCGTAGCCGAGCAGGATTTCGCCGGGCGCCACCCGGTCGCGGCCCTGCGCAGGCGCACCGGGCAGGTCGGGGCGAGGTTGGCTCAGCCCGTCGCGAAGCCCGAAATGGTCGATGAACGAGCCATCCGCGGCATAGCCGATTTCAAGCAGTTCGAAGGCCTCGAGCGTCGCTCCCGGCGCGGCATCGTCGGCAATGCGGCGCATTTCCGACAACAGCTCGGTGCGGTCGGCCGAGGTCGTGCGGAGCTGGATGACGAAATCGATCTCCGCCGGCTCGACCGGCGGCAGCACCGTCCCCGGCGGAATCGCGCCGGTGAGCGCCGGACCATTGCGTTCCGGCAAGATCCAGTTGCGCGGGTGGTTCTCGCGCATGTCCCCGAACAGTCCGCTGCGCGCCGCCATGCCGTCCCGGAACTCCTTGGGGAACTGATCGATCACATCGGGCGGCAGGCCGATCCATTCCAGCCCCTGCGGGGTGAATCCGACCGTCCTGAAGAAGCCGCCGGTCGGGTCGGTCCCGTCGCCGGTGGCGTAGTCGACGCCGAGGCGATCGAGCATGGCGCGCGCGCCCTTCGCGTCGCGGATCGTGAACAGCATCAGCGCGCCCTGTTTGACCGTGCTGGCGAGGCTGCCCTGCGGCTTGAGGATGCCGCCCTGGACCTCGCGCGCGTCGAAAGGCGGGTCCGGCAGGCGCCGCGCCGCGCGGGCGACGTCAAGTTCCGCGAGACGCTGCTTGCCGCCGAGGTACCAGCCCAGCGGCTCGGCATAAGCGCGCTTGGCCGCCGCCCAGCGCTGCGCAGGTTCGGAATTGGCCGGCAACGCATCGAGCATTACCGTCAGATCGTCCCAACCGAGCAGAAGATCGCGCGCGACCTGAGCCAGCAGCCGGCCCTCGTTCATGGCGGGGTGGCCGGTCAGCCATTCCGGCGGATAATAATCAGCCAGCTTGTAGAGCACCGTCAGCGCCTCGAGTCCCAGTTCCAGCGTTTTGCGCAGCGTCGCCGGATTCCCACGATCCCTGGCTGCGAGCGTTTCCGGATCGGGCATGACCATTTCCGCCAGCGCCAGCCCATCGGCGCCCTGGCGCTGGAGGCGTTCGAGGTTTGCGAGATAGAGATGGTCGCGCACCGTCAGGCCGGTCGCGCCGTAAAAGATCGCGCTGTCCATCTGGTTGTCGCGGACCCATTGCGCATATTCGTCGAAACTGTGGTCGGTCGCCGTGACATAGCCGTCGCAATTGCAGAACAGCAGGTCGAGGAACGGCCCGAGCGGCCGCCAGATCAACCGCATATAGGGTTCCCACGCCCCGTCGAAGGTTGCCGTCAGATAGAGGTAGCGACGGCTTTCCAGTCCCCTGCCGCCATCAGCCCGGGTCCCGGCGGATAGACCGAACAGATCCTTGTCGATGATCCCCACCCGGAAATCGAGCAAGGTGAGGATCCGTTCGGTCACGTCGGAAAAGGGCGTGACGCGCTCATGCTCGCGTGCGCTGACGCGGACGCGATTCAGCGCTTCAGCCACCAGCTTGAGCCGGGAGGCGTAAGTCACGTTCTCATAGGCGACGATGAAGTCGTCGCGGATCGGCGCGACCACGACAAGGTCGGTGATTCCATCGATGTTCTTGCTCGTTACATCGCGCGACTTCATTTTTACCCCCCATGACATCCCTGTCCGCGGGCAAGGTGCCAAGTTTGTCGGCGCGATACAATTTATGTGATCGCAACGTGCGAAAAATCACAATCCCGTCCCGTCCGCCGACATCGTCAGCTTCCGACAGATCCGTGTGCAGGGATTTTCGGTCGCCCGGCGGCAGCCGCCAGCGGCCGGTGCATCCTTTCGACCGATGTCACTGGCGGCCACCGCCAAACGGCCTTAAGGTCCGCCGGATATGCGCTCCGAGTATCGGCGTTTCGCCCGCTTCGCCCTTCCCCTCCTCATACTCGGCCTGGTCGCCCCGCGGATCGCGGACGCCCGACAGCCCGCCGCGACGCCGCCATCGGTCAAGCAGGCGCCGATGCCCGCCACACCGCCGGCCCCCGTCGTCGCGCCGACGCCCTGGCTGTACGAGCATAGCGACATCCCGCCCGACATTGCGTGGCGGTTCGGCGTGCTGCCCAACGGGCTGCGCTATGCGACGCGCCGCAACGGCGTGCCGCCCGGGCAGGTCTCGATCCGGGTCGCGGTCGATGCCGGATCGCTGATGGAGAGCGATGCCGAACGCGGCTTCGCTCATTTCATCGAGCATCTGACCTTCCGGGGATCGACCTTCGTGCCCGATGGCGAGGCGAAGCGGATCTGGCAGCGGCTGGGGGCGACCTTCGGCAGCGACACCAACGCGCAGACCACGCCGACGCAGACGATCTACAAGCTCGACCTGCCGCGCGCGACGCGCGACAGCCTCGACGAGAGCATGCGCATGCTCTCCGGCATGATGACCGGCCCCACCTTCACGCAGGCGACGGTCGACAGCGAGCGGCCGGTGGTGCTGGCCGAGAACCGCGAATCGCAAGGGCCGCAGCGGCGCGCGTTCGAGGTCCAGCAGAGCCTGTTCTTCGCCGGCCAGCCGCTCGCCAGTCGGATGCCGATCGGCACGGTCGAGACGCTGAACGGCGCGACCGCGGACGGGCTGCGCGCGTTCCACGACCGCTGGTACCGGCCCTCGCGGGTGGTGATCTCGATCGTCGGCGACGGCGATCCGCTGCTGTTCGAGCAGATGATCCAGAAATATTTCTCGGCCTGGACGGCTAAAGGCCCCAACCCCGCCGATCCCGATTTCGGCGATCCCGATCCCGGCCGCCCGGTCAGCGGCGTGCTGGTCGATGCGTCGCTGCCGCCGCTGCTGACGACGGCGACGTTGCGGCCATGGCGGTTCAAGGACGACACGATCGTCTACAACCAGGGCAAGATGCTCGACCAGCTGGCGCTGATGCTGATCAACCGGCGGCTCGAGACCCGCGCGCGCGCCGGCGGCTCCTATATCGCCGCGCAGGTCGGGCTCGACGACATCGCCCGCTCGGCCAACGCCACCTACACCTTCATCCAGCCGATCGGCGCCGACTGGAAGACCGCGCTGACCGACGTGCGCGGCGCGATCGCCGAGGCGATGGCGGTGGCGCCGAGCCAGATCGAGATCGACCGCGAATGGCAGGAGCTCGACGAGGCGCTCAACGTCCAGGTCCAGACCGCGCGGACCGAAGCGGCGGCGAAGCAGGCCGACGACATATTGCAGGCGGTCAACATCCGCGAGACGACGACGTCGCCGGAGATCATCCTCGACATCTTCCGCGGCATGAAGGGGCAGGCGACGCCCGCCAAGATGCTCGAATCGACCCGGCGGCTGTTCACCGGCACCGCGCAGCGCGCGTTGCTGATCAGCCCGACACGGGTGGAGAATGGCGAGACCGAGCTGGCCGCGGCGATGGCGGCGGAGATCAAGTTCGACGGCAAGGCGCGGACCGACCAGGCCGCGATCGGCTTCGACAAGGTGCCGCCGATCGGCACCACCCCGGCGACCGTGGTGACGCGCACGCCGCTGGCCTCGCTCGAGATGGAGACGGTGGAGCTGTCGAACGGCGTGCGGCTGGTGCTGTTTCCCAACTCGTCCGAATCGAACAAGATCCTGGTCACCGCGCGGTTCGGCGGCGGCGTCCGCAGCCTGCCGGCGAAGAAGCAGACGCCGCATTGGGCGGGGGAATCGGTGCTCTACGCCAGCGGCATCGGCGATCTCGGCGCCGACGAACTCGACCGGCTGACCAGCGCGCGCCGGATCGGGATCAATTTCGATACAGAGGAGGATGCGTTCGAACTGAAGGGCATCACCCGCGCCAATGATCTGGAGGACCAGCTCCATTTGATGGCGGCGCAGCTGCGCTTCCCCAAATGGGACCCGGCGCCGCTCGTCCGGCTACGCGCGGCGCTGCTGGCCGGTTACGAGGGTCAGTTTGCCAATGCCCAGGCGGTGATGGGCCGCGAAATGCCGTCGCTGCTGAAGAGCGGCGATCCGCGCTGGACCTCGCCGACGCGCGAGGAGATCGCGGCGCTCGACGAAAAATCCTTCCGCGCGCATTTCGAGCCGCTGCTGAAGGAAGGCCCGATCGAGGTGCTGATCTTCGGCGATTTCGATGCCGAAAAGGCGATCGCCGCCGCCGCGAAGACCTTCGGCGAACTGCCGGCGCGCAAGCCGGTGACCGGCCCGGGCGCCCCTGCCCGGTTCCCGCCGCACAACACCAGGCCAGTACTGCGCTATCACAATGGCGCGGCCGACCAGGCGGCCGCGATGATCGCCTGGCCGACCGGCGGCGGCGTCGCCGGCATCGCCGAGAGCCGGCGGCTGGAAGTGCTGTCGCAGATCTTCAGCGACCGGCTGTTCGAGCGGTTCCGGCAGGAGCAGGGCGCGAGCTACAGCCCTTATGTCACGGCGAGCTGGCCGGTCGGCATGGATACCGGCGGCTATTTCGTGGCGCTGAGCCAGATCGAGCCGGAGAAGGTCGCCGCCTTCTACAAGATGGCGCAGGAAACCGCCGCCGACCTGGTCAAGTCGCCGGTCACCGCCGACGAGCTGGAACGCGCGGTGGGGCCGATGCGGCAATATGTCGCGCGCGCATCGAGCGGCAATACGTTCTGGATCGAGCAATTGGGCGGCGTTTCGACCGACCCGCGGCTGGCGACGGCGGTGCTCGCGGCGCAGGACGATCTCTCGGCGATCACCGCGCCGATCCTGCAGGCGGTGGCGGCGAAATATCTGGTGCCGGGGAAGAGCTTCTCGCTGACGGTGCTGCCGAAGCCGGGGGCGGCGAAGTAGCCCCTACCCTCTACCGCTTGCGGGAGAGGGAAAGACGCCGAAGGCGGCGAGGGTGAGGGCCTGTGAGCGTGGCTCGCCCTTCAGGCCCTCACCCTGGCTCGCTGCGCGAGCCGAGGAAGGTTGAATTGCCCCCGGCAATTCAAGATCGTGCCGGGGGCACGATCGACCTTCCTCGCCCTCTCCCGCAAGCGGGCGAGGGCTATGGCTTTGGCAGCATCGCATCTTCCTTCAGGCCGATGCCGGTCAGCCGCAGGTCGCGCGCCGCGCGCAGCAGCCAGGCGATGCGGTCCGCCGCCGCCGCATAGCCGAGGCCGTGCGGCGGGCGGATGTTCGAGACGCAATTGCGCTCGCTGTCGAGCCGGCCGGGGCGCGACTCCCAGGTCAGATAGGCGCCGAGGCTGTCGGGGGCGCTGAGGCCCGGCCGCTCGCCGATCAGCAGCGCGACCAGATCGACGCCCAAAGCCGCGCCAATCTCGTCGCCCAGCGCGACCCGCGCCTGGCGCGCCAGCACGATCGGCGCGATCCGCCAGTCGGAAAGGCGCGCGCAGAGTTCGGTCACCAGCGAAGCGGCATGGGCGTGGACCGCGGTTGCCGACAGGCCGTCGGCGACGACGATCGCGATGTCGGCGCCGGCCGGTTGCAGCCTGGCGCCATCGTCGGCGTCGAGCAGGCGGCCGAGATCGGGGCGGCGCAGATAGGTCGGGCGATCCGGCACCTGACTCCGCACTTCGACGACGTCCCGGCCGATCGCGGCGGCGAAGCCGTCGGTGGTCAGTTCGGCGTGAACGGCATCGCGGGCGCGGGCGTGGGCGAGCTGGAAATCGAGCATCGCGCCGGTCGGCAGCGCCTGGCCGACGCGACCCAGCGCGACGCGGGCCTGCGTCAGCGCGCGCAAGCGCGCGGCGCGATCCATCGGCGGCTCAGGCATCGAGCACGCCCAATGCGGGAATCGCCCGCGCCGGCAGGGCGGTCGGGCCGGCGTCGGTGATGCGTCCGGCGGCGTCCATCAACCCGTTGCCCTGCAGCCACGTCTCGAATTCGGGCGCGGGCCGCAGGCCCAGCGTTTCGCGCAGATAGAGCGCGTCGTGGAAGCTGGTCGACTGGTAATTGAGCATGATGTCGTCGGCGCCGGGCACGCCCATCACGAAGCTGACTCCCGCCACGCCCAGCATCGTCAGGATCATGTCCATATCGTCCTGATCGGCCTCGGCATGGTTGGTGTAGCAGATGTCGAGCCCCATCGGCAGGCCGAGCAATTTGCCGCAGAAATGATCCTCCAGCGCCGCGCGCAGGATCTGCTTGCCGTCATAGAGATATTCGGGGCCGATGAAGCCGACCACCGAATTGACCAGCAGCGGATCGAACGCGCGGGCGACGGCATAAGCGCGGGCCTCGAGCGTCTGCTGGTCGACGCCATGATGCGCGCCGGCCGACAGCGCCGACCCCTGGCCGGTCTCGAAATACATCGCATTGTCGCCGACGGTGCCGCGCGCGAGCGCGCGGGTTGCGTCATGCGCCTCGGCCAACAGCGCGAGATCGATGCCGAAACCGCGATTGGCGCCTTCGGTGCCGGCAATCGACTGGAAGCAGAGATCGACCGGGGCGCCGCGCTCGATCAGCGCCAGCGTGTTGGTGACGTGGGTCAAAATGCAGCTCTGTGTCGGGATCGCCCAGCCCAGGCGGACATCGTCGAGCAGGGTCAGCAGCCGCCCGGCCTGTTCGACATTGTCACCGGCCGGATTGATGCCGATCACCGCGTCGCCCGCGCCGAGCAGCAGCCCGTCGAGGATCGAGGCGGCGATGCCGCCGACATCGTCGGTGGGGTGATTGGGCTGGAGCCTTACCGACAGCCGGCCGGGCAGGCCGATCGTGGTGCGGAAGGCGGTGACGACATTGATCTTGCGCGCGACCGCGACCAGATCCTGGTTGCGCATCAGCTTCGAGACCGCGGCCGCCATTTCGGGCGTGATGCCGCGCGCCGCCGCGGCCAGCGCCGCGCCGTCGGTCGCGTTGTCGAGCAGCCATTCGCGGAACCCGCCGACAGTGAGGTGCGCGATCGGCGCGAACGCGGCGGGATCATGGGCGTCGACGATCAGGCGGGAGACTTCGTCGCTTTCATAGGGAATCACGAGTTCGTCGAGAAAGCGGGACAGCGGCAGATCGGCGAGGACATAGCGCGCCGCCACCCGCTGCTCGGCGCTGTCTGCGGCGATTCCCGCCAGCGAGTCGCCCGAGCGCAGCGGCGAGGCCGCGGCCAGCACGTGCCGCAGATCGTCGAAGACGTGGCGGGTGCCGGCGAGATCGACGCGATACGTCGTCATGGCGACGACCGGCGGTAGACCACCGACAAATTGTTCGCCGGCATCGCGACCACGCGCTCGAGCGCCAAGCCATGCGCTGCCGCCAGCGCGGTGACATCATCGAGCGCGCGCAGACCCCAGGCCGGGTCGCGCGCGCGCAGCGAAGCGTCGAAGTCGAGATTGCTCGGCGCGGTCGGCACGCCGGCCTGGGTGAAGGGACCGTAGAGATAGAGCGGGCCGCCCACCGCCAGCCGCCGTGCGGCGCCGGCGATCAGGCCTTCGGTCGCGGCCCAGGGGCTGATGTGGATCATGTTGATGCACAGGATCGCATCGGCGCGGTCGACCGGCCAGTCGGCGGACGCCGCATCGATCCGCAGCGGCGCACGGAGATTGCCGGCGCCGGCGTCACGGCTCCAGACCGCGATCGACCGCAGCGCCTGCACGTCGGGATCGCTCGGCTGCCAGTCGAGGTCGGGGAATGATTGGGCGAAGTGGACGACATGTTCGCCGCTGCCGCTGGCGATTTCCAGCGCGAGTCCGTCGGCCGGCAGCACATCGCGCAGCACCGCGACGATCGCGTCGCGATTGCGCAAGGTAGCCGGCGCATGGCGGCGGTCTTCGGCGCCGGCGTCGGCGAGGATCCAGGGGTCTTCGCTCATCGTGTCACACCGCATCGCGATGATCGGGTGATGGCGAGGCTGCTCCAGCCCTGCGGCGACTGATCCATGAAAGACTCCGAACGTTTGCAGCGGCGACGCTATCGCAACCGTGGCGCGAGTCACCTGCTTTCCGCACGGCGGCGACCGGTTTGGACGCGACGCCTAGCGCGGACCGGGCGCCGGAGGCTCCGCCCCGTCTTCGCCCTCGGCATCGGGCAATCCAAGCGCACGCTGCTCGTACTTCAAGGCCAGATCGAGATGGACGGCACGCGCCCGGCCGTTGCGCGTGCGCGCCGCGCGCAGCCGCTCTTCCAGCGCGCGGACGCGGAAATAGACGAGATCGCTGGGCGCCGACACGGCGATGCTCCCTTCGCTGGGGATTAGTCTGTATCGACGACTCAATCCATTCTGTCGCCCGACCGGTCCAAAATGGTTCGGTTTCCCGGCGACGGCCATCACGACAGTCGCGGCCAATCGCCGCGATGGCTGATCTTCGTCAAACTACACCATTTGCCGAAAAAATCATCCACGACTTGTCCGGCGAACCGTTCGGACTGCGAAAATCTCCCCCGGCACTGCAGCGACGATCCCAATTGAAGCAAAAAGCGCGACAATCGAGCGGCTTAGTTGGTCGGCACGCAATAGGAGTAAAAGAGCGGGCAGAGAAAGAAGCACGTTCCCCGGCGAAAGCCGGGGCCCAGGAGTCGCGCACTCGGAGCGTGTGACTCCTGGGCCCCGGCTTTCGCCGGGGAACAGGATATTCTCGAACTCTTGCCTGTACTTTTGCCGCTTTTACATCGGCGCGATATTCGGCCTGGGCTATTTGCGGTGACGGCCGAGACGACGGAAGAGGCCGCGGCGGTTTAATGGCTCCAACATCTCGCCGGGTCCTTCCGGGTCGAGCACTTCATTGTCGGCGAGCCACGCTTCCACTTCGGACAGATTGGGCGTCACGTAATCCGACAGCGATTTGCCCTCACCGCGCAAGGACTCGATCGCCGCGATCAGCGAGCCGCAGGATGCGATCGCGGCGGCAACCTCCTCCGGCGCCACCGCCAGATGCTCGCCGATCAGGCCATCACGGATTTCCGCGATCTTCGCACGGTGTATGGCGCAGCCTGGCTGTTCGGCGTCGATCGTCACGTCGCATTCGGTGTCGAGTCGCAGCGAGCGATTGTTGAGGTTCGACGATCCGACGCGCAGGATCCGGTCGTCGACGACCAGAATCTTGGCATGGACGTAGATCGGCGCGCCCGCCGCGGTGAGCGGATGATAGAGTCGCAGACGATGATCGCGGTCATGCGTCTTCAGCGCTTCGTAGAGCCGTGCGCGCGCCGTATCCATCGCCAGCGGCTCGAGCCACCCCTGGGCGGTGACGGGATTGACGATCACGATCTCGGGTCCACTTGCTTCATCGAGCCGCGCGGCGATCGCTTCGGCGACGCGGCGCGAGGCGAAATACTGGCTTTCGGCATAGATGTAGCGTTCGGCGCGGGCGATCTGATCGACATAGAGTTGCTCGATCTCGATCACGGCCTCGACGTCGGGCATCGCCGGTTGCGATCGCGCGATCGCCACCGGCAGATCGTCGAAATGGATGCCAAGCGATGCCGGCCAGCAATCGTCGCGGCCGGGCACTGCAGTGAGCGGCTTGCCGCCCGCACGCTGCCAGCGTTCGCGCGCCAATTCGCCGAGGGCGGCCGCAACCGGACCTTCGAGCGCGGTGGTCGCATCGTGCCAGGGCTTGTAGGGCTTGCCGTTGGGCTTGACGCGCCGCGGGTCGTCGTCGCGATGGTCGCGCGTGTCCCAGCGATCGCCGGTCATGTCGATGCCGCCGCAAAAGGCGAAGCAATCGTCGATCACGACGATCTTCTGATGATGCGACGATCCGGTCGGATGATGGCCGTCGAGGCGGGTGTGGATGCGCGGATGCCGCATCCATTTGAGCACGGTCAGAATCGTCGTGCCGCGGAACAGCGCCTTCAGCGCGCCGATGTCCCAGCGCAGCAGATAGACTTCCAGCCCGGGCGTCCGTTCGACCAGCCAGTAGATATATTCGCCCACCGTCGCCGGCCCGCCATCGTCGTCGGCATCGCCCAGCACGATCCGCGCGTCGAAATCCCAGCCGATCAGCATGATCCGATGGCGCGCCTTCAGCATCGCCTCGCGTGCGACGCGAAAATATTCGTCGGCGTCGACGATCACGCTCGCCTTCGTCGCCTGCTCGATCCGCCAGCAATTGCGGCCCGGCGTGAGCGCGACGGCGGAGGGGTTCACCATGACGCCGGCACCCCCTGCGCCTTGACCAAGGCCGGTATGACCGCAGTCCGGACGATTGGTGGACAGACGCACCGAAACATTACCATGAGCGCATCCTGAAATCAGATCATCTCGACATCGTCGATAACGCCCTGCCACTCAACATGGCCGCACCGGTCGACACCGACGCCGCGCAACGCTCCGCATTTCATCACCCGACAAAAGCCTTTATGGCGCGGCATGACCGATGCGAAGAGCCTCTCGAAGGCACTGTCCTGGTGGCTGCGGCACAGACCCGACGCGGCGGGGATCACGCTTGACGCCACCGGCTGGGCACCGGTCGACGCGATCCTGGCCGCGCTCGGCCGCGAAGGGCACAGCAGCGAGCGCGCGACACTGGAAGCGGTCGTCACGGCGAGCGACAAGAACCGGTTCGAGCTGTCGGCCGACGGAACCTCAATCCGGGCGCGGCAGGGTCACTCGGTCGCGGTCGATCTCGACTGGCCGGTGGCGGAACCTCCCGAATTTCTGTTCCACGGCACGGTCGAGCGGTTCATGCCCGCGATCATGGCCGAGGGGCTGAAACCGATGGCGCGGCATCATGTCCATCTGTCGCCCGACGCGCGGACCGCGACGATCGTCGGCGCGCGTCGTGGCGAACCGGTGATCCTGCGCGTCGCCGCGGGCAGGATGGCAGCGGCTGGCGCCGTCTTTCGGCTGTCGAGCAACGGCGTGTGGCTGACGGCGCATGTGCCGGCGGATCATATCGAGCGGACCTGACCAGTGGGGCCGTGCGGCCGAACGGTACTGGAAATTGTCATGCAAAAATATTACAACGTCGCCGAACCACGCAAGGACCACGCTTGATGACTGCCAGTGCACTGGTGCAAACCAGGATCGATCCAGCAGTGAAGGCACGCGCATCGGAAGTGCTCGAAGCGATGGGGATGACCGTTTCCGACGCGGTTCGTATCCTTTTGACGCGCACTGCGCGTGAGGGCGCATTGCCGATCGAATTGATCATCGATCCCGCCGCCTATGATGCGTGGTTCCGGAAGAAGGTTCAGGAAGCGCTCAACGATCCACGCCCCGGCATCCCGCATGATGAGGCCGACGCACATTTCGCCGGGCGCAAGGCCGCGGCACGTGCCAAGTCGATCGAGGGCGGTGCGTGAAGCTTGAATGGTCGCCGCACGATCGAGAACCCCTGCCCTATTCCGCCGCGGCCGCGACCGCCGGTTCCTTCCACACCAGCACCGGCTTGCGCGCCGCCAGCGTCTCGTCGAGCCGCCGCCGCGGGGCGAGGTGGGGAGCACCCTTGAGCGCCGGATCACCCGCCTTCGCGCGTTCGGCGACGCTGCGCAGCGCGCCGATGAACTGGTCGAGCGACGCCTTGCTCTCGGTCTCGGTCGGCTCGACCAGCATCGCGCCGTGGACGACCAGCGGGAAATACATCGTCATCGGGTGGAAGCCCTCGTCGATCAGGCCCTTGGCGATGTCGATCGTCGAGAAGCCGGCGGCGAGGCCGTCGTCGCTGAACAAAGCCTCGTGCATGCACGGGCCGCTGGCCGCGAACGGCGCGTCGAGCACCGATTCGAGGCTGCGCAGGATGTAGTTGGCATTGAGCACGGCATCCTCCGCCACCTGCCGCAGACCGTCGGCGCCGTGGCTGAGGATATAGGTCAGCGCGCGGGTGAACATGCCCATCTGGCCGTGGAACGCCACCATCCGCCCGAAGGTGCGCCCGTGATGCTCGCCGGCGGTTTCCTCCTCGACGAGTGCGAAGCCCGCGTCGGATTTCTCGACGAACGGCAGCGGCGCGAACGGCGCGAGGGCGGCGGAAAACACCACCGGACCCGAACCGGGACCGCCGCCGCCATGCGGGGTGGAAAAGGTCTTGTGCAGGTTGATGTGCATCGCATCGATGCCGAGGTCGCCGGGGCGGACGCGGCCGACGATGGCGTTGAAATTGGCGCCGTCGCAATAGACGAATGCGCCGGTGGCATGGACCGCGTCGGCGATCTTCTTCATGTCGGGTTCGAACAGGCCGCAGGTGTTGGGGTTGGTGATCATCACCGCCGCGACGTCGGGACCCAGCCGCGCCTCGAGCGCCGCCAGATCGACGCGGCCGGCCGCAGTCGCCGGGATATTCTCGACCGCATAGCCGCAGAACGCCGCCGTCGCCGGGTTCGTCCCGTGCGCGCTCTCGGGCACGAGCACGACCGCGCGGGGATCGTTTCGCGCCTCGAGCGCCGAGCGGATCGCGAGCAGGCCGCACAATTCGCCGTGCGCGCCGGCCTTGGGGCTCATCGCCACCGCCGGCATGCCGGTCAGCGTCTTGAGCCAGTGCGCGAGCTCGTCGATCACGGCGAGCGCGCCCTGGACGGTTTCGACCGGCTGGAGCGGGTGAAGGTCGGCGAAGCCCGGCATCCGCGCGACCTTCTCGTTGAGGCGCGGATTATGCTTCATCGTGCACGAGCCGAGCGGGAACAGGCCGAGATCGATCGCATAATTCTGCCGGCTGAGGCGGGTATAATGGCGCATCGCCTCGGGCTCGGCGAGGCCGGGCAGGCCGATCGGGCGGTTGCGTTCGAGTCCGCCCAGCCGCGACGCGACCTTCGGTGCCGGCGGCAGGTCGACGCCGGTGGTCGCCATGTCGCCGATCTCGAAGATCAAAGCTTCTTCCAGCATCAGACCGCGATTGCCGGTGTAGGTCGCCGGCGCCGATGCCCCGCTTGCGACCATTTCCGGTCGCCAGCCGCTCTGATTGATGGTCATGCCAGCGCCTCCTGCAGCCCGTTCGCGAGCGCTTCGATGTCTTGCGGGGTGACGGTCTCGGTGACCGCGACGACGAGTCCGTTGGCGAGGTCGGGCGCCTGCGGGTAGAGCCGGCCCAGCGACACGCCGGCCAAAATGCCCTTGTCTGCCAGCGTTCGCACCACCGGCCGCGCCGCGACCGGCAGCCGCAAGGTGAACTCGTTGAAAAAGCCGTCATTGACCAGTTCGACGCCGGGCACCTGCACCAGCCGGTCGGCCGCCTGCACGGCGAGGCCATGGTTGAGCATCGCGAGGTCGCGCAGCCCCTTCTCGCCGAGCAGGGTCATGTGGACGGTGAAGGCGAGCGCACACAGCACGCTGCTGGTGCAGATGTTCGAGGTCGCCTTCTCGCGGCGGATATGCTGCTCGCGCGTCGACAAGGTCAGCACGAAGCCGCGCTTGCCCTCGGCATCGACGGTCTCGCCGGTCAGCCGCCCGGGCATCTGCCGGACGAACTTCTCCTTGCAGGCGAACAGGCCCACATAAGGCCCGCCGAACTGGAGGCCGACGCCGATCGACTGGCCCTCGCCGACCACGATGTCGGCGCCCATCTCGCCGGGCGACTTCAGCGCGCCGAGCGCAAGCGGTTCGGTGATCACCGCGATCAGCAACGCGCCCTTTTCATGCGCGCGCGCGGCGATCGCCGACAGGTCGCCGATGCGGCCGAGGATGTCGGGATATTGGACGACGACGCAGCTGGTCTCGCCGTCGATCGTATCGAGCAGCGCGGCGCCGTCGGTGGCGGCGGCCAGCGTCGGCGCAGCGGTCTCCAGCACGTCGCCGGTGAAGCGCGCCATCGTCTGCGCGACCGAGACATAATGCGGATGGAGTCCAGCCGAGAGGATCGCCTTGCCGCGCCGGGTGATCCGCCGCGCCATCACGATCGCTTCCCAGCACGCGGTCGAGCCGTCATACATCGAGGCGTTGGCGACGTCGCAGCCGAGCAGGCGCGCGACCTGCGTCTGGAACTCGAACAGCACCTGTAGCGTGCCCTGCGCAATCTCGGGCTGATAGGGCGTATAGGCGGTCAGGAATTCGCCGCGCTGGATGATATGGTCGGCGGTCGCCGGCACATGATGGCGATAGGCGCCGCAGCCGAGGAAGAAGGGCGCCTCCCCCGCCGACAGATTGCGCCGCGACAGCGCCGCCATGTGCCGCTCGACCGCCATTTCGCTGGCATGGTTCGGCAGTCCGGCGATCGGTCCGGTCAGCCGCGCCGCGGCCGGCACGTCGACGAACAGATCGTCGATCGAAGCCGCGCCGATCGTCGCCAGCATCGCCTGGCGATCGGCGGACTGCAGCGGAAGATAGCGCATGTCAGAGCTTCCCGACGAAGGCTTCGTAGGCCGCCTCGTCCATGAGGTCTTCGAGCTCGGACGGATCCGCCAGGGTCAGCTTGAAGAACCAGCCATCGCCTTCGGGATCGCTGTTGACCAAAGCCGGTTCGCCCTCCAGCGCGGCATTGCCCTCGATCACCGTGCCGGAGACCGGCGCATAGACGTCCGACGCGGCCTTGACCGATTCGACCACCGCGGCGTCGTCGCCCTTGACGAACTCCTTGCCCTCCGCGGGCACCTCGACGAACACGATGTCGCCGAGCTGGCTCTGGGCATAGTCGGTGATGCCGACGGTCGCGACGTCGCCGTCGACGTCGATCCACTCATGCTCGTCGGTGAAATAGCGGCTCATCTTGCGGCTCCCTTGCGGTGATAATGGTGGGGAACGAAAGGCATGGCGGCGACCTCGCATTCGTGCAGCCTGCCGCGCTGCGCGACGCGGATGCGGGTGGACGCCAGCGCCGACGCGACCGGCACATAGGCCATCGCGATCGGCCGCCCGAGCGACGGCGAATGGCCGCCGCTGGTGACGCGGCCGACCGCGTTGCCCTCATCGTCGAGCACGACCGCCCCCTCGCGGATCGGCTGGCGGCCATCGACGAACAGGCCGACGCGTTTGAGGATGGCGCCGTCGGCGAGTTCGGCGAGGATCCGGCCGGCGCCCTTGAAGCCGCCTTCCTCGCGGCGGCGCTTCGAGATCGCGAAGCCGAGATCGGCGGCGACCGGCGTGGTCTCCGGATCGAGGTCATGGCCGTAGAGCGGCAGGCCGGCTTCGAGCCGCAGCGAATCGCGCGCGCCGAGGCCGATCGGCCTGACCTCGGGCTCGCGGGTCAGCAGCGTCGCGACCGCCTCCGCCGCTTCGGCGGGACAAGAGATCTCGAAGCCGTCCTCGCCGGTATAGCCCGAACGGCTGATCCACGCATCGACGCCGGCGATCTCGTAGCGACCGCCGGTCATGAAGGTCAGCGCGTCGAGGCCGTAGTCGCCGGTGACGTGCCGCGCCAGCGCGTCGGCCGCCTTCGGACCCTGCAGCGCCAGCAGCGCATGGTCTTCGAGATGATTGATCGTGATCGCGTCGGGCAGATGCTCGCGCAGCCAGCCGATATCCTCCTGCTTCACAGCCCCGTTGACGACCATGTAGATGCCCTGGTTCCAGCGGCTCAGCATCAGATCGTCGAGAATGCCGCCGGCCTCGTCGAGCAGCAGCGAATAGCGCATCCGGCCGAGCTTGAGCCCCTTGACGTCGGCGGGCAGCAGGGCCTCGAGCGCCTCGTCGAGACCCTCGCCCGACAGGAACAGCTGGCCCATATGGCTGACGTCGAACAGGCCGGCGCTCTCGCGCGTCCACATATGTTCGGCGATGATGCCCTCATATTGGATCGGCATCTGGTAGCCCGCGAACGACACCATTCGCGCGCCGCGGGCATGATGCCAGGCGTCGAGCGGCAGCTGCTGATCTTCGGGTTCGGCGTGATCTTCGCTCAATCGGGGTCTCCACGACATCAGGATACCGGTCTGGCGCGCGGCGAGGCCGCCCGTTTCGATCCGATACCCCCTCTGTCACGGGACCTGAGAGCTTTGACCCGGCTTCAGCGCGAGCGCTTCAGCGGGGCTTACACCTTCGGTGGCCCGGCCTGGGGCCGGACGCTTTCCAGAGTGCCAAATGTCCGCGCGGTCCGTTGACCTGAGAGATTCCGGGGCGGTTGCTCCTTCGGCGGCGAGCCCGGCAAACCGGACCCACACTCTCCCGCGCGGCCATCCACCGGTTGCCCGGCAGCAGCGACGTCAGGCTTGGCCCGCCGCACGAGTCGAGTCAATCGCCTTATGGTGCGATGCGGCAAAGATTGCGGGTGACGTCCTGCTTCGGCGGCACAATAGCGACCAACGCCCCGACTGGTACCATGGCCCGAATCTCCTCGGAGATTTGGACGCGGCAACCCGGTTTGTGGTAAGATCGTGGAATGGAAAACAAGGCCCCGCTCAGGTTCAGCGACGACAGCCTCGAGGGCCGCTTGCAGCGGTTCGAGCAAGGGCTGGTCGATGCCGACATCGAAGGAATCAAGCCGGACCTCGAAGGTGAGGCGTTCGTGCGAGACTTGATTGTGCGCGGCATCAGGGGCGATGAGCGTATCGCGCGCATCACAGCCTATCTGGCGGCCCGAAGAGCGGCAAATATCGCCGCCGAATGAGAGAGTTTGGCCGGTCTGCGCGCGAGCAGCGCGAATATGAGCGCATTCGCTATCCCGGCAGCGACGTTCTGCGCAACAAGCTGGATTGCCGCACGCAGGACGACTTGGACGAAGCCGAACGGCTGATCGTCGCTGGCCAGCTGGAAGACGACCTACCTCCCGCCGCGACGCGCCTCGATGTGAGCGGGGTCAAGGCCATTCACCGCCACCTGTTCCAGGACATCTACCCATGGGCGGGCGAATTTCGGCGCTACACGACCGGTCGCGGAGACGCGCCATTTCCGCCGCCCGAATTCATCGAATCCTCCCTGGAGCGCCTTTTCGACGAGCTGCGCGCCGAGCACGGCCTGGCAAGCCTCGATCTCGCGACATTCGCGAACCGCGCCGCGCACTTCGTCAACGAACTCAACGCCGTTCACCCGTTCGTCGAGGGCAATGGCCGGATGCAGCGCGCCTAGCTGCGCCAACTCGCCGAGCAAGCCGGCTATTCGCTGCTGTTGACCGACGGCGACAGACATGAATGGTACCGCGCGTCCGCCCATGGCTTCTACAAGGGTGACGAGCCAATGGCGGCGCTGGTCCTGCGCGCCACGAAGCCGCTGGGCGCGCAAGCGTGAGCGGAAACGGCCGCGCTGGGCGAAGTCGAGGGCGGTAGTGGGTCTACCGCGTGACGTTATATTTCAGCTGCTCCGAATCGAGCTGGAACCCCAGCAGCAATTCGAAGCTGGCGCGCGACACCGCGGCGCGGATCTCGGGGTTCGCCATCGGGTCGATCGCCGCGTCGGCGTCGCCCGCCTTGCGCTTGCGCGTGATCTGGCGCTGGACCTCCGCCGGCAGGGTCGCCGCCGCCTTGTTGACCACCGCGGTGCCGCTGCCCGCCGCGGTCGCGCGCAGTTCGCCCTCGGCGAAATGGACGGTGACATTGTGGACGCGCTTGGCGACGATCGCGCTGCCGCCGCGCACGACGGTGGCGAAATAGGGCAAGGTCACGTCGCGTGCGCCATTGGGATCGGAGCGCCGCGCGATCACGTCGAAGGTGGAGGTGCTGACGAGGTCGGCGCCGCTTTCGTTGCAGCTGGTGCGGACGTTGGTGATCGCGGCGACGACGTCGATCGCGCGCGAATCGCGGCTCGCCGGCGGATTGAACAGAGTGACGTCGCCCGTATAGTCGGGGACGGCGACCGCCGGGCAGGCCGACCGGGTCACCGAAATGCCGCCGGCGGCATCGACGATCTCGTTGTCTTTCGAGCAGCCGGCGAGCAGGACGAGGACGGCTGCGGTAACGAGCGACGCTTTGATGGGGGGCACGAACGGATCCTTGGGTAACGAGGCGACGGCGGGCGATTTGCCACAAGTTGGACGCCCGGACCAGAGGAACCGGCTTTCGTGCCATCATGCAATCGCGTAGAGCCGGCCCGGTGATGACGATCGAGCCCGAGATGACGACGATGAGCGCTGCCGCGCTGCCCCCTCCCGAGCCGCTGCCGCCGCTCAAGCTGCTGATCGCCGCACCGCGCGGCTTCTGCGCCGGCGTCGATCGCGCGATCCGCATCGTCGAATTGGCGATCGAGAAATATGGCGCGCCGGTCTATGTCCGCCACGAGATCGTCCACAACCGCTTCGTCGTCGACAGCCTGCGCGATCAGGGTGCGGTTTTCGTCGAGGAACTCGACGAGGTGCCCGACGACGCGCCGGTGGTGTTCTCGGCGCATGGCGTGCCGAAGGCGGTGCCCAACAAGGCGAGCGAGCGCGGTCTGACCTGGCTCGATGCGACCTGCCCGCTGGTGTCGAAGGTCCATCGCCAGGCCGAGCGGCTGGTCGCGGCCGGGCGCCACATCCTGTTCATCGGCCATCGCGGCCATCCGGAGGTGATCGGCACGTTCGGCCAGGTGCCCGACGGATCGATGACGCTGATCGAGACGGTCGCCGACGTCCTGGCGCTGGTCCCGGCCGATATCGGCAAGCTTGCCTTCCTGACCCAGACGACGCTGTCGGTCGACGATACCGCCGAGATCGTCGCCGCGATCGGAACGCGCTTCCCCGCGGTCCTGGCGCCGCGCGGCGAGGACATCTGCTATGCGACGTCGAACCGCCAGGCCGCGGTCAAGGCGATCGCGCCGCAGTGCGAGGCGATGCTGGTGATCGGCGCACCCAATTCGTCGAACTCGCTGCGGCTGGTCGAGGTCGCCGAACGCTGCGGCGCGCGGGCGCGGCTGATCGAGCGCGCGAGCGAGATCGACCTCGGCTGGCTGCAGGGCGTGACGGTGCTGGGCATCACCGCCGGCGCGTCCGCCCCCGAACTGCTCGTCCGCGAAGTGATCGACCTGCTGTCCGCGCATTATCGCGTCGACAGCGAGGAGCTGGAAACCGCGGTCGAGACGATGGCGTTCAAGCTGCCGCGCGGCCTCGAAGCGGCCTGATCCCGATGGCGGTCTACACCCACGTCTCCGCCGAGGAGATGGCGGCTCTGCTCGCCCGCTACGACGTCGGCGACCTCGTGTCCGCCAAGGGCATCGCCGAGGGCGTCGAGAACAGCAATTATCTGGTGGACACGACCGGTGGCCGCTTCATCCTGACCCTGTACGAGAAGCGCGTCGACGCTGGCGACCTGCCTTTCTTCATGGGGCTGCTCGATCATCTCGCCGATGCCGGCAATCCGGTGCCGCGCGCGATCGCCGACCGGCACGGCGTGCAGATCCAGATTCTGGCCGGCCGGCCGGCCTGCCTGATCGAATTCCTGCCGGGGGTGTCGGTCAGCCACCCCACCGCCGCGCACGCCGCCGCCACCGGCCGCGCGCTGGGCGCGATGCACCGGGCGCTGGCGAGCTTCGCACCGACACGGGCCAACAGCCTCGGCCTTGCCGGCTGGCACGCGCTGGCGGCACGCTGCGGCGACGATCTCGACCGGATCCGGCCGGGCCTGCGCGCGACCGTGGCGGCCGAACTCGCCTGGCTCGACGCGCACTGGCCGCGCAACCTGCCCAGCGCCGTGGTCCATGCCGATCTGTTCCCCGACAATGTGCTGATGCTGGGCGACCGCGTGAGCGGCGTGATCGATTTCTATTTCGCCTGCACCGAGGTGCGCGCCTGGGACCTGGCGGTGACGCACAGCAGCTGGTGCTTCGAGAACGACGGCACCGGCTATCAACCGGCGCTCGGCGACGCCCTGGTCGACGGCTATGATGCGAGCTTCGGCCTCGACGCGGCCGAACGCGCCGCCTTCCAGGCACTGGCGCGCGGTTCATGCCTGCGCTTCCTGCTGACGCGGGCGTGGGACTGGCTCAACACGCCGGCCGACGCGCTGGTGACGCGCAAGGACCCGATCGCCTTCCTCAACCGCCTCGAATTTTACGCCAAATATCCGGATCTCGTGACCGCATGACCGCAACACCGCCGACAGAATTGCCCAGGGTCGACATCGCCACCGACGGCGCCTGCAAGGGCAATCCCGGCCCCGGCGGCTGGGGCGCGGTGATCCGTTCGGGGACGCGCGAGAAGGATATTTCGGGCGGCGAGGCGGAGACGACCAACAATCGCATGGAGCTGATGGCGGCGATCCGCGCGCTGGAGGCGCTCAAGAAGCCCTGTCACGTCAAGCTGTCGACCGACAGTCGCTATGTGATGGACGGGCTGACCAAATGGCTGGCCGGCTGGCAGCGCAAGGGCTGGAAGACCGCCGCCGGCCAGCCGGTGAAGAATGTCGACCTGTGGCGCGAACTGATCGCCGCCGCCGCCCCGCACCGGATCGACTGGACCTGGGTGAAGGGCCATGCCGGGCACCCGGACAATGAGCGCGCGGACAAGCTCGCGAGCGATGCGGCGGTGGCGGCGCGGCGCCGCTGATTTTCATCCTCCCTGCGCCGAAGGCGTGGGGAGTGAGACCGCTTGCGAAGCGGGTGGTCCCCCTCCCCGTCGCTTCGCGACAGGGAGGTTGAAGGATCAATCCTCCTCGACCGGCGCGTCGGGGCCATTCTTCAGGATCGACTCGATCGCGTTCTTCGCGCTCGCCTTGCTGGTGTAGCCCTCGGTCCAGAAGATCGTTTCGCTGTTATATTTGAACTTTGCGACGAACTCGCCGGCCTTGTTCTTCTCGATCACGAACTTGTGGGCCATCCTTGCCTCCTTCGGTGTGCGGAACCGACGTTAAGCCTGTGTGCGGGCATTCGCCAGCGAGCGAGTTTCAATCATTGTAAATTCGTCGCTGCGGCGAAGCGGCCGGGCGCATAAAGGGTGGCAACGATGCCGGCGACCAGCGGGTCGGGGTCGCGGCCGAGCAGCAGCGCCGCCGCCAGCTTTGCCGCCGCCGGCGCGGTCTGGATGCCGAAGCCGCCCTGCCCGGCGCACCAGAAGAAGCCGGGCTGGCCGGGATCGAAGCCATAGACCGGCAGCCGATCGGGCGCGAAGCTGCGCAGGCCGGCCCATTTGCGTTCGACCGACTCGATCCGCCAGTCGACGACGTCGCGCAGCCGTTCAATCGCCAGCGCGACGTCGATCTCCTCGGGCGCCGCGTCGCACGGCTCGGTCGGCGTCTCGTCGTGCGGACTGAGCCACAGCCGGCCGCCGGTCTCGCGCTTGAAATAGAAGCCGCCGGCGATGTCGAGTACCAGCGGCAGGTCGGCGGGCGGCGGCGGATCGGTGCGGCACTGGACGATCGTGCGGCGAAACGGGCGGATGCCGAGCGGCGCGGCGCCGCAGGCGCGGGCGACGTCGTCGGCCCAGGCGCCGGCCGCATCGACCAGGATCGCCGCCGTCACCGCGCCCGCCGTCGTGTCGATCGTCCAGCGCCCGTCGCGCCGGCGCGCCGAGCGCAGCCGGTGCGACGACAGGATCGTCACGCCGCGCCGGCGCGCGGCGGCGAGGCAGGCAGCGTGGAGGCCGCCGACGTCGATATCGGCGCAGCTCGCTTCCAGAATGGCTCTGTCCCATTTCGGGACGATGCCGGGGATTCGGCGGTGCAAGGCGGCGCGATCGAGTCGCTCGAGGTCGATCGCCTGCGCGAAAATCGCCTCGAACCCGTCCAGCAAAGCGGCGTCCTGCGTGCGCCCGATATAGAGCGCGCCGCAGCGGCTGAGGAAAGAGCGGTCGGCGATGTCGGCCGGCGGCGATGCCAGCCAGGGGCCGGAGGCAGTGGTCAGCGGCTGGACGCCGGCTCCGCCATAGCTTTCGGTCCAGAACGCGGCCGAGCGGCCGGTGCTGTGATAGCCGGGCTGATCCTCAGCCTCGAGCAAGGCGACGCGAGCGTACGGCGCCAGTTCGACCGCGAGACCGGCGCCGGCGATGCCCGCGCCGACGATGGCGACGTCATAGCCGGTCAAGCGGGATGGCCGGTCAAGGGTGGGGCGCCCGCGCTTCGAGAAAGCGATCGATCTCGGCGAGCGCCTGCGTGCGCACCGGATCGGCCTCGCGCAGGATCTCGTGCGCCGACTCGGGACCCCAGTTGCGGATCCGCGCATCGGGCAGGCGCGCGGCGATGCGCTTGTTCGCCGCCGAATCGACCAGCCGGTCGGCCTCGGCATTGAGGATCAGGATCGGCGTCGCGATGCCCTCGACCGCACCGGGCCGCGCGAAAGCGGCAGCGGAGGCATAAGCGACCGCGAGCCATTGCCAGCTCGGCGCGCCGAGGGTGATCTCGGGGCTGGCCTCCTTCCACCACAGTTCGTCGTCATAACGATCGGTGCTGTGCGTCAGCAAAGTCTGGCGCGGCGCGCGCGATGGACCGGGCCGTTCGTTGGGCACTTTCCAGGCCGCGCGATCGGGGGCGCCGATCCGCGCCATCAACCGCGCGACCACGGCGGCGATGCCCGGCGTCAGTGGGGTGCTGCGCAACCCGAGCATCGGCGCGACCAGCACCGCGGCATCGGGCGCAATCCGCTGCTCCATCAGCGCGCGCAACAACAGATGGCCGCCCATCGAATGCGCGACCACCACATGCGGTGCCGGCGACGTGGCTTTCCAGTCGGCGGCGAAGGCCGCGAGATCGTCGATCCAGGGCGCGAAATCGTCGATATGTCCCACTTTGGGATCGCGGCCGAGTCGGCCCGATCCGCCCTGCCCGCGCCAGTCGAACGACCGGATCGCCCAGCCCTGCGCGTGCCAGTGCGCGAACGCCTCGAGATATTTCTCGACCATGTCGCCGCGCCCGCCCTGGAAGATCAGGCTGCCGCGCGGCGCCATCTCAGCAGGCGGGTCCCAGGCGAACAGGCGGTGGCGCCAGCCATCGGGCGCGATCCACGCGCCGAAGCGCGCGGCCGGCGGAATGGCGCGGCGATCGAAAGAAAAGCCGGTCATCGGCGGATGGTTACGGTTTGGAAAGCCATAGTGTGTAGCTCCAATAAGCATGACGGGGGGGGTAATACAAACGGCGCTGGCCGTCATGCTGGGGCTGCTGCTCGTCAGGGCCGTCGTCACCGACATCCGCCGCCGCGACATTTCCAACCGGCTCACCGGCACGGTGGCGCTGCTGGCGCCGGTCTGCTGGTGGACCGCCGGACTCGATCCCTGGCCGGGCATGGCGATCCAGCTGGGGCTGGGACTCGCGGTGTTCGCGCTGTTCGCGATCGCCTTCATGCTGGGCGGGATGGGCGGCGGCGACGTCAAACTGCTGGGGGCTCTGGCCCTGTGGCTGCCGCTGCCGGATCCGCTGCTGGCGTTGCTGGGCCTGCCCGGCGCGACACCGCTGCCGTTCCACGATCTGTTGATGACGATCGCAGTGATGTCGATCATCGGCGGCGGGCTGACGCTCGTCATGGTGATCGCCCATCGCCTGCGCAAACTGCCGGGGAAACCCGAGACCCCTTATGGCGTGGCGATCTCGGCCGCCGGCCTTTGGGCGATTGGCGAACCTTATCTTAACCATTTTGTCTGATGAATGACATTCGTCCGACAAAAGGACCGTTGTCTGATTTGAGACCTGGCCAATTCGGGCCGCGCAGGAGGCGTTTCGCGTCATGGATGCAAAGAAAATCGCACTGCTGATAGGCGCGTTGCTGATCGCAGCGGTGACCGCCGTCTTGGCGAAGAACATGTTCAGCGGCGCCGGTTCGCCGCAGGCCGGAGCAGCGGCCATGCCAACCGATGGCCCGCAGGTGCTGGTCGCGACCCGCGCTTTGCCGGTGGGCACGATCATCGAGCCGGACAGCTTCCGCTTCCAGCCCTGGCCCAAAGAGCTGATCGACAAGGCCTATTACATCAAGGGCGAGGCCAATCCGCAGGGACTTGCCGGCACCGTGGTCCGCTTCGCGGTCACCGCCGGTCAGCCGATCACGCAGGGCAGCCTGGTGAAGCCCGGCGACCGCGGCTTCCTGGCGGCGGCGCTCGGGCCGGGCATGCGTGCGGTCACCGTGCCGGTGTCGACGCAGAGTGGCGTTGCCGGCTTCGTCTTCCCCGGCGATCGCGTCGATCTCGTGCTGACGCAGAGCGTCGCCGGCGGCGGTGATGGCGAGCCGCTGAAAGTGTCCGAGACGATCGTCCGCAACATGCGGGTACTCGCCACCGATCAGCGCACCAACAGCGAAGATGCCGAGGGCAAGACCGACGTCAAGGTCTTCTCCACCGTCACGATCGAGGCGACGCCCAAGATCGCCGAGAAGATCGCGGTGGCACAGACCATCGGCCAGCTCAGCCTCTCGCTGCGCTCGATCGCCGACAACACCGCCGAGCTGGAGCGCGCGATCGCCGCCGGCGAGGTGACGGTGCCGGAGAATGCCGATCCGAAGGCCGAGAAGCAGATGCTCCTCGCCATCGCCTCGCGCCCGGTCGACAACGACACGACCTATGTCACGGGCGCCGACGTGTCGCGCTTCCAGCGCCGCACCGTGCCGTCCAAGGCCGATGCAAGCGGCGGCGGGGATGCGAACGCAGCCGCGCTGGCCGGCATGGCGGCCGCTCTGGCCGGCAGGCCGACCGCACCGCCACCGGCGGCACCGACCGGACCCGTGGTCCGTGTCGCACGCGGCAACGCAATCACCGAAGTTCCGGTGGGGGGTAAATAAGATGCGCAATCTGAAGACGATGCAGGGGTCGGTGGGGACCGCTCTTGCTGCCATGCTGGCACTGGGATGCTCCCTTGCTTCGACACCCACCGGCGCCGCGGCGCCGACCGAGCGGGCTCCGGCCAATGCGATGGTGCTTTCGGTCGGCAATGGCCGCCTGATCAACCTGCCGAGTCCGATGAGCGACCTGTTCGTCGCCGACGACAAGGTCGCCGACGTCCAGGTCCGGTCGCCGACCCAGCTCTACATCTTCGCCAAAGGGCCGGGCGAGACCGCGATCTACGCGACCGCCAGATCGGGCGCGGTGGTCTATTCCACCAGTGTCCGGGTCGGCACCAACATCGGCTCGGTCGGGCAGATGCTGCAGCTGGCGATGCCCGACTCGGCGATCGTCGCCACGCCGATGAACGGCATGATGCTGCTCACCGGCACGGTCCACGGCCCCGAAGACGGTGCCGAAGCCGAGCGGCTGGTCCAGGCCTATGTCGGTGACGGCACCAAGGTGGTCACGCGGCTGAGGACGGCGACGCCGCTGCAGGTCAATCTGCAGGTCCGCATCGTCGAAATCAGCCGCGAGCTCGGCAAGGAGATCGGCGTCAACCTGCTGACGCGCGACAAGACCAGCGGCTTCGGGTTCGGCGTCAGCCGTGGCAACCCCGGCACGATCTCCGATATTACGAGCCCGACGCTCAAGGATAATTTCGGCAACCCGCTCGTCGTCGGCAAGAACGACGTCTTCAACGCCGCGGGGGGCGGCGTAACGTCGCTGGGATTTGCCGGCCACCTTCTCGGCCTCGATATTCTCAGCACGCTCGACCTCGCCGAGAGCGACGGTCTGGTGACCACGCTCGCCAATCCGAACCTGACCGCGCTGTCGGGCGAAACCGCCAGCTTCCTGGCCGGCGGCGAGATCCCGATCCCGATTTCCCAGCAACTCGGCCAAGTGACCGTCGAGTACAAGCAATATGGCGTCAGCCTGGCGTTCACGCCGACCGTGCTGGGCGATGGCCGCATCTCGATGCGCGTCCGCCCGGAAGTCTCGGAACTGTCGACGGTGGGCGCCGTCACGCTCAACAATTTCTCGGTGCCGGGCATCACCACGCGGCGCGCCGAGACGACGGTCGAGCTCGGCTCGGGCCAGAGCTTCATGATCGGCGGCCTGCTGAGCAATGCCAGCAGCAATTCGGTGGAAAAGGCGCCGTGGCTGGGTGATCTGCCGATCCTCGGCAATCTGTTCCGCTCGAAGAAATGGAAACGGTCCGAATCGGAACTGGTGATCGTGGTCACGCCCTATCTGGTCAAGCCGGTCTCGGCGAACCAGATCGTGCTGCCGACCGACGGCTATCACACGCCCAACGACTTCAACAACGTCATCGGCAACCAGACCTTCGAAGGCAAGTCCGGCGAGAAACGGCCGACGCCGCAGCCGGCCGCGCCGAGCCAGGTCCAGCCTTCGCTGGGTGCGATCCTGCCGCAGGATCCGGCCCGTGCCACCGGTCGCAAGACGGGCAGCCGCGCCGCAGCCCCCGGCTTCAGCTTCAGCAAGTGATCCGCGGGATCAGGGAGACTATCATGCGCTTCACTCCTCTCATGACCGCAACCGCGCTGGCGCTGGCGCTGGGCGGCTGCGGTGGTACGACCAACACCGGCCTGGAATCGGTCCACCAGCCAGTCGTCAGCCGCACCGACTATGTGATCGACGTCGACGCCAATGGCGGCAGCATCGGCCCGCAGGAAAGCGCGCGGCTGGTCGGCTGGTTCGACGCGCTGAAGCTCGGCTATGGCGATCGCATCGCGGTCGACGACCCGGCCGGCGGTTATGGCGCGCACAACGACGTCGCGGCGATGGCCGCGCGCTATGGCCTGCTGATCGACGATCAGGCGCCGGTGACCGCCGGCGGGATCGCGCCGGGCATGGTCCGCGTGATCGTCAGCCGCAAGACGGCGTCGGTGCCGCACTGCCCCGACTGGAGCCGGCAATCGCAGCCCGAATATGAGAGTTCGACGATGTCGAACTTCGGCTGCGCGACCAACGCCAATCTGGCGGCGATGGTCGCCAACCCCGAGGACCTGATCCACGGCCAGGAAGGCAGCGCGACTGCGGATGCCGCGACCTCGGGCAAGGCGATCAAATATTATCGCGACAAGGCGCCGACCGGGGCGGGCGCAGTCAAGAGCGAGAGCACGAGGAGCGGACAATGAACGCACCATGGAATGTTCAGCGCGGGGCCGCGCTGCGTGAACCCTTCACCGCCTATGTCTGCGACGATGCCACCGCCGACCAGATCCGCGCGATCTCGGTCGAGCTCGGCTGGTCGGCCGACAAGGTCAACAAGGGCGGGCTGCGCAACGCAGTCCAGTCGCTGTCGGTCTCGGCGAGTCCGAACGTGCTGTTCGTCGATCTCAGCGAGTCGGGCGATCCGCTCAACGACATCAACGCACTGGCCGAAGTCTGCGAACCCGGCACGGTCGTCATCGCGTCGGGCCAGGTCAACGACGTCCGGCTGTATCGCGATCTCGTCGCCAGCGGCATCCAGGACTATCTGCTGAAACCGTTCAGCCTCGATCAGCTGCGCGAGACGCTGACGCAGGCGCAGGCGGTGTTCAACGCGCCCAAACATGTCGATGCCTCGGCCGATCGTCCGCATATGATGGCGGCGGTGATCGGCGCGCGCGGCGGCGTCGGCGCCTCGACGATCGCGACTTCGCTCGCTTGGCTGTTCGGTGACCGCAGCAACCGCTCGACGGCCTTGCTCGATCTCGACGTCCATTTCGGCACCGGTGCGCTCGCGCTCGACCTCGAGCCTGGCCGTGGCCTGACCGACGCGATCGACAATCCGAGCCGCATCGACGGGCTGTTCATCGAACGCGCGATGGTGCGCGCGAACGACAAGCTCGCCGTGCTCTCGGCCGAAGCGCCGATCAGCCAGCCGCTGATGAGCGACGGCAGCGCCTTCTTCCAACTGCAGGAAGAAATGCGCCAGGCGTTCGAATGCACGATCATCGATCTGCCGCGCAACATGCTGGTCCAGCACCCGCATCTGCTGCACGACGTCCAGGCGACGATCGTCGTCGCCGAACTGACCCTGGCGGCGGCACGCGACGTGATCCGCATCCTCTCGTGGCTGAAGTCGAACGCGCCGCAGACCAAGATCTTCGTCGTCGCCAACCGCGTGCCCGTCACCGGCGTGCCCGAGGTCAACCGCAAGGATTTCGAGACCTCGATCGAGCGCAAGATCGATCTGGTGATCCCGCTCGACCAGAAGCTCGCGGCGCAGGCCGCGAAACTGGGCAAGCCGCTGGCGGAAGCCGGCAAGGGCGCCAAGACGACTCAGGCGCTGGTCGAACTGGCACAGCGCGTGCTGGCGATCACCGAGGGCGATATCGCGATACCGGCGAAGGCGGCCGGCAGTGCGATGTCGCTGCTGGGCAAGCTGGGTGACTTCAAGAGAAGGATGCCCTCGTCAGCGAAGAAACTGAAGCTTTCGAAGGAAGGTTGAACGACGGGCGTGGCCTGGCCGCGTCCGTCATTCCGAACGTCAACAAGCGGGAGCCGGGTGAACTGACATGCCGATGATGCCGATGATCCTGATTGCGGCCGGCCTGATCGGCATGGCCCTGATGCTCGTCGCCGCCTTTTCCGGCCCGTCGATCGAGAAGGCGCAGACCCGGCGGATGAGCGCGCTGCGCGACCGCCACAGCGATTCGACCGGCGCCGTGGTCGAAGCCCAGATGCGCCGCATCGCCGCCAATCGCGCGACGCGCATGGACGGCTTCGCCTCACAGATCCTGCCGAACCCGGCCTTGCTGCGCAAACGCATCGCGATGACCGGCAAGCCCTGGAAGCTCGGCCAGTATCTGGTGGCCAGCATAGGCCTGCTGGTGGGCGTGGCCGCGCTCGCCTGGTTCATTGGCGCGCCGATCCTGCTGGCGCTGGGCCTCGGCCTGCTCGTCGGTCTCGGCCTGCCGCACATGGTGGTCGGCTTCTTCATCGGCCGGCGCCTCAAGCGCTTCAACGCGCGCTTTCCCGATGCGATCGATCTGCTGGTCCGCGGCCTGCGCTCGGGCCTGCCGATCTCGGAGACGCTGACGGTGGTCGGCACCGAGGTGCCGGGGCCGGTGGGCGAGGAGTTCCGGATGGTCGGCGACAAGATCAAGATCGGCCGGACGATGGATGCGGCGCTGCAGGATACCGCCGACCGGCTGGGCACGCCCGAATTTCAGTTCTTCGTCATCACGCTCGCGATCCAGCGCGAAACCGGCGGCAATCTCGCCGAGACGCTGTCGAACCTGGCCGAGGTGCTGCGCAAGCGCGGCCAGATGAAGCTCAAGATCAAGGCGATGTCGTCCGAATCGAAGGCGTCGGCCTATATCATCGGCGCGCTGCCGTTCATCGTGTTCGGGCTGATCTGGTTCATCAACGGCAGCTACATGCAGAAATTCTTCATCGACGAACGGCTGATCATCACCGGCATGGGCGGGATGGTGTGGATGGCGATCGGCGCGTTCGTCATGGCCAAGATGATCAACTTCGAGATCTGAGCCGAAATCTGATCTGGGCAATTACCGCGATTTCCCGATGGAAATCGCCTCGAGAGGCGGACGACGATGGGTGAGACGGGTGGACCGACGCTGCTGGGTGTCGATGTGCTGTGGGTGGCGACCCTGCTCGTCGCCGTCGCCACGATGGCGATGATGGTCGCGATCTATGCCGCCACCACCGTGCGCGATCCGATGGCGAAGCGCGTCAAGGCGCTCAACGATCGTCGCGAGCAGTTGAAGGCGGGCATCACCGCCTCCACCTCGAAGCGCCGCGCCAGGCTCAACCAGAAGAACGAGACGACCGATCGGATGCGATCGTTCCTGCAGTCGCTGCAGGTGCTGCAGGACGAGCAGTTGAAGGCGGCGCAGATCAAGCTGATGCAGGCTGGTATCCGATCGAAGGACGCGGCGGTGGCGGTGATCTTCGGCCGGCTGGTGATGCCGGTCGTGTTCGGCGGCGCGATGGTGCTGGCGGTCTATGTGTTCGGAATCCTGCCCGAATGGACGCCGATCAAGAAATTCGGGCTGACCGCGGGCACTTTGATCCTCAGCTACAAGGCGCCGGACATCTGGTTGAAGAACAAGGTCTCCAAGCGCACCGACGCGATCCGCAAGGGCCTGCCCGACGCGCTCGACCTGCTGGTGATCTGCGCCGAGGCCGGCCTGACCGTCGACGCCGCGTTCCACCGCGTCGCCAGGGAGCTCGGCAGGGCCTATCCCGAACTGGGCGACGAGTTCGCGCTGACCGCGATCGAACTGGGCTTCCTCACCGATCGCCGCTCCGCGTTCGAAAATCTCGCGGCCCGCGTCGACCTCGAGGCGGTGCGCGGCGTCGTCACGACGATGATCCAGACCGAGAAATACGGCACCCCGCTCGCCTCGGCGCTGCGGGTGCTCTCCGCCGAATTCCGCAACGAGCGGATGATGCGCGCCGAGGAAAAGGCCGCGCGCCTGCCCGCGATCATGACCGTGCCGCTGATCCTGTTCATCCTGCCCGTGCTGTTCGTCGTGATTCTCGGGCCGGCAGCCTGCTCGATCAACGACGCCCTGCTCAGCGGCAAATGAGCAGCGCAACGGAACGACATTCGATCACAGCGGTTCTGTTCCCGTAACGACAGGAGCGGAACCGCGATGTTTTACGATACCAAAGAACTCGCGATCATGGCGCTGGTCCTGCTGCTCGGCATCGTCATCGGCATGATCATGCGCGGCGGCAACGGACGCCTCAGGCAGCAGCTTGCCGACGAGCGCGCCGCGCATATCGCCACCCGCAAGGAGCGCGACGCGCGGATCAACGAGATCGAACGCACCCGGGTGGTGCCGCCGCCGCGGGTGTAAGTGCCTCTTGTTCCCCTCCCGCTTGCGGGAGGGGAGACATTTCTACTTGCGCGCCTTGAGCGCGGCCTGCGCCGCGGCCAGCCGCGCGATCGGCACGCGATAGGGTGACGCCGAGACGTAATCCAGACCGATGATCTCGCAGAAATCGATGCTCGCCGGATCGCCGCCATGTTCGCCGCAGATGCCGAGCTTGATGTCGGGCCGGGTCGCCCTGCCCCGCTCCGCGGCCATGGAGATCAGTTCGCCGACGCCCTCGATGTCGAGGCTGACGAACGGGTCGCGGGCGTAGATGCCCTTTTCGACATAGGTGGTGAGGAAGCGGCTGGCATCGTCGCGGCTGACGCCGAGCGTGGTCTGGGTCAGATCGTTGGTGCCGAAGCTGAAGAATTCGCCGACCTCGGCGATCTCGGCCGCCTTCAGCGCGGCGCGCGGCAGCTCGATCATCGTGCCGACGAGATAGTCCACGGTCGCGCCCTGCTCGGCGAACACCGCCCTGGCGGTGTCGTCGATCACCGTCTTCATCAGGTCGAGCTCGCGGCGCGTGCCGACCAGCGGCACCATCACCTCGGGGATCGGCGCGAGGCCGCTCTTCGCCGACACCGCCAGCGCGGCCTCGAAGATCGCGCGCGCCTGCATCTCGTAGATCTCGGGATAGGTCACGCCCAGCCGGCAACCGCGATGGCCGAGCATCGGGTTGAATTCGTGCAGTTCCGAAACCCGCCGCTTGAGCGTCGCGATGTCGACGCCGGCGGACTTCGCGACATCCTCGAACTCGCTCTCGGCGTGCGGCAGGAATTCGTGCAGCGGCGGATCGAGCAGACGGATCGTCACCGGCAGGCCGGCCATGATCGTGAAGATCTCGGTGAAGTCGGCGCGCTGTTCGGGCAGCAATTTGGCGAGCGCGGCGCGGCGGCCGGCCTCGTCTTCGGCGAGGATCATCTGGCGCACGGCGGTGATGCGCGCGGCATCGAAGAACATATGTTCGGTGCGGCACAGGCCGACGCCCTCGGCGCCGAAATCGCGCGCGACCTGGCAATCGAGCGGAGTCTCGGCATTGGCGCGGACCTTGAGGCGGCGGACCTCGTCGGCCCAGCCCATCAGCACGCCGAAATCGCCGGCGAGTTCGGGCTGCATGGTCTCGACCAGGCCCACCATCACCTCGCCGGTGGTGCCGTCGATCGTGATGACGTCGCCGGCGACGAGCTGCCGGTTGCCGACCTTGAGCGTGCCGGCCTTGGCGTCGATCACCAGAGTGCCCGCGCCCGAGACGCAGGGCCGGCCCATGCCGCGCGCGACCACCGCCGCGTGGCTGGTCATGCCGCCGCGCGCGGTGAGGATGCCGCGCGCCGCATGCATGCCGTGAATGTCTTCGGGCGAGGTCTCGACGCGGACGAGGATCACCTCGGCGCCCAGCGCCGCGCGGGTCTCGGCGGTGTCGCTGTCGAACACGATCTCGCCGGACGCGGCGCCGGGCGAGGCCGGCAGTCCCTTGGTCAGCACGTCGCGCGGCGCCTTGGGGTCGAGCGTCGGGTGGAGCAGCTGGTCGAGCGCCATCGGATCGACGCGCGCGATCGCCTCCTCGCGGGTGATCAGGCCTTCCTCGGCCATGTCGACCGCGATCTTGAGCGCGGCCTTCGCGGTACGCTTGCCCGATCGCGTCTGGAGCATCCAGAGCTTGCCCTGCTGCACCGTGAACTCGATGTCCTGCATGTCGCGATAATGGGTTTCGAGCAGGTCGAAGACGCGGGCGAGCTCGCCATAGGTCTCGGGCATCGCCTCTTCCATCGACAGCGCCCTGGCGTTGGCGGCCTCGCGCGCGGCCTTCGTCAGATATTGCGGCGTGCGGATGCCGGCGACGACGTCCTCGCCCTGCGCGTTGATCAGGAACTCGCCATAATAAGCGCGGTCGCCCTTGGCGGGATCGCGGGTGAAGGCGACGCCGGTGGCCGAGGTGTCGCCCATATTGCCGAACACCATCGCCTGGACGTTGACCGCGGTGCCCCAGCTCGCCGGGATGTCGTTGAGGCGGCGATAGACCTTGGCGCGATCCGACTGCCACGACCCGAACACCGCGCCGACCGCGCCCCACAGCTGGTCGTGGACGTCCTGCGGGAACGGCTTGCCCCAGAGCTCCTCGACGAGGCGCTTGTACTCGGCGACGAGCGCCTGCCAGTCGTCGGCGGTCAGCTCGGTGTCGAGATAGATGCCCTTGTCTTCCTTGGCGATCTCGAGCGCTTCCTCGAACGCGCCATGATCGAGTTCGAGCACGACGTCCGAATACATCTGGATGAAGCGGCGATAGCTGTCCCACGCAAAGCGTGCGTCGCCCGAGGTGGCGGCGAGCCCCTGCACGGTGGCGTCGTTGAGGCCGAGGTTGAGGACGGTATCCATCATCCCCGGCATCGAGACCCGCGCGCCCGAACGCACCGACACCAGCAAGGGATCGGCGGCGTCGCCGAAGCGCTTGCCGGTAATGCCCTCGATATGGGCGAGGCCGGTAGCGACCTGCGCCCTCAGCTCGTCCGGAAAGACCTCGCCATCGACATAATAGCGCGTGCACATCTCGGTCGAGATGGTGAAGCCTGGCGGCACCGGCAGGCCGATCGACGCCATGCCGTCGAGATTCGCGCCTTTGCCGCCGAGCAGATTCTTGTCGCCCTTACCACCATCCGAGACACCGCCGCCGAAGCGGTAGACATATTGCGTCATCGATCCGTCCTGTTTTGCTGCGATGCAGCATAGTGTGCAGACCCGGATTTATCGAGTCCAGATTTGCAGGGCTTTTGGGTCAGCCCTCGATCTTGGAGAAATCGGCGACGCGGTGCACGGCGTCGCGGACGCGGGCGAGCAGCCCGAGCCTGGCGGTCCGCTTGTCCGGGGCGCTGTCGTTGACGGTCACGCTTTCGAAGAAGGCGTCGATCGGCGCACGCAGGCTGGCGAGCGCGGCCATGGCGCGTTCGAAATCCTCGGCGGCGATCGCCGCGTCGGCGGCGGGTTCGGCGGCGTCGAGCGCAGCGAGGAGAGCGGTTTCGGCGGGTTCGGGAGTGTAAGAGCCCTCTCCCCGCTGGGGAGAGGGTTGGGAGAGGGGCATGTCCACGGGCTCCGTCGCAGGGCGCGACTCCCCCTCTCCCCGGCCCTCTCCCCGGAGGGGAGAGGGGGGAACGCCTTCCTTCTTCAGGATGTTCGCGGCGCGCTTGTAGCCGGCGAGCAGGTTGGCGCCGTCCTCGGTGGCGACGAAGGATTGCAGCGCGTGGACGCGGGCGAGCAGGCGGACGAGATCGTCCTCACCGCCGAGTGCGAACACGGCGTCGATCAGGTCGTGGCGTACCCCGGCCTCGCGTTGTTGGACTTTGAGACGGTCGGCGAAGAAGTCGAGGAGACTTTGCTCCACCGCGTCGACAGGAGTGCTTTGCGCCGGTACATCGGGCAAGAGCTGACTCGCATCCTCCTCGATACTCGCTGCGCCAACCCAAACTGCCTGTTTGAAAAGTGGAAGCAGATTCATCCGCGTGCCATTCTGCAGAATGGTCTGAATGACCTGCAAGGCAGCACGGCGCAAACCAAATGGATCCTTCGACCCTGTAGGTCGGATACCGACGCCAAAAAAACGAGCCAGCGTATCGATGCGATCCGCAATTGCTACACAAGCCGGGATACATCCATCGACTGCAGCAACATATTGCTGCTTCAATGCCGAAACCGTACCGGGCTTCTCGCCTGCGCGATCGGCATAGTAACCGCCCATGATGCCCTGCAGCTCGGGAAACTCACCCACCATTCCCGTTGCGAGATCAGCCTTTGCGAGCAACCCCGCCCGCCGTGCGGTGTCCGGATCGCGCTCCGGGAAATACTGCTCGGCGATCCAGCCGGCCAGCACACTGATCCGGTCGGCCTTCGCGCGCAGCGTGCCCATGCCTTCGTAGAATAGCATGGTCTCGAGCTTCGGCAGGAAATCCTCGAGCGGGATCTTCAGGTCCTGTTCCCAGAAGAATTTCGCGTCCGACAGCCGCGCCGCCAGCACCTTGCGATTGCCCTCGACGATCAGCGCGCCGGCATCCGCCGCCTCGATGTTGGCGGTGCAGATGAACGCCGGCGCCAGCGCGCCCGCGGCGTCGTTCAACGCGAAATATTTCTGGTTGGTGCGCATGGTGAGCTGGATCACCTCGCGCGGCACGTCGAGGAAGGCCGGGTCGAACGCGCCCAGCAGCGGCACCGGCCATTCGGTGAGCCCGGCATTCTCGGCGACCAGCCCCTCGTCGGGCACGACGACGAGGCCGGCATTGGCCGCGGCGCGGTCGGCGCCTTCGCGGATGATCGCCTTGCGTTTCTCCTGGTCGACGATCACGTGGCAGGCGTTGAGCTTGGCGACATAATCGTCGGCCGAGCCGATCGTGATGCGGCCGGGATGATGGAAGCGGTGACCGACGGTCTCATAGCCGGAGCAGATCCCGGCGATCTCGACCGGCACCAGCTCCTCGCCCAGCAGAGCGACGATGCCCTGCAGCGGCCGCACCCAGCGCAGGCTTTCGGTCGATTGCGATGCGATGCCCCAGCGCATCGCCTTGGGCCACGGGAAAGCGCGGACGATCGCCGGGATCGCGGCCGAGAGCACCTCGGCGGTGGCGCGGCCGGGTTTCTCGATCACCGCGAACACTATGCCGTCGCGATCGACGAGCTGCTCGCGGGTCAGGCCGGTCTTGCGGAGGAAACCCTCCAGCGCCTGCGACGGCGCCGATGCGCGCGGGCCCTTGAGCTCCTCGCTGACGGCCTCGGTGGCGAGCGGCAGGCCGCGCGCGATCAGGGCGAGCCGGCGCGGGGTGGCGAAGGTCTCGATCGCGTCCGCTTTCAGGCCGGACTTCGCGATCTCCTCGGCGAACAGGCGGGCGAGGTCGGCGCGCGCCTTGTCCTGCATGCGCGCGGGGATTTCCTCGGAGAGGAGTTCGAGGAGGAAGGCGGTCACAGCATTTCCTCACGACCGCGATCACACATTGGCTCGTGAAAGCGCGCGGCAGTTAAGCCCCTCCCCTTCAGGGGAGGGGTTGGGGTGGGGGCGAGCGAAGCGAGCTTCTGCGTGCGCGGCGAAGCGTTGCTGGGGGCATCGAGCCCCCACCAACGCTGATCCCACCCCGACCCCTCCCCTGAAGGGGAGGGGAGACTCGCGGAGGCCCTCATCATGCCGCCCACCCGTTGGTCTCCATCCACGCCTGGCAGCTGCCCTTCGCGAGATCGCGGACGCGGCCGATATAGGCCTGGCGCTCAGCGACCGAGATCACGCCGCGGGCGTTGAGCAGGTTGAAGATGTGGCTGGCCTTGATCGCCTGGTCATAGGCCGGCAGCGGCAGCTTGCGCTCGAGGCAGGCCTGGCATTCGGCGGCGGCGTCCTTGAACCAGCGGAACAGGGTCTCGGTGTTGGCGACCTCGAAATTATAGGCGCTGAACTGCTTCTCGTTCTCGAGGAAGACGTCGCCGTACGACACGCCATGATCGTTGAAGCGCAGGTCGTAGACACGGTCGACGCCCTGGATGTACATCGCCAGCCGTTCGAGGCCGTAGGTGAGTTCGCCCGCCACCGGCTTGCAATCGAACCCGCCGACCTGCTGGAAATAGGTGAACTGGGTCACCTCCATGCCGTCGCACCACACTTCCCAGCCGAGGCCCCAGGCGCCGAGGGTGGGGCTTTCCCAGTCGTCCTCGACGAAGCGGATGTCGTGGCGGGTGAAATCGATGCCGATCGCCTTCAGGCTGCCGAGATACAGGTCCTGGATGTCGGCCGGGCTGGGCTTCAGGATCACCTGATATTGGTAATAATGCTGCAGCCGGTTCGGATTCTCGCCATAGCGGCCGTCGGCGGGCCGGCGGCTGGGCTGGACATAGGCGGCGTTCCACGGGTTCGGCCCCAGCGCGCGCAGGGTCGTGGCCGGGTGGAAGGTGCCCGCGCCCATCTCGACGTCATAGGGCTGGAGGATCACGCAGCCGCGCGCGCTCCAATAGGCATGGAGCGTCAGGATCAGATCCTGGAAGCTGAGCGGCTTCGATTCAGGCAAGGAACGGCCTTCGCAGTTGCAATAATTCTACGCGCGCCGCTTTGGCGGATGGGCGTGCGAGGGTCAACCGGCGGCCGCCGCGATGATCGGCACGAAATCCGCCGCCTTCAGGCTCGCGCCACCGACCAGCGCGCCGTCGACATCGGCGATGTGGAGCAGTTCGGCGGCGTTCGACGGCTTGACCGAGCCGCCATAGAGGATCCGCACGCCGGCGCCGGCCTCGCCCAGCAGCGCGACGAGCTTCGCCCGGATCGCGGCATGCATCTCGCCGACGTCGGCGGCCGACGGCGTGCGGCCGGTGCCGATCGCCCAGACCGGCTCATAGGCGATGACGAGCCGCTGCGCGTCCTCGCCGGCCGGGACCGATCCTTCGAGCTGGCCCTCGACCACCGCGACGGCGCGGCCGGCATCACGCTGGGCCTCGGTCTCGCCGACGCAGACAATCGCGATCAGGCCGGCGGCGATCACCGCCGCAGCCTTCGCCTGGATCTCGGCATCGGTCTCCTGTTGGTCGGTCCGGCGTTCGCTGTGGCCGACGATCGCGAAGCGCGCGCCGATCTCGCTCAGCATGGCCGCCGAGATGCAGCCGGTATGCGCGCCCGACGCGGCGGCATGGCAATCCTGCGCGCCGATCGCCAGATCGGGGCAGCGCGCGGCGGCGGCGGCGATCAAAGTGAAGGGCGGCGCGACCGCGACGTCGAGGCCTGGATGGGCCTCCACCGCGGCACCGATCGCGTCGAGTTCGGCCAAAGCCGCCAGATCGCCGTTCATTTTCCAGTTCCCGGCAATCAGCTTGCGATTGGCCATGTCTATGCTCCCTGCCCGTTTTGTCGCGCGCCCGATAGCAACCGCGGCCCCCGCCGCCAACCGGCTTCCGACATGCCGGCCGCCTGCCAACGAGGCTGCCAACATGCTTGTAGCGCCGCCGCCCCGCCCCTAAAGCGAGGGCCGCTTTTTTCCTTGTCGCTGGAATTTCGATGCTCACCTTTTTCCGCCGCATGCTCAATTCGAGGATCGGCATCGCAGTGGCCGGCATCCTGCTCGCGGTGATCGCAGTCAGCTTCGCGATGTCGGACCGCAACAATATTCTCGGCAGCGCCGGCAGCCAGGCCGGCAGCGGCGAGCGGCTGGTGAAGATCGGCAAGGAAGGCATCTTCGCCAACGACGTGCGCGAAGCGATGGAAGCGCGGCTCGACGAGGCACGGCAGCAGAATCCGACGATCGACATGGCCGGCTTCATCGCCGGCGGCGGCTTCGAATCGACGCTGGAGGGCATGATCGCCCAGCGCGCGATCGACGGCTTCGGCCGCCAGCAGGGGCTGCGCGCGAGTAAGAAGCTGGTCGATGGCGAGATTGCCAGCATCTCCAGCTTTTATGGTCCGACCGGCCAGTTCGACCGGTCGATCTTCCTGCGATTGCTCAACGACCGCAATCTGACCGAGACCCAGGTCCGCGAGGATTTCGCGCGCGTGCTGGTGTCGCGCCAGTTGCTCGGGCCGGTGGCCGCGGCCGCCAAGGTACCCGCGCAACTGGCATTGCCCTATGCATCATTGCTGCTCGAGACGCGCGACGGCACGCTCGCGGCAATCCTTTCGGGTGCGATGGAGCGCGGCCCCGATCCAACGCCGGCCGAACTCGAGACATTCTACAAGCGCAACATCCGCCGCTACACCGTGCCCGAGCGCCGGATCGTGCGCTTTGCGGCGTTCGGCCCGAACCGCTTCACCGATCTGAAGGCCACCGACGCCGAACTGGCCAAGGCCTATAATGATCGCAAGGCCGAGTTCGCGGCGAAGGAAACGCGCAGCTTCACCCAGGTGATCCTGCCTAGCCGCGACGCGGCGCAGGCGCTCGCAGCCAAGGTGCGCGCCGGCACCGCCATGGCCGCTGCCGCCAGCGCGGTCGGGCTGGAAGCCTCCAACAGCGGCGCCGTCGAGAAAGCGGCGTTCGCGACCGCGACCTCGCCGGCGATCGCCAATGCCGCCTTCGCCGCCGCCAAGGGCGCGGTGCTCGATCCGGCGCAGTCCGGCCTCGGCTGGAACGTGGTGAAGGTGGACGAGATCGCCACCGTTCCCGCGCGGACGCTCGATCAGGTCCGCACCGAACTGGCGGGAACGATCGAGAAGACCAAGATCGAGACCGCGATCGCCGATCTGCACGCGAAGATCGACGAAGCGATCAACAATGGCTCGACCTTCGACGAGATCGTCGCCGCCAACAAGCTGGAGGTGACCACGACCCCGGCGGTGATGGCCAATGGCGCCGACCCGGACAAGCCGGGCGAGACGCCGCCGCCGGGCCTGGCCGAAGTGCTGCGTCCCGCGTTCGACGCCGATGTCGACGAGGATCCGTCGGTGATCCCGGTCGGACCGGCCACCGCCCAGAGCTTCGCGCTGATGGACGTCGTCAAGATCATCCAGCCCACGCCGAGGAAGCTGGAAGCGATCAAGGCGCCGGTCACCAATGAATTCCTGCTCGATCGTGCGTCGAAAGCCGCACGCACGGCCGCGCTGGCGGTGATCGCCAAGGTCAACAAGGGCATGACGCTCGAGCAGGCGCTACGCGAAGTCGGCCGGCCGCTGCCGCCGGTCAAGTCGATCGGCGGCCTGCGCATGGCGATGATGAAGCGCGGGCAGGGCCGCGTGGAGCCAACCGACGCGCTGCTGCTGAACATGGCGCCCAAGAGCGTCAAATTGCTGGAAATCCCGGGCAAGCAGGGCTGGTATGTCGTCTATCTGAAGACGATCGTGCCGGGCGATGCCAGCGGCAATCCCGAGCTGGTGAAGCAGATCCAGAGCAGCTTCGAGCAAGCGATCGGCAGCGAATATGCCGAGCAGTTCGGCGCCGCGGCGCGCGCGGCGCTGGGCGTCGAGCGCAACGAAGAAGCGATCGCCAAGCTGAAACGCGAGCTGGGCGGCGAGCCCGCCGACAAGTGAGCGGCAGGCCAGTGAGAATGGGGCGATGAGCGGAGACCGCGCCGCGCTCGCCGCGCTGGCCGCCGGCCGGCCGGCGCTGATCCACCGTCGCCAGATCGCCGACACCGATACGCCCGTCTCGACCGCGCTGAAGCTGATCGAGCCCGGACGCGGCGACTTCCTGCTCGAATCGGTCGAGGGCGGCGCGGTGCGCGGCCGCTACAGCCTGATCGGCGTGGCGCCGGACCTGGTGTTCCGCGCGCACGGCAACGCCGCCGAGATCAATCCGGCCTGGCTGACCGACCGCGCGGCGTTCGCCGCCGTCGACGGCGGTGCGCTGGCGGCGCTGCGCGCGCTGGTCGGCCGCTGCCGGATGGACGTCCCCGAGGGCCTGCCGCCCGCGCTCGCCTGCCTCGTCGGCTATTTCGGCTATGAGACGGTCGGGCTGGTCGAGAAGCTGCCGCGACCGGCCGAGAATCCGATCGGCGTACCCGACATGCTGTTCGTCCGGCCGACCTTGATCCTGGTGTTCGACCGCCTGGCCGACGAACTCCATCTCGTCGCGCCGGTCTGGCCCGAAACGCACGGCTCGCCCGAGCGCAAGGTCGCCGACGCGCATGAGCGGATCGAGGCCGCGGCGGCACGGCTGGCGGCGCCCCTGCCCCGCGCCGCGACCCCGCCGCCCGCGGCCGATTTCGCGGTCACGCCGGTGCTCGCGCCCGGCCGGTACGCAGCGATGGTCGAGCGCGCGAAGGACTATATCGCCGCCGGCGACATTTTCCAGGTGGTGATCGCCCAGCGCTTCACGGTGCCGTTCACCTTGCCGCCGTTCGATCTCTATCGCGCGCTGCGGCGGGTGAACCCCAGCCCCTTCCTCTACCATCTCGATCTGCCGGGCTTCGCGCTGATCGGATCGAGCCCTGAAATCCTCGTTCGCGCGCGCGACGGCGAGGTGACGATCCGCCCGCTCGCCGGCACGCGGCCACGCGGCAAGACCGCCGCCGAGGATGCCCAGCATCGCGTCGAACTGCTGGCCGACCCCAAGGAACGCGCCGAACATCTGATGCTGCTCGATCTCGGCCGCAACGATGTCGGCCGGGTCGCGACCGCGGGCAGCGTGACGGTGACCGACAGCTATGCGGTCGAATATTACAGCCATGTGATGCACATCGTCTCGAACGTCGTCGGCCGGCTCGATCCGGCGAAGGACGCGCTCGACGCGCTGTTCGCGGGCTTTCCCGCCGGCACCGTCAGCGGCGCGCCCAAGGTCCGCGCCTGCGAGATCATCGCCGAGCTCGAACCCGAGACGCGCGGCGCTTACGCCGGCGGCGTCGGCTATTTCTCACTGGACGGATCGATGGATTCGTGCATCGTGCTGCGCACCGCGGTGGTCAAGGACGGCGTGATGCACGTGCAGGCCGGCGCCGGCATCGTCGCCGACAGCGATCCGGCAGCCGAGCAGCGCGAGTGCGAGGCGAAGTCGGGGGCGTTGCTGGCGGCGGCACGCGAGGCGATAGCGCGGGCGCGAGAGGCAGGGTTCGGGCAGTAGGTCGGTCGTCGGTCCTGGCCGTTCATTGACCTGAAACAGTCGCACTCGTAGAAGGCTGATGGCGCTACGAGATGCTGCAAGTGAGCCATTACGATCCGGCGGAGCGCGAGCGTGAGAAAGATCGCGCGCGCGAGCAGGACGAGCGTGCGCTTCGCGACGGGGAGGTTTCGCGCGAGCAACTGCGCATGCGCAACGCCTTCCTTGCGCCTCTCGACATTGTCGGCTCCGCGATCGAGCGCCCGGGCAAAGTTGCACGACGACTGCACGAAAGCTCCTTTTTACCCCATCCCTGCACGCGCCTAAACCCGCGCACATGCTCAGCATCGCACACGTTTACCGGTGAAATGGCGCCTCGCCTTCCTGGCGCTGGCGGCGTTACTGCTGTCGTCGAGCGAGCGGCCGCGTGCGTCCACCCGTGGCATCGATGCCGCCTGCCGTGACATGGTCTTCGAAACCAGCCGCTTCACGATCTGCACGGCGAAACCGGGTCGCCACCGGATCGCGATGGTCGATATCGGACCGAATGGCTGGCCGATCCGGAGCTTCAGCCGGCTCGGACCGCGGCTGGGCAAGGATCTCGATCAGGTGGCTTTTGCGATGAATGCCGGGATGTATGATCTCGCGGGCTTTCCGATCGGCCTCTATGTCGAGGAGGGGCGCGAGCGAAAGCCGCTCAATCGCCACGACGGCCGCCGCAATTTCCATCTGAAGCCCAATGGCGTCTTCTATGGCGACGCCACCGGCTGGCATGTCGCGGCGACCGACGATTTCGCCGCGACGTCGCGGGCCGGTCTCGCATTCGCCAGCCAGTCCGGTCCGATGCTGGTGGTCGACGGTGGGCTTCACCCGGCTTTCAGCGCCGACGGCCGGTCGCTCCATATCCGCAACGGCGTCGGTATCGACGGCCAGGGCAATGCGCTGTTCGTGATCAGCGATGACGAAATATCGTTCGGCCGCTTCGCCCGGCTGTTCCGCGATGCGCTGGGGTGCCGCCACGCGCTCTATTTCGACGGCTTCGTCTCGCAGCTGTGGGACCCGGTGCGCGGGCGACGGGACAGCGGGATTCCGCTGGGGCCGATCGTGATGGTGTTGCAGGCAGAGGGCGGGCGCTGACGCGCCCGCCGTTGCCTACCGTCCCGGCGCCGGGGCGACAATCGGCCGCTCCTGCGGCGGTGCGGCCGCGGCCATCACCACCGGCACGTCCCGATCGACGAACACGTCGACCGTCGTGCCGGCTTTGATCTTTGCTTCCTTGCCCTTCATGAAGATGCCGAGCGGCAGGAACACCACCGCGGCGCCGACGACGGCGGGCGCGCCGGTCGTGCCCTTCGCATCGCGATCGCCGCGCACCGGCACCGAACGGCCGTCGGCGACGATCTCGCGCACGCTGATCTCCAGCTTGCCCGAGCGGCCGAGCATGCCGTTGCCGCGGCGGTTGCTGATCTCGGCGACAGCGGGCGTGCCCGCCGGGATCACCGTGACGCCGTCGACCACCACCGGATCGACCACCTCCATCGCCACCGAATCGCCCTCGCGCATCGTCTTCGAGCTGAGATCGTCGAGCGTTGCGACGCGGATGTCGGTGCCTTCGCGGAGGACCAGCGGCTGCTGGGCGACGGCGCCTGCCGATATCAGCAGCGCGGCCGCGGCCGTTACGATCTTCGTCATTGGCCTCGTCATGGGTTCGAACCTTTCCAGTCACCCCCCGGGAGGCCAACCGTCGAGGCCGCGATTCGGTTGCACTCTTCCGTTGCGTCCGCACAGGCATTAAGGCCGCGTCCATGATCCTCGTCATCGACAATTACGACAGCTTCACCTGGAACCTCGTCCATTATCTGATGGAGCTGGGCGCCGAAGTGGAGGTCGTCCGCAACGACGCGATTTCGGCCGGCCAGGCGCTGTCGTCGGGCGCCGAAGCTTTCCTGATCTCGCCGGGTCCGTGCACGCCCAACGAGGCGGGCGTGTCGCTGGAACTGGTTGCCGCGTGCTTCGAGGCCGGCAAGCCATTGCTCGGCGTCTGCCTGGGGCACCAGTCGATCGGCCAGCATTTCGGCGGCAAGGTCGTGCGCGCCGCGCAGCTGATGCACGGCAAGACCAGCGCGATCGCGCATGACGGCAGCGGGTTGTTTGCCGGGCTTCCCTCGCCCTTCACCGGCACGCGCTATCATTCGCTGATCGTCGAGGAGATCCCCGAGACTCTGATCGTCAACGCCCGCACCGCCGACGGCGTCGTCATGGGCTTCCGCCATCCGACGCTGCCGATCCACGGCGTGCAGTTCCACCCGGAGAGCATCGCCACCGAACATGGCCATGCGATGCTGGCGAACTTCATGACGCTGGCCGGCATGCGTGTGAAGGAGCGGACGTGACCGTGGCCGCATTGCTGCCGGGCACCGAGGCGCCGCTCGCCGCCGAAGTCGCGCATGCCGCCTTCGCCGACATCCTCGACGGCAAGACCAGCGAGGAAGCGATCGCCGGCTTCCTGATCGGACTGACCGAACGCGGCGAGACCAGCATCGAGATCGCCGCCGCCGCGAAGGCGATGCGCGAGCGGCTGATCCCGGTGGCGGCGCCGCCAGGCGCGATCGACGTCTGCGGCACCGGCGGCGACGGGCATCACAGCCTCAACGTCTCGACTGCGGTGTCGATCATCGTCGCCGCCTGCGGCGTGCCGGTGGCGAAGCATGGCAACCGCGCGGCATCGTCGAAGGCGGGCGCGGCCGACACGCTGGAGGCCTTGGGGCTCGATCTCGAACGCGCCGGGCGGCTGGCCGAGGCGTCGCTGCGCGACATCGGCATCGCCTTTCTGTTCGCCGCCAACCATCATCCGGCGATGAAGCGGATCACGCCGATCCGGCAGAAGATCGGCAAGCGCACGATCTTCAACCTGATGGGACCGCTCGCCAGCCCGGCGCATGTCCACCGCCAACTGATCGGTATCGCCCGCCCCGATTATGTGCCGGTCTATGCCGAAGCGCTGGCGCTGCTCGGCACCGATGCGGCGATGGTCGTCTCAGGGGAAGAGGGACTCGACGAATTGTCGGGCGCCGGGCCGAGCCGGATCGCGGTGATCGGGAAGCTGCCGGTCGGCACGCGCGTGTCGCCCGCCGATGCCGGCCTGCCCGCGCACCCGACCAGCGCGATCCATGGCGGCGATCCGGCCTATAATGCGGCGGCGCTGCGCCGGCTGCTGCTGGGCGAGACCGGCCCCTATCGCGACGCCGTGCTGCTCAACGCCGCGGCGGCGCTGATCGTCGCCGGGCGGGTGGAGACCTGGCTTGATGGGGTGGAGGAGGCGGGCGAGGTGCTCGACAACGGGCTGGCCAATGCGCTGCTCGATTGCTGGATCGCGTATCAATGAGTGGTGACTTTCAGGCCCTCACCCTCGCCACCTGCGGAGTCTTTCCCTCTCCCGCAAGCGGGAGAGGGGTTTGCGATAATGGAGTGATCGCATGACCGACATGCTTGCCGACATCTGCGCCGCCAAGCGGCTCGAGGTGGGCCGGCGCAAGGCGCATATCAGGCTCGTCGATCTCGAAGCACGCGCCAAAGCGGCGACGGCGCCACGCGGCTTCCGGGCGGCGCTCGACGCCAGGGCAGCCTCCGGCCATGCGCTGATCACCGAGATCAAGAAGGCGAGTCCGTCCAAGGGGTTGATCCGCGATCATTTCGATCCGCCCGCCCATGCCGCCGCCTATGAGGCAGGCGGCGCCGCCTGCCTGTCGGTGCTGACCGACGAGCCCTATTTTTTCGGCCATGACGATTATCTGGTCGCGGCGCGCAATGCCGTGGCGATTCCCTGCCTGCGCAAGGATTTCATGATCGATCCCTGGCAGGTGACCGAGGCGCGCGCGCTGGGCGCCGATTGCATCCTGATCATCGCCGCCGCACTCGACGACGCGATGATGGCCGATCTCGAGGCCGAGGCGATCCGCTGGGGCATGGATGCTCTGGTCGAGGTTCATGATGCGGCCGAACTCGATCGCGCGCTGAAGCTGAAATCGCGGCTGATCGGCGTCAACAATCGCGACCTGCGCGACTTTTCGGTCGATTTCGAGCGGACTTACGACCTCATCGGGCGCGCGCCCGAAGGCTGTACCTTCGTCGCCGAGAGCGGCCTGCGCGACAGGCAGGATCTCGACGCGATGGCCGAGCGCGGCGTGCACTGCTTCCTGATCGGCGAGGCGCTGATGCGGCAGCCCGACATCGAGGCGGCGACGCGGGCGCTGATCGAGGGATGAGCGGCCTGACCCATCTCGACGCCGGCGGCGCGGCGCGGATGGTCGATGTCGGCGGCAAAGCCATGACCGCGCGCGAGGCGGTGGCCGAGGGATTCATCCTGATGAGCGCGGCGGCGCGCGACGCGATCCGCGACGGGCTGGTCAAGAAGGGCGACGTGCTCGCGGTGGCGCGCGTCGCCGGGATCATGGCCGCGAAGAAGACCAGCGACCTGATCCCCCTGTGCCATCCGCTGCCCTTGTCGTCGGTGGCGATCGACCTGGTCGTGACCGACGCGGGCGTCGCGGCGATCGCGACCGCACGGACCGCCGGCCAGACCGGCGTCGAGATGGAGGCGCTGACCGCCGTCTCGATTGCGCTGCTGACGGTCTATGACATGGCCAAGGCGCTCGACAAGGCGATGCGGATCGAGGGCATCCGTCTGCTCGCCAAGAGCGGCGGGAAATCAGGCGACTGGAGAGCGGACATATGAGCCTGCTTCCGGTCGCCGAAGCGCAGGCGCGATTGTTCGCGCTGGCGACGCCGGTGGCGGCGGAGACGGTGCCGCTCGACGATGCAATCGGGCGCTGGACCGCCGCGCCCGTCCCCGCGCTGCGGACGCAGCCCTGGGCCGACCTGTCGGCGATGGATGGCTATGCGCTGCGCTTCGCCGAACTGCCCGGACCGTTCGTCGTGGTCGGCGAAAGCGCGGCCGGCCGGGTGCTCGACAGGGCGTTGAAACCCGGCGAGGCGGCGCGGATCTTCACCGGCGCGGCGATGCCGGCGGGGGCGGATGTCGTGCTGCTGCAGGAGGAAGCGCGGCGCGAGGGCGACCGGCTCTGGCGCGATGGCGAGGGCCCTGCCCGCGCCGGTTCGCATGTGCGGATTGCGGGATCGGACTTTCGCAGCGGCGAGATCCTGATCGCCGCGGGCGAGCGGCTAGGTCCGGCGCATCTCGGGCTGGCCGCGCTCGCCGGTCACGGCTTTCTGCCGGTACGGCGGCGGGTGCGGGTGGCGCTGATCGCGACCGGCGACGAACTGGCGGCGCCCGGCGCGGCGCTGGTCGAGGGCGTGCTGCCGGCCTCGAACGGACCGATGCTGCGCGGCCTGCTCGCAGGCCTGCCGGTCGAGATCGTCGATCTCGGCATATTGCCCGACCGGCTCGACGTGCTGACCGCCGCCTTCGCCGCGGTCGATGCCGACATCCTCGTCACCACCGGCGGCGCGTCGGTGGGCGATCATGACCTCGTGCGGCCGGCGCTCGACGCCGCCGGTGCCGATATCGATTTCTGGCGGATCGCGATGAAGCCGGGCAAGCCGCTGATGGCCGGCCGGCTGCGCGACATGGTGGCGCTTGGCCTGCCGGGCAATCCGGTCTCGGCCTTCGTCACCGCAACCTTGTTCCTCAAGCCGCTGGTCGCGGCGCTCTCCGGCGCGGCATCACCGGCGCCCGTCACGTTGCCGGGCATTTTGGGCGGCAACGTTCCGCCGATCTCCAATCGCGCCGAATATCTGCGCGCCACGATCACCGATGGCCGGTTGGTCCCGGTCGCGACGCAGGACAGCGCGGCGTTGCGCGCGCTGACTTCGGCAGGCGCGCTGATCGCGCGCCAACCCCATGCCCCGGCGGCGCAGGCTGGTGATTCGTGTGAATGGCTATCGCTGACTTGACACCTTTTGTTCCACGGCCTATTCGTTCGCTATTCGTTCCTATGGAGAGCGCACGATGTTGACCCGCAAGCAGCACGAACTGATCTGCTTTATCCACGACCGGCTCGCCGACACCGGCGTTTCCCCCTCGTTCGAGGAGATGAAGGACGCGCTCGACCTCAAGTCGAAGTCGGGCGTCCACCGTCTGATCAGCGCGCTCGAGGAGCGCGGCTTCCTCAAGCGCCTCGCCAATCGCGCCCGCGCGCTCGAGGTCGTGAAGATGCCCGAACGCGCCGAGCGCAAGCCGGCCGAGACCGCACCCCCGGCCAAGACCCCGCCAAAGGCGGTGCCGATCGCTGCCAATGACGTGATCGAGATTCCGCTGCACGGCCGGATCGCCGCGGGCGTGCCGATCGAGGCGATGGAAAGCGACCGGACATTGTCGGTGCCCGCGGCCCTGCTCGGCGCGGGCGATCATTATGCGCTCGAGGTTTCGGGCGATTCGATGGTCGAGGCCGGCATTCTCGACGGCGACTTCGCCCTGATCCGCCGTACGGAGACTGCACGCGACGGCGAAATCGTCGTCGCGCTGGTCGAAGACAGCGAGGCGACGCTGAAATATTTCCGCCGCGAGGGTGCGATGGTCCGGCTCGATCCGGCCAATCGCGCTTATGATCCGCAGCGTTATGCGCCCGATCAGGTGCAGATCCAGGGCAAGCTGGCGGGGCTGCTGCGGCGCTATCATTGAGCCTTTCACTCCCCTCCCGCTTGCGGGAGGGGTCGGGGGAGGGCGTGTCGTCCGAGCCATGGCCGCGCTGGACATAGCCTCCTCCGCTTTTGCGGAATGGGCCTGGCGTCGATCACATTGAGACGGCGCAGGGATGATCGATATCGGACGATTTATCGTATTGTGCATTTATTCAAATCTTGATTTATTCATTTTTGAATAGTAAATTTGGCGTGAGGAGGCACGAGCGATGCCGCACCGCCGCAGAGACGAACGTGCCGAGTTCAAAGCCCGCCTGGCTGGCGGCGCCAGCCTGTTGATGCTCGCGCCACGCCGCATCGGGAAAACATGGCTGCTCAAACGGCTCGCTGAAGACCTGACCGCCGAAGGCTGGCTCTGCATCCACATCGACGTCGAAGGTAAGCAGTCCGAGGATGGCTTTCTCAAGGAACTTTGCGCCGAGATCGAAAAGCAGCAGGGCCTCGGCCAGCGGCTCGTCTCGCATTTCAAGCAACGCTTCCAGCAGGCCTCGACCGATGCGAAGGGCGGCAATCTTGCCGAACTGATTGGTACGATCGACGCGCGCAGTTTCCTCGAAACGCTTGTCGAATCGCTGAACGCCGAGCCGCGCGAGACGGTCATTCTCGTCGACGAGATCGCGCTGTTCATCCTGGATCGTGCACGTCAGGATCCCGATGGCACGCGCGCCTTGCTCTACCATCTCCGCAAACTGCAGCAGAAATATACGCGAGTCAGATGGTTCCTGACGGGTTCGATCGGGCTGGACGTCGTTGCGCGGCGCCACGGCATGCATGGTGCCCTCCTCGACTATGACAATGTCGTGCTGCAGCCGTTCACGGCCGACGCCGCCCGGTCATATATTGACGAACTTTGCGACGGGCGCCTCGTGCCCCATCCGTTCGACATCGACGACGCCGTCCATGCCCACTTCGTCGATGAACTCGGCTGGCTCGCCCCCTATTATCTTCGGCAGGTCGCGCTCCAGATCAAGCCGTCAGGTCCTGCCCGCAACGGTTCGTCACGCGCGACCGCGACGATCGAGGATATCGACAAGGCGATCGCGAAACTTCTCACTCCAGCATTTCAGAATCGCTTCGCCGCCTGGGAAGAGCACATCGTCAAAAATTTCGAGACCGCAGAAACCGCGCTGCTGCACGCGATCCTGGACTTTGCCTGCGCCACGCCAAACGGAGATCTCGAAGCCAGCTTCCTTGCACGACTCAATAGTACCGGCCGTCAGGTCAACACGCGGCAGTTGAAGGATTTGCTGATCAACCTCGCCAATGACGGCTATCTGTCGAGACACGCCGATCGCTGGGCTTTCCACTCGGGCCTGCTGCGGCGCTACTGGCTGGAGTATGTCAGCCAGTGACTGTGCTTCCAAGCATCTCGCTCTACAATCAGGACCGCCTGAGCGACGAGAATTTCATCGAGAATTTCGTCGCGCGCCACGATGTCCTGGAATTGATGCTCAATGGCCTGCGCCATGACGCGGGAGGCGGCGAAACCGAGCATCATGTTCTAATCGGCGCGCGCGGCATGGGAAAGACGTCGCTCCTGCGTCGGCTCGCGATCGCGATCGGTGCCGATGAAGCGTTACGGCACAGCTTCATACCGCTGCGGTTTCGGGAAGAGCAATATAACGTCATCGCGCTCGACGCGTTCTGGCGCAATTGCGGCGAGGCGCTCGCAGAATGGTGCGAGGCCGATGGCCGGGATGCACAGGCTGACCGGCTGGATCGCGCAGTCGATTCGCCCGAATGGCGGAACGCGGACGTCGCAGCGACGCGCTTCCTCGAAGCCTGTAGCGAGATCGGGGCACGGCCATGCCTGCTCATCGACAATCTCGACCTGATTTTCGATGGGCTGAAGGAGAGCGATTGCTGGTCGCTCCGTGCGGTCCTCCAGAAAAAGGACGGCCCGATCGTCATCGGCGCGGCGACACAATATCTACAGCAGGGCGGCACGCGCGAGGCGCCCTTCTTCGAATTCTTTCATCCGCACATGCTGGAGCCGCTCACCGAGGCGGAATTGCTGCTATGCCTCCATGCCCTTGCCGATATGCGTGGTGATGCAGGCGCGCCCGTCAGGATCGTGCTCGCGCGCGAACCAGAGCGGCTGCGCACGCTTTATACACTTACCGGCGGCAATCCGCGCATCCTCGCGCTGATCTACCAACTCCTGGAACGATCCGAGAGCGACTCGATCTTCGCCGACCTCGAAGCCTTGCTCGATCAGGTCACGCCATTCTATAAGGCCCGCATCGAAGAATATCAGACGCCGCAGCAGCGCGCGATCATCGACGCCATCGCGCTCAACTGGGATCCGATCACGTCCGGCCTTCTCGGCGAAGTCACCGGCGTCGAGGTGACCACCATTTCATCGCAGCTCAGCCGTCTCAAGCGCGACGGCTTCATCGAGCAGGTGCCGACCTCGGGCGCGCGCGACGGCTATCAGCTCGGCGAGCGCTTCCTCAACATCTGGTATCTGATGCGACACGGCACACGAAAGACCAAGCAACGGCTGCGGTGGTTGACGATCTTTCTGACCAAGCTGTTTAGCACCGATGAACTCGGCCGGATGGCTGCCCAAGTGGCTGACCAAGCGCGCGCAGGGCGCTGGCATCCCAAATATTGCGAAGCGATCAAGGAAGCCTATCGAGCGGTTGATCGCGATCGCGTTCTCTCGGCTGGGCCCAAGGCGCTTCTGAGGGAAGTGCAGGGATCGCATGCCTTACAATCCAAAGACACGATGTCGGTCGCCGATCCGGGGGCAAGGCGAGCGAGCAACCAGATCGGCAATGACGCTGCGCGAAAGCTGATGGGTCGTGCGTTCCAGCTCGGTGAGCTTGGTCGTGGCGAGGACGCGATCGCCGTCTATGACGAGGTCGTGCACCGCTTCGGCGCGGCCGACGAGGCGGCCTTGCAGGAACAGGTGGCCAGGGCGTTAGTCCTCAAGGGGATGACGCTCAGCCAGCTTGGCCGGAGCGAGGACGCAATCGCCGCCTGTGACGAGGTGGTGCACCGCTTCGGAGCGGCCGTCAAGACAGCCTTGCAGGAGCAGGTCGCTTGGGCGCTGGTTTACAAGGGGACCACGCTCGGCGAGCTTCGCCGGAGCGAGGACGAAATCGCCGTCTATGACGAGGTCGTGCATCGCTTCGGCGCTGCCTCCGAGACGGCCTTGCAGAAGCTGATCGCCGTGGCGCTGCTCAACAAGGGGGTCGCGTTCAGCCGGCTTCGCCGGAGCGAGGTCGAAATGGCTGTCTATGACGAGGTCGTGCACCGTTTCGGCGCCGCCGACGAGGCGGCCTTGCAGGCGCTGGCAGCCATGGCGCTGGTCAACAAGGGGATGATGCTCAGCCAGCTTGGCCGGAGCGAGGACGCAATCGCCGCCTGTGACGAGGTCGTGCACCGCTTCGGCGCGGCCGATGAGGCGGCCTTACAGGAGCAGGCCGCCAAGGCGCTGGTCAACAAGGGGACCACGCTCGGCGAGCTTGGCCGGAGCGAGGCCGCGATCGCCGTCTATGATGAAGTCGTGCACCACTTCGGCACTTTCGTCGAGACGGCCATGCAGGAACTGGTCGCCGTGGCGCTGCTCAACAAGGGGGTCGCGTTCAGCCGGCTTGGCTGGAGCGAGGACGAAATCGCCGTCTATGACGAGGTCGTGCACCATTTCGGCGCTGCCGACGAGGCGGCCTTGCAGGAGCTGGCCGCCAAAGCGCTGGTCAACAAGGGGATTGCGCTCAGCCAGCTTGGCCGGAGCGAGGACGCAATCGCCGCCTGTGACGAGGTCGTGCACCGCTTCGGCGCTGCCGACGAAGCTGCCTTGCAGGAGCAGGCCGCTCATGCGCTGGTCAACAAGGGGATTGCGCTCAGCCAGCTTGGCCGGAGCGAGGACGCAATCGCCGCCTGTGACGAGGTCGTGCACCGCTTCGGCGCTGCCGACGAAGCTGCCTTGCAGGAGCAGGCCGCTCATGCGCTGGTCAACAAGGCGAGCACGCTCGGCGAGCTTGGCCGGAGCGAGGACGAAATCGCCGTCTATGACGAGGTCGTGCACCGCTTCGGCAAGGCTGTCGAGACGTCCATGCGGGAGTTGGTCGCCGCGGCGCTGCTCAACAAGGGAATTACGCTCAGCCAGCTTGGCCGGAGCGAGGACGCAATCACCGTCTGTGACGAAGTCGTACACCGCTTCGGCACTGCCGCCGGGACGGCCTTGCAGGAGCAGGTCGCCAGGGCGCTGGGGAACAAGGCGCGCATTTTGTTCGACCAGTTCGGTCGATACGACGAAGCAGAGGCTTGCTATCGGCGAGGCTTGGTGCTTGCGCGTGGAAATTCTACGCTAAAGGCAAATCTCGCATGGGCGCTGATCGCACAATACAATGTGAATGATGCCTTAGCCGTGCTCACGGATCTTCACGATATAGACGTCGAGGGGATCGAGTTGCTCAATGCCGGGGTCGCGATGACTCAGGACAATATCGGTACGTCCATCGATCATCTCGGCACCGCGCTCGATTCCGGCCTCGAACCCAATGCTTCGATCTATTTCGAGGATTTGCTGTGGCTGCTGCGCATCACCGAAGCACGGGGGCATGGCGAGCGGCTGATCGAATGGTTTCTCAAAAGCGGCCATGCCGAACGTTATGCGCCCTTGTTTGGCGCGTTCGTGGCCCACGTGCGAGGCGAGCGCTTCCTGCTCGACCTCAATCCCGAGGTTCGTCGTACGGCCCAGACGTTCTATGAAAGGATCTCGGCACCGCGGCGCATTCTGGCGGGAGCGGCGCCTCCCACTAAGCGTGGGAGCCGCAAGCGGACCAGGAAATAGGTCGAGTGGGCATTACGGAACGGCGTGCGTCCGGAAATATCGCAGCGCCGCGGACATGCCCTCCCCCTACCCCTCCCGCGAAGCGGGAGGGGCGTGTATCGGCGCTACCGCCCCACGCCCCACGGATGTGCGCCGTTGCTGTCGGCCACCGTCACCACCTTCCCCCGCTCCAGATAGATCGCCATGCCGCCGGTCCGCGCCAGCATCGGGCGATCGAGCTTGAGCCAGCGCGGACTGCAGGTTCGCGGCAGGCGGCGTTCGCTGACGGCGATGTCGGCGCGGCGGCAGGCGGCGACGATCTTGTCGATCGGCACCAGATAGGCGCTGCGTGTCGCCAGCAGGCGCCAGCGCCGGCTGCCGCGGATGATGTCGACCTCGCACAGATCGACGTTGCAGCGCGCCTCGCGCAACTGTGCGATCTCCTGCGGTTCGCCGTCATAGCCCGAGGTTTCGGCGAGCGTGTCGCGGATATAGTCGCCGGCACGGTCGCGCAGCAGCGCCGGGCGGCCGTCGCGGCCGATCACGGCGAGATGGCGGCCGTCGCCGGTGATCAGGATATCGGGGGTCGGCGTCACGATCATCCAGACCATGCCGATGACAACGAACGGCAATCCACACCATCGCCAGCCGGTTTTCCACAGGCATATCCACAGGCTGCCGCCCATTGCGAGCGCGAAGGCGGCGGCGGGGGCGACGGGCAAGGCGGTCACCGCGCCCGGTGCGCTCGCGACGGTGCGCGCGATCCACAGCAACAGGGCGAGCGCCTTCGCCGTCAGCCACCAGAATGGCACGCCGAGCGACTCGAAGCCGAACAGGCCACCGATCCAGCCGAACGCCAGCGCGGCGAATTCGAGCGGCATGATCACGAAGGTGGTCAGCGGGATCGCGACGATATTGGCGAGCGCGCCGTAGAGGCCCGAACGGTGGAAGTGGAACAAGGCGATCGGCGCCAGCGCGATCTCCACCACCAGCCCGGTCAGCAGCAGCGAGACGAGTTCGCGGCCCAGCCGATGGAGCCGCCCCTCCTCGCGTTTCGCGAACCAGGCCTTGATCCGCGGCTGTTCGTGCAGCGCGACGATCGCGGTGATGGCTGCGAAGCTGAGCTGGAAGCTGGGTCCAGCGACCTGTTCCGGCCAGAAGATCATCACGAACAGCGCGCCGGCCGCAACCAGCCGCAACGTGATCGCCTCGCGCCCCAGCGCGATCGCCAGCGCGACCAGCAGGCACGCGACCAGCGAGCGGATCGTCGGGATCTCGGAACCCGACAGCAGGGTGTAACCGAGCGCAGCCAATGCGCCGACGCCGGTCGCGATCAGCAGCAGCGGCGCGCGCAACGCCAGCCATGGACTCAGCGCAAGCAATCGCAACGTCAGGAAGACGATGCCGGCGAACATCGCGGTGATGTGCAGTCCGCTGATCGACAGCAGATGGGCGAGGCCCGAGCGCCGCATCGCGTCGGCGTCCTCCAACGGGATCGCACCCTGGTCGCCGGTCGCAAGCGCGGCCGCGATCGCGCCTTCGCTGGCGGGCAGATGCGTGCGGATGTGGGCGGACAAACGGTCGCGCATCGGCAGCGTGCGATCGGTGTCGCCCGACACGCGTTCGATCGGCCCCAGCGTGCTGCCGCTCGCGCCGATCCCGTCGAACCATGCGACTCGGGCATAATCATAAGCGCCCGGCACCGCCGCCGATGGCGGCGATACAAGCCGCGCGCGCAGGGTGATGCGGTCGCCGGCGCGGAAGGCGGGAACCGCCTGTTCCTCGGGCACCGTCACCCGCACGCGCGGCGGCAGATCATCGGCACCGCCGGTCGCGAGGACCAACCGGACGGTCTCGCGCGTCGGCAGCGGCTGCACTTTCTCGATCGTCGCGCTGAAGCGCGTCACGACCGGCCGTTCGATCGTCGGCCCGGCGCGCCACAGCGACTTCCCCCACACCAGGCCGCAGCCGAGCGCCGCCATCAGCCCGAACATCAGCAAGGCGCGGCCGAATCGGCGGCCTATGCCGAGCGCGACTCCGGCCGCGACGAGCGCCGCGGCGCCCAGCAGCCAGGCGATCCACGCCGCCGGCCCGGGCAATGCGAACCACGCTGCGATGCCGCCGCCCAGCCCGACCGGCAGCCACAATGCGAGCTGGTCGCGTTCGAGGAAAAGCCGCTGTTCGAGCGCGTCGCGCGCGCTGCGCATCAGCCTTGCGATGCGCATCGCAAGCCGGTTTGTCGCGGCCCGGATGCCATGCTAGGGGCGTCGCCGATGATGATGCGCATCGCAACAATCTGTGGGAGCAAGCGCGGTTGAGCGCAAGTATCGAACCTGTCGGCCCAGTGACTGCAGGCCGCGCGGTCGTCAACCGCTTCGCGCCCTCGCAGGCGCTGCCGGCCGCGGCGATGCTGTCGCTGAAGCCGCGCGCGAAGTCCCTGATCGAGCTGGCGGCGGGCGCCGCTTTCCTGTTCGATCAACGCCCGCTCGCTCTCGACGAGAAGGCATCCGCGCTGCTATCGGGAGACGCTCGGACGCTCCTGGGAAAAACCCGCGAGGCGATCGGTGCGGTTCCGTCATGGACCGTGCCCGTGCTCGAAGAAGCGGTGCGGCGGGTCGCAGAGGATGCCGGTATCGGTCTCGGCAAGGTGGCGCAGCCTGTGCGGGCGGCGCTCACCGGGCGTTCGACCTCGCCGGGGATATTCGATGTTCTGGTGCTGCTCGGGCGCGAGGAATCGCCCGGTCGGCTCGACGATAGCCTTGCGGCTGAGGATCAGCCGGCGTGACTGAAACCACAGGGAGCAAGATATGGGTGACCAGAAAGCGCAAGTGACGATCGGCGACGTCGCCAAGGATTATGAGGTGCTGTCGGGCACGGTCGGTCCGGACGTGGTCGACATCCGCAAATTCTACGCCGACACCGGCGCGTTCACCTATGATCCGGGTTTCACCTCCACCGCCTCCTGCGAATCGGCGCTGACCTACATCGATGGCGATGCGGGCATATTGCTCCACCGCGGCTATCCGATCGATCAGCTCGCCGAGCAGTCGAGCTTCATGGAGGTCGCCTATCTGCTGATCAACGGCGAGCTGCCGTCGGACGCGGAGCTCAAGAAGTTCACCAACACGATCACCCGCCACACGATGCTGCACGAACAGCTCGCGACCTTCTATCGCGGCTTCCGGCGCGACGCGCATCCGATGGCGATCATGTGCGGCGTGGTCGGCGCGCTCTCGGCCTTCTATCACGACTCGACCGACATCTCGGATCCGGTGCAGCGGATGATCGCCAGCCACCGGCTGGTCGCGAAGATGCCGACGATCGCAGCGATGGCCTATAAATATTCGGTCGGGCAGCCCTTCCTCTATCCCGACAACAATCTGTCCTACACCGGCAATTTCCTGCGCATGACGTTCGGCGTGCCGGCCGAGCCCTATATCGTCGATCCGGTGATCGAGGATGCGATGGACAAGATCTTCATCCTCCACGCCGATCACGAGCAGAACGCCTCGACCTCGACCGTGCGGCTCGCCGGCTCGTCGGGCGCCAATCCGTTCGCGTGCATCGCGGCGGGCATCGCCTGCCTGTGGGGTCCGGCGCATGGCGGCGCCAACGAGGCCGCGCTCAACATGCTGCGCGAGATCGGCACGGTCGAGAAGATCCCGGAATATATCGCCCGCGCCAAGAACAAGGACGATCCGTTCCGCCTGATGGGCTTCGGCCACCGCGTGTACAAGAATTTCGATCCGCGCGCGAAGGTGATGCAGAAGACCGCGATCGACGTGCTCGACAAGCTGGGTGTGACCGATCCGATCTTCGACGTCGCCCGCGAGCTCGAGCAGATCGCGCTCAAGGACTCCTATTTCGTCGAGAAGAAGCTCTACCCGAATGTCGATTTCTATTCGGGCGTGATCCTGTCGGCGATCGGCTTCCCGACCTCGATGTTCACCGTGTTGTTCGCGCTCGCGCGCACCGTCGGCTGGGTGGCGCAGTGGAACGAGATGATCTCCGACCCCGCGCAGAAGATCGGCCGCCCGCGCCAGCTCTATGTCGGGCCGACGCAGCGCGATTATGTAGCGGTGAGCGACCGCTGACGCCGACCGCCCTATGGGGCTTGCCGCGGCCCGATCCTGCCTGCAGGATCGGGTCGTTGGTGTTTTGGGGGATGATCGTGCAAATACTGAAGATGGTCGCGCTGGTGATCGGCGTGCTCGCGATCCTGATGGGATTGCTCTGGATCGGGCAAGGCACCGGGCTGGTGCGCTGGCCGGAAACCAGCTTCATGATCGACCAGTCGCGCTGGACCTATAATGGCGCGATTCTGGCGGCGGTCGGGCTGCTGACGGTGGTGTTCGCGCGGCGGTAGCCTCAACTCCTCCCCGGCACGGGGAGGATTCAGGTTTCCCGTATCGGCAAGGTAAATACGAACCGCGCCCCCTGACCGGGGGCGCTGTCGACCGCGATGTCGCCGCCCATCGCGCGCGCCAGTCGACGCGAGATGTAGAGGCCGAGACCACTGCCGCCGGGTTCCGAGGCGTCGACGCGGCCGAACTTGTCGAAGATGCGGGCGTGGTCCTCGGGCGCGATGCCCTTGCCCTGGTCCGCGACCACCACGACCGCGAGATCGCCCTCGCGTTCGGTGCGGATCCACACCATCCCGCCCGGCGGCGAATAGCGCACGGCATTGCCGATCAGGTTGACGAGGATCTGCAGCGCGCGGCGGAACTCGCCGGTCGCCGCCAGGCGTTCGTCGTCGGCGGGACGATCGATGCGGATGTCGCGATCGGCGGCCCGGACCTGGTGCAGGCCGGCGGCGCGGCGGGCGACGTCGGCGAGGTCGACCAGTTCGGAGGCGACGGTGAAGCCGGGACGCTCGATCGCCTGCAGATCGACGAGATCGTCGACCAGTTCGAGCAGATGGCGGCCGGCCGACGCAATGTCGCCGGCATAAACGGCATAATCGCCGCGCAACGGTCCCTCGCCCTGCGCGCGAATCGAATCGGCGTGCGCGACGATGCGGCCGAGCGGGCGGCGCAGCGCGACGTCGAGCCGCTTGCTGAACATGTCGGGCGTTTCGGCGATATGGGTGTCGCGAACCGGCTTCGCCGCCGCCGGCGCCTCGATCCGGCAGCTGCCACGGAAGCCCGCGAAGCGGCCGCGGCCGTCGATCAGCGGGATCGCGGCGAGGATCACCGGCTGCGGTTCGGTGCCGCGCAGTTCGGCGCGCTGGCCGTCGAAACGGCGCTGCGCGGCGAGCGCGGCAAGGATCGGGAACTCGCCGTCATCGCCTTCGCCGAGCCGGAACAGGCGGGTGAAGGACTGCCCGATCGCATCGCCCTCGGGCAGACCGCAGGCGCGCTCGACCTCTGGCGAGAGCAGGACGATGCGCAACGACTCGTCGGTCTCCCACAGCCAGTCGGCCTCCGCGCGCAGCAGATCGAGGTCGCGCGTCGGCGAACTGATCGGGCCGATCGCCGCAGGCCGCGTCCGCCAGCCGGTCAACGACAACAGCACTTCATCGCCCTCGGGCCGCGCGCGCACCCACAGATCGACGTCCTGCTCGCCATCGGCAGCCACCACCGCGCGCGAGATCAGGATGCGCAACCGGGCGGCGAGCCGGGCCGCGACCGCGATCTGCGGGATCGCGATCGGCCCGCCGACGCTGCCGCCCGCGCTGAGCTGCAACCCCATCAGGGCGGCATCGGCAGACACCAGCCGGCCTTCGCGGTCGATGCGGCCGGTGATCGGCACGACCGGAAGCGCGATGTTCATCGCTTGCCGCCTTCGAGTTCGGCGATCGCGGCGCGATAGCCGGGGTCGATCCGCCACGGCAGCGCCGCCGCGCGCGCCTGGTCCGCGTTGATCAGGTCATAGGCCGGCATTTCGGCGAGCGGTGGCTGGCCATGGGCGTCGCCGAGCGTCTGGAGCAAAGCCAGCGCGACTTCGCGGCCGACGCCGCCGGCGCGCAGCAGCACGGTCAGCCGCGCGCCGTCGGGTTCGAGCAAGGCCTGCCGCGCGACGTCGAACGGCACTGCGGCGCGCAGCGCGACGAGCGCGGCGATCGGCGCCGGCCGGCCGTCGTCGAGCGCGCGCGCCAGCAGCAGGTCGGGATCGACGCTGCCGGCGCGCGTCAGTTCGAGCGCCAGCCGCATCGCCGCCGGTTCCAGCGCCTCGCCCTCGTCATAGACCGCGAGACTGGCCCGCGCCGCCTCGGCGATCGCGGCGTCGGCCTGCGGCGTCGACACCGACTGGACCTCGATCAGCCAGCGCCGCAGCGCGGCGGCGATTCGCCAGGTCAGGCGATGCTGGAGGTCGGCTGGCAGATCAGTGCAGCCGACCAGAGGCTGGTGAAGCTGGTCGATCCGGCGACTCTCGGCGATCAGCAAAGCCATCGCCGCCTCGGCGATCGCCGGATCGCCGCTGTCGATCCACGGTTCGGGGCGCTCGGCGGCACCGACAGATTCGGGACCGCCGGGGCGCCGCAAGATCTCGGCCAGGCGATGCTCGCCCACCCGGACCGCAAGCACCGCGACCAGTTCCGGGTCGCGCAGCACGCCGGCATCCTCGAGGATCGGCGCGGCGATCGCGAGCCGTGCGGTGCCGAGCGCGACCAGGATATCCTCGCGAATCGATCCGCTCAGCAGGCTGCCGAGACGCTGGCGCAGATCATCCTCGATGCTGGCGACCAGCCGCGCGAGCAGAGCGACCATCGCCAGCCGCTGGCGCTCGTCGGGCCGGGCCTCCTCGGCGAGGAACAGATCGTCGATCGCCGCCGCGAGCCGCGCCCGCGCCTGCGAATCGGCACGCGCGGCGGCGGCCAGCACCGCGTCGGCGCGGGCCGCGGCTGCGGTCGATCCGTCATGGGTTTCAGCGAACATCCAGACGCCTTAGCCCGATCGTCGTTAAAAGCGGCTAAACCTCCGCGATCATTGTTTTTGCGCTGATCGCCGACCACAAGACGGCGATCAGCGAGACGAACGCGTAGAGCGCGATCGCACCGAGTCCCGGTCCGGGCTGTCCGAACAGCACCCATGCGGCGAACAGGATGACGAGCGCATCGGCATCGGCGATCCAGCGTGGCGCGCGCGCAGCCGTGCCGGGTCTCTGGCCGAGTCCGTGGAGCGTCAGCGCCAGCATCGCGCCGGCGACCGCGCCGGCGACGACGCCATGCCCCCAGCCGCCGCCATCCCCGATCAGCCGCACCGGCACGATCGCCAGCGCGACGGCGAGCAGCGCCATCCGCCCGCGCATCCACCAGGTTTCGCGCTTGCCGTGGCGCAGGCCGAGCGCATCGGCGTGACGGCCGATCGAATCGACCGCGGCGCCGAAGATCAGCATCAAGGCGGCGCCGAGGAACCAGCCGAACAGCGCAAACGGCAGCGCCAGTGCCGACAGCAGCAGTCCGCCGCCGCGGAGCCAGGCGCCACCGACTCCGCGCATCAGCGCTTCGGGCGCGAGCAGCCGTGCGACGGGCGAAAACAGTGAGGCATCGGGCCACCCGGGCGAATCGAGGATCACGCGCTCGGCCAGTGCGCGCTCGATCGCCTGGCCGGTCGGCTCGTCCTCGATGATGAACAGCAGCGGCGCCACCGCGCCCGCCTCGCCATCGATGCCGGCGGCGCCCGCCTGCACCGCGCGCCGCAGCAGCGTCGATTGCAGGTCCCATTCGCCGAGCATCTCGACCGTCCGGCGCAGCAATGCCCCATTGAACAGCGCCAGCCCCGCCCAGCGCCTCGTGGCGTCGATCCGTTCCCAATGCTGGCTGGCGGCGCTGTCGGCGAGCGTCAGCATCGTCAGCGCGGGCGCCGCCGCGATTCGGCCGAGCGTATCGTTGTCGGCGATCACGCCGTCGCCGATCACCAGCAGCCGCTCTTCGGGGTGGATATGATCGGCGGCATCCTGGACGCTGCGCGCGACCTCCACCGGCACGCCGTCGCGCTTGAGCCGGTCGATCGCCGCGGTCAGCGCGGCCGGCATCCGCTCGACCAGAAGGACGATATGCTTCGCGCCCGCGGCCGCGGCCTGCCGCGCCTGGTAATCGATCAGAGTCGCGCCCGCGAACGGCAGTTCGGCGCGCAGCCGCGCACCGGGACCGCGGGCCTCCTCACATCCGACAATCAGACAGGCGAGCGCCAAAACATCCCCCGACACCGCGTTAGCGGGGACAGGTAGGCGGTTCCGGCGTCAGTTGCAAAAGGATGGTGGAGGAAGTGAATGCGCGCGACGTCCGTCTTCCGTGAGCGGGCGAGGAAGGTTACTGCCCCTCGAACGCGGCAATCGCACGGTTGACCTTGCGCAGCGCGACCGGATCGCCGGGCGCCGCCACCGCCGCTTCCTCGGCCGCCTCCATCAGGCGGACCGCGCCGAAGCTGCCGGCGATACCCTTCAAGCGCCACGCGGCCATCCGCCAATTGGCGTCGCAGCGGGCACGCGACAGCAGGTCCGCCTGCCGCTCCGCGCTCTCGACGAAGGCGGCGCGCAGTTCGGCGATCAACGCGGGATCGTCTCCCACGGCTGCTGCCAGCGCGGCATCGAGTGCTCCGGGATCATAGGCCATGACGATGTCTTAACCCCGCGCCTCTTAATGAGATGTTGCGAGGCGCTTTCCGCCGGCGCGTCATTCGTGGTAAACATCCTGTCATGAACGGGGGAACAGGGAATATCGGACTCTGGCGCGACCGCGGCGTGGCGCAGCCGGAGGCGGATGTCGAAGCTCAGGCGGCGCGTGGCGAAGACGCGCCGATCTTCGGCGATCACCATTATGAGGACGGGCCGCCCGACTTCGAAGGCGGCCGGCCCTGGCCGGCGATCGCCGCCGCGGGGCTGCTGTCCGCCGGCTGGCTGGGCCTGTTCGGCTGGGGGGCCTGGAGTTCGCTCGACGGCGCGGCACCGGGTCCGGCGCTGATCGCGCAATGGATCGCCACCGCCAGCGCGCCGCTTGCGCTGATCGGCGTGCTCTATGTGCTGCTTCAGCGCAACAGCCGCGCCGAGGCCCGGCGCTTCGGCCGCACCGCCGCCGCATTGCGCGCCGAATCGGCCTCGCTCGAGGCCGCGCTGGCGATCGCCGCCTCCAAGCTGGAGGATAATCGCGCCAGTCTCGCCGCGCATATCGCCGATCTGGTCGCCCGCGGCGACGATGCCGCGCGCAGCCTCGCCGGCATCAACACCGCGATCGGCGCCGAGGGCGAAGCGATCTCGCGCCACGCGAGCACGCTCAAGACCTCGGCGACGGCGGCGCGCGCCGACATGGCGGTGCTGCTCGCCAGCCTGCCCAAGGCGCATTCGCAGACGCAGGAGATGGTGATCTCGCTGCAGGAGGCCGGCTTCGGCGTGCACGAGCGCGCCGGCGCGCTCGAGGCGCAGCTCTCGGCTCTGGTCGCGCGCGGGCGCGAGGCCGACGAGGTGGCGGGCGGCGCTGCGCAGCGGCTGGGCGCGCATCTCGCGCGGATCGAGAACACCAGCGAAGCCGCCGGCGACCGGCTGGAGCAAGCGGCGCGCCAGATGACCAGCGCGGTCGACATCGCGCTCGCCAAGGCGGCCGAGGCGGTCGATGCCGCGCGCCAGGGGATGGATGCGCAGGCCGAGGCGATGCGCGCGATGGTCGAGCAGAGCCGCGCCGCGATCGAGCGCACCGGCCATGATTCGGCCGCGGCGCTGGGCAGCCGGCTCAACGAGATGGGCGCCCGCGTCGAGGCGCTCGGCACGGCGCTGGCGCAGCAGGATGCGACCAGCCGGGCGATGCTCGAGCGGCTGGGCCGTGAGCTCGCCGAGGTCGACGCCCGGCTCGAATCGCTCGACAATGACGGCACCGATCGCGCCGAGCGACTGTCGGCCGCCATGATCAATCTCCAGGACGAGGCCGAACGTGCGCGCGCGATGCTCGAGGCCGGCGGGGCGACCGCCGACGGCTTCACCGTCAGGATGGAAGCACTGCTGGTCTCGCTCGATGCCAGCGCGCGCGAGATCGACGAGACCTTGCCGGCGGCGTTCAACCGGCTGAGCGGCCATGCCCGCCAGGCCAAAGCGACGATGGGGTCGATCGCACCCGAGCTCGACCGGCTGGAATCGGCGACGGCATCGGTGCTGGCGCAATTGGCCGAGGCCGAGGCCCTGCTGGAGGACCAGCACCGCGCGGTCACGATGCTGGTGGAGACGGGGTCCGCGAGCCTGGCCGAAAACCGCCGGCACGTCGCCGACCTGGGCGAGGCGATCGATGCCACCGATGCGCAGGCGCGCGGCTTTGCCGAACGGGCCGGACCGCTGCTGGTCGACGCGCTGCTGCGCGTGCGCGAGACTGCCAACCAGGCTGCCGACAAGGCACGCGCCGCGCTGGCGAACGTGATCCCCGAAGCGGCCGAGCGACTTGGCCAGGAAGCCGGCGATTCGATGCGCCGCGCGTTGCTCGATCGCGTGCAGAGCCAGATGGACGATGTCGCCGCCGGCGCCGAACGTGCGGTCAGTGCCGCGCAGCAGGCCTCGGATCGCCTCGACCAGCAGATGCTGACGATTGCCGATTCGAGCGCCGCGCTGGAGGCCCGCATCGCCGAAGCCCGCGCCGAAGCCGAGACCGCCAACAACGACAGCTTTGCGCGCCGCGTCTCGCTGCTGATCGAATCGCTCAATTCGACTGCGATCGACGTCGCCAAGATCCTTTCGAACGACGTGACCGACAGCGCCTGGGCCGCCTATCTGAAGGGTGATCGCGGCGTCTTCGCGCGCCGCGCGGTCAGGCTGCTCGAAGCCGGCGAGGTCCGCGAGATCGCGCGGCATTATGACAGCGAACCCGAGTTCCGCGAGCAAGTGAACCGCTACATCCATGATTTCGAGGCGATGCTGCGCACGGTGCTGGCGACGCGCGACGGATCGCCGCTGGGCGTGACTCTGCTGTCGTCGGACAACGGCAAGCTCTACGTGGCGCTGGCGCAGGCGATCGAACGGCTGCGGTGAGCTTCTACCTTCTACCTTCTCCCTTGAGGGGAGAAGGATACGGAGGCTTGCCAGCTTTGTTGGCTAGCCGCAGTTGGATGAGGGTGAGCGAGGCGAAGCCTCGCGCGGCGCAAGCGCGCCGCTCACCCTCACCCCTCAAGGGAGAGGGCTCATTTCGGCGGCGATACGAACTGGAACGCCTCGACTCCGATCCAGCCGTTGACATAGTTCGCATAATAGAGCCCGAACGCCACCGCCGAGACGATCGTGATGTTCACCAGCACCCGGCCCGGCCGGAAATTGGCCGGCGCGCTGTCGGCCTGGCCCGGCACCTTCTCCACGCCCAGTTCGTCGGCGGTGCGCACGCCGAAGGGCATGACGACGAACGCGCTCATCACCCAGAACAGCACATAGATGGCGAGGATGGAGGTGAACTTCATGGCGCCGGCTTCACACCCTGATCAGCAACACATCGACGATCGGCTTCTTGCCGGTCCACTGCACCGCCACGCGGCGCACCGCCAGGCGGATCGCCTCGCGCAGGCGATCCTCGTTGGCGGCGCCTTCGGATGCCGCCTTCTGCGCCGCCGCGACCGCATCGTCGATGAAGTCGTCGCGATCCTCTTCCACCGGCACGCCCTGGATGCGGACCTGCGGCGTGCCCGCGACCCGGCCCGCCTTGGTCAGTGCCACCGCGACCGAGATCTGGCCATAGGCCATCAGCTTGCGCCGCTCGTTCAAGGTGGGGCCGTTGGCGGGCAGGATCACGTCGCCATCGAGCACCAGCCGGCCGACGCGTTCGCTGCCGACGATCTTCGGCTTGCCCGGCGCGAGCCGGACGACGGTGCCATTCTCCTGGACCAGCGAACTGGGAACGCCCTGTTCGAGTGCGAAGCGCGCCTGTTCGGCCAGATGCCGCCGCTCGCCATGGACCGGCAGCACCAGTTCGGGCCGGATCCATTTGTACATCTGCGCGAGGTCGGGCCGGCCCGGATGGCCGGAGACGTGGACATGCGCCTGGCGATCGGTGATCATGCCGACATCGTCGCCCGCCAGCTTGTTCTGGATCGCGCCGATCGCGATCTCGTTGCCGGGGATCTGCTTCGACGAGAAGACGACGAGGTCGCCGGCATCGAGCTTGATCTGGTGGCTGTCATTGGCGACGCGGGCGAGTGCGGCGCGCGCTTCGCCCTGGCCGCCGGTGGCGACGATCATCACCTTGTCGCGCGGCAGCTTCATCGCCGCCTCGAAATCGACCACCGGCGGGAAATCGGTCAGATAACCAACCGATTTGGCGACGCGCAGCATCTTGTCGAGCGAGCGGCCGGCGATACAGAGCTGCCGTCCGGTATCCTGCGCGACCTCGCCCAGCGTCTTGAGGCGCGCGACGTTCGACGCGAAGGTGGTGACGAGCACCCTGCCCTCCGCTTCGCCGATGACTCGATCCAGCCCCGCGCGGACGCTGCTCTCGGATCCCGAGGCGTCCTCGTTGAACACGTTGGTCGAATCACCGATCAGCGCGAGGATGCCGAGATCGCCGATCGCGGTCAGTTCGGCCGCGGTGGAGGGTGTGCCGATCATCGGCTCCTCGTCGAGCTTCCAGTCGCCGGTATGGAAGATGCGGCCATAGGGGGTCTCGATCAGCAGGGCATTGCCCTCCGGAATCGAGTGGGCGAGCGGGATATAGGTAAATCCGAACGGCCCGAGCTGGAAGCTGCCCTCGTTCTGGATGATGTTGAGCTTCACCTTGTCGAGGATGCCCTCCTCCTCGAGCTTGCCGCGGATCAGCCCGGCCGTGAACGGCGTCGCATAAAGCGGCACGCCGAGATCGGCGGCGAGATAGGGGATCGCGCCGATATGGTCCTCATGACCGTGGGTGAGGACGATGCCGAGCAGATCCCTGGCACGTTTCTCGATGAATTCGAGGTCGGGCAGGATCAGCTCGACGCCGGGGTAATTGGGATCGGCGAAGGTCAGGCCGAGATCGACCATCACCCACTTGCCCTGCGTGCCATAGAGATTGACGTTCATGCCGATCTCGCCCGAGCCGCCGAGCGCCAGGAAAAGCAGTTCGTTTCCAGGAGTTGTCACTGTTGTATTGATCTTTCTTTCAGTCGCCCGATTGGATGGCGGGGCGAAGCGCCGGATTTGGAAAGGTCAGGTCGAGACCGGAGTCGCTCGCCCGAGCCGTTGATACATGATCGCGAGACCCTGAATCGTCAGATCCGGCTCGATCGCGTCGAACACCGATGTATGCTGATCGAACAGCGACGCAAGCCCGCCGGTCGAAACAACCGTGACCGGTCGGCCGATTTCCACCTTCATCCGCGCGACCAGCCCCTCGATCAGCGCGATATAGCCCCAATAGACGCCGGTCAGCATCTGCGCCTCGGTCGTGCGGCCGATCACGCTGGTGGTTTCGGGCGCGGCGATCGCGATTCGCGGCAGCCGCGCGGCGGCGGCGACCAGCGCGTCGAGCGACAGATTGATACCCGGCGCGATGATGCCGCCCTTATAGGCGCCCTCATAGTCGACGACGTCGAAGGTGGTGGCGGTGCCGAAATCGACGACGATCAGATCGCCGGCGTGGCGGGCATGCGCCGCGATCGAATTGACGACGCGGTCTGCCCCCACCGTCTGCGGCTCGACCACGTCGAGCGCGATGCCCCATTCGACCGGCGCGCGGCCGGCGATCAGCGGTTCGACGCCGAAATATTTGGACGCGAGCACCTCCAGATTGTGCAGCGCGCGCGGGACGACGGTCGCGATGATCACCGCCTGGACGTCGCCGCGAACATAGCCTTCGAGCTGGATCAGCTGGTGCAACCAGACCGCATATTCGTCGGCGGTGCGGCGCGGATCGGTCGCGATCCGCCAGCGCGCGCGAATCTCGCCATCCTCCACCAGCGCGAAGACGACATTGGTGTTCCCGGCATCGATTGCGAGCAGCACGTCAGTCCCTTTCCCGCGCTAGAGCATGAAGACGTCGGCTGCGTGGATCGTCTCCACGCGGCCGTCGGCGAGCCTTAGCCGCAGCGCCCCATCCGCGTCCAATCCCTCGAACAATCCGTCGAGCGCGCCGCCGCCCGGCATATGCGCCGTCAGCGCGGTGCCCACGGGATGAGCGCGCGCCAGCCAGCGTGTCCGGACGGGATCGAGTCCCTCGCTCCGCCAGCGTCCCAGCCAGCGCGCGAAGCTGATTGCGAGGTCCTCAACGAACAGCGCCGGATCGGGTGCTGCGCCGCCGACCGCCGCGATGCTGGTGACCGGGCGGTCGAGTCCGGCCGGACAATGCGCGAGATTGGCGCCGATCCCGACGATCACCGTGTCGCGACTGCGTTCGAGCAGGATGCCGGAGAGCTTGGCGCCGTCGACGAGCAAGTCGTTCGGCCATTTGAGCAGGACCCGGCCGGGAATCCAGGCCGACACGATCTCATCGAGCGCCACCGCCGCGACCAGCGCCAGCGTGGCGGCGGGCGGATCGCCGGGCAGCAGCCGCACGAGCGTGCTGGCGTAGAGATTGCCGGCCGGCGACACCCAGTCGCGGCCGAGCCGCCCGCGGCCGGCGGTCTGCATGACGGCGCGGAGCCACGCGCCTTCGGGCGCGCCCTCGCCGGCGCGGGCGATCATGTCCTGATTGGTCGAGGCGGTCGTTTCGACGGTTTCGATGAGCATATCGGTCCGCTCTCCTGAAGCCCCTCCCCTTCAGGAGCGGCATGGCTCGATCGGGTCGGGATTGCCCCCGGCAATCCCTAAATCATGCCGGGGGCATGATTTACCCGATCGCGCGATGCCGCTGGGCTGGGGTGGGGGAATCAGCCGCGCGCGATGCCGAAATCGGCGCGCTTTCATCAACGCCAAAAGCTCGCTTCGCTCGCCCCCACCCCAACCCCTCCCCTGAAGGGGAGGGGCTTAAGTCGCACTAGAACAGCGCCCTGGCCGCCGCCATCGTCGCAGCGCCGAGCACGGGTATCGCCAGATAGCCGAGCGGCGAGACGAACAGAGCCGCGACCGCGATCACCCCGCCTTCGACATAGGATTCGGTCGCGCGGAACGCCTCGCCGGGCTCGTCGAAATACATCGTCTTGACGATCTTGAGATAATAGAAGGCGCCGATCACCGAGGTGGCGATGCCGATCGCGGCCAGCGGCACGAGGTTCGCCCCCACCGCCGCATCGAAGACGAGGAATTTCGGCCAGAACCCGAACAGAGGCGGGATGCCGGCGAGGCTGAACATGAAGATCGCCAGCGCCGCCGCCAGCGCCGGCCGCGTCCGCGACAGGCCGGAGAGGCTGGCGATGGTCTCGACGGGCACGCCGTCCTGGTCGCGCATCTGCAGCACGCACAGAAAGCTGCCGAGCGTCATCGCGACATAGACCGCCATGTAGAACATCACCGCGGCCACGCCCTCCTGCGTGCCGGCGGCGAGGCCGATCAGCGCGAAGCCGACATTGTTGATCGACGAATAGGCCAGCAGCCGCTTGATGTTGGTCTGGCCGATCGCGGCGACGCCGCCGAGGATCGTCGAGGCCAGGGCTGCGAAGATCACGATCTGGCGCCACTGGTCGGTGCCCGGCCCCATCGCATCGACGGCGACGCGGACGAACAACGCCATCGCCGCGACCTTGGGCGCGCTGGCGAAGAAGGCGGTGACCGGCGTCGGCGCGCCTTCGTAGACGTCGGGCGTCCACATGTGGAAGGGCACCGCGCTGATCTTGAAGGCGAGCCCGGCCAGCACGAACACGATGCCGAACAGTTCGCCGTTAGAGATGCCGGACGCCAGCGCCGCGGCGATGCCGCTGAAGCTGGTGGTCGCGGTGAAGCCGTAGAGCAAAGAGATGCCGTAGAGCAGAATGCCGCTGGCGAGCGCGCCGAGCACGAAATATTTGAGGCCGGCTTCGGCCGACCGCGTATCGTTGCGCACGAAGCTCGCGAGCACATAGGCGGCGAGGCTCTGCAGCTCGAGGCCGACATAGAGCGTCAGCATGTCGACCGCCGACACCATCATGCCCATGCCGACCGCCGAGAGCAGGATCAGCACCGGATATTCGGCGCGCAGATTGCCGCCGCGCGCGAAGAAGCCCGGCGCGATCGCGACCGTGACCGCCGCCGCGATATAGATCAGCAGCTTGGCGAAGGCGGCGAAGGCATCGGCCTTGTAGAGGCCGTCGAAGGCGATGCCGCCATGGCCGGCCGGCCCGAGCAAAGCCAGCGCGGCGGCGGCGAACAATGCCACCGCAGCCCAGCTGATCGCCTGCGTCGCTTTGTCGCCGGCCCAGGCCGCGACGAGCATCAGCACCAGCGCGCCGATCGACAGGATCAGCTCGGGCAAGGTCATCATCAGCGAGGTCGCGTAGGTCATGACATTCGAGTCCCGGAGACGACAATTCCCTTCCCCCTTGATGGGGGAAGGATACGGAGACTTGGGTCCGCCCCTTGGCGGGCCCTAGTCGGAGTTGGATGGGGGTGATGTTTGGCGAATGGCTCTACGCCGAACATCACCCCCACCCAGCTACGACTAGGCGGCAAAGCCGCCAAGTCTGCGCAACCCTCCCCCATCAAGGGGGAGGGGGAGTTCAGCGACAGACTCAATGCCCTTCCCCATGTTCAGCCGCCGGCTTAGGCGCGCCCATCGCCACTTTCGCGTCGCCCTCGGGCCGCGCGCGATCGACGCGCGCCACGAGTGCACCGATATCGTTGCGCATCGGCTTCATGAAGCTTTCGGGATAGACGCCCATCCACATCACCACCGCGGCGATCGGCACCAGCAAGGCCAGTTCGCGCTTCGACAGATCGGGCATCGCCGCCACGTCTTCCTTGGTGAGCGCGCCATAAGCGACGCGGCGATAGAGATAGAGCATGTAGCCGGCGCCGAGGATGATCCCCGTCGTGCAAACCAGGGCCACCGTGCTCGACACGTCATAGGTGCCCAGCAGCGACAGGAACTCGCCGACGAAACCGCTGGTGCCCGGCAGACCGATCGAGGCCATCGTGAACAGCAGGAACAGGATCGCATAGTGCGGCATGTTGATCGCGAGGCCGCCATAGCGGTCGATCTCGCGGGTGTGCAGGCGATCGTAGATCACGCCGACGCACAGGAACAAGGCGCCCGAGACCAGGCCATGGCTGAGCATGACGACCATCGCGCCCTCCAGCCCCTGCCGGTTGAACGCGAACAACCCGATCGTCACGATCGCCATGTGCGCGACCGAGGAGTAAGCGATCAGCTTCTTCATGTCCTGCTGCACCAGCGCGACGAGGCTGGTGTAGACCACCGCCACCATCGACAGGCCGAACACCAGCCAGACGAACTGCGCCGAGGCTTCGGGGAACATCGGCAGCGAGAAGCGGATGAAGCCATAGCCGCCCATCTTCAGCAGAACGCCCGCCAGGATCACCGATCCCGCGGTCGGCGCTTCCACGTGCGCGTCGGGCAGCCAGGTGTGGACCGGCCACATCGGCATCTTGACCGCGAAGCTGGCGAAGAAGGCCAGCCACAGCCAGGTCTGCGCCTCGGGGCTGAAATCATAGTTCATCAGCACCGGGATCTCGGTGGTCCCGGCCTCACGCACCATCCACAGCATCGCGATCAGCATCAGCACCGATCCGAGCAAGGTGTAGAGGAAGAATTTGTAGCTGGCGTAGATCCGCCGCGCGCCGCCCCAGATGCCGATGATCAGGTACATCGGGATCAGGCCGGCTTCGAAGAAGATGTAGAACAGGAACAGGTCCTGCGCCGAGAACACGCCGATCATCAGCGTTTCCATCAGCAGGAAGGCGGCCATATACTCGCCGACGCGCTTCTGCACGGCGACCCAGCTGGCGGCGATGCAGATCGGCATCAGGAACACCGAGAGCATGATCAGCATCAGCGCGATGCCGTCGATCCCCAGCGCCCAGGCGAAGCGGCCGAACAGCTCGGCGCGCTCGGCGAACTGCCATTGCGGCGCGCCGACGCCGGCATCGAAATTCACCCACAGCAGGATGCCGAGGACGAGATCGACCAAAGTCGCGGCGAGCGCGATCCGGCGGGCGTTTTCGGCGCCCGAATAGAGGCATGCGATCGCCGCCGCCAGCGGCACCGCGAGCATGATCGTGAGGATGGGGAATCCGAGGGCGTTCATTCCGACTGTCCCGTCACCGATGCACGCACTGCCATTCCGAACCCATCACCCTTTTTTCCTGTCATCCCCGCGCAGGCGGGGATCCATGCCGGTGGCAGGTCCGACGCCGCCGAATGCGCCCCGTCATGGATCCCCGCCTGCGCGGGGATGACGGAAAGGGGCGCGGGGATAACGGCCAATTTGGTCATCATCGCACCATCATCCACGTCGCCGCGGCGGCGAGGCCGAACAGCATCACCAGCGCATAGGTATAGAGATACCCCGATTGCAGCCGCGCGGTCAGCTTGCCGCTGCCGGCGATCACCGCCGAGATGCCGTCGGGTCCGAAGCGATCGATCGTGCCGACGTCGCCGCGCTTCCAGAAGAAGCGGCCGATGGCGAAGGCCGGGCGCACGAAGATCAGGTCGTAGAGCTCGTCGAAATACCATTTGTTGAGCAGGAACGCATAGAGTCCGCCGAACTGCGCGACGAAGATCGCCGGGAAGTCGGTGCGGCGGATATAGGCGTACCAGGCGATCACGAAGCCGGTCAGCATCGCGATCGTCGAGGCGAGCTTCACCAGCAACGGCACCTCATGCATCGCGTGCATCAGATGCGCGTTGAACGCGATCGAGCCCTTCCAGAACTCGGCGCCGAGTTCGGCGTCGAGGAACTGGTTGTGGAAGGCGAAGCCGGCGAACACCGCGCCGATGCTCAGCGCCAGGATCGGCACCAGCATCGTCCACGGGCTCTCGTGCGGATGATAGCCGCCGGTGCCGGCCGCCTCGGGCACATGATCGTGGGCATGGGCGTCGTGCCCGGCATGTTCTTCCGACGGATGATCGTCATGGGCATGCGCGTCATGGCCGTGTGCGTCGTGGAGCGCATGCTGGATATGCTCGCTCGCGGCCCAGCGCGGCTTGCCGAAGAAGGTGAGGAACACCAGCCGCCACGAATAGAAGCTGGTCAGCAGCGCCGCGAACACGCCGACCGCAAACGCCACGCGCCCCCCACCGCCGGCGGCAAAGGCGGCCTCAATGATCGCATCCTTCGAATAGAAGCCGGCGAAGCCGAAAACACCGATGATGCCGACGCCGGTGATCGCGAGCGTGCCCGCGGTCATCACCCAGAAGGTGATCGGGATGTGTTTCCGCAGGCCGCCATAATAGCGCATGTCCTGCTCGTGGTGCATCGCATGGATCACGCTGCCCGCGCCGAGGAACAGCAAAGCCTTGAAGAAGGCGTGGGTGAACAGGTGAAACATCGCCGCGCCATAGGCGCCGACGCCGGCCGCGAAGAACATGTAGCCGAGCTGCGAGCAGGTGGAATAAGCGATCACGCGCTTGATGTCGGTCTGCGTCGTGCCGACGGTGGCGGCGAACAAGGCGGTCGCGGCGCCGACGAAGGTGACGACGCCCAGCGCGGTCGGGCTGACCTCGAACATCGGCGACAGCCGGCAGACCATGAAAACGCCGGCGGTGACCATCGTCGCGGCGTGGATCAGAGCCGAGACCGGGGTCGGGCCTTCCATCGCGTCGGGCAGCCAGGTGTGGAGACCGAGCTGCGCCGACTTGCCCATCGCACCCAGGAACAGCAGCAGGCAGAGCACCGTCATCAGATCGGCGCGGATGCCGAACGCGCCAATCGTGGCGCCGGCCATCGCCGGCGCGGCTTCGAGGATCGCCGGGATCGAGACCGTGCCGAACACCAGGAAGGTACCGAAGATGCCGAGCATGAAGCCGAGATCGCCGACGCGGTTGACGACGAATGCCTTGATCGCGGCGGCATTGGCGCTGGGCTTCTTGAACCAGAAACCGATCAGCAGATAGGAGGCGAGGCCGACGCCTTCCCAGCCGAAGAACATCTGGACGAGATTGTCCGCGGTCACCAGCATCAGCATCGCGAAGGTGAACAGCGACAGATAGGCGAAGAAGCGCGGCTGGTCCGGATCCTCCTCCATATAGCCCCAGCTGTAGAGATGGACGAGCGACGACACCGTCGTCACCACCACCAGCATCACCGCGGTCAGCGTATCGACGCGCAGCGCCCATGCGACGTCGAGATCGCCCGAGTGGATGAAATCGAAGACATGGACGACGATCGCGTCGCTGTGACCGCCGAGGAAGCCGAGAAAGATCGGCCAGCTCAGCAAACAGGAGACGAACAGCGCGCCCGTCGTCAGCGACTTGGCGACGGCGTTGCCCAGCAGGCGGTTGCCGAAGCCGGCGATGAACGCGGCGAGCAGCGGCAGAAAGACGATGAGTTTGATCACCAGAGGATTACCCCTTCATCCGGCTGGGATCGTCGACCGAGATCGTGCCGCGGCCGCGGAAATAGATGACGAGGATCGCGAGCCCGATCGCCGCCTCGCCGGCGGCGACGGTCAGCACGAACATCGCGAACACCTGACCCACCAGATCATGGAGATAGGCGCTGAACGCGACGAAATTGAGGTTCACCGCGAGCAGGATCAGCTCGATCGCCATCAGGATGACGATGATGTTCTTGCGGTTGAGGAAGATGCCGAGCACCCCCATCACGAACAGGATCGCCGAGACGACCAGATAATGCTGGAGTCCGATCACAGCTCCACCCCCTGCCCGACGGGCTGGTTGATATTGCGCGTCGCGTCCTGCGGACGGCGGCGGTTCTGCTTCGAGATGTTCTGCGGCTTGACCCCGCCGCGCGCCCGGTGCGTCAGCACGATCGCGCCGATCATCGCCACCAGCAGCACCAGCCCGGCGCCCTCGAAGATGTAGAGGTAGCGCGTGTAGAGCAATTGCCCGATCGCCTTGATGTTCGGCACCACCGCCGGATCGGGCGTGGGCGCGAGGCCGCCGCTGACGTCGATCGTCCCGATGCGCCAGGCCAAAGCGGCGAAGATCAGTTCGGACACCAGCACCACCGCCAGCAGCATGCCGATCGGAAGATAGCGGGTGATGCCGGCGCGCAGTTCGGCGAAGTCGATGTCGAGCATCATCACGACGAACAGGAACAGCACCGCGACCGCGCCGACATAGACGATGACGAGCAGCATCGCGATGAACTCGGCGCCGACGAGCAGCATCAGCCCGGCCGCGTTGAAGAAGGCGAGGATCAGCCACAGCACGCTGTGCACCGGGTTCCGCGCGAAGATCGTCATCGCCCCGGAGGCGATGACGACGGTCGCGAACAGATAGAAGGCGAAGGCCTGGATCACTTAAAATCCTCCCCGGAACGGGGAGGGGGACCGCCGAAGGCGGTGGAGGGGCAGGTGAAGGGTGCGGAGCGTGGCCACTGCCCCTCCACCACCGGCTTCGCCGGCGGTCCCCAGTGTTGGGTCGATCGTGCCCCCGGCACGATCTTGGATTGCCGGGGGCAATCCAACCCAACACTCCGTTCCGGGGAGGATTCTAGGTGCGGAATCGATCATGCGGGCCACCTACCGGTAGGGTGCATCGGCGGCAAGGTTGGCAGCGATCGCGCGCTCCCACTTGTCGCCATTCTCGAGCAGCTTCACCTTGTCGTAGAGCAGCTCCTCGCGGGTTTCGGTGGCATATTCGAAGTTCGGCCCCTCGACGATCGCATCGACCGGGCACGCCTCCTGGCAGAAGCCGCAATAGATGCACTTGGTCATGTCGATGTCGTAGCGCGTCGTGCGGCGCGAGCCATCGTCGCGCGGCTCGGCCTCGATCGTGATCGCCTGCGCCGGACACACCGCCTCGCACAATTTGCACGCGATGCAGCGCTCTTCGCCATTGGGATAACGGCGCAGCGCATGCTCGCCGCGGAAACGCGGGCTCAGCGGGTTCTTCTCATAGGGGTAGTTGATCGTCGCCTTGGGCTTGAAGAAATATTTCAAGGTCAGCCAATGAGCTTTGACGAACTCCCAGAGGGTGAACGATTTGATGAGGTGGGCGATGGTCATTGGACCGGCTCCGACGGAAAATTGGGGGCCCAGATACATTTGCGGCTGTGGCGCGTTACACCAGCTTGACTATATTCAAATTCGATACTCGTAGGTTCGAAACGAAGGAGTGCCTCTACGGAGACCTTTTCGCCTTCAAACTGACCTTCGCCTTTGATGAGCCAGTTTTCATCAACCCCGCTTTGATATCCAATGTATGTAAATGACTTTGACAGGCTGATAGTTTTTGTTGCCCCGTTTTGCGTACGAGAAATCCAGATATATCCGTTTGGCGGATCTTTCTTCAGAACTATCATATAATAGCCTTTGTCTTCGGCCACGACACAGCCGAAAGTCAGCCAAGGTATTTCGAATTGATCGACGGGCATAGTGTGACGCCCTGTAACACCAGCGAGAAGCATGAGTGCCAGCCCCGCTACCGCGCTCATGACATTACACCCGAATAACGCGTCAGCATCAGATAGCCCGACACCAGGAACACCCACAGCAGCGACAAAGGCAGGAAGATCTTCCAGCCCAGCCGCATCAGCTGGTCGTAGCGGTAGCGCGGCACCGTCGCCTTCACCCAGCTGAAGATGAAGAAGAAGCACCACATCTTGAGGAACAGCCAGAAGATGCCCGGGATCACATAGAGCGGCGCCCAGTCGACCGGCGGCAGCCAGCCGCCCCAGAACAGGAGGGCGTTGAGCGCGCACATCAGGATGACGTTGCCATATTCGCCGAGCCAGAAGAGCGCGAAGCTCATCGACGAATATTCGGTCTGGTAGCCGGCGACGAGCTCGCTCTCCGCCTCGGTCAGGTCGAACGGCGCGCGCGCGGTCTCCGCCATCGACGAGATCAGGAACACCACCGCCATCGGGAACAGCAAAGGGTTGAAGCCGAAGCCGTTGATGAAGCCGAAGATCTGGCCCTGCTGCTTCAGCACGATCTCCGAGAGGTTGAACGTGCCCGCCCACAGCACGACCGAGATCAGCACGAAGCCGATCGACACTTCGTAGCTGACCATCTGCGCCGCCGCGCGCAGTGCCGAGTAGAACGGATATTTGGAGTTCGACGCCCAGCCCGAGATGATCACGCCGTAAACGCCGATCGACGAGATCGCGAGGATGTAGAGCAGCCCGACATTGATGTCGGCGAGCATCATGCCGGCGCCGAACGGGATCACCGCCCACGCCAGCAGCGCCACCGTGAAGAAGATGATCGGCGCGAGCAGGAACAGGCCCTTGTTCGCCGACGACGGGATGATGGTTTCCTGGAGGAACACCTTCAGGCCGTCGGCAAAGCTCTGCAGCAGGCCGAACGGGCCGACGACATTGGGGCCCCGGCGCAGCGCGATCGCCGCCCAGATCTTGCGATCGGCATAGATGAACATCGCCACCGCGAGCATCAGCGGCAGTGCGATCAGCAGGATCAGGATCGTGTTGGCGACGAACCAGCCCAAGCCGATGCCGAGATAGGACTGGAAGAATTCGGTCATGCCACGCCCCCTCGCGCAGGTTCCCCTTCCGTCATTCCCGCGAAGGCGGGAATCCATAAACACAGGTTCATCCTGATATGACGGAGGTTATGGATCCCCGCCTTCGCGGGGATGACGGTTATGAGGGTGGGTGTGGCAGTGAAAATATGCATCACTCCGCCGCCTCCAGAAATTGCTCACCATGCAGCAGTTCGGCCGAGCAGCGCTGCATCGTCGGGCTGGCGCGGCAGATCGCGCCGGTCAGGTAGAAATCCTTGATCGGATAGGCCGGCACACCCGACGGATCGGCGGCCAGCGCCGGCGGCGCCCAGGGGAAGGTCACCAGCCCCTCGGCTGCCAGCTCCGGATGCGCGGCGCCCATCGCGGCGCGCAGCGCGGCGAGGCTGTCGAACGGCAGCGTCTTGCGCAGCACGTCGGACAGCGCGCGCAGGATCGTCCAGTCCTCGCGGGCGTCGCCTGGCGGGAACACCGCGCGCTCGCCGATCTGGACGCGGCCTTCGAGGTTCATCCAGGTGCCGCTCTTCTCGGTGTAAGCGGCGCCCGGCAGGATCACGTCGGCAACATGCGCGCCCTTGTCGCCATGATGGCCGACATAGACCTTGAACGACGATGCGAAGGCGGAGAAATCGACCTCGTCGGCGCCGAGCAGGAACAGCAATTTCGGCGCCTGTTCGGCGACCGCGGCGATGCCGCCGGCCTGCGCATAGCCCAGCACGAGGCCGGCCATGCGGCTGGCGGCGGCGTGGAGCACGTTGAAGCCGTTCCAGCCGTCGCGGACCAGGTTGTGGGTCGCCGCCAGCGCGAGCGCCGCGCCCAGCGCGCCGTCGACCTTGAGCGCGCCGCCGCCGACGATGATCGCCGGCCGCGCCGCCGCGCCCAGCGCATCGACCACCGCCTGCGGCAGATCGGTCAGCACCGACAGATCCTCGCCGAGCCATTCGACCTTGTAGGTGAGGTCTGTCGCCGGGCCGATCGCGAAGATTTTCGCGCCCTTCTTGATCGCCTTGCGGATCCGCGTGTTCACCAGCGGCGCTTCCCAGCGCACATTGCTGCCGACGATCAGGATCAGATCGGCGGTTTCGAGGCCGGCGATCGTCGTGTTGAAATTGACCGCGGCCAGGCTGGAGGTGTCATAGGCAAGGCCGGTCTGGCGGCCTTCGAGCAGATCCGATCCCAGCGACGCGAGCAACGCCTTCGCCGCATACATGATCTCGGCCTCGGCATGATCGCCGGCGATCGCGGCGACGCTGGAGCCGGCATCGACGGCGGCGATCGCGGCGAACGCCTCGTCCCAGGTCGCGGCGACGAGCTTGCCGTTCCGCCGCACGAACGGGCGATCGAGCCGCTTGCGGACGAGGCCGTCGACCGCGTGGCGGGTCTTGTCGCTCGCCCATTCCTCGTTGACGTCGTCGTTGAGGCGCGGGAGCACGCGCAGCACCTGGCGGCCGCGGCTGTCGATGCGGATGTTGGTGCCGACCGCGTCCATCACGTCGATCGACGGCGTCTTGCGCAGCTCCCACGGGCGCGCCTCGAACGCATAGGGCTTCGAGGTCAGCGCGCCGACCGGGCAGAGATCGACGACGTTGCCCGACAGCTCGGAGGTGACCGCGCGCTCCATATAGGAGACGATCTGCATGTTCTCGCCGCGGCCGATCGCCCCGATCTCCTCGACGCCGGCGACTTCCTCGGCGAACCGGATGCAGCGCGTACACTGGATGCAGCGGGTCATCACCGTCTTGACGATGGGGCCCATATATTTCTCGGTCACCGCCCGCTTGTTCTCGTCGTAGCGGCTGTGGCCCTTGCCATAGGCGATCGACTGATCCTGCAGGTCGCACTCGCCGCCCTGGTCGCAGATCGGGCAATCGAGCGGGTGGTTGATCAGGAGGAACTCCATCACCCCCTCGCGCGCCTTCTTGACCATCGGGCTGTCGGTGCGGACCTCCTGATTGTCGGCGGCGGGCAGCGCGCACGATGCCTGCGGCTTCGGCGGACCGGGCTTCACCTCGACCAGGCACATCCGGCAATTGCCGGCGATCGACAGCCGCTCATGATAGCAGAAGCGCGGAATCTCCTTGCCTGCGGCTTCGCAGGCCTGGAGCACGGTGGCGCCGGCGGGGACCTCGACCTCGATGCCGTCGACCTTGAGCTTAGGCATGTGATGCGACCTCTGACACTTTAACGGGCCACCTTATCTGCAATATCATCGAAATAGACCGGCCGACCATAGGGGCCGAGTTCGGCGCTGATCGACTGGCGAGTCCCCAGGATCGTCAATTTGACATCCTCATCCTCGACGAGATGCTGAACGACTTCGTGAAAATCGCCATCGCCCGCGACGAGATAGAGCTTGTCCCATTTTCTCTTCGAGAAGGATCGCATCAGATGGAATGCAAGACCGACATCGACGCCCTTCTGGGTTTTCAACTCATATTGAATCGTGGGATCGTTGGGGTGCAGCACGGGACCGCCGCCCAACGCCTGCGGCCAATAGAGTTTCTTGACGTTCAGCCAGTATAATTTCACCCGCAGGCCGGGTCCGTCGGGCGCGGGTATCGCTATTGCCCGATGGAAATTATTCTGGCCGTTCGACGGCGGATCATTGTCGGAGCTGAAATAATAGGCTTCGCCGATTTCTTCCTGCGCGTCATTCTCGATCGCATCCCGGAGGCGCGTATAATCGAGCACACGCCCGCCACCCGCTTGCTTCCAGCAGGTAAAGGCATAAGCGCCATCGACGAACCATGCTGTCGTCATGATTATTCCGCGGCCTCCAGCATGCCGCTGCCGCGCTTCTCCGCGATCCGGCGCTCGATCTCGGGCCGGAAATGGCGGATCAGGCCCTGGATCGGCCAGGCCGCCGCGTCGCCGAGCGCGCAGATCGTATGGCCTTCGACCTGCTTGGTGACTTCCAGCAAGGTGTCGATCTCGGAGACCTCGGACTCGCCGGTGCGCAGCCGCTCCATTACGCGCCACATCCAGCCGGTGCCCTCGCGGCACGGCGTGCACTGGCCGCAGCTCTCATGCTTGTAGAAATAGCTGATCCGGCTGATCGCGCGGACGATGTCGGTCGACTTGTCCATCACGATCACAGCCGCGGTGCCGAGGCCCGAGCCGAGCGCCTTGAGCCCGTCGAAATCCATCGGCGCGTCCATGATCTGCGCGGCCGGCACCAAAGGCACCGACGATCCGCCGGGGATCACCGCGAGCAGATTGTCCCAGCCGCCGCGTATGCCGCCGGCATGTTTGTCGATCAGTTCGCGGAACGGAATCGACATCGCTTCCTCGACCACGCACGGCTTGTTCACATGGCCGGAGATCTGGAACAGCTTGGTGCCGGCATTGTTCTCATTGCCGAAGCCCTTGAACCACGGCGCGCCGCGGCGGAGGATCGTCGGCGCGACGGCGATGCTCTCGACATTGTTGACCGTGGTCGGGCAGCCATAGAGGCCGGCGCCGGCCGGAAACGGCGGCTTGAGGCGCGGCTGGCCCTTCTTGCCCTCGAGGCTTTCGAGCATCGCGGTCTCTTCGCCGCAGATATAGGCGCCCGCGCCGCGATGGACGTAGACGTCGAAATCATAGCCCGAGCCGCTGGCGTTCTTGCCGATGAAGCCGCGGTCATAGGCCTCGGCGACGGCCGCGAACAAGGTCTCGGCCTCGCGGATGAACTCGCCGCGAATGTAGATGTAAGCGGCGCGCGCGCGCATCGCATAGCCGGCGATCAGCGCGCCCTCGATCAGCTTGTGCGGATCGTGGCGGATGATCTCGCGATCCTTGCACGAGCCCGGCTCGGATTCGTCGGCGTTGATCACGAGGAAGTTCGGGCGGCCCGGCTTGGGCTCCTTGGGCATGAAGCTCCACTTCATGCCGGTCGGAAAACCCGCGCCGCCGCGGCCGCGCAGACCCGAGGCCTTGATCTCCTCGATGATCGCGTCCTGGCCCTTGGCCATCAGCGCCTTGGTGTTGTCCCAGTCACCGCGTTTGATCGCGGCGTCGATGGTCCACGGCTGGAAGCCGTAGACGTTGGTGAAGATGCGGTCCTTGTCAGCGAGCATGATGCGCGGTCCGTGCAGGTGCGACGCTTACGTTCGGAAGCGTCGTCGTGATATCGCAGGGAATATGCCCGGCTACGTCTACATTCTCGCCAGTCGACGGCACGGTACGCTCTATATCGGCGTCACCAGTGACATTGCCCGCCGCGTGGTCGAGCACCGCGAGGGTCGGATTCCGGGCTTCACCAAGAAGTACGGCGTCAAACGTCTCGTCCATGTCGAAACCGCCGAGACGATCGTCGAGGCAATCGCCCGCGAAAAAGCGCTCAAGGAATGGAAACGCGACTGGAAGATCGCGCTGATCGAGCGCGAAAACCCGATGTGGGACGATCTCGCAGTGCCATATTTCGGCCTTCCGCCAATGCCGCCCCGCGAACCGCGGGGCCGGTAAAGAACCGCAATGACGCCCCACTCCGTCACAACGCCGTACGATCGCGACGCTGCCACACTCACTCTCGTCATCCCGGCGAAAGCCGGGACCCATAAACACCGCCTCATCAGAACGCGCACGAACTGACAGCCGAACCGTCGAACGCCGGCGCTTATGGGTCCCGGCTTTCGCCGGGATGACGGTGGGGGATGAGATGACGGGGAACGAGCGGAGAGGAATGGCGTTTGTGGCAACCATCACCAAGCCCCCCGATAGTCGTGATTTTCCGACACCATCTCGACCAGCGACGTCGGCCCGCCCTCCGGGCAACTCGTCTGGCGATCGATCTGCGGCCCGGGCTTCGGCGTCTCGCCGGCCGACAGCGCGTCGAGGATCGCAGTCATCTTGTCGTAATCGAGATCCTCGAAATTCTCGTCGTTGATCTGGACCATCGGCGCGTTGGCGCAGGCGCCGAGGCATTCGACCTCGGTCAAAGTGAACAGGCCGTCGGGCGTGGTGCGGCCCTTCGACAGCCCCTTGTTCCTGCACGCCGCCATCACGTCGTCGGACCCGCGCAACATGCAGGGCGTGGTGCCGCACAGCTGGATGTGCCAGCGGCCGACCGGCGCGAGATTGTACATCGTGTAGAAGCTCGCGACCTCGTAGGCGCGCATATAGGGCATGCCCAATTGGGCGGCGACATATTCGATCACCGGCACCGGCAGCCAGCCCTGCGTATTGGTCTCGGCGCCGACCTGGCGCTGGGCGAGATCGAGCAACGGCATCACCGCCGACGCCTGGCGGCCGTCGGGATAGCGCGCGATGACGGTCTTCGCCTGCTCGGCGTTGTCGTCGGTCCATGCAAACGCGCCCCAGCGTGCGCGGGTCTCGGCTTCATCGGGAATGTGAACAGCGTCCGCCACCTAGCGATCCCCCTCGAACGTATCGGGGAAGGCCGGAAATGCAGTGCCGGCCATATAGACCCACGGCGCGCCCTCCGACACGACGACGCGTGCGATCCTGGCGCCCGAAAAATCGAAGCGCATTTCGTGATAATTCTCGCCGCATTTCCAGGCGAGCACCCATGAGACGTCCCGGGCCTCGCCCCAATCCGCCAACGTGCATCCCGACGTGAACGTTTGCAGCCGATCCGCCGTCAAGGGGGCGCTTTTCGTCACCCGACCACGAATAGTCGCGTTCTGAAACACCGGTTTGTTCGCCAGTGGCGCGTTGAAGCCAGCCTCGTCGTTCTTGAATGCGGCCATCAGGACGGCGCGCGCAGCAGCGCGCTGCTCATCGGTGGTGATGGTGGGAGTCGAAGCAGCCAGTAACAATATGGCACCGATCACCGGTCGCACTCCCCGAACACGATATCCATCGCGCCCAGCACCGCGGTCGTGTCGGCGAGCATATGGCCCTTCATCATGAAATCCATCGCCTGGAGATGGCTGAACGCGGTCGGGCGGATCTTGCAGCGGTACGGCTTGTTGCTGCCGTCCGAGACCAGATAAACGCCGAACTCGCCCTTGGGGCTCTCGGTCGCGACATAGACCTCGCCGGCGGGAACGTGGAAGCCCTCGGTGTAGAGCTTGAAGTGATGGATCAGCGCCTCCATCGAGCGCTTCATCTCGGCGCGCTTGGGCGGCACCACCTTGCGGTCGAAGCTGGCGATCGGGCCGTCGGGCATCTCCTGGAGGCACTGCTTCATGATCCGGGCCGACTGGCGAACCTCCTCGACGCGCACCATGAAGCGGTCATAGCAGTCGCCGCTGGTGCCGACGGGGATGTCGAAGTCCATCCTGGCATAGACGTCATAGGGCTGCGAGCGGCGGATATCCCAAGGGATGCCCGATCCGCGCAGCATCGGGCCGGAGAAGCCCCATTTCAGCGCATCTTCCTTGCCGACCACGCCGATATCGACATTGCGCTGCTTGAAGATGCGGTTGTCGGCGACAAGGCTGATCGCATCCTCGAACAGTCGCGGCAGGCGGGTGTCGAGCCAGTCGCCGATGTCGGCCAGCAGCTTGAGCGGCGCGTCCTGATGGACGCCGCCGGGCCGGAACCAGGCGCTGTGCATGCGCGCGCCCGACACGCGCTCGAAGAAGTTCAGGCAATCCTCGCGGACCTCGAACATCCATAGGTTCGGCGTCATCGCACCGACGTCCATCACATGGCTGCCGAGGTTGAGCATGTGGTTCGAGATGCGGGTCAGTTCGGCGAAGAACACGCGCAGATATTGCGCGCGCAGCGGCACTTCGAGATCGAGCAATTTCTCGACCGCGAGCACATAGCTGTGCTCCATGCCGAGCGGCGAGCAATAATCGAGCCGGTCGAAATAGGGCAAGGCCTGGAGATAGGTCTTGTACTCGATCAGCTTCTCGGTGCCGCGGTGGAGCAGGCCGATATGCGGATCGCAGCGCTCGACGATCTCGCCGTCGAGCTCCATCACGAGGCGCAGCACGCCGTGCGCGGCCGGATGCTGCGGGCCGAAGTTGATCGTGTAGTTCTGGATCTCGACGTCGCCGGGGGTCGGGTCCTCGGCGGTGACGTGCGCTTCGAGATCGGCGAGATGGTCAGCCATGGCGGTCACTTCTTCGCCTCCGGGGACTTTTCGGCCGCCATCGTGCTGGCGGGCTCGCCGGCGCCGGTCTGGCCCTTGTGCTCGGTGGTCTTGGGCGTCGGCGCAGGCGCGGTGGCGAGCGACTTGGCGGCGTCCGCCTGCCTGATCGCGTCCGCGGTCAGCGGCGTCGGCGCGCCCTTCGCCTCGGGCAGTTTCGCCTTCTCGTCGCCGGGCAGCACATATTGGGCGCCCTCCCACGGACTCATGAAGTCGAAGGTGCGGAAATCCTGCGCCAGCTTGACCGGCTCATAGACGACGCGCTTGTCCTCCTCGGAATAGCGCAGTTCGACATAGCCGGTCAGCGGGAAGTCCTTGCGCTGCGGGTGGCCGCGGAAACCATAGTCGGTGAGGATGCGGCGCAGATCGGGATTGCCCTCGAACAGCACGCCGTACATGTCATAGACTTCGCGCTCGAGCCAGCCGGCGACCGGCCAGATGCCGGTGACCGACGGCACCGGCTTCTCCTCGTCGGTCATTACCTTGACGCGGATGCGGTGGTTCCGGGTGACCGAGAGCAGATGATAGCAGACCTCGAACCGCTCTGCGCGATCGGGATAGTCGACCCCGGCGATCTCCATCAGCTGCTGATATTGCAGCATCGGATTGTCGCGCAGCGCGATCATCGCGTCGACCAGCGCGGTGCGCTCGACGACCAGCGAGACTTCGCCGACCCGATCCCAGGCGTCGAGCAGATCGTCGCCGATCGCGGCGCGCGCGGCGGCGATGACGCCATCGCTGGCGGCATAGACTGGGGCCGGACTGCTCACCGCTCGATCGTCCCCGACCGGCGAATCTTCCGCTGCAGCTGCATCACGCCATAGAGCAGGGCCTCGGCGGTCGGCGGGCAGCCCGGCACATAGATGTCGACCGGCACGATCCGGTCGCAGCCGCGCACGACGCTGTAGCTATAATGGTAATAGCCGCCGCCATTGGCGCAGCTGCCCATCGAGATCACATATTTCGGTTCCGACATCTGGTCGTAGACCTTGCGCAGCGCCGGCGCCATCTTGTTGCAGAGCGTGCCGGCGACGATCATCACGTCGGACTGGCGCGGGCTGGCGCGCGGCGCGGCGCCGAACCGCTCCATGTCATAGCGCGGCATGTTGACGTGGATCATCTCGACCGCGCAGCAGGCGAGGCCGAACGTCATCCACCACAGCGAGCCGGTGCGCGCCCACTGGAACAGATCCTCGGTCGAGGTGACGAGGAAGCCCTTGTCGCCCAGTTCGCCGTTAAGATCGTTGAAGAAGGCCGCGTCGGGGACCGTGCCGGCGGGCACTGGTGAGAGTTCTACTCCCATTCGAGCGCCCCTTTCTTCCACGCATAGACATAGCCGAGCACCAGTTCGCCCAGGAACACCATCATCGCGATCCAGCCCGGCCAGCCGATCCCGCCCTGCGATTCCGGCCCGAGCGAGACCGCCCACGGGAACAGGAACGCCGCTTCGAGATCGAAGATGATGAACAGGATCGCGACCAGGTAGAAGCGCACGTCGAACTGGCTGCGCGAATCCTCGAACGCGGGAAAGCCGCATTCATATTCGGTCAGCTTCTCCGGATAGGGCTTGTGCGCGCCGGTGAAGCGGGCGGCGATCATCGGCAGGAACACGAAGGCGGATGACAGCAACAGCGCGATGGCCAGGAACAACAGGATGGGCAGATATCCAGCGGCGACCGACGCCATGCGACTACTCCGGCTGTGCCGCTGGAGCGCGGCTTTTCGCGCCGACCTCTAGGACTGCTGCACTTGCGAAGCAAGGCTTCGGACGGGTGAGAATGACTCGCAGGAGGGCATGAGTCGCGCGCGTGCGTGGCCGGTCGATTCTATCGGCCGGCCACTATCGAACCTTCCAGCGGGTTGATGCGAATCGGAGTCTTTCGGGGCGGCGCTCCGTCGACCAGTACACCGCCGGCACCGAAGCGGTCCCACTGGCCATCGGCGATGTAAAGCAGGCCGCCCGGATCGGTCGGGGTCGAAGGTTTGATCGTACCGAGCGTTGGTTCTCCCCCAGACTCGCCCCGCGTCTCGTAGACGTCGAACCTCAGTCGATGACGGCCGATTTCCGGTCCAAGCCTGATAATTCTGCGTGGCCGGGTCCCGTTCTGGATTCCGACCATGATATCCTTTGAAAAGCCCAACAGACCATCGATGCCCTCGAACATCCGTGGCTCGGTTGACAGGACGGGTTCCCTTTTTCCGCTGCCGATCGAGACGAGCCAAAGGCCAGTCTCGTAATCGGCAACGTAGAGCCGGTCGCTCTTGTCCGACAGCGAAAGTCCCTGAGGGCTGCTGAAGCTGCCTGCCGGTAAAAGGGCATCGAGTTGAGTGCAGCCCACCACGCATCGCTGAATAGCGCCGGTCACGCTGTTGCTGACATAGACGGTGCCGTCTGGGCCAATCACCAGATCGTTTGCCACTCCAGGAGTCGCGCCATCCGCAACCGGCACGCGTCTCGCAACCCGAAGCGTATCGAGATCGACGGCGATCAGCCCCGTCATCCGCGCGCCTTCGACTGCAGTCTGTTCGACCGATCCGGTCGCGATCCACAGCATTCGGCGCTGTTGGTCGATAGCCATCCCGAACAGCCCGCTGCGCGGATTTCCCAGCGCGACTTCATGCCAATCGCCGTTGTCGTGATAGGCAAGGCGACCATCCACGACCGTTCCGATAAACAATCGATCGGTCTGCCGGTCATAAGCGATGCCTTCGACCAGCCGATACTCGGCCGGCACCTCGGCGAACAATCGACTGTCGTCGTAAATGCCCACAGCGCGCGTGAGACCGTTGTTGCGAAACGACTCGCGCAGCCAGGCAATGGGTTCGCCCCGTCGCTTATCATACCATCTGTGGGCACGAATCCTGGCGGGATCGAGATCGGGTACGATCCGATCGAAGGTGGAGTCCTGCAAAGAGGCGCCCATATCGAGCAGAAGCAGGGTATTCCGCGTCACGGCCTCGCGATCATGCGTTTCAAGCGCCGCGGCGAGCGTGGACCGCACCGCCGTGCTGACGCGGGGATATGACGAAGCAGATCCAGGGACTCCGATCGTCACGCATCCCGCCAGCAACGCGAATGGGGCGATCCAAATCGTCGTGCAAATGCGGCCCATCGTTTCGCACCCTCCCCGCCGAAGTTGCCAGGCCGCAGCAGGAACGAAAACGATCGCGCCTATCGCAACGCCGTGGCCACCAGTTTGTGCAGCCGGCTGTGCAGCGAATCGTTCGCCGCGAGATATTCGTTGCGCTCCATCGCGCGATCGCCGCCGCGGAAGTCGGTGACGAAGCCGCCGGCCTCGCGCACCAGCAGGATGCCGGCAGCGACGTCCCACGGTTTGAGATCCGATTCCCAATAGCCGTCGTAGCGCCCCGCCGCGACCCAGGCGAGATCGAGCGCGGCCGAGCCGAAGCGGCGGATGCCGGCGATTTCGGGCGCGACATTGTTGTAGATCGCCTGCCACTGGGCGATGTCGCCATGGCCCTTGAAGGGCGCGCCGGTGGCGATCAGTGCCTCGGACAGGTCGCGGCGGGCCGACACGCGCAGCCGGCGGTCCTGCAGCCAGGCGCCCCTGCCCTTCTCGGCCCAGAAGCTCTCGTCGGTCAGCGGCTGATAGACGAGGCCGTGGGTGATCTCGGGCTTGCCGCCGGGGCCGCGCGGATCCTCGACCGCGATCGAGATCGCGAAATGCGGCACGCCGTGGAGGAAGTTGCTGGTGCCGTCGAGCGGATCGACGATCCAGCGTGGCTTTTCCGGGTTGCCCGGAATCTCGCCGCCCTCCTCGAGCAGGAAGCCCCAGTCGGGCCGCGCCTTCAGCAGCTCGTCATAGAGCGTGCGCTCGGAACGCTGGTCGGCCATCGAGACGAAGTCGGCCGGCCCCTTCTTCGACACCTGGAGATGCTGCACCTCGTTGAAGTCGCGGCGCAGGCGCGGCCCCGCCTTGCGCGCCGCGCGCTCCATGATGGTGAGAAGGCCGGAATGGGACGTCATGCTCAGTCCGCGCGCTTGACGTAGGTCTGTTCGTAGACGTCGACGACGATCCGCGTGCCAGCACCGATATGCGGCGGCACCATCACGCGCACGCCATTCTCCAGCACCGCCGGCTTGTAGCTCGACGACGCGGTCTGGCCCTTCACGACGGCGTCCGCCTCGACGATCAGCGCCTCGATCGTGTCGGGCAGCTGCACGCTGATCGGGCGCTCGTCATAGAGCTCCATGACCACGTCCATGCCGTCCTGGAGGAAGGCGGCGGCATCGCCGAGGATGCCCTTGTCGAGCGTGACCTGGTCGTAATTATCCTTGTCCATGAAGGTCAGCGCGTCGCCGTCCGCGAACAGGAACTGGAAATCCTTGGTGTCGAGGCGCACGCGCTCCACCGTCTCGGCGGATCGGAAGCGGACATTGTTCTTGCGGCCGTCGATGAGGTTTTTCAGCTCCACCTGCATATAGGCGCCGCCCTTGCCGGGCTGGGTGTGCTGGATCTTGACGGCGCGCCACAGCCCGCCCTCATATTCGATGATGTTGCCGGGACGGATGTCCACGCCGCTGATCTTCATGTGTGTCTCACGATTTCAAAGAGAGACGGGGCCTTTACCGCCCGCGGCGGCGAACGGCAAGCCGGGCAGCCGATGCGCGCGAAAACGCCGATGCGACGGCGATCTTGCGATCGTCGCTTCTGTCCAATATCGGGATGGGGTTATCGGCTATTGGCCCCGTCAACAAAGGCCGCCCACGCAGGCGGCGGGTCATTCGGATCAACTGGAGCAAAGGACATGTCGGACGTCGAGAAGGGTCGCGCGCCGGACAAGGGCGAAAAGCCTGTCCGCGAATATGTGCCGGGCCATCGGCCGCCGCCCGCGGCGGGCTGCTTCGGCAAGGTCTGTCCGGTCGAGCCGCCGAAGCGCAGCCGCCGCGCCGGGCCGCTCTCGATCGAGGAGTTCGAGACGCGCTATGCCTGGATCGGCATGACCGGCAGCAAGGGCAGCGCGGACCGCCACAACCACGTCATCTGACCCCTTGACAGCACACCCCTCGTCGCACTGATTATCGTCATTCCGCGAGGGAAACGACGATGAGCCTCACTGCCCTTCACGACGACCCCGACAAGCGTCCGTCGGCGCCGCCCGAGGCGGAGCCCGAACTGAGCGTCCTGACCGACGAACAGCTCGATCAGGTCACCGGCGGCGGCGGGTCCTGGTCGGGATATTGGACGTGGGACACGGCGAAGACCCCGCCGGCATGGGCCTGGACCTGGGTGTGGAACCAGGACAGTTCGGGCGGCTGGACGGCAGGCTGAGCTTCCCCGGAACGCCGAGCCATTCAGCGCTTGCGGAGAACCTCCGCGAACGCCCTGACCGCCGCGGCCTCGCCATCGGGTGCGTTCCAGACCGCGCCGCTGACCGCGAGAAAATCCGCGCCGGCCTCCACCAGCGGCCGCGCATTGGCCGGGGTGATGCCGCCGATCGCCACGCACGGGATGCCAAACAAAGTCGTCCACCAGCCGAGGATCGAGGGATCGGGCCGGTGCTGCGTTTCCTTGGTGGTGGTGGGATAGAAGGCGCCGAACGCGACATAGTCAGCCCCCGCCTCGCCCGCTTCCATCGCGAGATGGCGGCTGTCGTGGCAGGTGACGCCGATCTGCACATCGGGACCCAGCCGTGCGCGGGCATCGCGCGGATCGCCGTCCTCCTGGCCCAGATGGACGCCGTCGGCGCCCAGCCGCTTCGCCAGCGAGATGCTGTCGTTGACGATGAAGGCGACGTCGCGATCGCCGCAGACGCGCTGCAGCGGCTCGGCGAGCGCTGCGATCGCATGCTCGTCGAGCCCCTTCAGCCGCAACTGGAACGCCGCCACCGGCGCGGCATCCAGCGCCGCCGCCAGCCGGTCGGTGAAACCGGCGTCGATGGCGGGCGGCGAGATCAGATAGAGCTGGCAGGCAAGACGGCGATCATGCTGCTCGAAGCGATCGGCGAAGCCCGGATCGAGCGGAATGTCGTCGTCGTTTTCCAAACCTATTCCTCGCCCTTATAGATGCGCACCAGCTTGTCGAGCATCGCCAGCGCCTCGCCGCGCTCGCGCTGGAAGGTGTTGCGGCCGATGATCGAGCCGTTGCCGCCACCGTCGCGGATGTCGATCGCGTCCTGATAGACCGCGTCGGTGCCCTTGGCGGCGCCGCCCGAGAAGACGACGATGCGGCGGCCGTTGAAGCAGCTCTGGACGACGTGCGCGACACGCTTGGCCTGCGTCGAGCTGTCGAAGCCCTCATAAGCCTTCTTCGCGTCCTTCTGCTCGATATGGTCGCTCGGCAGCTTCACCTTGATGATGTGCGCGCCCAGCAGCGCCGCCATGTGCGCGGCATAGGCGCCGACGTCGAGCGCGAGTTCGCCGCTCTTGGGCAGGTCGCCGCCGCGCGGATAGGACCAGATCACGGTCGCGATGCCGACCGACTTCGCCTCGGCGGACAGCTCCTTGATCTCTTCCATCATGTCGAACACGTCGTCGGCGCCCGGATAGATGGTGAAGCCGATCGCCGAGCAGCCGAGCCGCAGCGCATCGTCGACACCGCCGGTCACCGCCTGGTTGACGCCGGTCGCCCACGAATTCGAGCTGTTGACCTTGAGGATCGTCGGGATCTGGCCGGCGAAGGTCGCGGCGCCCGCCTCGATCATGCCGAGCGGTGCGGCATAGGCCGACAGGCCGGCGTCGATCGCGAGCTGGAAATGGTAATGCGGATCATAGGCGGGTGCGTTGACCGAGAAGCTGCGCGCCGGGCCATGTTCGAAACCCTGGTCCACCGGCAGGATGATCAGCTTGCCGGTGCCGCCGAGCTTGCCCTGCATCAGGATGCGCGCGAGGTTCGCCTTCACGCCGGGATTGTCGGATTCATAGTTTGCGAGAATGGCCTTGACCGTCGGCGTCATCATGGTCCCCTGTTCGGTGCGTGACTGGATGCGGCCTGATAGCCACGACATTGCTGCACTGCAACGGTGCGAAAGCCCTCTCCCCTCGGGAGAGAGGGTTGGGTGAGGGTGTGTGTCTGCACGGTTTGAGCCGGGCGAGATCGCGCCTCTCCCAAACACACCCTCACCCCAACCCTCTCCCCCAAAGGGGAGAGGGCTAAAAATCCTCAATCCCGCGTCAGCGCCTTCACGCCAGGCAATTCCTTGCCTTCCATCCACTCCAGGAACGCACCACCGGCGGTCGACACGAAGCTGAACTGATCGGCGACGCCGGCCTGGTTGAGCGCGGCGACGGTGTCGCCGCCGCCGGCGACCGACACCAGCGATCCCTCGACCGTCAGCGCCGCGGCGGTGCGCGCGAGCGCGACGGTGGCGATGTCGAACGGCGGGGTTTCGAACGCGCCCATCGGGCCGTTCCACACGAGCGTCCGGCAATTCTTGAGGACGTCGGCGAGCGCCTCGACCGCGGCCGGCCCGACATCGAGGATCATCTCGTCGGCGGCGACCTCGTGGACGTTGACGGTGCGCGTCGGCGGATTGGGCGCGAACTGCTTCGCGACGACGACGTCATAGGGCAGATGGACGGTGCAGCCGGCCTTGTCGGCGACATCGAGAATCCCCTCGGCGGTGGCGGCGAGGTCATGCTCGCATAGCGACTTGCCGACATCGACGCCGCGCGCGGCGAGGAAGGTGTTGGCCATGCCGCCGCCGATGATCAGATGATCGACCTTCGTCACCAGATGCGTCAGCACGTCGAGCTTCGACGACACCTTGGCACCGCCGACCACCGCCGCGACCGGATGCTCGGGATTGCCGAGCGCCTTCTCGAGCGCGTCGAGTTCGGCCTCCATCGCGCGGCCGGCGAAGGCGGGCAATACATGGGCAAGGCCTTCGGTCGAGGCATGCGCGCGGTGCGCGGCGGAGAAGGCGTCGTTGACGTAGACGTCGCCGAGCTTCGCCATTTCCGCGACCAGAGCGGGATCATTCTTCTCCTCGCCGGCGTGGAAGCGGGTGTTTTCGAGGATCGCGACATCGCCGGGCGCGAGCAGCGCCACCGCCTGCGCCGCGGTTTCGCCGACGCAGTCGCCGACGAACATCACCGGGCGGCCGAGCACTGCCGCATAGGGCTGTGTGATCGGCGCCAGCGACATCTCCGGGTTGGGCTGGCCCTTGGGCCGGCCGAAATGGGCGAGGACGAGCACGATCGCGCCGCGGTCGGCCAGTTCGCCGACGGTCGCGATCGTCGCGCGCAGGCGAGTGTCGTCGGAAACCGCGCCGTCCTGCATCGGCACGTTGAGATCCTCGCGCACCAGCACGCGCTTGCCGTGGATGTCGCCGATGTCGTCGAGTGTGCGGAACGCCTTCACGCCTTGCTCCCTGTCATTCGAAAAGTCCCCTCCCGCTTGCGGGAGGGGAGATGGGATCAGAGCAGCTTGCCCATCACGCCGGCGGTGTCGACCATGCGGTTCGAGAAGCCCCATTCATTGTCGTACCACGAGACGACGCGGACCAGTTTGCCCTCGATCACCGCGGTTTCGAGGCTGTCGACGGTCGACGAGGCGGGGTTGTGGTTGAAGTCGATCGAGACCAAAGGCTCGTCGGTGTAAGCGAGGATGCCGGCGAGCGGGCCGCTCTCCGACGCCGCCTTGAGGATGCCGTTGACCTCCTCGACTGTCGTGTCGCGCTTCGGCGTGAAGGTCAGATCGACCAGGCTGACGTTCGGGGTCGGCACGCGGATCGCCGAACCGTCGAGCTTGCCTTTGAGTTCGGGCAGCACCTCGCCGACCGCGCGGGCGGCGCCCGTCGTGGTCGGGATGATCGACATGCCGGCGGCACGCGCGCGGCGCAGATCGCTGTGGATCTGGTCGAGGATCTTCTGATCGTTGGTGTAGGCGTGGATCGTCGTCATCAGGCCGCGTTCGATGCCGATGCTGTCGTTGAGCACCTTGGCGACCGGCGCGAGGCAATTGGTGGTGCAGCTCGCGTTCGAGACGATGTTGTGCTCGGCGGTCAGCTTGGCGTCATTGACGCCGAACACGACGGTCAGGTCGACATTCTTGCCCGGCGCGGAGATCAGCACCTTCTTCGCGCCGGCGGCGATATGCTTCTCCGCGGACGCGCGGTCGGTGAAGAAGCCGGTGCACTCCAGCGCGATGTCGACGCCGTCGGCGGCGTGCGGCAGGTTGGCGGGGTCGCGTTCGGCCGAGACCTTCACGCGCTTGCCGTCGATGATCAGATCATTGCCGTCGACTTCGACCGTGCCCGCATAGGGACCATGGACGCTGTCACGCTTGAACAGCAGCGCGTTCGACTTGGCGTCGGCGAGATCGTTGATCGCCACCAGTTCGAGCCCGCTGTCGGGGCGCGCGAGAATTGCCCGGGCGACCAGGCGACCGATACGTCCGAAACCGTTGATCGCAACTTTCACTGCCATGTTCTGAAGCTCCTTACTTGCCCAGCGCCGCGAGAATTTGCGGCGCTATCTTCGCGGCCGTCAGGCCGAAATGGTCGAACAGATCCTTGGCCGGGGCCGAGGCGCCGAAGCGGTCGATGCCGAAGCGCAGCCCGTCAAGCCCGGTATAGCGTTCCCAGCCGATCGTAACGCCCGCCTCGATCGAGACCTTGAGCGCCTCGCTGGGCAGGATGTCGCGGCGATAATCGAGCGGCTGCGCGTCGAAATGCCGCCAGCTGGGCATCGACACGACATCGGCACCAACGCCGGCCGCTTCGAGCACGGCGGCAGTCTCGACCGCCAGCGCCACTTCCGAACCGCTCGCCACCAGCACGACCTTGCGCGCGGCCGCTGCCGCCTTCAGCCGATAGGCACCCTTCGCGCAGAGATTGTCCGAAGCCTCGAGCCGCAATTGCGGCAGGTTCTGCCGGGTCAGCGCGAGCACCGACGGGCCGTCCGTGCGCGCCAGCGACAGCGCCCAGCATTCGGCGGTCTCGATCACATCGGCGGGGCGGTAGACATCGAGCTGCGGGATCAGCCGCAGGCTCATCACATGCTCGATCGGTTGATGGGTCGGGCCGTCCTCGCCGAGTCCGATCGAATCGTGGGTCAGCACATAGACGACCTGCGCACCCTGCAGCGCCGACAGCCGGATCGCCGCGCGGCAATAATCGGAGAAGACCAGGAAGGTGCCGCCATAGGGGACGACGCCGCCGTGCAGCGCCATGCCGTTCATCGCCAGCGACATGCCGAATTCGCGGATGCCGTAATAGACATAGCGCCCGCCATAATTATCGCGCGTCAGCGCGCCGGTGGCCCTGGTCTTGGTGTTGTTCGATCCGGTCAGGTCGGCCGAGCCGCCGAGCGTGGCCGGGATCGCGACGGTGATCGCCTCGAGCGCCATCTCCGACGCCTTGCGCGTGGCGACGGTCTTCGGATCGGCGATCAAGGCGTCGACATAGGGCGCGAGCCAGCCGGTCGCGTCGAATTCGCCCGCCATCCGGGCGGTGAATTCGGCGCCCTTGGCGGCGGCCGCGACGCGCGCCGACCAGGCTTTGCGGGTGCCGGCACCCTTGCGGCCGATCGCGGCCCAGGCGCCGGCGATGTCGGCGGGGATCTCGAACGGTGCATGGGTCCAGCCCAGAGTCTCGCGCGCCGCCGCGACCTCGGCCGCGCCGAGCGGGCTGCCGTGCGTCGCCGCCGTGCCCTGCTTGTTGGGCGCGCCCTTGCCGATCAAGGTGCGGCACGCGATCAGCGACGGGCGATCGTCGGCCAGCGCCGCGTCGATCGCTTGGCTGATGTCGGCGGGGTCGTGGCCGTCGCAGGCGACGGTGTGCCAGCCCGATGCGTCGTAGCGGCCGAGCACGTCCTCGCTCGACGACAGATCGACCGCGCCGTCGATGGTGATGCGGTTGTCGTCCCACAGCACGATCATCCGGCCGAGCTTCAGGTGGCCGGCAAGGCCGACCGCCTCATGGTTGATGCCTTCCATCAGGCAGCCGTCGCCGGCGATCACCCAGGTGCGGTGATCGACGAGATCGTCGCCATAGACCGCGTTGAGGTGCCGTTCGGCGATCGCCATGCCGACCGCGGTCGCGAAGCCCGAGCCGAGCGGACCGGTGGTCGCCTCGATCCCGGCCAGTTCGAAATTCTCGGGATGGCCGGCGCACGGACTGTGGAGCTGGCGGAAATTGCGGATGTCGTCGATCGTCGGGCGCGCGAAACCGGTCAGGTGCAGCAGCGCGTAGATCAGCATCGACCCGTGGCCGGCCGACAATATGAAGCGATCGCGGTCCGGCCAATGCGGATCGGCGGCGTCGAACTTCAGATAATCGCCGAACAGCAGTGTCGCGACATCGGCCATCCCCATCGGCATGCCGGGATGGCCGCTGTTCGCCGCCTCCACGCCATCCATCGCCAGCGCGCGGATGGCGTTCGCCATCTGCTGGCGTGAAACAGTCTTGGTCATGGCGGTCATGGCGTTCCCCTGGCTGCCGCGCGTTAGGGACTCCGGAGTTCCGCGGCAAGCGTCGGCCTGCCGCGAGTCGCCCTGTCGGCAGGCGCTCCTTTGTCGCGATGCGGCCGGGGCGTCAACCGCGTGGCGGAAGGCGGCGCTTGCTCCATATGTTGGCTGTGCTAGTTCATGCGCGATGGCAGATGACCGGATCATCCTCGCGATCGGAAGGATCGAAAGGGCATTGACCCGCGTCGAGCGGATCGCCCGAGCGCCCTCCCCAGCCGCGCCCACTGACGAATATGCGCAACTCGCCGCACGTCACGCGCGGCTGCGCGCCGAGACCGAGACCAGCATCGAGACGCTCGACCGGCTGATCGCCGCGATCGATGTGCCCGGGATCCATGGCTGAAGTCTCGCTCGACATCGGCGGCCGGAATTACGACGTCACCTGCCGTGACGGCGAGGAAGACCATCTGCGCACGATCGCGCAACTGGTCGACCGCAAGGCCAACGACGCACGCCAGGCGGTGGGCGGCGTCAACGAGGCGCGGCAATTGCTGTTCGCGGCGCTGCTGCTGGCCGACGAACTGGTCGATGCGCGACGGGCTGCGCCGGCCGAAGCCGGTTCTCCACCACCCGCCCCGGGCGAATCGGCCTATCCGTTGATGGCAGAAACGCTCGAACAGCTTGCCGAAAGGATCGAAGCCGTGCTCGGGAGGCTTGAGGGCGAGGCTGAGACACCCTAGATAGGGGGTTGGCGGGTTCTGCCCGGTACGAGCCAACGATAATCCCTGAGGCTATTCATCTACCATGGGGGCTGTCCCTGAGCAGATCCTGGTCTGACTTATATGGTCCCCACCTGACGTTACCAGCGTCAGTGGATATCCGGCAAACGGCCATGGTGGGCCCGCCAACCTCGCATGAGCTATTTCTCGTATGAGCAATTTCCGCCCCGTGGCGGCCGACAAGGCCGCATTGCGCGCCGAACTGCGCGCACGCCGCGACGCGTGGGTCGCCGAGATCCCGCCGGCGATTCGCGAGATCGCGTTCGGCATCGCGCCGGCCCCGCTCGCCGCGTTGATGCGCCGTGCTTCGGCGATCGCCGCCTACAGCCCCGTCGGCAGCGAGGCGAATCCGCTGCGGCTGCTGGCGCAGGCGACGGCGATGGGCTGCCGGACGGCGCTGCCGCATGTCGCCGGCCGCGCCGATCCGATGCGTTTCATCGCATGGCGACCCGGCGCCTTGCTGGTGGCGGGACCGCTGGGCCTGACCCAGCCCGACGCCGCCGGCCGCGACATCGCGCCCGACCTGATCCTGACGCCCTTGCTGGGCTTCGACCGCGCGCTCAACCGGCTGGGCCAGGGCGCCGCCTTCTACGACCGTGCCTTCGCCGCCTTCCCGCGCGCGATCCGCGTCGGCATCGCCTGGTCGGTGCAGGAAACCGAAACAATTCCGGTCGAGCCGTGGGACGCATCGCTCGACGCCGTGCTCACCGAACGCGAATGGATCGCGGGGCCGCGCGCGCAACAAGCGAAGACGGCGTGAACCCCAGCTGGCGCAAACCATTCGGCATGTTCGTGATCCTCGCGATGATCATGGTGGTCGCGGTGATCATCGGTTCGCTGGCGTCATGGATCGGGCGGCTCCACGTGCTGATCCAGCTGCCGATCTACATCGTCGCCGGCATCGTCTGGATCGCGCCGCTGAAGCCGTTGCTCCGCTGGATGGAGACCGGCCGCTGGCGATAGCCGGCCGCGCGCATGCACGGAATTTACATTTACCGATTTTTCAAAAATTGCATCCATAACGGGTGTATCGGACCGAATGATCGCAGGGCGCTTCCATGGACTTTTCATCGGGCAGGATCAGCTCGGAGGACTCCGGACAGCATGAGGGCGAGTCCGGCGGCGACCGTCGCCGCGCGTTGCGCCACAGCATGATGCTGCAGGCCGTGATCACGCGGTCCGGCAGCGCCGACGGCGTGACCGGACGCGTCCGCAACATCTCCGATACCGGCGTCCGCGTCGCGGTGACCGCCGACCTGCCCGCAGACACGCCGGTGACGGTGACGTTGCGCGGCACGCTGACGGTCGAAGGCCGGGTGGCGGTTCGGGGCGCGGACTTCATCGCGGTCCGGTTCGATTCACCGATCGACGTCGCCGCCCTGCTCCAGCCGCGCGCGACGCCGCGGCCGGCGATCGATCTGATCCGTCCGGTGCAGCCGGATGTCCGCCGGCCGGGGCTCAAGCTGCGCTGAATCTTTTGGCCTGACTTCACCCACCGCGGTCATCGGCATTGCGAAAGTAGGAATATTTGCTACCGTATCGGCAGGAGGCACGACAATGGCCAATGTCGAAAAAGTGAGCGTCGCGCTGACTGCGGATATGGCGACGATGGTGAAAGAGGCTGTCGCAAGCGGCGATTATGCGTCATCGAGCGAGGTCGTGCGTGAAGCGTTGCGCGACTGGAAGACGAAGCGTGCATTTGCCCGTCATCAGCTGGATGAATTGCGCCGCCTCGTCGCCGAGGGTCACGCCAGCGGTTCCAGCCCTTGGCAAGGCGTCGAAGATACGCTGGCAGAGGTTCGGCGACGTGCCGACGCCATCGGGCAGGAATGAGCTGGACGCTTCGTAAATCCGATCAGGCGATCGATGATCTGGCGTTGATCTGGAACCACATCGCACTCGACAATCCGCCGGCAGCAGACAAGCTCGTCGGCGACCTGATCGGTCGCTTCGACCGGACACGTGATTTTCCGTTCATCAGCCGTCCCGCCGAGGAGGTCGCGGCCGGCCATCGCGTGCTTGCCCATCGGGCATATCTGCTGATCTATTGCGTCGATGAGGTCAGAAAGACGATCGAACTCGTTCGCGTCGTTCACGGCGCACGCGACTGGCCAGCGCTTTTCGAAGACTGAAACCGCGAACGGATTGAAAATATTCCGAAGTTTCCAGCCAATCCTGAAAGGAATGGCGCGAGTGACGGGACTTGAACCCGCGACCTCCGGCGTGACAGGCCGGCGCTCTAACCAACTGAGCTACACCCGCTTGATAGCGTGGAGGCGAGGCAACTAGGCGAGGGCCGCCGGGCTGTCAAGCGCATCGCGCACCGCTTGTCTCACACCAGATCGCCCTCGTTCGCGGGGTCGTCGGCGCGGCCGGTCAAGGTCCCGCTTTCGAACAGGAAACCGGCGATATCGGGCTTGCCGGCGGCGGCGGCGACGGTCTGGATGATGATCAGCAACGGCACCGCGAGCAGCGCGCCGGGCGCCCCCCACACCCAGCTCCAGAAGCTGATCGAGACGAGAATCGACAGCGGATTGATCGTCAGCCGCCGTCCGACGATCAGCGGCGTGATCGCATTCGCCTCGATGAGGTGGAAGCCGATGAAGATCACCGCCGGCGCCAGCGCCCACCACAGATCCGAAAAGGTCATCAGCCCACCGATCGCGAGCAGGAAGGCGGCCAGGATCGGCCCGAGATAGGGGATGTAGTTGAGGATCGCGACGATGCCGCCCCACATCAACGGCGACGGCATATCGATAAGCCACAGCCCGGCCGCCACCATCAGCCCCAGCGTGAGATTGATCGTCGTGATCGTGCCCAGATAGGCCGAGGTCGCATCGACGACGTTCTGGATGACCCGCGCGGTCGCCATCGCGCCGCCGAAGCTGCCGCGGCTGGTGATCGTGCGTGCGCGCAGCCGCGTCCAGCCCGACAGGAAGAAATAGATCACCAGCAGACCGAAGAACATCTGCAGGATCGCCGACGGCGCCGAGGTGGCGGCGAGTTCGAGCAGCGAGTTGGGCGGCTCGACCGCAGTCGTGCGCGCGGCGCCGACGCGTCCGCTTTCGAGCGTACGCAGCGCCTTGTCGAGATAGTCCTGCAGGTTCGAATAGAGTTCGATCAGCGGCGCGACATTGGCCTGGATGCGGCCGACGCGATCGGGGAACATCTGGAACCATTCGGTCGCCGGCACGACGATCGCCGCCAGCGCGAGATTGGCCACGAACAGGAAGGCGAGCACGCACAGCAGCGAGGCGAGGCCCGAGGGCACGCGGCGGCGTTCGAACCATTCGAGCGCGGGCACGAACGCGATCGCGATCACCAGCGCGGCGGTGACCGGCAGGAAGAATTCGGCGCCGGCCTTGAGCGCGAACGGCAGGCCGATCGCGAGCCCGGCACCGGCGATCAGGGTGAGCGCGGCAAGCAGCCGGTCGCGGCGCAGCGCGGCGCGCTGCAATATCGCCCGCTCCGGCGCGTCGATCTGCGCGTGGTCATGATCCTCATCGTTCAGCAAGTCCGCATCTCCGCCCCGCTCCGGCTGTGAATGATCATGCGCCCGATCGCGCGCGATGGTGCTCGCCTCATTAACTATATCTTCGACTGTTGCCGCCAAGGTCGCCGCATCAGCCAATGCTTGTGGGGGGCATATGCATCATTTTTCGAAGCCGCGGCAAATGCCGGGCCTGATCCCGGTCACTTTGCTGACGGCGCTGCTGGCCGGCGCCGCCCTGGGACCGTCCGGGGCTGCCAGTGCGCACAATGGGCGTGCGGGCGACGGTGCCGCGGGCGTGAAGGTTCAACGGGGGGTGGAGACGATGTCGTGATCAAATATGTCATCGCCGTCGCGGCGATGGGCGTGACGGGCGCTGCGCTGGCGGCTAACGATGTCGCGCTGAAGAGCAGCGTGTTCGTCGAGCGCAGCGTTCCCGACGCGAACGGCCGGCAGACGATCGTGCTCGAGGAACCCGGCGCCGTCGCGCGCGGCGACCGGCTGGTGTTCGTGCTCAATTATCGCAACGTCGGCGCACAGACGCGGACTGCCTTCACCATCACCAATCCGCTGCCGCGACCGGTCGCCTTCCAGGGCACGAGCGACAGCGGCGCGATCGTCTCGGTCGATGGCGGCCGGACCTGGGGCCTGCTCGCGAGCCTGCGCGTGCGCGACACCGACGGCAGCCTGCGCGGCGCGCGGCCCGAGGACGTCACCCATGTGCGCTGGACGCTCAGGCGCACGATCCCGGTGGGACAAGGCGGCCGCGTAAGCTTCAGGGGGATCGTGCGATAGGCCGGGGGATCGCGCGGCAGCGATGAATCGCGCCTTATCCTGTCGTTCACGCCTCCGCGCTATCGCGGCGTGAACGACACGGGAACGACGCATGATCCGGCTGATCGCCGCCGCCCTGATGCTGCTGACGATGGCCTTTCCCGCGCACGCGCAGGAGGAGGTGGCGTCGCCCGCACTGCAACATCGCGCCGCCGAACTGGCCCGGCTGCTCGACAGCGAGACCGGCGAGCAGGCGCTGTTTGCGCCATCATTCCTCGCGCAGATTCCGCCGGCGCAGATCAAGGCGATCGCCGCGCGGCTCAAGGCGCAGCATGGCGCGGTAAAGGGGGTCGCACGGATCGTGCCCCAAAGTGCGACGGCCGGGCGGATCGAGATCGATTATGCGCGATCGGTGGTGTCGATCACGATCGCGCTCGAGCCGGAGGAGCCGCACCGCCTGATCGGCCTGCTCGTGACCGGCGCGATCGTGCGCGACGACAGTTTCGAGAAATTGCTCGGCGACGTCCGCGCCTTGCACGGCACCGCCGCGCTGTCGGTCCGCGCGCTCGGCGAGCGGCCCGCGACCCTCGCCGCCTGGCGCGCCGGCGAACCGATGGCGACCGGATCGAGCTTCAAGCTCTATCTGCTCGCCGAACTGGCGCGCGCGGCGAAGGCGGGCGAGCGGCGCTGGAGCGACGTCGTGCCGCTGGGGCCGCCATCCCTGCCGTCGGGCATCAGCCAGGCCTGGCCGGCCAAAGCGCCGGTGACGCTCTACACGCTGGCGACGCTCGCCATCTCGATCAGCGACAACACGGCCGCCGACACGCTGCTGCACGCACTGGGCCGCGACAAGGTCGACGCGATCCTCGCCGCGAGCGGTCATGCCGCGCCCGAGCGCGCGATCCCCTTGCTCTCGACGGTCGAGGCGTTCGCGCTGAAGATGCCGGCGAACGCGGCATTGCGCGCGAACTGGATGGCCGGCAGCCCGGCCCAGCGCCGCCTGCTGCTGCTCGGCAGCGCCGGCCGCCTGAGTCGCGCCGCGATCGACCCGACCCAGCTCGCCGGGCCGCCGCTCCACATCGATGAGGTCGAATGGTTCGCTTCAGCCGACGACATGGCGTCGCTGCTGGACTGGCTGCGGCGCGAAGGTGGCGCGCAGGCACTGGCGATCCTGGGCATCAATCCCGGCATCGCCCCGGGCGACGCGGCGCGCTGGCGCTATGTCGGCTACAAGGGCGGTTCGGAGACCGGCGTGATGGCGATGAACTATCTCGTCGAGGCGCGCGACGGCCGCACCTGGTATGCCGTGACCGGGAGCTGGAACGATCCGGCCGCGCCGGTCGACGAGGCGCGGTTCGCGGCGCTGATGAGCCGGGCGCTCAACCTGCTGGCGAAGTGAGCCGCCCTACCCATTCCTCGCGCAGCAGCCCGAAGATCAGCGAATCACGCACGCCGATATGCGTCTCCCATTCGGCGCGCAGATGGCCTTCGCGGACGAAGCCCAGCCGTTCGAGCAAGCCGATCGACGCGTCATTGTCCGGATCGGTATCGGCATAGACCCGGCGCAGCGCCGGATCGGCGAAGGCCGCGTCGAGCACCGCGGTCACCGCCTCCAGCGCCACGCCGCGGCCGCGCGCCTGCGGCACGAGGATATAGCCGATCTCCTTCACGCCCGGCCGCCGGTCCATCAGATTGACCCAGCCGAGCGCAGGCCCATCGCCTTCGACGATCGCGCGGCACAGGCAGTCCGGAGCATCGGCGTTGTGCGCGACATAGGCTTCGGTCTCGGCGAGCCGCAGATGCGGGCCGCTCGACCACCAGCGCATTGTGCCGGGATCGGCGAAGGCGGCGTGGAGCGCGGGCGCATCGGCCAGGACGACGGGCCGCAACCGCAGCCGCGCCGTCGCCAGTACCGTCACGCGGTCAGCGCGGTGACCAGCGCCTTGACCTTTTTCTGGCGCCATTGCGGCAGCGGGGCGATCAGCCAATAGGCCTTGGCCGACGGCCTGGTATCACCGACCACGGCAACCCGGCCGGCGGCGATGTCCGCCTCCGCCAGCAGCGCGGGCACCGATGCGCGGCCGAAGCCGTTGGCGGCGGCGTCGATCGCGAGGCCGGCATCGGCGACGCTGAGCTTGGCGACGCCGTCCTCGCCCGGGCAGCCCGGCCAGGCGATCGGACTCTCGCCGCCGGCGCTCGATGCGACCGTGACGAACGCGCCTTCGGCCAGCTTGACGCCCTCATTCTCCGCGGGGCCGTCGGCCAGCCGGATCGCAAGATCGAGATTGGCCTCGGTGAAATCGAGATCGCTGTCGGCCGAGATCAGCACGAAGCGGATCTCGGGGTCGGTGCGGCCATAAGCGGCGAGCCGCGGCGCGAGCCATTTGGCGGTGAAGTCGCGCGGCGCCGCGATCGTCAGCGACTTGGACGATTGCCCGGCCTGCATCGCGCGCACCGATTCCTCGAACTGGAGGAAGCCGGCGCGCAGATTGTCGAGCCCGGCCTCGCCCTCGGGCGTCAGCTCGAGCCCCTTGGGCGTGCGCCGGAACAGCACGACGCCCAGCGTATCCTCAAGCGCGCGGATCTGCTGGCCGACCGCGGCCGGCGTCACCGCCAGCTCGTCGGCGGCGCGGGTGAAACTCAGATGGCGGGCCGCCGCGTCGAGGACGCGCAGGCCGTTGAGCGGCAGATGCGTACGCTTCATGGGTCTGACCGCCTAGTTCGCCACGGCCGGCGCGTTGAGCGCGAAGCGCGGGATCGCGACGTCGAACGTCGATCCGTCCTCGCCGATCATGTGATAGCTGCCCTTCATCCACCCGGTCGGCGTGGTCAGCGGGCAACCCGAGACATAGTCATAGGCGCCGCCCGGCACGATCAAAGGCTGTTCGCCGACGACGCCCTCGCCCTGCACCTCATGGCGCGCGCCGCGGCCGTCGGTGATCGTCCAGTGGCGCGTCATCAGCTGCACCGCCATGTCGCCTTCATTCTCGACGCGGATATGATAGGCCCAGAACCAGCGACCGCGCCCCGGCTCCGACTGTTCGGGCAGGAAGCTGACCGCGACCCGCACGGTGATGTCCCGCGTGGTTTCGGCATGGGGGAAGAAGGCTTTCACAGCCCCACCGCCATCAGCGCGGACTCGAGATCGGCGATCAGGTCCTGCGGATCCTCGAGTCCGACGTTGAGCCGCAGCATGCCTTCGCTCACGCCCATCTCGGCGCGGGTCTCGGCGGCGACGCCGCTGTGGGTGGTGGACGCGGGATGAGTCATCAGTGACCGGGAATCGCCGATATTGTTGGAAATGTCGATCAGTTCCAGCGCGTCGAGCAGGCCGTGCGCCTGTGTGCGCCCGCCATCGAGGATGATCGAGAAGATCGGCCCGCACGCATCCATCTGGCGCATCGCCAGATTATGCTGCGGATGGCTGGGCAGGCCGGGATGCAGGATCGTCGGCACGCGGCCTTCGAGGAAGCGGCCGACCGCCAGCGCATTCTCGCTCTGGCGGCGGATGCGCAGGTCGAGCGTCTCGAGGCCCTTGAGCACCACCCAGGCGTTGAACGCGCTCAAGGTCGGCCCGGTGTTGCGCGTGAACGGCAGCAGGGTGTTGAGGATGAATTCCTCGCTGCCGCAGACCGCGCCCGCCAGCACCCGCCCCTGTCCGTCCATCATCTTGGTGGCCGAATAAGCGACGACGTCCGCGCCGAACTCCATCGGCCGCTGCAGCGCTGGCGTAGCGAAGGCGTTGTCGACCACCGAGACGATGCCGGCCCGCTTCGCGATGCCGCACACCGCCTCGAGATCGACGATGTCCATCGTCGGGTTGGCGGGCGTCTCGAAGAAGAAGACCTTGGTATTGGGCCGAATCGCCGATTCCCACCGGTCGGTATCGCGCGCATCGATCGTCGTGGTCTCGATGCCGAATTTGGGCAGCAGCGTGTCGGTCAGCCAGCGGCACGAGCCGAACGCCGCGCGGCCGGCGACGACATGGTCGCCCATCTTGAGCTGGCACAGCAGCGCCGCGGTCATCGCCGCCATGCCGGTGGCGGTGCAGCGCGCGGCCTCGGCGCCTTCGAGCAGGGCGATGCGCTGTTCGAGCATCTCGACCGTGGGGTTCTGCAGCCGGCTGTAGGTCATGCCGGTCTGGTCGCCGGCGAAGCGCGCGGCGGCATCGGCGGCGCAATCATAGGCGTAGCCCGACGTCATGAAGATCGCCTCGGACGTTTCGCCCCATTCGGAGCGTGCGGTTCCGCCGCGCACCGCCTGCGTCGCGGGGCGCCATTTCGAGGTGATGCTGCGGTCCTGCCCGGTATGCCTTTTCATGCGCGCCGCTTTGCGCCGGGGACGCGGGCGGCGTCAATCGGTGATCGGTGATCGGTCGCCCTCGTTCCAGGCGCGACGACCGGTCAGCTCATGCCGGGCTCGGTCGCAACGTCGGTTTCGCCAAGCAGCCTGTCAAGCGTCAGCAGCGGAACGCCAGCGATCCGCGCGTGGGCATAGTGAAAGCAGTCGAAGTTGCTCAGCGCACGCCTGCCAATGCCATGGCGTTCGGCGACCTTGACCGCCAATGCCAGCGACTCCTCGGGAGCGCCGGTCTCGCGTAGCGCGATTCCACGAACCGCAAGCCACTCGATGACGGCCGCCGCCGCCGCCGAATAGGCACAATCGAGCAATTCGGGCCGTGACAGGACGATGATGGCCTCCCATGCCGCCATTGGCGACGTGAACGGGTCGCGGGCGCGGTGCAGCGCGCGATCATAGGCCGGCGCCGTCTCTTCGCCGGTGAACAACGACACGATGGCGCACGCGTCGACGAACATCAGTCCCGGTCGCCAAAGTCATGGTCGAGATCATGCCAGGCTCCGGGAGGAACCGCCCGGTCTCCCGACTTCAGCGCGAGTCCGCGTTGGGCGAGAATCCGCCGTGCCGTCTCCGAGGGCGGTTCCCGCGCGATCCGCGCGCTGATCGCCTCCTTCAGCGCTACCACCACGGCGTCGGTGATACTCGTGCGGTCGAGCTCGGCGAGCCGTCGCGCCAGACTGTCCGCTTCCGGATTGCGAATGCTAAGGGTCACTCTGTATGGCTCCATGCGAAGATTCAGCTATACAGAAATGAATCGTGGCGGGCAAATCGCAATGGAGATTCGGGGCGCGACGCGGATGCACGACGTCGATCTTGCTCTAATAATGGGAAATCGTGTTTCGCACTCTCATAGAGAATCCCGGGATTCCCATTGCGCATCCAAAGCTCTACGCTCATTCCCGTGACCGGGGGCGCGCACGACATCGACTGGCTGAAGGGCCTCAGCGCGAACCGTGCGATGCTGTTCCTGTTCGTGGCGGCTTTGGTGCTGTTCGGCTTCCGGATCGGCCAGCCGACCATATTGCTGTTCGACGAGAGCCACTATGTCCCCGCCGCGCGCAAGCTGCTGGCGCTGGCGGGGCCGACCAATATCGAGCATCCCCTGTTCGCCAAGTCGCTGATCGCGCTCAGCATCGCGCTGTTTGGCGACGGGCCGGTCGCGTGGCGGCTGCCCAGTCTGATCGCCGGCGCGGCGACGGTGGTCGCCTTGTTCCGGATCACCTTGCTGCTGTTCGGCAGCGTCCGCGCCGGCCTGCTCGCCGGGGTGCTGGCGATGCTCAACCAGCTGCTGTTCATCCAGGCGCGGGTCGGGATGCTCGATGCGGTGATGGGCGCCTTCCTGCTGTGGGGCATGGCGCTGGCATTCGAATCGGCGCGGGGCGAGCGGCGGTGGCGGATGCTGGCGGTCGCGGGCTTGTGCTTCGGCCTCGCGATCGGCGCGAAGTGGACGGCTTTGCCCTATGCGGCGGCGGCCGGGCTGATCTTCGTCGGCGCGCGGCTATGGCCTGCGGGCCCGCTGTGGCGCGGGATCGGGCTCGTGCCGGGCGCTGCGCTGCTCGCTGGCGCGATGGCGCTGGCCTATTTCGCGACCTTCATCCCGGCCTTCTTCTATGCCAGCCAGCCGCTCACCCTGGCGACCTTGCTGCCATTCCAGCTGGAGATGTATGCGCAGCAGACGATGCCGCTCGCGCATCATCCCTATCAGAGCGACTGGTGGGACTGGCCGCTGATGTCGCGGCCGATCTGGTATCTGTACGAGCCGGTCGACGGCGTGCAGCGCGGCATCTTCCTCGTCGGCAATCCGGCGATCATGTGGGGCGGGCTGCTCGCGGTGTTCTTCGCCTTGTGGGCGGGGCTGCAGGGCAATCGCCAGCAGCTCTTTGCGGGGCTGCTGTGGGTGTTTTCGATGGCGCTGTGGATCGTCATCCCCAAGAAAATCGGCTTCTATTATTATTATTATCTGCCGGGGCTGTTCCTGTGCGTGATCCTCGCGGGCGCATTCCGGCAGGAGATCAGGGACGGCGGCAATCGCTGGACGCCGTTCGTCTTCACCGCCGTGGCGGCGGTGCTGTTCGGCTATTTCTATCCGATCATCGCGGCGGTGCCGCTGGAGAACGACCAGGCGTTCCACCACTGGATGTGGTTTCCGAGCTGGCCGTGAGGGGGTGGGATGCATAGCCCCAGGGAGAAACTGGACGCGCGACATCGTGCTTCCTTCCCCCTTGATGGGGGAAGGTTGCGCAGACTTGGGTCCGCGCCTTCGCGGGCCCTAGTCGGAGCTGGATGGGGGTGACGTTCGGCATAGAGCCATTCGCCAAACATCACCCCCATCCAACTCCGACTAATTCGCTACGCTCATAAGTCTCCGTATCCTTCCCCCATCAAGGGGGAAGGGAAAAAAGGAGGAGCTACATCAGGCCATCACCCCAGCGCGCGTGACAGCACGCGGCCCAGCCGCGCCGCGAAGCCGCGAGGATCCGTTGGCTGCTCGCCGTCGGCGATCCGCGCTTCGTCGAACAGGAGATGGGCGGCGTCGGCGCGCAACTCGGTTTCGTCGTCGCCCAGCGCTGCGAGGCGGACGATCAGCGCGTGGCGCGGGTTGATCTCCATCACCGGCTTGGCCGCCTCGGGCAGGCGGCCGGCGCTGGCGAGCAGGCGTTCGAGCTGTCGGTCCATGCCCGATTCGGATGCGACGAGGCAGGCCGCGCTCTCGGTCAGCCGTTCGGACAGCCGCACGTCCGCCACCGCGTCCCCGAGCACCGATTTGAGCACGTCGACGAAGCCGGTCACCGCCGCGCTGGCTTCGGCGGGCGTGTCGTCGCCGCCCTCGACCAGCGGCACGAGGCCGAGATCGGCGGCGCCCTGCGTGACCGACTTGAACGGCTTGCCTTCGTAATCGACGCCGGCGGTGACCCAGAAATTGTCGACCTGGTCGGCGAGCAGCAGTACCTCGATGCCGCGCGCGCGGAAGCCTTCGAGCTGTGGCGAGCTCGCCAGCCGTTCGAGATCATTGCCGGTGACGTAATAGATCGCGGTCTGGTTTTCGCGCAGGTCGGCGACATAGTCCTTGAGCGATCGCCAGGCGCCGCCGGAACTGGTCGACTTGAAGCGCGCCAGCCCGAGCAGGGTCTCGCGGCGCTCATAATCCTCGTACAGCCCTTCCTTGAGAACCGGGCCGAAATTCTCCCAGATCGCGGCATAGGCATCGGCATCGCTGGCCGACAGCTTGTCGAGTTCGGAGAGTAGCCGATTGGTGACGCCCTTCTGGATCGCGGCGAGCACCGGGCTTTCCTGGATCATCTCGCGCGACATGTTGAGCGGCAGATCGGCCGAATCGACGAGGCCGCGCACGAAGCGCAGATAGCGCGGCAGCACCTCCGCCTCGTCGGTGATGAACACGCGCTTCACATAGAGTTTGAGCCGGCTCTGGCGTTCGGGATCGAACAGGTCGAACGGCTTGGAGCCGGGCACGAACGTCAGGACATTATATTCGTGACGGCCCTCGGCGCGATAATGCAGCGTCAGCGCGGGCTTGTCGTACTGGCTGGCGACGCTGCGATAGAAATCGGTATAGTCTTCTTCGCTGATCCCCGATTTGGGCCGGGTCCACAGAGCGGCGCCGTCGGCGATCTCGCGCGGCTCGGCTTCGGGCGTGTCGCGGATCTGGATCGGCACCGGCACATGGCCCGACTGCGCCTTGACGAGGCGCTCGATCGTGTGGGGCTCGACATAGCTCTTGGCGTCTTCCTTCAGGTGAAGGATCACGCGCGTGCCCCGCGCCGGCGCGTCGGCGACGTCGACGGGCGCGACGACATAGGTGCCGAGACCGTCGGACGACCAGGTCGCGGCGGCATCGGTGCCGGCGCGGCGGGAGAACACGTCGACACGGTCGGCGACCATGAACGCCGAATAGAAGCCGACGCCGAACTGGCCGATCAGCTGGCTGCCTTCGGCGTCCTTCGCACCCGCGATACGATCGATGAATTCGCGCGTGCCCGACCGCGCGATCGTGCCCAGCGCCTCGGCGAGATCGCTCTCGCTCATGCCGATGCCATTATCCTCGAGCGTCAGGCGGCGGCCATCGGGATCGAGCGTGATCGTGATCCGCGGCTGCGGATCGTCGCCGAGCAGGGCCGGACTGGCGATGCCTTCATAGCGCAATTTTTCGCAGGCATCGGCGGCGTTGGAGATCAGTTCGCGGAGGAAGACGTCCTTGTCCGAATAAACCGAGTGCACCATCAGGTGCAGCAAGCGCGAGACATCGGCCTCGAATGCGCGGGATTCGGGCGCGCCGGATTCGGGCAGGCTGGTTTCGGATACGGTATCGGCTGTGGTCGTCATGGCGACTGTCACTCTCCCCTGCTGGAACGTCAGCGCGAAGATGGTGGGGACGCACGCCGGTTCAAGTGGTGTGACGCGCGGCACCGCGCCGCGGCGCGCGGCTTCGTACCGCGTAACCTGACCTATAATGCATTGCGGCGGGCGATCCCGCCCAGCACCGCGGCGCTGGGCTTGGGCGAGCGCTCAAAGGTCGTGCGGTCGACGGCGACCAGCCCGAAATGTGGGCCATAGCCGAAGATCCACTCGAAATTGTCGAGCAGCGACCAGTGGACATAGCCCTTGACCGGAATGCCGTCGTCGATCGCCGCCTTCAGCCCGGCCAAGGCCGCCGGGATGAATGCCGCGCGCTGGGCGTCGTCATTGGTGCCGAGGCCATGTTCGGTCACCATGATCGGCAGGCCCGTGGCGGCATGGGCATAGCGCACGGCGCCGCCGAGCGAGGGCGGAAAGACTTCCGCGCCCATCTGGTTGGTCGGCGCGCCCGCCGGCGGCGGCAGCGGCCCCCTGACGTCGATCATGGTGCGGTCGTAATTCTGGACGCCGAGGAAATCGCCGGTCTTCGCGGCGTCGAGCCAGGCGGCGCAGACGTCGGCGCGCTTCTCGTCGCGACGGCTGTTGCGGCCGACCGCCTGATCGTCGGAGATGGCGAGGCTGACGCCGACCGGCAGATCGGGCAGCACCGCCTTGATCGCAGCGCGGCCCTGCTTGTGCGCCGCGATCATGATCGGCAGCATCTCGTCGGCGACGGCCCACGATGCGGCATTGGCGGCGACGAAGCGGCGTGATCCGGTGGCGACGGCGGCGGCGGCGAGCATCTGCTCCTGGACCGCCAGCAGCGGCGCGGGCAGGCCGAACCATTTGAGCAGGCGCAGGATATTGGGTTCGTTGAGCGTCGTCGCATAACCGATGCCGGCGCCGAGATGCCGCGCGGCGCGTTCGCAATAGCGCGCGAACAGGTCGGGTGCGCCGGGGTTGGTCCAGCCGCCGAGCGCGGCGAACCAGCGCGGGCAGGTGAAATGGTTGAACGTCACCATCGGAACCAGCCCGCGTTCGCGGCAGCCGGCGATCATCCGCTTGTAATGATCGAGCATCGCCACCGAGAACAGGCCCTGCTCGGGCTCGATCCGCGCCCATTCGATCGAGAAGCGATAGCAGCCGAGGCCGAGATCACGGACGATGTCCATGTCGCGCGGCCACAGGGTCAGGCTGTTGCAGGCGTCGCCCGACCGCTCCTTGAAGATCGTCGGCTTGATGTTTTCGAGACACCAGGTGTCGCTGGCCACATTGTTGCCCTCGACCTGGTGACCGGCGGTGGCCACGCCCCAGAGGAAGTCCTTGGGGGATGAAGTGGATGCCGCTCGCGCGGCCCGCGCGCCGGCGAGGGCCGGCAACGAGGCGGCGACGGTACCGGCAGCGATGAAGGTACGACGTGTGAAGTCCATGACAAATCCCGTCAGTCGGATGACACGGCCGCGCGCGAACGCGCGGCCGCCGCGTCAGAATTTCCCGTCGAGCTGGATGCCGAGCTGGCGGAACGACTGTGGACCATAGATGGCGCCGATGTTCTGCGCGCCATTATAGGGGAAGTCGCTCTGCAGCAGCGATGGCTCGTGGACGTTGAACAGATTGCGGCCAAAAACGGCGACCGAAAAGCGATCGTCGGCTGTCCGCACGCCGATGCGTCCGCCGACCAGCCAATGCGGCCGGAAGGTCGTTTCCTTCAGCGAATTCGCCTCATAACGCAGGCGCGACTTCCAGATCGCGTCGATGGCCACGAATCCGGCGAAATCATCGCTGACCGGCACTTCATATTCGCCCGATGCGGTGAACTTGTATTTGGGGGCGTAAGCGAGCTGTTCGCCGCCGATCACAGAGCCGTCGCTGCCGATGAAACCCTTGGGATAGGTCGCCTTGGCGAAGATGAAGCCGGTGTTGAGCGAGAGCCGGTCGCTGATCTTGCCGAAGAAGTTAATTTCCGCGCCGCGCGACTTGACCCCGTCGATGTTGGTCTGCGTGCAGGAGAGCTGGCCGCTCGCCAGGACGATGCATTGCTGCGCCTGGAAATCGCGGATCTTCTGGTAGAACAGATTGATATCGGCGACCAAGCCGCCAAACAATGTGCTCTTGAGGCCGACTTCATAGCTGGAGGGAATTTCCGGACGGACGATGTAAGGCAGCAGCGGGAATGTCGGGACCGCGATCTGGCCGCCCTTGAACCCGCGCGACGCGGTCGCATAGATCATGGTCCGGCCGCCGAGATCATATTGCCCGCCGAGACGGTAGGAAAATTTTTCCGTGTTGAGCCGCAACGAACTGGCCGCGTTGGCGTCGAGGTCGAAGCGATCCAGCGACAGCCGCGTGCCGGTGTAGCGGCCGCCGGCGATCAGGCGAAACGCATCGGTGACGTGGTATGTCGCCTGCCCGAAGAAGGCGAGCGAGTCGTCGGTCACCTCGGTTTGCGCACCCAGGCTGCGGACGATCGGAATGTTCAAGCCGGGAAAGGGCGTCAGCGTGATGTTGAAGAAGGACGGGTATTGCGTCGTCTTCTGGTGCGAAAGGAAGGCGCCGAACGTATATTCGAGGGCCTGACCGCCGGGCGACGAGACCCGGAATTCCTGGCTGAATAGATCGAGCTTGTTGCGATCGCCACCCCCAGTGATCTGCAGTTCGAGCGGATCGGCGCGGAATATGTTGTTTCCGCGGTTTTCGACCCGGCTGCCGCGATAGGCGCTGATCGACGTCAGCGTGAACGGGCCGGCATCGTAATCGGCCTGAAAGGAGATGCCGTAATTCTTGTTGCGCGCAAGTATTTCCTGGCTGGTGCAGAAATCCTGGTTGCCTTCACGGACGACAACGCCGCAACTGGCGAGCCGCGCGGTGATGCCGACCGGATCGAAGCCGGCGCCGCCGAAGAACGGCCCCGGTCCGCCGGTCTTCACGAAGGTGAAGAAATCACCGCCGCGGTTCGACGTGCCGCGCGTATAATCACCGATCAGGTTGAAGGACAGATCGTCGGTGGGCTCCCACAGCAGGCGGGCGCGCAGGCCATAGCGATTGGTGTCGGCCAGCTTGCCGGTGAGTGCGTCGCGGTTGACGCCCTGGCGGCGATTGACGATGCCCGACACGCGCAGCGCCGCATTGCTCGCCAGCGGCACGTTGACGACGCCTTGGACGATCTGGCTGCCGAATTTGGAGCCTGCGATGCCGGCATCGGACAATTCGGTCCGGATGCGGGCGCTGAATTCGCGCGGATCGGGCGCATTGGTGGTGATGTTGATGACGCCGGCCGAGGTGGTCAGGCCGAACAATGTGCCCTGCGGACCCTTGAGCACCTCGATCCGGGACACGTCGAACAGGTCGCCGATATTGGCATTGCCCTGGCTGACCTGATCCACGACGACACCGACCGACGCGATCGCGCCCGCCGAGAAGGTCTGCGTGCCGATACCGCGAATGGCGCCGCCGCCGCCGGTGTTCTGCCCCGGTGCCGACTGGATTTCGAGACTGGGCGCGATCCGGTTGAGATCGTTGATCGTGTTGACCTGCTGCCGCTCGAGCTGCGCCTGATCGGCGACGGTGATCGAGATCGGAACGTCGGCAACCTTTTCCTGGCGCCGCTGCGCGGTCACGACGATTTCGCCATCGTCCGACGGCTCCGGCGCCGCCTCGCTCGTAGCGGTGTCCTGCGCCATCACGGGCAGCGCGACGCTCAGGCTGCTGGCGGATGCCAGCACCAGAGCGGCAATGCGCAAATCTTTCATGAATCTACTCCCTCGCGATATTGTTGTGGTTGAGAATCAGACTTCATCGATGATGCGGTTGACGAGCGTGCCGATGGTGCCGATCGAGACCTCGACCCTGTCGCCGGCCTTCATCCACAAGGGCGGCGTGCGCTTCGCGCCGACGCCGCCGGGCGTGCCGGTGGCGATGACGTCCCCGGGCGCGAGCGGCGTGAAGGTGGAGACATAGGCGATGATCTCGTCGACGCCCCAGATCATGTCGGACACCGGCTGGTCCTGGACGACGACGTCGTTGAGCCGGGTGACCACGCGCTGCGCCCCGAGATCGCCAACCGCGTCGGGCGTGATCATCCACGGCCCGAAGGCGCCGGTGCCGGGAAAATTCTTGCCCGGCGTGAACTGGATATTGTGCTTCTGCCAGTCGCGGACCGAGCCCTCGTTGAAGCAGGCATATCCGGCGACATGATCATAGGCGGCGTCGCGGGCGATCGCGCGGCCGCCCTTGCCGATGATGACGGCGAGTTCGCCCTCATAATCGAGATCGCCCGACACGCGCGGCCGCACCATCGGCTGGCCATGCGCGATCAGCGTGTCGGCGAAGCGCGTGAACACGGCCGGGTGCGCCGCTTCGGCCCGGCCGGTCTCCTTGCGGTGGGTTTCGTAATTGAGGCCGATGCACAGGATCTTGCCCGGATTGGGGATCACCGGCAGCAGCACGATATCCGAGAGGCCGCGGCGCGGACCGTCGGCCAAGGTCGCCAGCACGCCGGCTGCAATCGCATCCTTGAGATCGGCGGGGGCGCCGGGCGCGGTGCCCAGATCGACGACGTCGTCGCCGTCGATCCGGCCATAGCCGGCGGTGCCGTCGGGACGGCGGAAGCTGACATATTTCATCGGTTTGCAGTCCTGTCGAGAATGGCTTCGGGCGCGGCGGGCGCCCAGTCGCGCTTGAAGCGGAAAATGCGTTCGGCGACGCCGAGGGCGTCGAGATCTTTGTCGGACATGCCCCACTGGTCGATCCGGCCGGCCGGCCAGGTCCAGTCCTCGGGCGCGCCGGTGCGATAATCGTCATCGACCTTCTCCACCGCAGTCGAATATTCGACGACGGCGCCGAACGGCGCGATGTAATAAGCGAAGACGTTGGCGCCCGGACCGTGGCGGCCGGGACCCCACGCCGGCGCGATGCCATGATCGCGCATGCGGCCGATCCCGCGCATCACCGCGTCGACACCATCCATCTCGAAAGCGATATGGTTGAGCGACGCGAAGCCGGCGCGCGCGAAGGCGGTGCTGTGGTGCGAATCGTTGCAGCGCACGAACACCATGCCGCGGGCGCGGTCCGACACGCGGAAGCCCAGCACCCGCTCGGTCGCGTCGGCGCTGGCCTCGGCATCGGCGGCATTGAACACGACGTGCGTCAGCTGGACCGGCATGTCGCGGCCGGTCAGCGGCGCCACATCGCTGGTGTCGGCGAGAAAGCGCAACAGCTCGCCTTCAGGCAGTTCGACGATCAGGCCATGGCCATCGCCCGGATCGGACGATGTCACCGGCACGGCGGACAGGCCGCTGGCGGCCACGCGCTCGCCCAGCGCGGCAAGGTCGTCGCGCGTGCAGATGAAGGTCGTGCTGCGCACCGAAGGCGCGTCGCCAGGCGCGAGCGCGACGAGATAGGGCGCACTGCCCGAGCCGCGCAGATAATGGGTGCCGTCCCGGTTTCCAGCCGGCAGCAGGCCCCAGATGTCGGTCAGGAACGCCGCCGCGTCATCCGCGGCGGGCACGACCAGTTCGATGCTGCGCAGGCGGATCATGAGGCGGCGCCTTTCGCGAGACCGGCGGCGGCGATGCCGGCGAAGGCGCAGGCCTCGTCGACGTCGCCGGTGTCGCCGCTGATGCCGACCGCGCCGACGATCGCGCCGGCCGCGTCGCGGACGAGCACGCCGCCCGGCGACAGCGCGAGATTGCCGTGCGACGCTATGGCGACGCTGGTGAAGAAAACGGGATTGGCGGCGGCGCGGGTGGCGATCGCGCGGGTATCGGCGCCCATGCCGAGCGCGCCCATCGCCTTGGCGCGGGCGATGTCGAAGCGGAACAGGCTGGCGCCGTCCTCGCGCTGGAACGCGACCGGATGGCCGCCGCCGTCGAGTATGATCACCGCCAGCGGCTGGGCGCCGACGGCGCGGGCCTCGGCGAGCGCGCCGCCGGCGATGGCGGTGGCCGATGCAAGATTCATCGTCATGCGACTGTCTCGATCAGGCTGTGGGACGGGGCGGAAAGGTGGTGCGCGCGCGCGGCGATCAGCGCGCCGACATCGTCCGTGGCGGTGCCGTAGACATAATGGTCCGGCCGGATCAGCACGGCATCGGCGCCGACACCGTCGAGCCAGGCGGTCAGCGCGCCGTCGTCTGCGAGACCGCCGACGTCGACGATCGCGATATCATCCGCGCCGGCGATGCGGGCCTTGCAGCTTTCGGCGACCAGCGCGGTCCGGCCATCGCGCACGAACAGCCGCCAGCCATCGCCGGTCACGTCGTCGAGCTTGCGGTCGCCACCGAGCAGCGGCTGGATGAAGCGCATGCCCGCGCCGGGCGTGTCGGCAAGCACGATGCCGCTGCCGATCGCCGGGATCAGATCCGCCGCGGTCGCCGGCTCGGCCTCCTGTGCACGGGCGCGCATCGCCAAGTCGCGCGCGGCTGCTGCCACAGGATCGAGCATGCAGATATAGCGGCCGGCCTCGACCGCGGCGGCGATCACGCCGCGGACATGCGGATCGCGTTCGCACTGATAGCTGTCGAGCAGCGCCGGTGCGGCGCGGCCAGCGGCGATCGCGGCCATCTTCCAGGCGAGATTGGCGACGTCGCGCAGGCCGTGACACATGCCCTGGCCGAAGAAGGGCGGCGTCTGATGGGCGGCATCACCGGCGAGGAAGACGCGCCCGGCCTGCCATTGCGCCGCGACGAGACCGTGGAAGCGATAGGTTGCGGCGCGCACGATCCGGTGCGGCACGTCGGCCAGCCACGCGCCGACCAGCGACGCGACGGTTTCGGGCCGCATCATCTGCGCGTCGCTCTCGCCCGGCAACAGCATGAATTCCCAGCGCCGGTGGTTGCCGCGCCCGGGGACGACCGTCGCCGGCCGGACCGGATCGCACATCATCACCGACAGCGTCTGGAGATCGGCGCCGGCGGGCACGTCGGTCAGCGGCGGGAAGGCGACCGGACCGTCGACCTCGGCATCGACCACCAGCCAGGGCTCCTCGAAATCGAGATCGTCGAGCTCGATGCCGAGGCATTTGCGCACCGCACTGCGCGCGCCGTCGCAGCCGATCACCCAGCGCGTGCGCGCACTCTGCGCGCCGTCACGAGCGTAATGAACGGTGACGCCGGCCTCATCCTGGTCGAGGCCGGTGAATTCGGCGCCGTCGCGCAGTTCGACATGGTCGTAGGTGGTCAGCGCGGCGCGAAGATCCGCTTCGAGTTCGGGCTGGTAGAAGAAATAATCATTGGCCCAGCCATATAGCCGCGGCTGGCCGACCGTCCCCATGTAGCGGATCACGCCATGATCGGCACCGATATGGAGATGGCCGTCAGTCGCCCGCATGCCCGGCGCCAGGACGTCGATCACGCCGGCGCTCTGGAACAGGCGCATCATCTCGTGATCGAGATGGACGGCGCGCGGCAGCGGATGCGGCGCGCGCTCGCGCTCGAGCACCAGCGTCTTCAGCCCCGCCTTGCCCAGCAGATTGGCGGCGAGCGCACCGACCGGACCGCAGCCGACGATGACGACGTCGTAATCAATCGTCATGACCGCTTCAGACGCTGTTCGAGGAAGTGCGCGACCTTCGGCGCGACCGCGGCGCTGTGGCCGGCAGGGTCGGCGATGCGATCCTTGCTGAACCAGAAATGGCCCGCGCCGGCGACGATTTCGGTCGCCACCGCGGCACCTGCAGCGGTCAGCGCGGCGGCGAAGCTTTGCGACTGGACCGGCAGCACGACCTCGTCGGCATCGCCCCAGACCAGCAGCACGTCGAGCGCGCCGGCACTGGCCGGCTTGACGAGACCGAGCGGCGAAACCGCGTCATAGAGATCGCCGTCGTCATCGGGCCGGCAGCCGGTCATCCGTTCGGTGAGATCGCCGTCGGGACCGGCCGGCTGGCGCTGATCGGCCAGCCAGTGCGCGCGGGGATCATAGACGCCATAAGCGAGGACCAGCACCGCGATGCCCGGCGCGTCGCCGCCCAGCACCGCCAGCGCCGCCAGATGCGCGCCGGCCGAGGCGGCGAGAATGCCGATCCGATCGGCGTCGATATCCACCGAAGCGGCATGATCGCGAAGCCAGGCGATGCCGGCGACGACGTCGCCGAGGTTGGCGGGCCAGGCCGGACCGTCGGTCGACTGCTGATAGTCGATCGCGAACAGCGCGAAGCCGCGTGCCGACAGATACTCGCCCCATTGCGCCATCGACGTGCGCGTGCCGCGCAGCCAGCCGCCGCCGGGGACCGCGATCACTGCCGGATGCGGGCCGGGACCGGCTGGACGATAGAGATCGCCCGCGCGCCGAAGGCCGCCGTGACCGGCGTAGAGATGGGTTTCGACCGGCATCGGATCAGGCCGCCCGGGCCTCGGCGGCGGCGGGCGCCTTGTGCAGCTGACCGCCCTGCATGATCATCGCGATCCGGTCCTTGTCCTGCAGGATGCGGACGTCCCGGGTGGGATCGCCATCGATCAGCAGCAGATCGGCGAGATAGCCCGGCCGGATCAGGCCGAGTTCGTCGCCCATCCCCATCAGCTGGCCGCCGAGCATCGTCGCCGCGCTCAGCGCCTCAGCCGGCGTGTAGCCAAACAAGGTGACGAAATGGTCGAGATCGCGTGCGTTGCGGCCATTGGGGTTGAACGGGAAGCCATAGTCGCCGCCGGGCAGCACGCGCACGCCGCGCCGGCGCAGTTCGGGGATCAGCGACCGGGTCGGCTCGATCACCGGCTTCGCGCTCTCCTTCATCGCGCTCATGTCGATGTGCGGCGGCGGACTGGCCTCCAGCGTCGCGACGATGATGCCGATCGCCGGCGCGACGAAGATCTCGTCGCGCTTCGCTTCGAGCAGGTCGAGCGCTTCTGCATCGGCCCAGCTGCAATGATAGAGCGTGCGGACGCCGTGATGCAGCGCGAGCTTGATCGACGCGGCCGCCTGGGTGTGGGCGGCGAGCCAGAGGCCATTGCGGTGCGCGGCCTCGCCGGCGGCGGCCAGCTCGTCCTCGTCGTAGAGGATGTGCTGCGAACTGCCCGGCAGCAGCGCGTCCTCGCCGGAAATCTGCAGCTTGACGCTGTCGATGCCGATCGCCTTGCAGCGATCGACGAACGCCCGCATCGCCGCCGGTCCGCGACCGTGCGAAACGTCGCCGGTCTCGACGCCTTCCGCGCCCTCGGGGCTGCGTTCGATCGTCGAGGCGACCAGCCGAGGGCCGGGGGTGATTCCGGCGCGGATCTGGTCGCGCAGCTCGACCTCGATCTGCTCGCCGAGCGCACCCGCCGAATAGGCGCTGGTGAAACCGTGGTCGAGCAGCACGCGCGCATTGCGCCACGTCGCGACCTTCATCTCTTCGGGCGGCAACACGAACTGGTGGTAGATTTTCTCGACCGAGGACGGCCAGGACAGATGGGCATGGGCCTCGATGAGGCCGGGCATCAATACCTTGCCGCGCCCGTCGATCCGTTCGTCGCCGGACTGCGCCACCATATCCTCGTTCGCAGTCAGGACGGCGACGATCTGCTCACCCTCGACGATGACCGTGCCGGGAAAGACCGCGCTGCCGGTTCCGTCGAAGATGTCGACATCGGTAATGATCCGCCGCATCGGCCCGCTCCCATCGCAACCGCGGCATTGCGCCGCCTGCGGGTGCTCATCGTCCAGCGCGGCCGTCAGATCAAATAATGAATTTTGCGATTAGCATAGGTGTGGACTATGGATCGGGATATTGACGGATGGCCGTCAGGAATGCCTCGGCGATCGGTGTCAGCTCGCGGCCGGCCAGCCGCCGCACCCCGATGTTGCGGAGGAAATCGGCGCCGTCGATCTTGATCGCGCGCAGGACGCCGATCGACAGCTCGGCGCTCGCCACCTCGCGCGGCAGGATCGTCACATAGTCCGAACCGCGCACGATCGCCTTGGTCGTCAGCAGCGAATCGCAGCGCACGACATCGTGCGGCGTCGGCGTCTGGGTCGACACGAACAGCGCGTCGATCTGCCGGCGAAAAGCGCCGACCGCCTCTGGCAGCACCCAGGGCACGCCGGTCAGTTGGGACAGGGCGACGCGTGCGGGCAGATGATCGTTGCGACGCCCGACGATCAGGTCGAACGGGTCCTGCAGGATGGTTTCCTCGACGATGTCGGCCGGCACCGCCTCGATCCGCGTGGTCGCGATGGCGAGGTCGATCCGTTCGTTGCGCAACAGGTCGAGCAACACCGAATCGGACCGTTCGAGAATGCGCAGCTCGAAGCGCGGATGGCGATCCTTGAGCCGGGAGATCGCGCGCGGCGCCAGGCTGGCGAGCGCGCCGGGCGTCCCGCCGACCACCAGCGGGCCGGACACGTCGGACTGGATCAGATCGATCTCGCGCTGCGCGCTCTGCAGCAGGCTCTCCATCGCCTCGGCCCGCCGCATCATCGCGACGCCGGCGCGTTCGAGCGTGATCCCGGACCGGCCGCGTTCGAACAGGCGCGTGCCGAGCTTGCGTTCGAGCTGGGCGATCGTGACCGAGACCGACGGCTGCGACATGGCGAGTTCGCGGGCGGCGGCGCTGATCGAGCCCTGGCGGCAGACGGCCAGGAATATGCTCAAGCTTCTTGGATCGATCGCCATAGGCTGAGCCTATGCAATATGGGATGGGCTGGCAAATTGAGGAAATACGCCGCGGGCGACGTTCAGTAGCGCCCCCAGGTGAATCGCGACGACAGCGCGAAGTTCCAGACCGCGCCCACCGCAATGCCGGCGAGCGCCGACAGGCTCCACGTCACATGGCTATATTCGAACAGGAAGGCGGCGACGGCGACATTGGCGATCGCGCCGACGCCGCAGATCAAGGCAAACGACAGCCAGCCGCCGGTCAGCGCCTTCCAGCCCTTCAGGCGCCGGTCGCGATAGGTGAGCATATTGTTCAGCCAGAAATTGAAGGTCAAAGCGACCATCGTCGCTGCCGCCTGCGACAGCGTGAAGCTCAAGGTCAGCGCTTCGAATAGGAGGGTCAGCACCGAGAAATGGATCAGCACGCCGAGCGCCCCGACCGCGCCGAACATCGCGAAGCGCGCCGGCACGATCCGGCCGAGCAGTTTCTCGTAGAGCGCGATCAGATATTCGAGCGCGACGACATGATCGAGCTTGCTCTCGCCCTCCAGCCGCGGGCTGAACACATAGCCGAGTTCGGCGACGCGCAAGGGACGGGGCGCGGCGGTGAGGATATCGAGCAGGATCTTGAAGCCGATCCCCGACAGATGCGGCGCGATCCCCCGAAATGCTTCACGTGTGATGGCAAAGAAGCCGCTCATCGGATCGGTCAACTCGGTCTTGAGCACCATCCGGCTGAGTCCGGCGGCGAATCTCGACCTGGCGAGCCGGTCGCGATCCCAGTCGCCGGTGCCGCCGCCCGCGGTGAAGCGCGATCCGATGACGATGTCGGTCTGGCCACCCTGCAAGCGCGCGAGCATCCACGGCAGCAGCGTTTCGTCATGCTGCAGATCGCCGTCGATCACCGCGACGAACGGCGCCGGCGTCGCCAGCATGCCCTCGATACAGGCCGACGACAGTCCGCGCCGCCCGATCCGTTCGAGCACGCGCACGCGGCGGTCGGTCAGGGCCAGCGTGCGGGCGGCGTCGGCGGTGCCGTCCGGGCTGGCGTCGTCGACGAAGATCGCCTCCCAGACGATACCTTTCAGCGCGGCATCGAGCCTCGCGATCAGGGCCGACACATTGCCGACCTCGTTGAAGGTCGGAATGACGACGGCGAGCGCGATCGCCGGGTCGTTCACCCCAGCGCGCGGATGACCGCGTCGCCCATTTCGGACGTGCTGTGGCTGCCGCCGAGATCGGGGCTGCGCGCGCCGGCCGCGAGCGCCGCGCCGACCGCCGCCTCGATCCGGTCGGCATCGTCGGGCCTGCCGAGCGAGTAGCGCAGCATCATCGCCGCCGACAGGATCGCCGCCAGCGGGTTGGCCTTGCCCTGGCCGGCGATGTCGGGCGCCGAACCGTGGATCGGCTCGTACAGCCCCTTGCCCGCCGAATCGAGCGAGGCCGAGGGCAGCATGCCGATCGAACCCGCGCACATGCTGGCCTGATCAGACAGGATGTCGCCGAACAGATTGCCGGTCACGATCACGTCGAACTGGCCGGGGTTGCGGACGAGCTGCATCGCCGCATTGTCGACATAGAGATGGCTGAGCGCGACGTCGGGATAGTCGGCGTGGGTCTCGATCACGACGTCGCGCCACAGCTGCGAGGTCTCGAGCACATTGGCCTTGTCGACCGACACCAGCCGGCCCTTGCGGGCCCGCGCGGTCTCGAAACCGACGCGGGCGATGCGCGCCACTTCGGATTCGTCGTACGACATCACGTCATAGCCTTCGCGCAGGCCGGCGGCGGTGGTGCGGTGGCCCTTCTCGCCGAAATAGACGTCGCCATTGAGTTCGCGGACGATGACCATGTCGATCTCGCGCGCGATCTCGGGCCGCAATGCCGACGCATCGGCGAGTTCGGGATAGAGCTTGGCCGGGCGGAGATTGGCGAACAGGCCGAGTTCGGCACGCAGGCCGAGGATCGCCTGTTCCGGCCGCAGCCGGCGCTCGAGCGCGTCGCAATCGGGATCGCCGACCGCGCCGAACAGGATCGCGTCAGCGCGCCGGGCGAGATCGAGCGTGGCGGGCGGCAGCGGGTGACCCGAGGCCTTGTACGCCGCGCCGCCGACGACCGCGCTTTCGTAGACAAGGCCGGTCACGCCGGCGGCGTCGAGCACGCGCACGGCCTCGGCGACCACCTCCGGACCGATTCCGTCTCCCGGCAACAGCGCGACGAGCATGGTCTTCCCCTCTTCGATTGGCGCTGCCGCCCATGCCCCGGCGCGATGGGTGAGACAAGGGGCTGATGGGGATGGCGGCGCCTCAGCCGGCCGCGCGCTTCAGCCGGTCGATCAGCCGATCGCGGGCCGCCAGCACCTCGGCGCGGCGGCCGCTCAAGATATCGTCCGACAGCCGGTCGCCGCTGCGGGCGAGCGCCGCGAGGATCGCCGTCCAGTCGGCCTGCGCGAGCGTTTCGGCGCCCGCTTCGGCACCATAGCCGAGTTCGCGCAGCACCAATTGCTCATAGCGCGCCAGCGACGCCGCCCAGCCGCGCGCCGCCGGCGCCGCCTCGATCGCGCCGAGCACGCCGTCGAGCGCGGCATGGAGCACGGGATAGGGCTGGCCTTCGGGCAGCGCGGTCGCGGTCAGCACGGTGACCCATTCGATCGCGCCGGCCGCGAGCGGCTCGGACAGCAAGGGCGCGCGGCTGTGGACGAGTTCGACCGTCAGCCCGGCGAGCTGCTCCTCGGACCGCGCGCGATACTCGGCCGCGACGACATTACCGGGAATCAGCACCGGCCGCAGCCGGCGCGACCGGCCGCCGCGGACATAGCCGGCGACGAGGCCGTCGTCGGGCGTCAGCGCGCGCGCGATCGCGCCATGTTCGCCATGGGCACGGATGGAACAGAGGATGGCCGTCGCGCGGATGTGCATGAGGACTCCACCAGGGAGAAGCTGGAATTGCGACGCTGTTCTTCCTTCCCCCTTGATGGGGGAAGGTTGCGCAGACTTAGGTCCGCCCCTTGACGGGCCTTAGTCGGAGCTGGATGGGGGTGATGTTCGGCATAGAGCCATTCGCCAAACATCACCCCCATCCAACTCCGACTAGGCCCGGCTGCGCCGGACCAAGTCTCCGTATCCTTCCCCCATCAAGGGGGAAGGGGTGCCGGGGCAACCATTTTCATTTACTGAGAATCGGTGTCCAACTCCCCGCCTGCGGAGTAGCAGTGGCGCATTTACCGCCGGATCGCCTTCGCCAGCGGGCGCAGCAGCGGCCGGTCGGCGACCTTCTTCGCCTTCGCCATCAGCGAATCGAACATGCCGAGCGCGCCGATCGCGGCCTCGTTGCTCAGCGTCGGCCGCAGCAGCAGCAGGTCGACGCAGTCGACGCCGCCCGTCGCGAACAGGCGTTTGTGCTGTCCCTCGCCTTCGGTAAAGTCGAGCCGGGCGAAGCGGCGCTCGGCCATCAGCAGCTTCATCGCCTCGGCCTGCAGCACCGTGCCCGGCGAAAGATCGCCATGGTCCGGATCGAAACCGAGATAGGCGTAGATCAGCGTATCACCGTCGGCGGGCATGTAGAGATAGCTGACCGGTTTGCCGTCGAGGAACAGCAGCCAGCCGCGCGCCGCATCCGCCGCCGCCGCCGCGAGCATCTCGGCGATCGCCTCGCGGCTGTCGGGCAGGCCGGCGTCCATCAGCCGCTCCTGATAGCTGCGCGCCGAGACGGTGCGCGCGAGCGCGTGGAAGGTCTCGATCTCGACCGGCGTGCGATAGGCGCGGATGTCGATGCTCCCGCCCGATCGTTCGGCGAATTTGCGGCATTTGCGCAGCAGGGTCGACCGGCTCTTCGCCGAGAAGCCGGCCAGATAGGCTTCGAAGCCGTGCGCCAGATCGGCGTAGCGGCGGGTGTAGCGCTGGCGGACATGCGGCTTCAGCCCGTCGCCATGGGTCACGACATGCGGCAGCCAGCGCTCGGGCAGCGAGGTGACGGCATAGCCCTGCGCATCCTCGGCCAGCGCCGGCAGCACCGGCGGCATGTCGTCGAGCGCGTCGGCCAGCGACAGCGGCACGCGCTCCAGCCGGCGGTCGATCGACAGCAAAGTCCGCGCGCCGACCTGGAACTTCAGCTTGTAGGGCATCGCACTCATGCCGCGCGCTCCTCGACGATGTTGGACCAGAGTTGCTCCGCCTGGCGCAGCGCGGTGCGCATGCGGTCCGCAGGCAGCGGCGTGTCGCCGCGGCCCAGCGGCAGATCGGCGAGGTCGGCAAACCAGCTCGTCTTCAGTTCGTAGCGGCGCTCGGCGAGCAGCCGGCAGAGTCCCTCGAACCGGCCGCAATGGACACCGTTGGGCCGCGTCCCGTCGCGGTTGGCGAGTTCGAAACTATGGTTGACGATCGTCACGAGCGGATGCTGGCTGGCCTTCGCATGATCGAGCGCGGCGCGCATCTCGCGCAGCGACAAGGCGCAGATCTGGACATGGCGGAGATGGCCGGGCGTGTCCTCGATCAGCGACACCGGAAGCTCGACGACGCCGCGATGGAGCACGGGCGCGATCTGCCCGGGCGGCAGGCCGATCGCGCTGGGCCACGGATGTTCGCTGCCATTGTGGCTGCTGTCGTAGCGGATACCGAGCGACGCCAGTGCATCGAGCGTTGCGTCATTGGCCGAATAGCTGCCCGCCCGAAAGGCGATCGGCGGCGGCGCGCCGGCGTCGACCAGCAGGTCGCGCGCGACCGCGATCAGCCGGCGCTGCTCCTCTGGGCTATGGTCGCCGAGCTCGAAGCGGCCGCTCGAGCGCGTGCGATCGATGCGATCGGCGCCGGTCCAGTTCGGATGGATATGGAGCTGCACCTCCTGACCTGCATCGAGGATCGTGCCGACGATTCGCCGGACCGGTTCGATCCCCCAGACCAGGGCCGGCATCGGATCGACGAAGAAGCAGGCCTTCAACCCGCAGCGCCGCAAAAGCCCGAGCTGATAGGGGATTCCGACGCCGGCGGGATCGAACGAGCGGAGGAACAGGGTCTCGGCATCGAGCCCCGCGGCGTGATGACGCCACATGATTTCGGTATCGATGGTGAGGAGGACGCGTGCCGACATGGTGCCGGTTGTTAGGCGGCCGGGTAAAAATAATCGTAAAGGCGGCGTGAAAAGCTCAGCCGGTATGGACAAGCAAAAGGGCGGACCCGGTCGCCCGGATCCGCCCCAGCTTTCACAACACAAAGCGGAGCTATGTCAGCCGGCGCCGCTCAGGAAGGTCGTCAGCTCGGTCTGGGTGACCGACGCGCTCTTGTCCTTGTCGGCCTGCGCGAACGCCTTGCCCGCCCAGGCGGTCAGCGCGACCTTGTCGGCGGCCGCGCTCGGCTCGGCCTTGGTGCGCAACGCGATCAGCCACTGGCTGAATTCGGTCTTGCTGAGATCGCCCGTGCTGTCCTTGTCATAAGCGGGGAATTCCGCCTTGACGACTTCGGCGACGCTGGTCGGCTGCGCTGGAGCGGCCTGCGGCGCGGGCTGCGCCTGGGCGGTTGTCGGGCTGGCCGGATCCGTGACCGGCGCCGCCGGCGCGATTTCCTGGGGCGCCGGCGTCGCCGGTGCGGTGGTCGCCGGGGCGGCCTGCTCCGGCGTCGGCTCGGTGGTCATGTCCTGCGCGAAGGCGGGGGTGGTGATGGCGAGCGCACTCGCGAGAAGGGCGTAACGTAACATGACTCGTCTCCTTGTCATCGATTGGGTCATCGATTGGCCCGATTGATCGGGCGAAATGATCGGATGGGCGACGGCGAAGAAGGGATGCCGAGGCCTCGCGAATTGAACCCCCGATGAACGGAGTCCGTTCCGGTTGCCGCATCGGCTCACCTCTGCTAGCGCGCGGCCTGCCGTCGAACCGTGCCGTCAAGGCGCTGGACCGCATGTCGGCAACTGCATTTCGGCAACTGCATCAAGGCCCACCGAAAATGATCCCGCGCTACAGCCGCCCCGCCATGGTCGCCATCTGGGCGCCCGAAACCAAGTTCCGCATCTGGTTCGAGATCGAGGCGCACGCCACCGATGCGCTGGCCGAACTGGGCGTCGTGCCGAAATCGGCGGCGGCGGCGATCTGGGAGCGCGGCGCGTTCGAGGTCGACCGGATCGACGCGATCGAGGCCGAGGTCAAGCATGACGTGATCGCCTTCCTGACCAATGTCGCCGAGCATGTCGGCCCCGAAGCGCGCTTCATGCATCAGGGCATGACCAGCTCCGACGTGCTCGACACCTGTCTCGCGGTGCAGCTCGCCCGCGCCAGCGACATCCTCATCGAGGATCTCGACCGGCTGCTCGACGTGCTCAAGCGCCGCGCGATCGAGCACAAGCTGACGCCGACGATCGGCCGCAGCCATGGCATCCACGCCGAACCGGTCACCTTCGGACTCAAGCTGGCGCAGGCCTATGCCGAATTCGCGCGCAACCGCGACCGGCTCAAGGCCGCGCGCGCCGATGTCGCGACCTGCGCGATCTCGGGCGCGGTCGGCACCTTCGCCAATATCGACCCGGCCGTCGAGGCGCATGTCGCCGAGAAACTGGGGCTGACCGTCGAGCCGGTGTCGACCCAGGTCATCCCGCGCGATCGCCATGCGATGTATTTCGCGACATTGGGCGTGATCGCCTCGTCGGTCGAGCGGCTCGCCACCGAGATCCGCCACCTCCAGCGCACCGAGGTGCTGGAAGCCGAGGAATATTTCTCGCCCGGCCAGAAGGGCTCGTCGGCGATGCCGCACAAGCGCAACCCGGTGCTGACCGAGAATCTGACCGGTCTCGCGCGGATGGTGCGGGGCTATGTGACGCCGGCGCTGGAGAATGTCGCGCTGTGGCATGAGCGCGATATCAGCCATTCGTCGGTCGAGCGCTATATCGGCCCCGACGCGACGATCACGCTCGACTTCGCGCTCGCCCGCCTGACCGGCGTGATGGACAAGCTCGTCGTCTATCCCGAGCGCATGCAGAAGAATCTCGACCGGATGGGCGGCCTCGTCCATTCGCAGCGCGTGCTGCTGGCGCTGACCCAGGCCGGCGTCAGCCGCGAGGATTCCTACCGGCTGGTTCAGCGCAACGCGATGAAAGTGTGGGATTCGGACGGCGCGCTGTCGTTGCTCGACCTGCTCAAGGCCGATCCGGACGTGACCGCGGCGCTGAGCGATGCCGAGATCGAGGACAGGTTCGACCTCGCTTATCATTTCAAGCATGTCGATACGATCTTCGCACGCGTGTTCGGCGAATAAGCGCGGGGTCCGGTCTTTCCCGCACTGCAGCACGCTGCTAGTCCGCGCCGATCGCCAACGCAAAAGGGTCAGCGCGCATGAGCAAGCTCCACCTCGTCTTCGGCGGCCGGGTCAAGGACCCCCGCACGCTCGACTTCGCCGACCTGTCCTCGATGGACGTCGTCGGCTTCTTTCCCGACTATAAGAGCGCCGAGGCCGCCTGGCGCGCGTCCGCGCAGCGCACGGTCGACGATGCCGAGATGAAATATGTGGTGGTGCACCTGCATCGGCTGCTGGAGCCCGATCTGATCGCGCCGGCGAAGGAATAGGGGTCATCTTTCTCCCCTCCCGCTTGCGGGAGGCGAGCCTGCTCACGCCTTGCGATAATGCCATAGCAACAGCGGCCGCGCGAGCGCCAGGCCGGCGAGGAAGCCGCCGATCGGGGCGGCGATTGGGCTGCCCGGATAAAGTAGCCACAACAACGCCTGCAGCGCGATCCATGCCGCTGCCAGCCACAGGACGCGCACGAGCGTGGCCGGGACCGGTCCGATCGCGCGGATATCGTTCTGGTTGAACAGCAGGGCATAGGCACCGACCACGGCCGAGACCGCACCGTTGGCGCCGATCATCGGCACGGTCGAGGACGGATCGAAGGCGAGTTGTGCCGCCGCCGCGGTAAATGCGCCGACGACATAGAGCAGCACCATGCAGCGCGGCCCGATCGCCGCCTCGGTGAAGCGGCCGCACCAGACCAGCATCAGCAGGTTCATGCCGAGATGGAGCGCGCCGCCGTGCAGCAGCGTCGCGCTGAGCGGCGTCAGGATCGCGGGCACGAACCAGCCGCCATTCGGGCCGGGTATCAGCGCGAAGAGGCCGAACAGGTCGGGCGTGATGCGCGCCGGAATGAAGCCGCCGAGCACTGCTGCGATCTCGTCGCCGCGCGCGAGTGCCACCAGCGCCCAGGCGATGGCGGTGACGACGGCAATGGCTTCGGTGGCGCGTGCGCGCGGAATCTTCACGAGGTCTATTTGAACTCGATCTTGGTCACGAGATAATAGCGGTCGCCCGACGGCACCGTCACCTCGACATCGTCGCCGACCTGGCGCCCGATCAAAGCGCGGCCGAGCGGCGAATTATAGGAGATCCGGCCGGTCCGCGCGTCGGCCTCGGTCTGGCCGACGATCTGGTAGGTCACCGGCTTCTCGTCGTCGTCGGTCAAGGTCACCGTCGCGCCGAACACCACCTTGTCGCCCGACAGCATCGCCGGATCGATCACCTGGGCACGGCTCAGCCGGTCCTCGATGTCCGAGATCATCGCCTCGATCTGACCCTGCCGTTCCTTGGCGGCGTGATATTCGGCATTTTCCGAAAGATCGCCATGGGCGCGCGCCACCTCGATCGCCTCGATGATTTCCGGGCGCTCGGCGCGGAGCCGATGGAGTTCGTCGGTGAGCATCCGCTGGCCCTCGGCCAACATGGGCAGCTTGTCGACGGTCGCCATTGCAACTCTTCCTCGTCAAAAACACACTTCCAAGCGCCCCTTCCAGCAAGGAGCGCCCGCGGCTTGAACTGAAATTTCGGGATCAGCCGTAGGAAGTGGAATAATATGACTGGAGCGGCCGTACTTCAAGGGTCTGCTTCCGCAGCGCCGCGATCGCCTGTGCCGCAACCAGGCTCGCCGCGGCGGTCGTGAACGAGGGGATCTTGCCGGTCAGCGCGGTGCCGCGGATCGACTGGCTGTCCTTGAGCGACTGCCAGCCCTCGGTGGTGTTGAAGATCAGGTCGATCCCGCCATCCTTCATCCGGTCGACGATGTGCGGCCGGCCCTGCGCCACCTTGTTGACGCGTTCCACCGGCACGCCGGCTGCCGCCAGATAGTCGGCGGTGCCGTCGGTGGCGGCGATCGTGAAGCCCAGTTCGACCAGCTGGCGGACGGCGGCGAGGATCACTGGCTTGTCGCTATCCTTGACGCTGACGAACACCGCGCCGCCGGTCGGCAGGATCATGCCCGCGCCGAGCTGCGCCTTGGCGAAGGCGATCGCGAAATCGCTGTCGATGCCCATCACCTCGCCGGTCGACTTCATCTCGGGCGACAGCACCGGATCGACGCCGGCGAAGCGCGCCCACGGGAACACCGCTTCCTTGACCGCGATATGCTTGATGTGGCGATCGATCGGCGGCAGGTTCCTGAGCTTCTCGCCCGCCATCACCCGCGCGGCGATCTTGGCGATCGGCTGGCCGATCGCCTTGGCGACGAACGGCACCGTCCGGCTGGCACGCGGATTGACCTCGATCAGATAGACCTGGCCCTCCTTGACCGCGAACTGGATGTTCATCAGCCCGATGACCGACAGCGCGTGCGCGAGCGCGACCGTCTGGCGCTCGATCTCGGCGACGATCTCGGGGGGCAGGCTGTAGGGCGGCAGGCTGCAGGCGCTGTCGCCCGAATGGACGCCGGCCTCCTCGATATGCTGCATAATGCCGGCGACGACGACGTCCTCGCCGTCGCGGATCGCGTCGACGTCGACCTCGACCGCGTCGCGCAGATACTGGTCGATCAGCACCGGCGAATCGCCGGAAACCTGGACCGCGGTCTGGATATAATCGTCGAGCTGCGACAGGCTCTCGACGATCTCCATCGCCCGTCCGCCCAGCACGTAGCTGGGCCGCATCAGCACCGGATAGCCGATCCGCTCGGCCACCGCGACCGCCTCGTCGCGGCTGCGGGCGATGCCGTTGGCCGGCTGCCTGAGCCCGAGCCTGTCGACCAAAGCCGCGAAACGCTCGCGATCCTCGGCAAGGTCGATCGCGTCGGGGCTGGTGCCGAGGATCGGAATGCCCGCCGCCTCGAGATGCCGCGCGAGATTGAGTGGGGTCTGGCCGCCGAACTGGACGATCACGCCCACCAGTTCGCCCGACTGCTGCTCGACATGGAGGATCTCGAGCACGTCCTCGGCGGTCAGCGGCTCGAAATAGAGCCGGTCCGACGTGTCATAGTCGGTCGACACCGTCTCCGGATTGCAGTTGATCATGATCGTCTCGTAACCGGCGTCGCCGAGCGCGAAGCAGGCATGGCAGCAGCAATAATCGAACTCGATGCCCTGCCCGATCCGGTTCGGCCCGCCGCCGAGGATCACGATCTTGCGCCGCGACGTCGGCTGGCTCTCGCACTCGGGCGCGCCGAAAATCGGCGCCTCATAGGTGGAGTACATATAAGGCGTCTTCGCGGCGAACTCGGCGGCGCAGGTGTCGATCCGCTTGAACACCGGGCGCACGCCCAGCCGGTGCCGCAAGGCGCGCACCTCTTCCTCGGTGACGCCGCCGGTCATCGCGACGATCGCGTCGCGGACCAGCCCCGATCCGCCGGCGAGCGCGCGCTGCATGCCCGGGCGGACATTGGCCGACTGCAGCGCCAGCCAGGCGAGCCTTTTGTCGGAAAAGCCCATCGCCTTGAGCCGGCGCATGGCCACGGCGTCGCGCGGCAGGCCGTTGACGCAGACATCCTCCTCGGCCGCGACGATCTCGGCGATCCGCTCGAGGAACCAGGGATCGAATTTCGAGATCGCATGGATCTCGGCGACGCTCAGCCCCTCGCGCAGCGCCTGTGCCGCGACCAGCAGCCGGTCGGGCGTCGCCTGCGACAGCGCGGCGAGGATCTCGGCCCTGGGCGCGCCCGCCAGCCGGTCGACGCGGTTGAATCCCGACAGGCCGGTCTCGAGCCCGCGCAGCGCCTTCTGCAGGCTTTCGTGGATGTTGCGGCCGATCGCCATCACCTCGCCGACCGACTTCATCGCGGTGCCGAGCAGCGCCTCGGCGCCCTTGAACTTCTCGAACGCGAAGCGCGGAATCTTGGTGACGACATAGTCGATCGTCGGTTCGAACGACGCCGGCGTCGCGCCGGTGATGTCGTTGTCGATCTCGTCGAGCGTGTAGCCGACCGCGAGCTTGGCGGCGACCTTGGCGATCGGGAAGCCGGTCGCCTTCGACGCCAGCGCCGACGAGCGGCTGACGCGCGGGTTCATCTCGATCACGATCAGGCGGCCATCCTTGGGATTGACCGCGAACTGGACGTTCGAGCCGCCGGTCTCGACGCCGATCTCGCGCAGCACCGCGATGCTGGCGTTGCGCATGATCTGATATTCCTTGTCGCTGAGCGTCAACGCCGGCGCGACCGTGATCGAATCGCCGGTGTGGACACCCATCGGATCGATATTCTCGATCGAGCAGATGATGATGCAATTGTCGTTCCGGTCGCGCACGACCTCCATCTCATATTCTTTCCAGCCGAGCAGCGATTCCTCGATCAGCACCTCGGTGGTGGGCGACGCCGCGAGTCCGCCGCTGACGATCCGCGCAAACTCGTCCTTGTTATAAGCCACGCCGCCGCCGGTGCCGCCCATCGTGAAGCTGGGCCGGATGATCGCCGGCAGGCCGGTATAGTCGAGCGCCGCGATCGCCTCTTCGAGCGTGTGCGCGATCGTCGAGCGTGCGCTCTCGAGCCCGATCCGGTCCATCGCGTCGCGGAACTTCAGCCGGTCCTCGGCCTTGTCGATCGCCTCGGCATCGGCGCCGATCATCTGGACGCCATATTTCGCCAGCGTGCCGTCATTATAGAGCGCGAGCGCGGTGTTGAGCGCGGTCTGCCCGCCCATCGTCGGCAGCACCGCGTCGGGCCGCTCCTTCTCGATGATCTTGGCGACGATCTCGGGCGTGATCGGCTCGACATAGGTCGCGTCGGCCATGTCCGGATCGGTCATGATCGTCGCCGGATTGGAGTTGACCAGGATGATCCGGTAACCCTCCTCGCGCAGCGCCTTGCACGCCTGCGTGCCCGAATAATCGAACTCGCAGGCCTGGCCGATGATGATCGGGCCGGCGCCGATGATGAGGATCGAGGAGATGTCGGTGCGTTTGGGCATTGGGTCAGGCGGCCTGCATATGATAGATGGTCGAGCGGTGCTCGGAGGAGTTCGGACGTTGGAACGGTTCACCGTCGAAGTGAGAGACGAAGCTGCCGTGCAGACGTTGCGCGAGAACGCGGCTGCGCACGGCCGCTCGGTCGAGGAGGAGTTGGGCGGGCTCGTGGAGCGCACCTATGGCAAGCGGGCGGACGACGACTGGGTTCACGAGTTGATCGCGATGACCCGACCGGGCGTCGAGATCGAGTTCCCCTCCCGCAACATCGATGAACGACCGGTGCCATTCGCCTATGATGATTTTGATTGATACCAACGTCTTCAGTGAGATGGTGAAACCCCGGCCAGACGATCGCGTGGTCGACTGGATGTTCGAACGTCGCAACGAGACGTTGCTGTCGACAATCGTGGTTTCCGAGCTGAGCGTTGGCATTCGCGCAACGCGCGGTGCCGCAAAGCGTGCGCTGCTGCATCCATGGCTCGACCGCCTCATTGCACGGCATGCAGACCGCATCGTGACCTTCGACCTTGCAGCGGCAAAACGGTGGGGTGACCTGGCTGGCAACATGATCATCGGCGACCGGCGCTCGGGATATGCCGACAGCCTGATCGCGGCGCAGGCTCTCGCCCTCGATGTGCCTATCGCGACGCGGAACATTCGCGACTTCGAAGAGAGCGGCGCGATCCTGATCGATCCTTGGGCGACCTGATCCTCAACCATTGCGAAGCCCGGACACGAACTTCTCGAAGAGATAGTGGCTGTCCTGCGGTCCCGGGCTCGCCTCCGGATGATATTGCACGCTGAACGCCGGCTTGTCGGTCAGCTCGAAGCCGGCGTTCGAGCCGTCGAACAGGCTGACGTGCGTCGCGGTCGCATTGGCCGGGAGCGTGTCGGCATCGACCGCGAAGCCGTGGTTCATGCTCGTGATCTCGACGCGGCCGTCTTCGGTGCGCTTGACCGGGTGGTTGGCGCCGCGATGGCCCTGATGCATCTTCGCGGTCTTCGCGCCGACCGCGAGGCCGAGCAGCTGGTGGCCCAGGCAGATGCCGAAGATCGGCTTCGATATCGCGAGCAGCGCCTGGATCACCGGCACCGCATAGACGCCGGTCGCGGCCGGATCGCCCGGACCGTTGGACAGAAACACGCCGTCGGGTTCGTGGCGCAGCACGTCGTCGAGGCTCGCGGTCGCCGGCACCACCGTCACGCGCGCGCCGGCGGCGACGAGGCTGCGCAGGATGTTGCGCTTCAGGCCATAGTCGATCGCGACGACGCGGGGTCCGTCGGGATTGGCGGCGTGGGTGGCGTAGCCCGGACCCAGCGTCCACAGCCCGTCGTCCCAGTCATAGGTCTGCAGGGTCGAAACGTCCTTCGCGAGATCCATGCCTTCGAGACCCGGCCAGCCGCGCGCTTTCGCCAGCAGCGCGGCCACGTCGAACGCACCGTCCGCACGATGCGCGATCACCGCATTGGGCGCGCCGTGGACGCGGATCGCGCGGGTCAGCGCGCGCGTGTCGACGCCGGCCAGGCCGATCCGGCCGTTGGCGGCCATCCACTGGTTGAAGTCCTGCGTCGAGCGGAAGTTCGACGGCGCGGTGACGTCCTCGCGGACGACACAGCCCAGCGCGTGCGGGTTCACCGCCTCGATATCGTCGACATTGGTGCCGACATTGCCGATGTGCGGGAAGGTGAAATTGATGATCTGCGCGGCATAGGACGGATCGGTCATCACTTCCTGATAGCCGGTCATCGCGGTGTTGAAGCACAACTCCCCCACCGCTTCGCCCTCGGCGCCGAAGCCCTTGCCCCAGATGACGGTGCCATCGGCCAAAACGAGGACTCCCGTCGCTCCCTCTGGCGGACGCGCGGAAGTGATGTCGGCCATGGACTGGCTCTCCTCATGAGCTGGCGGTCGGGTAAACGGCCGGGTTCCTAAGGTTGCCCCCTCCACGGGTCAATCTATTAAAATCTCGGCTGCGGCGCTATGCTGAGTGTTTCCCCGAGAGACGAGAAAGAGACCCATGATTCGGGACGATATCAAGGCTGCGCTGGTGACGGCGATGAAGGGCGGCGACAAGCCGGCGACGCAGGCGATCCGGCTGATCCAGGCGGCGATCAAGAATCGCGACATCGAAGCGCGCACCGGCAAGGCCCCGGCCGACGACGATGCGCTGGTGGTCGAGGTGCTGCAGAAGATGGTCAAGCAGCGCCGCGAATCGATCGAAATGTATGAGAAGGGCAACCGCGCCGAACTCGCCGCGGCCGAGCAGGCCGAGGTCGCGGTGATCGAACGCTTCCTGCCGCAGCAGCTGGACGAGGCGCAGACCCGCGCCGCGATCGAGGCGATCAAGGCGGAGCTGGGCGCCGGTTCGGTCAAGGATATGGGCCGGGTGATGGCGGTGCTGAAGGAACGGCATGGCAGCACGCTCGACATGGGCAAGGCCAGTGCGGCGGTGAAGGCGGCGTTGTCTTAGTCTTGACTCCCCTCCCGCTTGCGGGAGGGGTCGGGGGAGGGCATGTTGGACAAAGGATATAAGAGGCCAACGGCACGCGCACGCGAATTGCGCAACGGTGCCACCGATGCTGAACGCAAGCTCTGGCCCTGCCTCAGCGCGCGCCAGATTGGCGGCGTGCGCTTCAACCGTCAGGTGCCGATCGGTCCGTTCATCTGCGACTTCGTGTCACGCGGTATGAAGCTGGTGATCGAGGTCGATGGCGGGCAGCACGGATGGCGGACGGAGGAGGACGAGAAGAGGACGAAGTATATCGAGGCGCAGGGATTTCGGGTGATCCGGTTCTGGAACAATGATGTGATCGAGAATCTGGATGGGGTGGTCCGAGAGATCGAGCGTGTCTTGCGCGACATGCCCTCCCCCGACCCCTCCCGCGAGCGGGAGGGGAGTCAAAAAGAAGAGTGACCCTCTCCCCGCAATTCCTCGACGAGCTGCGCGATCGCACCACATTGTCGGCGCTGATCGGCAAGACCGTGAAGCTGCAGCGCAAGGGGCGCGAGTTCGCGGCCTGCTGTCCGTTCCACAACGAGAAGACCCCCAGCTTCTACGTCAATGACGAGAAGGGCTTCTACCATTGTTTCGGTTGCAGCGCGCATGGCGACGCGATCCGTTTCCTGACCGAGGCGCGCGGGCTGCCGTTCATGGATGCGGTGAAGGAACTCGCCGCCGCCGCCGGCATGGAGATGCCGGCGCCCGATCCCCGCGCCGCCGAGCGCGCCGAACGGGCAATGGGGCTGACCGACGTCATGGAGGCGGCAGCGATCTGGTTCCAGGATCAGCTGGCCGGGCTCGAAGGCGGCGAGGCACGCGCCTATCTCCAGCGCCGCGGCGTGACGCCGGCGACGATCAAGGCGTTCGGCCTGGGCTTCGCGCCCGATTCGCGCGGCAAGCTGCGCAGTGCGCTCAAATCCTTCGGCGACGCGGCGATGGTCGAATGCGGCCTGCTGATCGCGCCCGAGGACGAACGCGAACCCTATGACCGTTTCCGCGGCCGGCTGATGATCCCGATCCGCGACCAGCGCGGGCGGACGATTGCGTTCGGCGGGCGGGTCATCGGCCAAGGCGAGCCAAAATATCTGAACTCGCCGGAAACGCCTTTGTTCGACAAGGGCCGCACCTTGTTCAACCTCGATCGCGCCGGACCTGCGACGCGCAAGGCAGAACGGATCGTCGTCGTCGAAGGCTATATGGACGTGATCGCGCTGGCGCAGGCCGGCATCGACGAAGCGGTCGCGCCGCTCGGGACCGCGCTGACCGAGGGGCAGCTCGAGCGCTTGTGGAAGCTCGCCGACGTGCCGGTGCTGTGCTTCGACGGCGACGGTCCCGGCCAGAAGGCGGCACTGCGCGCGACGACGCGGGCGATGCCGATGCTGACGCCGGGCCGCTCGCTCTCCTTCCTGACCCTGCCGGCGGGACAGGATCCCGACGATCTCGTCCGCGCCGGCGGCAAGCCGGCGTTCGAGGCCCTGCTCGTCAAGCCCGAACCCCTGGTCGACCGGCTGTGGCGCGGCACGCTGGAGGGGGCCGCGCTCGACACGCCCGAGCAGCGCGCGGGGGCGAAGCGCGGCCTGATCGAGGCAGCGAAGTCGATCGCCGATCCCGACGTGCGCGAGCAATATGTCGCCGAATTCCTGACCCGCTTCGATGCGCTGTTCGCGCGCAAGCCGCCGGCGATGCGCAACGCCCGGCAACAGCCGCAGGCCCGCGGTCGCGGGCGCGGCACCTGGACCCCGCCGGTCGACCCCCGACCGCAGCCGGCGACGCGCGCCATGCAGAGCGGGGGCATCATGGGCGGCAGCATGATGGAGCGGATGCTCGGCAAGGGGATCGTCGCCGGTCTGCTGCGCTTTCCGGGCGAGGTCGGGCGCCATCTCGAGGCGCTGAGCGGCTTCACCCATCCCGATCCGCTGATCCAGCAATTGCTGTCCGCGCTGATCGACATCGCGATTCGCGACCGGGCGCTTGATCCCGGCCGTCTCGCCACCATATTGGCCGCTACCGAGCTCGACGACATCGCCAGAGACCTGCTGCGGGCAGACTCGCTCCCCTTCTCGTTCACCGCGAAGGAACCGGACGCGTCCCGCGCCATTCATGATCTGGACGAGGCGATTCAAGTGCTGGTGCAATGGCCCGAGGTGGAGGCGTCGCTGGACGCTGCGACCGCTCGCCTGAAGGTCAGCTTCGACGACGTTGCGTTCAATGAGCAACAGCGCCTGAACGAAGTGCGACTCGGGATACGACAAAGGCTTGCAAATCTCATGCAAGATGATGAAGGCGTGGCCAACTGATATAATCAGGGCGATCTTATGGTGAAGGCGAACCCCCAAGAGATGACCGACAAGACCGAAGGCGGCGACGCGCCGCTGATCGACCTCAACGAGGCGTCGCTCAAGAAACTGATCGCCCGCGCCAAAAAGCGCGGCTACATCACCTATGACCAGTTGAACGAAGCGCTGCCGCAGGACGTGATGTCGTCCGACCAGATCGAGGACATCACCTCGGCGCTGAACGAGATGGGCATCAACATCGTCGAGAACGAGGATGCCGGCGAGGACGGCGAGCAGCCCGAAGAGCAGGACGAGGAGCTCGAGACGCCCGACGCGGCCGATGGCCCGACCGCGAACGTCGCCGAGAAGAAGACCACCACGATCGACCGCACCGACGATCCGGTGCGGATGTATCTGCGCGAGATGGGCGCCGTCGAGCTGCTGAGCCGCGAGGGCGAGATCGCCATCGCCAAGCGCATCGAAGCCGGCCGCGACACGATGATCCTGGGCCTCTGCGAGAGCCCGATCACGTTCAACGCGATCATCGACTGGTCGAACGCGCTCAACGAAGGCACGATGCAGCTGCGCGAGATCCTCGATCTCGACGCGATGCTGTCGAAGGATCCGGCGCCCGAAAGCCTCACCGACGATGCCGAGGAAGGCGCGGGCGAGATTTCCGAGAAGACCGCCGGCCCCTCCTACAAGGAGGAGGAAGAGGTCGAGGAGGAACCCGTCGCCGAGGAAGACGACGAGTCGATGACCGAGCGCCGCGCCAAGCGCCCGGTGGAGGAAGAGGAAGAGGACAACACCCTCAGCCTCGCCCAGATGGAAGAGACGCTGAAGCCGGCCGCGCTCGAGCGGTTCGCGTCGATCACCTCGCTCTACAAGAAATTCTCGAAGCTCCAGGCCGCGCGCCTCGATTCGCTGGGCGTCGGCATCGACTTCCCGGCCTCTGACGAGCGCAAATATCAAAAGCTGCGCGAGGATCTGACCGCGGAGGTGGAGAGCGTCCAGTTCCATGGCGCCAAGATCGAATATCTGGTCGACCAGCTCTACAGCTACAACCGCCGGCTGACGACGCTGGGCGGTCAGATGCTGCGCCTGGCCGAGCGCCACAAGGTGCCGCGCAAGGACTTCCTCGACCGCTATCTCGGCCACGAGCTCGACGAGGGCTGGATCGCGGCGGTCGGTTCGCTCGACAAGAAGTGGACGGCGTTCGTGACGGCCGAGGCCGATGCGCTCGACCGCATCCGCACCGAGATCGGCGAGATCGCCCAGGCGACCGGCATGTCGCTGGGTGAATTCCGCCGCATCGTCAACATGGTGCAGAAGGGCGAGCGCGAGGCGCGGATCGCGAAGAAGGAGATGGTCGAAGCCAATCTCCGCCTCGTGATCTCGATCGCCAAGAAATATACCAACCGCGGCCTGCAGTTCCTCGATCTGATCCAGGAGGGCAATATCGGCCTGATGAAGGCGGTCGATAAATTCGAATATCGCCGCGGCTATAAATTCTCGACCTACGCCACCTGGTGGATCCGGCAGGCGATCACCCGCTCGATCGCCGACCAGGCGCGGACCATCCGCATCCCGGTCCATATGATCGAGACGATCAACAAGCTGGTGCGGACCAGCCGCCAGTTCCTCCACGAGCAGGGCCGCGAGCCCACGCCCGAGGAAATGGCCGAGCGGCTTTCGATGCCGCTCGAGAAGGTCCGCAAGGTGATGAAGATCGCCAAGGAGCCGATCAGCCTCGAGACGCCGATCGGCGACGAGGAGGATTCGCATCTGGGCGACTTCATCGAGGACAAGAACGCGATCATCCCGGTGGATGCCGCGATCCAGTCCAACCTGAAGGAAACCGTCACCCGCGTACTGGCGTCGCTGACGCCGCGCGAGGAGCGCGTGCTGCGCATGCGCTTCGGCATCGGCATGAACACCGATCACACGCTGGAGGAGGTCGGCCAGCAATTCTCGGTGACGCGCGAGCGCATCCGGCAGATCGAGGCGAAGGCGCTGCGCAAGCTCAAGCACCCGAGCCGCAGCCGCAAGATGCGCAGCTTCCTCGACCAATAGGCGCTTGGCGGTGGCGGCCGATCGGGGATTCGCCGCCACCGCCGCTTCCGCGCATTCGGGCTTCGCCCGTCCGGTCTTCTGGGCCAAATCGCGCCTGCTGATCTGTGGGCGCCTGCTGAGCGACACCGTTGGCCCCGGCCGCGCGAAGCGCCTGCCCCGCCTCGCCTTGGCGTACGCCGACGCGACCGCACTCGCCGAGGATATCTGTCCGCTCTACACCGCCACCGATCCGCGCGAACGCGAACTCGAGCTGGGCAAGGTCCAGAACCTGCGCGTCGCGGCCACGGCGATCGACGGCATCCTGCTTGATCCCGGTACGGTGTTCAGCTTCTGGCGTGCGGTTGGCCGGCCGACACGCGCCAGGGGCTATGTCGTCGGCCGTGAACTGCGCCAGGGCTGCATGATCCCCACGGTCGCCGGCGGCATCTGCCAGCTGACCAACGCGCTGTCGCGGGTGGCGGCGCGGGCCGGCATGGAGATCGTCGAGCGCCATCGCCACAGCGCCGCCGTCGACGGCCTCGTCATCGACGCCGCGACCGACGCGACCGTATTCTGGAACTATCTTGACCTGCGCTTTCGCGCGCCGCGCCGCGTCCGCCTCGCTGCGGCGCTGACCGAAACCGACCTCGTCGTCCGGCTCGACGCGCTGCCATGAACGCGGGGCCATGACACTGGCGCAGCCGCCGCGCAGTTGCGCGAGTTGCGGCATCGGCGACTGCGCGATGAACCGCCGGCACGGCGTCCACGCCCCACCGGCCGCGCGCACCGCCTATGTGATGGACGATGTCTGGCCCGAATATGCGAGCATGGTCGCAGCGGTGCGGCGGCCCGACGACCAGTTGATCGCTCCAGGCGTGTTCGGCAAAGCGCGGATCGCGCGCTACGGCTGGGGTCCGCCCGCGCAGCATCATGGCGCGCTCGCGACGATCCGCCGTCATATGGCGATGCGGCGCGTGGCACGTGCCGGCGGCGGCGTCCGTCAGCGCGTCTATCTGGAGCATGATCGCCGGCTTGCTCATGCTCTGGCCAAAGCGATCGACTATCGCGCCGCGCATCTCGTGGTCGCACAGGCCTGGCTGCCGTGGCTCGACGACGCGGGGGCGCTCGGCGGCCGCAGATTCGATGTCGTCATGAGCCGCTACCCGATGGCCGACATCCATCGCATGCTCGATGGCGTTGCGGCGGAGATCGGCGCGACCGAGACCGGCGGCTCGGCCACGATCGCCGATTTCCGTGCCGATCCCGATCTCGTCGCGCGCGAAACCGCATTGCTCGCCCGCGCGCGCCGGATCGTCACGCCGCATCATGGCATCGCCGCATCCTTCCCCGGCCGCGCCACCCTGCTCGCCTGGCACAAGCCGCCTGCCGGCACTGGCACTGGCACTGGCACCGGCACTGGCACCGGCGGGAAACGCGTCGCCTTTCTGGGGCCGACGATCACGCGTCAACGCCCGGATCTCGTCCGGTCTCTGGCGACCGGACTCGATTCGCCGCTGATCCTGTTCGGCGCGATGCCGGCGGGTTCCGATGCCTGGGACGGCGTCGCGATCGAGCGCCGCGTGACCGGACCGGGCTGGCTCGACGGCATCGGCGCGATCCTGCATCCGGCCGCCTTCACCGCCCAGCCCCGCGCGCTGTTGCAGGCGTCCGCGCATGGCATCAAAATATTTGCCACGCCGGAATGCGGCCTCGACGCCCGGGATTATCAATCTTTACAAGACTTTCCGGCGTGGCTGCGGGACTGCTGACGATATCCCTAACGCGTCATAAACCGCCTCTTTACGTGCTTCGGTATAGGAGTTGGTCCGAAACATGACGGGTCGGGATCGTCCGGCATGGGGTCAGGACATTATCATGGCGAGTGGGGCAATTCAGGCGGCGGGAACGGACAGCATGGCGGACATGCTCGCCGCGCTGGTCGCATCCGACGGCAGCCGGGCGCATCGCTGGTGCGGATCGCCGGAATTGACCAATGGCCGCAACGCCACCCGCAACCTGGCCGATGTCGTCCATTTTCTCTGCGTACTGCACGGCCGCCATCCCGGTGTGCTCGATCATGCCGCGACCCACACCACCCATGGCGCGGCACGCGAATGGCTGATGCAGGCAGTCCGCGGCTTCGCGCTGGAGCGCGCCTATCTGGCGAGCATCGTCGTTGCCGCCGGACCACTGCCGAGCACGCCGGGCCAGGGCGATTGCGAAGCGGCAATGCAGGGCCAGCGCCACGCACTCGACATGCTGGCACAGTCCGATCGCACCGGTTGCGCTCTGGGCGCGGCGATCGCGCTGGTGCTCGACTGGACCGCGATCCGCGATGTGCTCGACACCGCCGCCGAACGGCTGGGCGTCGATGTCGCCCACCGCGGCCTGCCCGACGAACTCGAAACGCTGACGCTGGCGATGGTGACTGCCGAATCGGCCGCGATCGAACGCGCGCTCTGCTTCGGCGCGCAGCAGCTGCTGACGCAGCAGCGCGGGCTGTGGGACTTGCTCGAAGCCCGGCACGCCGCACGCCTCTGAGGCCGCATGCGGTAACCGCCCAATGCAGCCGCGCATGCCACCGGGCGCTTGCGTGCGATTGGCCGCCACCCTATCCCGATTTTCGAATCGACGAGGAAACGGGTTGCATGCGCTTCGAGGGCACCAGGGATTATGTCGCCACCGACGATCTGAAGGTCGCGGTCAACGCCGCCGTCAAATTGCGGCGGCCATTGCTGGTCAAAGGCGAGCCCGGCACCGGCAAGACCGTGCTCGCTTATGAGATCGCCAAGGCGGCGAACGCCAATCTGATCGAATGGAACGTCAAGTCCACGACCAAGGCCCAGCAGGGCCTCTACGAATATGATGCGGTGGCGCGCCTGCGCGACGGCCAGCTCGGCGATCCCCGCGTCCACGACATCGGCAATTATATCCGCCGCGGCAAATTGTGGGAGGCGTTCACCGCGCCCGAATTGCCGGTGCTGCTGATCGACGAGATCGACAAGGCCGACATCGAGTTCCCCAACGATCTGTTGCAGGAGCTCGATCGCATGGAGTTCCACGTCTACGAGACCAAGGAGACGATCAGGGCGGTCGAACGGCCGATCGTGATCATCACCTCGAACAACGAGAAGGAACTGCCCGACGCCTTCCTGCGCCGCTGCTTCTTCCACTATATCAAATTCCCCGACCGCGACACGATGCGTGCGATCGTCGACGTCCATTTTCCCGGCATCCAGAAGATCCTCGTCCAGAAGGCGATGGACATCTTCTACGACGTCCGCGACGTCCCCGGCCTCAAGAAGAAGCCATCGACGTCCGAACTGATCGACTGGCTGAAGCTGCTGCTGGCCGAGGACATGCCGCTCGACGTGCTCCAGTCGCGCGACCCGAGCAAGGCGATCCCGCCGCTGCATGGCGCGCTGCTCAAGAACGAGCAGGACGTGATGCTGTTCGAGCGGTTGGCGTTCATGGCGCGGCGGCAGCAGGGTAACAAGAACTGACGCCCGGAATTCTGTATGGTCGGACCCTCTACCGCTTGCGGGAGAGGGACAGGCACGCGTAGCGGGCCAGGGTGAGGGCCTGTGCGTGTCCCGCCCTTCAGGCCCTCACCCTCGCCGCCTTCGGCGGCTTTCCCTCTCCCGCAAGCGGTAGAGGGAAGAATTGACCATTCGCCCGATTTCCCAGGGACAAATCACCCGTCGACATAGGCAATCTCGAAATTGCCCCACCGGCGCCCCTGAAAGCGCAACGGCACGAACACGGTCTTGAGCAGGCTGTAGTCGTCGCCCTCGCCTTCGAGGCGATAGACCGCCATCATGAACGACTGGTCGCTCGCGATCGCGCGCTGCGTGGCGTCGTCGGTCAGGATACGGCGGTTGCGTGAGTTCAGCATGTTCCACTCGGTCTGACCCGGCCGCTGTGGCTGTGATCGTGCCGTCTGGTGGGTGGGCACATAGCAGTTCACGTCCGAGCAGACCGCGCCGGCAGTGCGCCGGTCCGACGCCGTCACGCGGTCGAGGATCGGGCGCAGATGGGTGTCGGCGAAATCGGCGAAGCGGTTGTCGAACTGTTGCGGATCGGTGCCCGGGATCGGGCGATAATCGGTATCGAACACATCGTCCAAAGTCAGGCTGCCGCGGCGGATGGCGGCTTCGACGAGCTGTTCGATCGCATCGCGCTCGACGATCGCCTGCTCGACATAGACCGCATCCGCGGGCGCGAAGCCGCCATGGACGAGCGAATCGAACATCTGGTTCGACAGCGTCTCGAGCTGCTGCATCTTGCGGCGCGAACTGTCGAGCTGATCGGCGTTGCGGCGCGCGTCGGCGGCGAAGCCCTGCAGGCCGTCGCGGACCAGGCAGACCCGGTCGTGGATGATGCTGGTCGCGCGCGCGATGCCGTCGCTCTGCTGGTCGACCATCTCGACGATCTGACCGACCTCCCGCACGGTTTCGCCCATCTTCCAGAAATCGGACTGCGCGGCCCGGCTCTTCTCCACGCCGCGGCCGAGTTCGGTCATGAACGCTTCGGCCTCCTTGCCGAGCGATCCCATGGTGTCGGCGATCTCGTCGGTCGCTTCGCGCGTGTTGCGGGCGAGCTTCTTCACTTCGGCGGCAACGACCGCGAAGGTGCGGCCGGCGTGGCCGGCGCGTTCGGCCTCGATCGCCGCGTTGAGCGCCAGCATATTGGTGGTGCGGGCGATCGAATCGATGCTTTCGGTGACGCGGCGGACCTGCTCCATCGCCGCCGCGAAATTGGTGACCTGCTTGCCGAGCCGCACGACGAGATCGGTTAGCGCGCCGAACTCGTCCATCGAGCGCTGGATCGCGGCGGCACCGGAATCGAGCTTGGCGCGCGCGCGTTCGGACAGCAGCCGCGCCTCGTCGGTCGAATCAGCGACCTGGCGCTGGTCGCCCTCGAGCGACACCGCGACCTTTTCGAGGTCGCCGAGCTGGCTGAGCTGGCGCGCGATACTGCCGCCCACGCGCTCGACGAGACCGGCGGCGTCGGTGCACCCGACCGCCAGTTCGCCGCAGGACTTCGCCATCTGATCGATGGCGGTCGCATCGCCGACTCTGATCGCGGTCTCGCGCATTCAAACTCCTCGGATTGTCGATCGTGCGACGCTAGGCGCAAAGCATTGCCAGCGGCTTAACCAAGCGCGTGCAAAGACCGAAAGCGCGGTTGCGGCCGGCGGCATCGGCGATCCTGCCCGATGCCCCTTGTCGACGGACCCCGGGCGCGGCATTGCTGGCGGCCATGTTCTTCAACTTCCTCGACGAGCTCCGCGCTGCCGGCATCCCCGCCTCGCTGAAGGAGCATCTGGTATTGCTCGAAGCGCTCGACGCCGATGTGATCGGGCGGCGGCCGGAGGAATTCTATTATCTGGCGCGCGCGACCTTCGTGAAGGACGAGAGCCTGCTCGACCGGTTCGACCAGGTTTTCGCCAAGATCTTCAAGGGTCTCGAGACCAGCTACGGCACCGCGGCGGTACCGATCCCCGAGGAATGGCTGCGCAAGGTGGCCGAACTCTATCTGACCGAAGAGCAGATGAAGGAGATCGAATCGCTCGGCAGCTGGGAAGAGATCATGGAGACGCTGAAACAGCGCCTCGCCGAGCAGCAGGGGCGCCACGAGGGTGGCAGCAAGTGGATCGGCACCGGCGGCACCAGCCCGTTCGGCAATAGCGGCTACAACCCCGAAGGCGTCCGCATCGGCGGCGAGAGCAAGAATGGCCGCGCGCTGAAGGTGTGGGACAAGCGCGAGTTCAAGAATCTCGACTCGACCAAGGAACTCGGCACCCGCAACATCAAGATCGCGCTGCGCCGGCTCCGCCGCTTCGCGCGCGAGGGCGCGGCCGACGAACTCGATATCGACGGCACGATCGACGGCACCGCGCGCCAGGGCTGGCTCGACATCCGGATGCGGCCGGAGCGGCACAATGCGGTCAAATTGCTGCTGTTCCTCGACATCGGCGGATCGATGGACCCGCATATCAAGCTGTGCGAGGAATTGTTCTCGGCCGCCAACGCCGAGTTCAAGAATCTCGAATTCTTCTATTTCCACAACTGCCTGTACGAAGGCGTGTGGAAGGACAACAAGCGCCGCTTCACCGATCGCACGCCCACCTGGGACGTGCTCCACAAATATGGGCACGACTATAAGGTCGTGTTCGTCGGCGACGCGGCGATGAGCGCCTATGAAATCACCCACCCCGGCGGCTCGGTCGAACATTTCAACGAGGAGTCCGGCGCGGTATGGATGCAGCGCACGCTGAACGTGTATCCCGCCGCGGTGTGGCTGAACCCGGTGCCCGAGACGCATTGGGACTATTCGCAGTCGACCCGCGTGCTGCGCGAACTGATGACCGACCGGATGTATCCGCTGACACTCGGCGGACTCGACGATGCGATGCGCGAGCTGACGCGGAAGCATTGAGGTGCGTTCGAATTCCCCTCTCTTTCAGGGAGGGGAGTCAAAAGAAGCGTTGATGGCCGATCCTGAACCGCACCGCCGCCGTATCCCATGATCGGCAACAAGATCCTCCAGCTCTACCGGCTGATCGGCCCGCGCTTCTTCGCCGGTCTCGTCGCGCTCGTGATCCCGCTCGCGCTCGCCGAGATCGCCACATTGCTGCTGCTGCGGTGGCTGCTGCTCTTGCTCTATGCGTTCGCCGGCAATGGCGGCATCGATCGCATCTGGTCCCCGGCCTGGCGCAGCGGCGATGCGCTGGCCGACGGCCTGATGGCGGCGGCGGGGGTTGCGCTGTTCCTCGCCGTCCGGCTGATCGCGGTCGGCTGGATCAATCGCGCGATCTTCCGGCGGACGCTCGCCGAACAGGTCAGGCTGACCGACGGCCTGCTCAGAACCTATCTCGGCCAGCCGCACGCGCAGCAAGTGACCAGCGACCGCTCCGAGCAGCAGCAGACGATGTTCGTGTCGGCGACGGCGCTGGTCCACCAGTTGCTGCTGCCGACCGCGCAATTGCTGGTCGACGGGCTGATCATGATCGCCTTGCTCGTGGTGCTGCTGTGGATCGAGCCGGTCGCGACGCTCGCGGTGATCGGCTGGATGGTCCTGATCTACGGCCTGCTCGCCCGCATGGGCCATGCCCGCGCGCTCGATCATGGCCGGCAGCGCTGGTCGGCGCTCAACCGGATGCGGCGGATCGCCGATGGCGCGCTGGGCGACATCCGGTCGATCAAGCTGAGCGCGAGCGAAAGTGCGTTCGTGGCGCTCTTCGAACGCGCCGCCAAAGACCATGCCCGCGCGGTCGCCGACGAACATGCGCTGGGGCAATGGCCGGTCCATCTGCGCGAACTGGTGCTGATCTCGGCGATCGGCGTGCTGACCCTGGTGCTGCTCGCGCTGGGCCGCTCCGGTCACGCGCTGGCCTTTAGCCTGACGATCTTCGCCGCCGCATCGATCCGTCTGCTACCGGCGCTGCAGCGATCGGTGACGATGGCGCAGAAGGTCAACGCCCACGCCCCCGATCTCGCGCGGATCATCGCCGATCGCGAACTGCCGGTCGAGACGCTCGACGAGCGCCCCGACACACCGGCCGGCCCGCCGTTCGAGCGAATGATCGCGCTCGATGCGGTCTCGCTGACCTTCCGCGATGCCGACCGGCCGATCCTCACGGACATCGCGTTGACCATCGAACGCGGCGACCGGATCGAGATATCCGGTCCGTCGGGCGGCGGCAAATCCACCCTGATCCTGCTGCTCTGCGGCCTGATCCAGCCGACCTCGGGCAGCGTCCGCGTCGACGGCGAAAAGGCGGATCTGCTCAACCGGATGCGGCGATCGCGCGTGGCGCTGGTCTCGCAGGAGCCGTTCGTCTTCGCCGCCTCGCTGCTCGACAATCTCGCCTTTCCGCATCCGGCAAACGCGTTCGATCGCGCGCATGGCGACCGGATCCTCGCCGAACTCGGGATGAAGGCGTCGCTTGCCGACGACAGCGCGGAAACGGTGCAGCGGCTGTCGGGCGGCGAACGCCAGCGGCTCGCCATCGCCCGCGCGATCTGCGGCCGCCCCGATCTGCTGATTCTCGACGAGGCGACATCGCAGCTCGACCCCGACACCGAACGGCGCGTGTGCGCCTGCATCCAGCGCGAATGCCCCCAGGCGACGATCGTCATGGTCGCGCACAGGCCGCTGCCGGACCTGCTCGGCGCGCGGCGCTACCGGCTCGATGCCGGCCGTCTCATCGCGCTCGACCACGCAAAAGCTGCAGCAGGCTAGCGCGCGCGACCGTGCCGCCCACGCGTTGGACGTGATTCTCGGCGCGCAATTTTCGCCCTGCGCCGAACAGATCTGGACGGATACAGCTGCGCAGAAGGAAAGCGCTGCGGCGATCGGCGCCCATCCGCCGCAACAGTCTGATATCACGGACGGCGGCGCTGTCGCGCGCGCCGACACGCTCGAGCGCGCCGCGCAGAGCCGCCAGCCGTGATCGCAGCGGTTCCTCCTCCGCATGCGCCAGCCGCGCCACGTGCGCGACCGCTTGGGCGGCATGGCCGGCAAAGCCGAAACGATCGGCATGATGCGCGAAACGCCGCGGATCGGGTTCGGCACGGCGCAGCAAATGGACGAGGTCGATCGCCGAGCGCAGGCTGGCAGCCGAATGGTCGGTGACGGTCGCGCCGATCAGTTCGGCAGCCACGAATGCGGGGTCACCTTCATCCCCGGCATCGAGCCCGAGCGGCGACCAGCCGAAGGGCCGGACATGGAGTTCGGCCGTGATCCGGCCGGTCCCGGTGAAGATTTGCTTGTGCGGCGACAGCACCGGCGACGCGGGTGACGCGTTCCAACCTGCGGACGCCAATAGCGTCGCCATGGCCTGCGCCTGCGACGGATAGGACGCCAGCCAGCGGAGCGCGTGGCAGTGGCGGACCAGCGGGTCGGGATAGAAGGTCCGCGCGAAATGCCAGCCGCGCACCGACTGGAGCCCGATGCCGTGTTCGCCGAACAGCCGCTCGAGTCCGGCGCATTGTTCGGCGGCGATCGCCGACCGTTTCTCTTCGCGCATCGCGAGCGCCTCCAGCCGGCGATGCGCGGCGACAGGCAGCATCAGGCCCACGGCGCGCAGGTTGCGGGAGAGTATGGCAGGATTGGGCACCGGTTGCCCGTCGCGTGCCGACAGATTGGTGCCGAGCATCGCCGCCGATGCCCGTAGCGGCGCGTCCGGCACGGCATCGGGGGCGACGAGGCACAATCGGAGGAGCGCATCGGACCATAGCGCCGGATCGACCTCGGCCTGGTTCAAGCGTCCTGCTCCGTGCGAAATCGGCCCAGCGCCCTGCCCGCGACCTCGGACCAGGTCATGCACCGCAGCGCCCGCATCCGGTAATAGGCCGGAAAGGCTGCCGCGCGGCGCCAGGGCCGCGCCGGGTGCCGCAACAAGACATGCGACAGGCTCGTGCAGATGGTGATGAGCGGGCCGGGCAATGTCAGCCGGGTGCGCGTATAGAGCCGCTCCATCAAGCTGATGTCCTGCCGTAACAGTCGCGCGATCACCGATTCGGGTACGTCATCGCCATAGTCCGCGAGCGCGCCGAGCCCGATCGCGAAGATATGGGTCAGCCGGCTGCGCTCGATCAGCGCGCACAGCCGGTCCCAATCCATTGGTGCATCGGTGATGCGCAGGATGGCCAGCGCGTCGATCAGCCAGCGGATCGGCGTGACCTCGTTCCAAGTGACGCCATGTTCGATCGTCTCAAACAACAGCCACGGGTCCGACGGGATCAGCCATGTCCGCCCGCGATAGTCGCGCGCGACCGCGGACCCGGCGAAGTCCGTTGTCAGCGCCGCATCGAATTCGAGCGGCTCGCGCGGGACCCAGTGGATATCGACCAGCACGCCGCACGGCATGCGCCAGGTCATCTTGACGCGCATCGCTGCGATCAGCGCCGGATCGCCGGTGCGCGGCCGCTCCTCCTTGCGCACCCAATTGGCCTGCGCGATCAGCGTGAGGCAGCGGCCGAGTTCGTCGGGCGCAACGAAGATGTCGATGTCCGAAGAGGCCCGGATCACCTGCTCGCCATAGGCGCGGATCTGGACCGCCAGCCCCTTGAGGAAGATCGGCCGGATCCCCGCGGTGGCGAAGAGATCGGCCAGGTCCCCGGCGGCGTTGAACAGCAGTTCGTGCCGGACATGGGCGGCCCGGCGCTCCGTCCTGATCGGCGCATAAGCGGGGTCGGCGAGCGCCGCGCCGCCGAGCCGGCTGCCGACGAACGGATAGAGCCGGCGTTCGCCCTCGTCCGCGGCCTCGGTTCCCAGCGCAGCGCGATAGCGGCGCCATGCCGTCGCGGGTTCGTCCGCGCCGACCGCCGCCGCGACCAGATCGCGCAGCCGTCCGACGGCGAGCACACCGCCGAAGCCGTTCGCCGCAGTGGGGCGGACGATCATGGGTCCGGGAAACGGCACTGAAGGCGCTGCGTAGAGCCGGCGCGCCTGAGTCGATCGGCGCTGTTCATCGCCCCACAGTCTCGATATCAGCGCGAAAATCAAGGGCGGACAAGGGTGTGCGGTGCGGGTCTTCATCTGGGGCAATTGCTACCCGAGGATCGGCGGGATCGAGACCTTCGTCGCCCATCTGAGCGCGGCGCTGGCCGATCGCGCCATCGCCACCGCCATCATCGGCGACGGCCCGGTGACATCGATGATCTCGCCGCGGGGAATCCCAAGCCGGATGGTGCCGATGCTCGAGCCGATCAGGACGATGGATCCCGCCGGCATCCTCGCCGCGATCCGGACGATCCGGCAGGCGATCCGCGATTTCGGACCCGACGTCATTCACTATAATACCGCCGGCGCTGAAATCATGCTGTTCGACAAGGTCATGCAGTCGCTCGATATTCCGGTCGTCGCGACCTTGCACAACAACGCGCTTGCCGATGTCCGCGCGGCCACGCTGCAGCGGCTGTTCGACCGGTGCAGCGCGGTGACCGCGGTGTCGGACTTCGTCCGGACCGCCGTGGCGGGCAGCGCCGCGCGGACGCCCGGCGATATCCTGCTGATCGCCAACGCGATACCGGCGCAAGCTGCGCCCGTGACCCGGCCGGCCAATGGCCACGTCCTGGCGCTCGGCCGCATGGTCAGCGAAAAGGGCTTCGATACACTGGTCGAAGCCTTTGCGCTGGTCCGCGCCGGGCATCGCGATGCGCGCCTGACGATTGCGGGCAATGGCCCCGAGCGCGAAGCGCTTCGGCAACGCGCAATCGATCTCGGCATCGCCGATGCGGTCGCCCTGCCGGGCTGGATCGAGCCGGCCGGAGTCCATAAAGCGATGGCGGGCGCCGCCGTCGTCGCGATGCCGTCGCGCTGGCAGGAGCCGTTCGGCCTGGTCGCGCTGGAGTCGGGCCATGCGGCGCGGCCCTGTGTCGCAACGCGCGTCGGCGGGCTGCCGTCGATCATCGTCGACGACGAAACCGGCCGGCTCGTGCCGCCGGATCAGCCGCACGCGATGGCCGCAGCAATATCCCGCCTACTCGCACATCCGGCCGAGGCCGACGCGCTCGGCCGCAACGCCCGGCAGCGCATGGCGTCCCACTTCGATTTCGACCGGATGATCGACCTTTACGTCGCCGCGTTCGCGCGTGCCTGTCCCGGCTGATCGATCATGTGGTGCGACAGTTCCGGCAAAGGCGGATCGAGCGCCACCATTTCGGCGACGTCGTCATAGGACGCCATGACCGGCGCCTGATAGACCGCCGGCCAGTCGATAGCGTCCGGCAGCGTCGCCTGGGCGTCGCCGTCCGCCGCGACGATCAGGCCGCGGCCGCAGAGATCGGCCAGAAAATGCGCGAGGTCGCTGTCGATCCCGGCTTCGGCGGGGAATGCCCGCTTCAGCGCGTCCGATACGGCCTCGTGCGCGGTACCGGCCACCAGCAACTCCCAGATTTTCGCGGCGATGCCGTCGAGCCCGAAATACATACCGGTGTCGAGATTGATGATGACCGCTTCGTCATCGAGAATTTTTCCGATCACCTGTTCGGAAGCAGGTTGATAATGCATCGATACCCCCAAATGCCGGATTGTGCCGGCATCCTCGCCCTTATCTATCGTTTCGCGGCAGCGCGCGATGACCGATGCAGCTTGAACGCCAAGTCGAACAATTCGTCCACGGATTTTTTTCGGCTCATATTGTCGTGATGGATGCGGCGATCGAGCACGGCGCGGTCGATCCGGCCGATCGTCGCGCCATCGCGCGCGATCTGCGCCAGCCACAGCGCGCTGCCGTGCCAGCCGGCATTTTCCGGGAACGGCGCCATCCGTTCGAGCAGCGTCCGGCGATAGAGGCCGGCGGTGATCATCAGGCCCGATTGTTCGCCGACGAGGTAGGCATTGGCGGACGCCGCCGCCTCATGCGCGAGCGCCTCGATCCAGATATTCCGCCAGCGGCCGAACAGAACGTCCCAGCCGGGATTGGCATCGAGACAGCGGTGCATCGTATCGAGGCTACCGTCGGGCAGGATGTCATCGGCATCGAAGAAATGGATCAGTTTGCCCCGCGCCGCCGCCCGCCCGGCATTGCGCGCGGCGTGATAGCCGCGATTCGGCTGGACGATCAGTTGCACCAGCCCTCCGCCCGCCGCGACCGCGCGCGCACCGCTGTCGTCGCTGCTGCCGTCATCGACGACGATGATCTCGCCCGGCGGCAGCGACTGCCCGACGAGGCTGTCGATCGCGGCCTCGATCCAGGCGGCGCCATTATGGACGGCCATGACGCAACTGATCGCTGGCTGGCTCATGTGTTCAGACCCCATAACGTGCGCGCAGCGGATCGGCGATGCCGGCGAAATCGCTGCCCGAGCGATAGACCAGGGGTTCGAGCCGGCTGACCGTATCGAACAGGAAGCGGACCCGGTCGCGCTCGCGCCATGGTGAGGAAAAGACCGAGGTCGGCGTGATCGCGCGCAGCATGTCGGCGCGCGCGCCGGGCAGCAGCGCCGAACCCGCCTCGGCGACGATCTGCGGCACGGCGACGGCATCGATCGTCAGCGATTGGCGCACCTGCCCCGGGAAGGCGTCGGCGACGGGCACCATATGCTTGGCGAAGATGTCGGTGCGAAACCGCGTCGCGCGCGCGGCCAGCGCCGGGAAGCGATCGATGTGGCCGGCGTTGAGCATGATGCTGGCATAGAGACAATGGCCGACCAGCGCATCGCCGCGTCGTTCGAGCGCGACGAAATCGTCGCTGCAGAAAGCGGTGCCGCCGACGAGACCGGCCGCCGAGATCGTCGATTTCCCCGAACCGCCCTTGCCCGTGACGAGCAGGCCGCCGCCCGCACCGCCCAGCAGCGCCGCATGGCACAGCACGAAATTGCGCTGCATCATCAGCGACAGCAGGAAGCGCAGCAGCGGCTTGGCCGCGAGATCGGTGTCGATCGATTCGGGGCCGTCGACGATCGTGATCAACTCCATCGCCGCGACGTCGAATGCGGTGACGAAGCCGCGGCGACGCTCGATCAGGACATTGTTGCCGGCGTTGCGATGGAGGCTGCCCAGCGGGTGCAGTGGATGCGGCGGATCGGGTAGCGGCGGGAGGCCGTCGATGCCCGATGCATCGGCGATCAGCCAGCGGAGGGGTGCGTTGCCTGAGAGTGCAGCGGGACTTTCGCGATGCTTGAAGGCAAGGCAGAGCGCGTCGGCGGACGCCCTGCCCGCATAATTTACGCTCAGATCATGGCCTGGAAGCGCGAAGTGCCGCGCGCCGCAATCGTCGTCGGCTCGGTTGCGGCGGATGATCTCGAAGCGTTGCCTGACGACGCCCAGCACATGATCGGCGCGGACATCGAGCCACTGGTCCTCGGTAGCGAAGCCGGCGGCGTCCCGAGCGATTTCAGTCATGCACTCGGCCCCGGCCCCAAGACCGTCATGGTCCACACCGGTTCCTTATCATGCGGAAACGCGCTGTCCATAACACGCGCATCGAAGATTCGCGGATGTTTCGCTATTATTGTCCGAGTCGGTGGTTCCGAAACATTCCTGTCATCTGATCAACTAAAGGCCTCCGGGTTGAAGCCGGAACCCACTAACCTGTCTGTCGCCGCCCGAATGACCGCGGCATCGAACTTGGCCGGATGGCGCAGGGCAACAGCCTCAAACGAAAGCTCCGGCATATTGCGGTCTACCAGCATCCGGTATCCTTCGGATGCTGGCTTTGTAATGAGGTCGGCAACAGTTGCGACCTCGCCCTCTCGGCCGATCTTCTGACGCGTACGGGCAAGCAAGATGGTCTTGCCGCGCTCCTCCTTGAGAGTTTCCTTCAGAGCATAGATGCTCTGCCAGACATCGAATTCGAGTGTACCAGGTTCGGCCTGCGGCAGCACCGAATACAGCTTGCGATATGCAGCACGCGCTGTGTCATCGTGCCCAAGTCTGTCGGCATTTTTCCGCAGTCGTGCGGAGTTCCCGCGGGTTGGTGCAATTGCTGATCCGATCGAGCGCTCGACGCTTGAGATCATCGCTCACCGACACGGTATCCTCCAACTGATTCAAACTTCGAAGACAATCGAACTCGTGATATCGCTTAGCGGTCCGCCGGACACCACCATTCCAGTGACTTCACGCTGCTCGCCGATCTCCATTGTCAACGCTCTTACCGGCCTTGCCCAAGTCACGCATGTGGTCGATCAGCACCGGCGGGGCGTCGGGAAAACGGGCCACAAGCTCAAGGCTTCCGCCGGCGGCTTCGATATAGCCGCGCAGCGTCGACAGCATGAGGTCCGCCCGCTTTTCGATCTTCGACACGCCGGCCTGGTTGGTGCGCAGCTTCTCCGCCACCGCCTTCTGCGACAGCTTGCGCGCCTTTCGTAGTTCGCGCAGCGACAGATACTCGGCGGCAAGCTCGCGCCCGCCCTGCTCGATCTCGGCCCGCTCCTCGGCGGGAAGCGTCGCCTTCACATCGTCCCAGTGAATCACCATCACCAATTTCCTTCCAGCCCGTCCAAATGCCGCGCATATCGGGCGTCCGCGATCGGTATGTTCACCTCGTAGAACCGTTTGTCGCCGACCTTGTTGCCGCCCACGAGCAGGATCGCCGAACGCTTCGGATCGAAGGCAAAGAATATTCGCCAAGGGTCACCGCCGATCTGGACGCGTAACTCCTTCATGTTCGGATACGCCGATCCTTGAACCGTATCCACATGCGGACGTCCAAGGCTCGGTCCGATCTGTGCCAGCAACTCGATCCGCTTGAGGATCGCGATCCGCACACGATCCTCTTCCCCTTGCAGCCACGCGAAGAAATCTTCGTCGAAGGCGACCTTCCAGCCCATAACGCACTATATTCCGCTCAGGGAATGTTTGCAAGTCGCTGGGATGATCCAACGCCGTGAGTTCGGTCGATTGAAGCGCCAACCGCCTCGACGATGCCTTGAACGCGCCACGCCCCTCCCGCACCGCGGGAGGGGCGCGCGCTTCACTTCGCCTTCGTCACCACCACCCGCTTCGCGCCGCCGCCCTTCTTCGGGCGCTTCGGTGCCGCCGAGACGACTTCGAACGCCAGCGCGTCGTCCTTCAGGTGGACCTTGACCTCGCCGCCGTGGACGAGCTTGCCGAACAGCAGTTCCTCGGCCAGCGGCTGCTTGATCTTCTCCTGGATCAAGCGGCCCATCGGGCGGGCGCCGTAGAGCTTGTCATAGCCCTTGGTGGTCAGCCACGCCTTGGCCTCCTCGTCGAGATTGATGTGGACGTCGCGGTCGGCGAGCTGGAGTTCGAGCTGGAGGATGAACTTCTCGACGACGCGCGCCACGACCTCGGGCGGCAGATAGCCGAACGGCACCGTCGCATCGAGGCGGTTGCGGAATTCGGGCGTGAACATCCGCTTGATCGCCTCGTCGCCGGCATCCTCACGGCTGACCGCGCCGAAGCCGATGCCCTCGCTCGCCATTTCGGACGCGCCGGCATTGGTCGTCATGATCAGGATGATGTTGCGGAAGTCGACGGTCTTGCCGTGGTGATCGGTCAGCCTGCCATTGTCCATCACCTGCAGCAGGATGTTGAACAGGTCAGGGTGCGCCTTCTCGATCTCGTCGAGCAGCAGCACCGCATGCGGCTGCTGGTCGACCGCGTCGGTCAGCAGGCCGCCCTGATCATAACCGACATAGCCCGGCGGGGCGCCGATCAGCCGCGAGACGCTGTGGCGCTCCATATATTCGGACATGTCGAAGCGCTGCAGCGGAATGCCCAGGATCGAGGCGAGCTGGCGCGCGACCTCGGTCTTGCCGACGCCGGTGGGGCCGGTGAACAGATAATTGCCGATCGGCTTGTCGGGATCGCGCAAGCCGGCGCGGCTGAGCTTGATCGCGCTCGCCAGCTTCTCGATCGCGAGATTCTGGCCGAACACGACGCGCTTCAGGTCGGTCTCGAGCGTCTCCAGCGTCTTCTTGTCGTCGGACGACACCGATTTCGCTGGAATGCGCGCCATCGTCGCGATGACCAACTCGATCTCCTTCGAAGTGATCGTCTTCTTGCGCTTGTTCGGCGGCACCAGCATCTGCATCGCGCCGACCTCGTCGATCACGTCGATCGCCTTGTCCGGCAGCTTGCGGTCGTTGATGTAGCGCGCCGACAGCTCGACCGCCGACTTGATCGCGTCGGGGGTATATTTGACGTTGTGATGATTCTCGAACGCGGTGCGCAGGCCCGCGAGGATCTTGATCGTGTCCTCGATCGTCGGCTCGTTGACGTCGATCTTCTGGAAGCGCCGCAGCAGCGCGCGGTCCTTCTCGAAATGGTTGCGGAACTCCTTGTAGGTGGTGGAGCCAATGCAGCGGATCGTGCCGCCCGACAGCGCCGGCTTGAGCAGGTTCGACGCATCCATCGCGCCGCCCGACGTGGCGCCCGCGCCGATCACGGTGTGGATCTCGTCGATGAACAGCACCGCGTGCGGCAGTTTTTCGAGCTCGTTGACGACCGCTTTCAGCCGCTCCTCGAAATCGCCGCGATAGCGCGTGCCGGCGAGCAGCGCGCCCATGTCGAGCGAATAGATCACCGCCTTCAGCAACACCTCGGGCACGTCACCCTCGACGATCTTGCGCGCGAGCCCTTCCGCGATCGCGGTCTTGCCGACGCCCGGATCGCCGACATAGAGCGGATTGTTCTTGGAACGGCGGCAGAGGATCTGCACCGTGCGGTCGACCTCCGGACCCCGGCCGATCAGCGGATCGACCTTGCCCTTCTTCGCCTTCTCGTTGAGATCGACGGTGAACTGCTTGAGCGCGCTTTCGGCCTTGCCGCCCTTGGCCTCGGGTTTCTGCGTCTTCTCCTCCTCAGCGCCCTTGACCTCGCGCGGCTCCGGCGGGGTACCGCCCTTGCCGACACCATGACTGATAAAGCTCACCGCATCGAGACGGCTCATGTCCTGCTGCTGCAGGAAATAGACGGCATAGCTCTCGCGCTCGCTGAACAAGGCGACGAGCACGTTGGCGCCGGTCACCTCGTCGCGGCCCGACGACTGGACATGGAGGATCGCGCGCTGGACAACGCGCTGGAAACCGGCGGTGGGCGACGGATCGGTCTGCCCCTCGACCTTGAGCGAATCGAGCTCGGTATCGAGATACAGCGTGACCGCATCCTTGAGCTCGCCGATATTGACGCCGCACGCGCCCATCACCTTGGAGGCATGGTCGTCGGCGATCAGCGCGAGCAGCAGATGCTCGAGCGTCGCATATTCGTGGCGGCGATCGGACGCGTGGCGAAGCGCGTTGTGCAGGGTTGTCTCGAGTTCCGTTGCGAAGGAAGGCATCTAGTTCACTCCAGTGGGGCCGTGCGACCGTCGGCCCGTACATGCTATGTCGTGTGCCGTTACCGTCACATCAAGAACGGACGCGATCGGAACCGGTGAAGCGCATCGAGCGCGTCCGGGTCCCGAACCATTCATCGCTTGAGTGGCGCTTCCGCGCTGCTCTTGAACAGCGCATCCGCGCTGGAGCGATGATCGATGGCGCCGTCGAGCCGGCGCCGGACGCGCGCGATCTCGCCCTCCAGTGCCTCGATCCTGAGTCGCAACTCGTGAACGGACAACGGGTCGAGATCCTGCCTGATCAGCGCGATCAGCGGATCGCCGGGCTTGCCGGCAGAAAGATCGTCCAGATCCATGGCGACAACCTTGATCCTGCGGCCCTTCCTGTCAATAAGCGCACGTGGGCAATTCGGCGGAACGGGGGATTTCATGCCGATATCGGCCAAGACGATGATCGCGATCGACCCGGACGCGCCCGGCGGTCCGGAGGTATTGCTGCCGGTCGAGCGCCCGGTGCCGCAACCGGCGGCGGGCGAACTGCTGATCCGCGTCGCGGCGGCGGGGGTCAACCGGCCGGACGTGCTGCAGCGGCGCGGCCTCTATGCCCCGCCGCCCGGCGCATCGTCGATTCCGGGACTCGAAGTGGCAGGGCATGTCGTCGCGATCGGCGAGGGCGCCAATCGCGACCTGCTGGGCCAGCCGGTCTGCGCGCTGCTCGCCGGCGGCGGCTATGCCGAATATGCCGTCGCGCCGCAGGGCCAGTGCCTGCCCGTGCCCGCGGCGCTGACGATGATCGAGGCGGCGGCCTTGCCCGAAACCCTGTTCACCGTGTGGACCAATTTGTTCGAGCGCGCTTATGCGGTCGAGGGCGAGACGGTGCTGGTGCATGGCGGCACCAGCGGCATCGGCACGATGGCGATCGCGCTGGGCAAATTATTCGGGCTGACGGTGATCGTCACCTGCGGATCGGCCGCGAAATGCGAGGCCGCTCGCGCGCTGGGGGCGGATCTGGCGATCGACTACAGCACCACCGATTTCGTCGCTGCGGTCGCCGACTTCACCGCTGCCGCGGGCGTCAATGTGGTGATCGACATGGTCGGCGGCGACTATGTGCCGCGCAACCTGAAATGCCTCGCACCCGATGGCCGGCATGTGACGATCGCGGTGCAGCGCGGCACCACCGCGGAGATCAACATGGCGGCGGTGATGATGCGGCGGCTGGTGCTGACCGGATCGACGCTGCGCGCCCGCTCGGTCGAGTTCAAGAGCCTGGTCGCCGACGAACTGGCGCGCACGGTCTGGCCGCTGGTCCGCGAGGGCCGGCTGAAGCCGGTGATCGACCGGACTTTCCCGCTCGCCGAGGCGGCAGCGGCGCATGCGCGGATGGAAGCGGGCGATCATGTCGGCAAGATCGTGCTGACGATGGGTGCGACCGCGTGACACCGGCGCGGCCGTCGCGACCGCGCGCATGACGTCTCCCGATTCCCGGCCGCCCGGCTGGCTCGAACGACAGATGTTCCGCGCGGTGCCGCTGTGGGCGCTGGCGCTGCTGGCGGTGACCGGATTCGCGCTGCTGGTGGTGACCGCCTGGATCGCGCGGCATCCCGAGGGCCATGGCCGGATCGGCAATGCCGCCATCCGCATCGCCGACGTGCCCGAGACGCTGAAGCGGCTGATGGCCGGCGACGCGCCGCCGGTCACCAGGCCTGAACAGATGCTGCCTTCGGGCTTCTGGCGGAACGCCGCGCAGCCGTTCGTCGATCCCGGCCACGTGCTGGTCTCGCATTATGACGAAGGCCGCAAACGCTATGTCGTCAAGCTGCTGCGGCTCAGCGACGGCGCGACGATCCACGAATACCGGCCCGATGTGGAGCAGGTGATCGCGCGATCGAAGATGGCGTCGGACCTGATCAAGCTGCGGCGCGACAAGAATGCGGCGCGCAACCGGCTGATCCACCCGCTGATGATGCCCGATGGCGGGCTGGTGATGCAGGATTCGACGCCGCTCTATCGCGTCGATGCGTGCGGGCGGCTGATGTGGACGGTCGACGGCATCTTCCATCATTCGATCGAGCGCGGACCCGACGGCGAGATCTGGGCATCCTATACCTATCCGGCCTCGCGCCAGCCGCGCGTCGGCAAATTGTTCCGCGACGATGCGATCGCGCGGGTGACCGCCGACGGCAAAAGCGTCAGCCTGACGTCGATCGCCGACATCCTCGACCGCAACGGGCTGGGCCATCTCTGGCGGTCGCGCAGCTATGTCGACGATCCGTTTCATCTCAACGAGGTCCAGCCGGTGCTCGTCTCGGGGCCGTATTGGCAGCGTGGCGACCTGTTCCTCAGCCTGCGCAACCTGTCGCTGGTGATGCTCTATCGGCCATCGACCGCGCGGGTCCTCTGGTGGCGGGACCGGCCCTGGGCGTTCCAGCACGATGTCGAGCTGATCGACGATCATCGCATCTCGATCTACGACAATCGCCTGACCGCCGCCTGGCAGCATTACCGGCCGGTGGGCCACAATCGCGTGCTGGTCTATGATTTCGCCACCGGCAAGGTGAGCAATCCGTGGGGTGCGGCGATGGACCGCCTGCGCATCCAGTCACCCACGCAAGGCCGCGGCACTCCCTTGCCCGGCGGCGACGTGATGATCGAGGAGACCCAGGGCGGGCGATTGCTGCGGGTCGCGCCGGACGGCACGCTGCGCTGGCGCTACATCATAGCCAATGCCAGCGGTGAGCGGTACATGCTCGGCTGGAGCAGATATCTCGGCGCGGACGATCGCGCCGGAATCGAACGAGCGGAGGCGGCGCGATGCGGATGAATGCGGGCAAGGCGATGCTGGCGGCCGCGCTGGCGCTGCTGGCGGCGACGCCGGGCGTGGCGGAGGCCTATCTCGGCCCCGGCCTCGGCATGGGCGCGATCAGCGTCGCGTTCGGGATCATCGGATCGATCTTCATGGCGATCGTCGCGATCGTCTGGTACCCGTTCAAGCGCCTGTTGCGGCGTCGACGGCGGACGCCGGCACCGAAGGCGGGCGATGCCGCCGCCGATCCGGAGACGGTGGAATAGCCACCGGCATGCTCTGGCTGTTGCTGGCGATCGTCGCCGCGGTCGAGCTCGTCCGCCGGCTGCCGCTGAACGCGCACTTCCGCGATCTCGCCGCGCTCGGCCGGACGTCGGCCGCGCTGCTGGCACGCAGGCATGTCTCCGACTGGTCGAAGGGGCGCGCGGCGCGGATCCTGTCGCTGCGGATGTTCGTCGCGTCGCTGCGCGCCGGGCTGATGCTGGCGCTGGTCGCGGCGCCGATCGGACTGGTGCTGCTGGCCGACCGGCCGCTCGGCCTCGGGACGATGGCCGCGCTGGTCGATTGGCGGTCGCGGCTGATCATTCTTGCGGCTACGATCGGCTATGCCCTCACCCGATATCTCGTCCGCCGAAATTCGCGCCGCAAGCGGCTATAGCCGGGCGGATCGCCTGCTGCATCGCCTGGCGCTGGGCTTTGCGCCCTTGCTCGACCTCAGCTTCGACATCGAGCGGCGGCGTTTCGCGAAGGCTGCGGCGCAGGCGGTGGCGCAGCCGCCGGTGTTCGTGATCGGACTCGCCCGCGCCGGCACGACATTGCTGACGCGCCTCCTTCACGAGACCGGCGCGTTCGCATCGCTGTCGTTCCGCGACCTCCCCTTCCCGCTCGCGCCGAACGCCTGGTCGCGGCTCTCGCGCGATGGCGAGCGCCACGTCGCGCGGCGCGAGCGCGGTCATGGCGATCGGCTGACGCAGGACCTCGACAGTCCCGAAGCGATCGAGGAGATATTCTGGCGCTGCCACGAGGGATCGCGCTATCGCACGCCCGAGGGTCTGAAGCCGGTGCCGCCCTCCGCCGAGACGATGGCGGCATTCCACGATTATGTCCGGCTGGTCATGCTGCGCTATGGCCGGCCGCGCTATCTGTCCAAGAACAACAATAATATCCTGCGCCTGCCGGAACTGGTCGCGGCATTTCCGGATGCGATGCTGATCCACCCGGTGCGCGACCCGTTCCAGCAGGCGGCCTCCTTGCGCGCGATGCACCGGCGCGCCTGTGCGCTGGCGGCACGCGATCCGTTCCGCGCGCACTATATGCGCTGGCTGGGTCATCACGAATTCGGCGCCGACCAGCGCCCGTTCCTGTTTGCCGGGGCTCCGGACCTCACCGAGGATCGGGAGTCGATCGACTATTGGCTGAAATGCTGGATCTCGGCCTATCGCCATCTCGCCGATCAACCGGTCGCGATCGGACGGCGGCAGCATGTCGTCGATCATGGCCAGCTCTGCGCGATGCCGGCGCGCGTGCTGGGCGCGCTGACCGGAAGGCTCGGCCTGGGCGACGGCAGTATCGATGCAGGCATGGTGCATCGCCCTGACGAGCGTCCGGTCGAGGGCGCCAGCCGGATGCTCCTCGACGAGGCGCACAGCCTCCATGCCGAACTCTGCGCGCGGGCGCCCGTGCTCAGCGCGGCCGGCTGAGGTCGTTCACCTGGTCCATGATCGAATCGAGCGCGGTCTTGCCCGGCGGGTTACTGAACGTGCGCCGCGACGGCAGCAAGCCTTCGGTCAGCAAGGTCTCGAGCGCGGCCCGGCCCCGCGCGACGCGGCTCTTGATCGTGCCGACGGCGACGCCGCAGATCTCGGCCGCTTCCTCATAGGCGAAGCCGCCGGCGCCGACGAGGATCAGCGCCTCGCGCTGCGCCTCCGGCAGATGCATCAGCGCGCGCTGCATGTCGGCGAGCTCGACATGCTTGTCCTGCCCCGCCGGCGCGGCGAGCAGCCGGTCGGCGGTGAGATCGTCCCACTCGCCCTTGAAGCGCGCACGGCGCATCTGGGACAGATAGAGATTGCGCAGGATGATGAAGGTCCAGGCGCGCATGTTGGTGCCGGCCTGGAAACGCTGCCGCGCTGCCCACGCCTTCATCAGCGTTTCCTGGACGAGATCGTCGGCGAGATCGCGGCTGCCCGACACCGAGCGGCCGAACGCGCGCAAATGCGGGATGACCTTGGCGAGTTCCGCCTTGAACTCGAGGTCGGAGAGCGGAACATGCTCGGGCGCCGCCGCATCCACGGCGTCGCCCGTCTGCTCGTCATGCTCGTCGCGCGGATTGGACAATGTCGTGATTCCCCCAGAAGGCCCCGCGCGCGAAGGAGAGGAATTGGCGCGAAAGGCGGGATAGGCTCGATGGGCAGGCGATACCAGCACGGCTGCCGTCGCCATGATCAGTTGCCACCCCACAGGGTGACGATCAGCAGCGCGACGATCGCCAGCACCAGCGAGACACCGAGGACGTAGCGCACGATATGCGGCGTGGTGCCCGCCCGCGCATCCTGGGTATCGATATGGGTTTGCTCTTCGCTCACGACTGGCCTCCCGGCATTGATTCGTTACCAGAACGCAATGGCCGGGAGGTCGGTTCCCAGAAAGCTTCAGCCAGAATGCTTCAGGCCGCCGGAACGGTCGCCCGGTCGAAGAACAAGGCCTGTGCGATCGCCGCCTTCACCGTCGACCGCTGGAACGGCTTGGTGATCAGGAAGGTCGGCTCGGGGCGCTCGCCGGTCAGCAGCCGTTCGGGGAAGGCGGTGATGAAGATCACCGGCACGCTGAACTCGGCGAGGATATCCTTGACCGCGTCGATGCCCGAGCTGTCGTCGGCGAGCTGGATGTCGGCGAGCACGAGGCCCGGACGATGCGCCATCGCCTGGGCCACGGCTTCCTCGCGCGTGACCGCGACGCCGCTGACGTCGTGCCCCAGATCGCGCACGATCGTCTCGAGATCCATCGCGATGATCGGCTCGTCCTCGATGATCAGCACGTCGGCGCGGGTCTGCGATTCGATTTCGGTCAACGCCTCGGCCACCAGCGCATCGACATCGTCGGCCGAGCTGTCGATCAGATAGCCGGTATCCTCGGGCGAGAAGCCTTCCATCGCGGTCAGCAGCAGCGCCTGGCGCGACAGCGGCGTGACGCGGGCGAGCCGCGCCGTCGCGATCGACTCGGGCACATGCGCGCCATCGCCCTCGTCGCCATCGACGTCGATGTTGGTGGAACCCCAGATCGCCTGGAAGGTTCGATACAGACCCAGCCGGGGATCGACCTCGCGGGGGAATTCGCCGGGCGCGGCGACGATGGCTTCCAGCGTGGCGCGCACATAGGCGTCGCCATGGCCCTGGCTGCCAGTCAGGGCACGCGCATAACGCCGCAGGAAGGGAAGATGAGGCGCCAATTGCTGACCGAGCGACATGTGATGAGTAACTCCTGCGGTTCCGAATCTTTCTGGGAGTGTGGACGCCGCATGGCAAGCCCCCGCCCCCGTGACGGCCACGCATAAAAAGCACGACCGATACGGGGAACCAACGAACGAGTTTTTTGTTTCATAGCGCGATGCGGACTTTATACCCAGGCCACGAAGCGGATGAGCCGCGCGGGGCAGACAGGCAGTTTTGCGATCCCGCGGTCGCGGGCGGGTGCGAGCTTTCAGGGGGGCGCGACTTGGGATCGAATGGCGACAAGCGGGGATCGAAGACTGTGGGTGCCAGGCAGGAAGGCAAGACTTCGACCGCCGTTCGCAAAGGTGACGGTCGCGATGTCGGTCGCGCGCTGCGCTCCGTCTACGACCGCACGCTCGAGGAATCGATTCCGCCGGAGATGCTCGACCTGCTGGGCAAGCTCGATTGACCGGCTATCATGATGGCGACGTCTTCGCGCGATGATGGAGTCGCTCCATCGTCGCTAGCGCGGCGGCTTGCCCGTATCTCCACCGGTTTCAAGATTTTCGCGATCCTCAGCGTGGCGCTGCTGCCGCTGGGACTCATCGCCCTTCTGGCATCGGCGCAGTCGAGCCGCACCACCGACCTCGAACGCCAGGCGATCGTGCGCGTCGCGCTGACCGAGACGTCACGAACGCTGGGTGCGGAAATCGCCGCCGACATCACGACGCTGCGGCGCGCGGTCGATTCGATCCAGGCCAATCCGCTGGACGCCGAGGCCTGCCCGCTCGCCTTCTCGGTGCTGCGCGTGCAATCGGCGCGGCCGCCGCGCTTCGCGATCTTCACGTCGCTGGGCGAATTGCGCTGCGCGACCCGCGGCTTCTCCCCGCCCCGGCCGCTGGTGAAGACCAGCGATCCGCCGACGACGGCGACGATCGTCCCCGAGCATGACGAACTGCGGCTGCTGGTCAGGAGCAGCAGCGGCGCGGCGGTGGCGGTGGTGCAATATCCGCGCGCACGGCTGATCCAGAAGGTCAGGCCGGCGGGCTATGTGCCGCCCTACGCGCTGGCGCTGGCCGATCAGAACGGCAGCGGCACCACGCTCGAACTGTCCGACACGCTCGAACGGACGGTGCTGATGCGGACCGACACCGTCGTCCACTCCATTGGCATCGCCGATCTGGCGCTGGTCATGTCGGTGGGCCGCGTGCCCCTGACCGCGGCCGAGATCCTGTCGCTGCTGACGCCGCTGCTGATGTGGTTGGCGGCGGCAACGGTCGGGTGGCTGGTGGTCGACCGGATGCTGATCGCACCGCTCAAGCAGCTCGAGGGCGAAGTTGCGGCCTATCAGCCCGGCACGACGATGAATTTCCGGCGCCTGACCGGCCCCTCGCAGGAGCTGCGCCAGCTCGGGGAAAGCTTCCGGACGCTTGGGCAGACCGTGTCGGCGCACGAAGCGGAGCTCGAGGCGGGCCTCGCGCGCCAGACCAAGCTGACGCGCGAGGTCCATCACCGCGTCAAGAACAACCTCCAGGTCGTCGCCAGCCTGATCAACCTCCATGCCCGCGCCGCCAAGTCCGCCGAGGCGACGGCCGCCTACGCCTCGATCCAGCGCCGGGTCGACGCACTCTCGGTCGTCCACCGCAACCATTATGCCGAACTCGAGGAGAATATCGGCCTCGCCTTGCGGTCGCTGATCGCCGAGATCGCCGCCAATTTCCGCGCCAACGCGCCGGAGACCGGCCGCAAGCCGACGATCATGCTCGACATCATGCCGCTCCACATCACCCAGGACGTGGCGGTGGCGATCGCCTTCCTCATCACCGAATTGCTCGAACTGGCGCTGCTCGTCGATGGCGGCGCCCACATCGCCATCTCGGCGGTGCGCGCCGAACTGCCGGGCCGCGTGCTGCTGCGCCTGCAATCGGCGGCGCTGGTCAGCGACGAGGGGTTCGACCACGCCTATGCGCAGGGTTTCGGGCGCGTGATCGAAGGCCTGTCGCGGCAGTTGCGCTCGCCGATGATGCGAGACGGCGTTGCCGGCAGTTTCGCGATCGGCGTTCCGGTGCTCGATCGGCCGGTGCTCGATCGGCCCGTCCCCGATCGGCCGGCCCCCGACGCGATCGCGCCGTCGGACGAGAATTGAGGGCGCGGAAAAAAGTTCGCGCAGGCCGAATTTTTTCTGGAACCGCTTTCGACGAAGCTCGTTCTGTACTTCGGATAGCGACCTTTTGCCCCCCCGCTCTCGCTATCCAAGACATAGGCCCGGATGCACCCATCCCCCCCGAGGTGCATCCGGGCCTTATTTTTTCCAAATATCCTCAATTGCTTGTTCGTTTTCGACGCGGAACATCCGTTGCGTTCGCGCATTGAACAGCCGGTCGCGCGAACGACGCGCCGACGAATTCAGGAGACAGAACATGGTTCGCAAATATCTCGGCATCCTGGTGGTCGCCGGCGCGCTGCTGGTCAGCGCCTGCAACACCGTCGAAGGCGCCGGCAAGGACGTCAAGTCGGCCGGCGAGGCTGTGGAAGACGCGGCGCACTGAGTCACCGAAGATTCCTCCCCGGAACGGGGAGGGGGACCGCGCGAAGCGTGGTGGAGGGGCAGGTGCCACGCGGCGGAAGGATCCAGTCCTGCCCCTACCCCTCCACCGGCTTAGCCGGTCCCGCTCCCCGTTCCGGGGAGGAATTTACCCCGCGACGCTCATGCCTCGCTGACCGTCTCCTGACGCGCACGGCGGCGTTCGGTGAACCAGATCGCGATCAGCGCGAACTCGTAGAGCAGCATCAGCGGGATCGCGAGCATCAGCTGCGAGATCACGTCGGGCGGGGTCAGCACCGCGGCGATCGCGAAGGCGCCGACGATCGCATAGCGGCGGCCGCCGATCAGTTGCTTGCGGGTGACGATGCCGGCGCGCTCGAGCAGCATCAGCACCACCGGCAGCAGGAATGCGACGCCGAAGCCGAACACGAACTTGGTGACGAAGCCGAGATAATTGCCGATCGCCGGCAGCGCCTCGCGCTCGACCCCGCCGACATTGCCCTCGAACCCGACCAGCAGGAAATGCAACGCCACCGGCATCGCGAAATAATAAGCGAGCGCCGCGCCCAGGGTGAACAGCACCGGGGTCATCAGCAGGAAGGGCAGGAAGGCGCGCTTCTCGTTGGCGTAGAGACCCGGCGCGACGAAGCGCCAGATCTGCGTCGCGAACACCGGGAAGGCGAGCATCAGCGCGGCGAAGAAGGCGACCTTGAGGTTGACGAAGAAGGCCTCGAAGATGTCGGTGTAGATCAGCTTGCCCTGCCCCGCCTTGAGCAAGGGCTGGACGAGGAAGGCAAAGATCGGCTCGGCGAAATACATGCAGAAGGCGAAGGCGACCGCGAAGGCGGCGACGCACCACAGCAGGCGGCGGCGCAGCTCGACGAGATGTTCGAGCAGCGGCGCGCGGCTATCGTCGATATCCTTCATGAAGCCGGCTTCGCCAAGTCGGTGGTCGGTGGTCGGTGGTCGGAGTCCGGCGCGGACGGTCCGGCAGCCGGCGCTTCGATCATAGGGGATTCGGGCAGCGGAGGCTCAGGCGGTTCGGGCGCATGTTCGCGCATGATCCGCTCATTCTCCGCCTTCCACTTCTTCTCCATTTCCTCAAGCTCGGCCTCGCGGACCATCGCGTCGAAGCCGGAGCGGAACTGGCGGGCAACGCCGCGCGCGCGACCGACCCACTGGCCGACGATGCGCATCGTCCTGGGCAGGTCTTTCGGGCCGATCACCACCAGCGCGACGAACGCGACCAGCATCAATTCGGTAGGGGCGATGTCGAACATCGGGCGTCCTTAGCAGAAGCCGGAACGGGCAGAAGCCGGAATCCCTCGGGGTCATCGGGTGAATGCCGTGATCATCCCCTCTCCGTCATCCCGGCGAAGGCCGGGACCCATAAACACCGAGCTCGAGGGATGAACCGGATGGTCGAGCGCTCGATTCTGACTGTCCGGCGGGTATGGGTCCCGGCCTTCGCCGGGATGACGGGAAAAGATGAGCGAAAGCGCTTGCCACTTCCTTCACCTGATTTCCCTGCGGAACCCCGAACGGCCCCGCGCCAACTCAGACGTCGCGCTTCAGCGCCTCGCGGTCGCGGTCGGCGGCGATCTCGGCGGCGGTGCGGCCTTCGATCTTCGCGGGCGGCGGCGCGGGCGAGTCATCGTCGCTCATGCCCTTCTTGAAGCTCTTGAGGCCCTTCGCGACGTCACCCATCATGTCCGAGAAGCGACCCTTGCCGAACAGCAGCATGACCACCACGCCCACGACGAGCCAATGCCAGAGGCTCAAACCACCCATCATCAATCTCCTTCGCGCAACGGCCGCCGCATGGCGACGGGCCGACGCATCAATCTGCCCCTGACCACCATCTAGTCGCTATCCCCAGCGGTTTCCAGTTCCAGCGATTCGAATGCGAGATCGACCGGATCGAGCAGCCCCGCCGCCTTGAGATCGTCGAGCCCCGGCAGATCGCGCCGGCTCTTGAGGCCGAAATGCGACAGGAAGGCGGGCGTGGTCGCATAGGTCAGCGGACGGCCCGGCGATTCGCGCCGGCCGGCGGGCCGCACCCAGCCCGCCTCCATCAGCACGTCGAGCGTGCCCTTGCCGGTCTGGACGCCGCGGATCGCCTCGATCTCGGCGCGGCTGACCGGCTCGTGATAGGCGATGATCGCCAGCGTCTCGACGCCGGCGCGGCTCAGCTTGCGCGGCTCCTCGCGCTCGCGGCGCAGGACATGGGCCAGGTCGGCCGCGGTCTGGAAATGCCAGCGCCCGCCGCGTTCGACCAGTTCGATGCCGCGGCCGGCATAATGCGCCTGCAGCCGCGCGAGCACCGCCTTCAGATCGAGGCCCTCCCCGACATAGAAGATGATGTCGGACAAGGTCAGCGGCTCCTCCGCCGCGAACAGGGCCGCCTCGACCGCGCGGTCGATCTCGAGCATGCCGGTCTCGGCCATTTCGGTGTCTTCGCTCATGCCGCGCGCACCATCAGCGGGGCGAACGCGCCGTCCTGCCTCAGATCGAGCTTGCCCTGCCGCGCCAGTTCGAGCACCGCGACGAAGCTGGAGGCCAAAGCCGAGCGGCGATACTCGTCGTTCGGCGTCTCGGGCAGGAAGCTGGCGAGTTCGGACCAGTCGAGCCGGATGCCGAGCAGCGCCTCGACGCGCTGCAGCGCTTGGTCGAGCGTCATCACCGGCCGGCGCGAGACCATGTGGATCACCGGCGCGGTGCGCGCCTTGACCATGCCATAGGCCTGGATCAGTTCGAAGATGTCGACGTCCCAGTGCGAGCTGCGCAGCGTGCGCAGCCCTTCGGGCACGCCGCGCATGAACACGTCGCGTCCCAGCCGGTCGCGTGCCAGCAGCCGCGCGCCCGCCTCGCGCATCGCGTTCAGCCGCTGGAGCCGCAATTGCAGGCGCAGCGCCAGTTCCTCGGGGCTGGGATCGACCTCGACATCCCTGGGCAGCAGCAGGCAGGATTTGAGATAAGCAAGCCACGCCGCCATCACGAGATAGTCGGCCGCGATCTCGAGTTTGAGCGCCTTCGCGTCGGCAATGAAGGTCAGATATTGTTCGACCAGCGCCAGGATCGAGATCTCGCGCAGATCGACCTTCTGGGTGCGGGCGAGCGCAAGCAGCAGATCGAGCGGGCCTTCCCAGCCATCGATGTCGATGGTCAGGGTGTCGGATGCGGGGGGATCGGGCAGCGGGGATTCGAATAGATCGGATTCGGGCAGATCGGATTCGGGCAGGCCGGATTCGCGGGGCAGATCGGATTCGTCGGGCATCGGGGCTGTTTGGCGGGCGGATCGGGCGAAGTCGAGGGGAACGCGGCCCGATGCCTGCGCCGCCGCCCCTGCGATCGACGCGACGCGCGGTCGCCGGGCGAACCGCGCGCCGGGCGAGCTGCCGATTGGCTGCCCGCTGTTGGAGTGGACGGCCCCCAACGGCATCAAAATGTGCCAGAGTGAGTCGTTGTAGGATCTCAAGCGAGGAGACCGTCCGTGATCGAGATTAGCCGCATAGGGATGGGGTCTGCAGAACGCGCTGTGGACGCTCGGCGGCGCCCCGCGCGAGCATCGCAGCGACAGCCTGTCGGCCGCCTTCCGCAATCTCGACAAGAACGCCGCCGCCGACCTCACCCGGCGCTATGACGCGCTGTGCGCCCATTACGGGATGGAGCCGACCCGCAACAATCGCGGCAGCGCCCACGAGAACGGCGCGATCGAGAGCGCGCACGGCCATCTCAAGAAGGCCGTCGCCGACGCGCTGCTGATGCGCGGCGTCAACGACTTGGACGGTCTTGCCGCCTATCGCCGCTTCATCGACGAGATCGTCAGCCGCAAGAACGCGCGGCTGACCAAGCGCATTGAGGCCGAGCGCCCGGTGCTGCGGTCGCTGCCCGGCGGCCGGACCCGCGATTACGAGAAGACCATCGCCACCGTCACCTCCTCGAGCGGCTTCCTGCTCAAGAAGGTGTTCTACACTGTGCCGTCGCGGCTGGTCGGCCACCGGCTGCGCGTTCGTCTTTACGACGATCGCCTCGACCTGTTCATCGGCAGCACGCCGCTCATCACGCTGACGCGCGGGCGCCCCGGCGCCAACGGCAAGCACGGCGCGCTGCTCAGCCTCGTCTATCGCGACCAGCTCTTCCCGCGTGACGCCTACCGCCAGATCTTCGACCGGCTGCTCGACACCATTGCCGAGAAGCCCGCCTGCCGGCTGATGGTCGATCTCCTCGCGCTCGCTCATGACCGCGGCTGCAAGGCCGAACTCGCCGACATCCTCACCGATGACCTCGCCGCCGGGCGGCTGCCCGACCTGCCCGCCCTGCGCGATCGCTTCGCGCCCGATCCCATGACCTTGCCCGAGGTCGTCGTCCACCTCGCCGCACTGACCAGCTACGACACGCTGCTCGGCGCCACCCTCATCGGAGAAGCCGCATGACTCCCCACGACATCGACCGCGCCCGCCTCACCCTGATCCTCAACGACCCCCGCCTTCGCGCATAGGCGCTAACATTGGAGTTTAAATCGTTGATATTCCCTGGTTTTTCGTGGTGGTTCGCGTAGATGTCGTCTCATCTTGTCGGCGGCTGCGCGCAACTGTGCGATGGTAGGGGCGCGGCGGATCA